>Ga0164243_10000476_pt1 | contig 75071 bp, 71 predicted proteins | sample OricompcompostOP_FD_108781 | JGI IMG/M metagenome (GOLD analysis project Ga0164243, IMG submission 108781) | Organic Plus compost microbial communities from Emeryville, California, USA - Original compost - Organic plus compost (OP) | ecosystem: Engineered > Solid waste > Mixed feedstock >... | reverse complement strand
GACGATCCCGCAGCACCGGCACCGGCACCGACAGCGACGTCGGAGTCGCGATCGAGGCCCGGGCCCCACGGCCCGGGCCTCGTCGCGCCCACGTCGGTACCATCGCGGACGACGGCTGGCACCGACGGGGGGTCGGGCGCCGTCCGGGGAGGACGCCATGCACCTCGACGATCGGCCCGCGCCGGCGACGCTGACCGACCTGGCCGCCCGGCCCGGTGCGGCGGAGACGGCCCGGGCGATTGGACCCGGCCGTCGCCTCGGCCTGGTGGTGGGCGACGGGCCCGGCGTCACCGTGCGCACCACCGCGTCGGGCGTCGAGATCGACCCCGGCACCGACGACGCCACCGTGGTGGTGGCGATGGACGAGCCCTCCTGGGCGGCCCTCCTGGCCGAGGACCTGTCCGGGTTCGGCCTCCTCTACTCCGGGCGGCTCACCGTGCAGCGGGGCTCGTTCGACCAGTTCGCGGCGTGGGAGCCGGCGCTCCAGGCCCTGCTCTACGACCGGCCCGTCTACGACCGGGAGGCGGCCTCCGCCTTCGTCGATGCGCCCGTCGCCAGGCCGTTCACCCTCGATGACGACCCGACGGCGATGGCCGCCGCACTCGACCGCGACGGGTTCCTGCACGTGCGGGAGGTGCTCGACGTCGCCACCATCGCCGCGCTCTCCGACGAGGTCGACCGGCTCCGGGCCGAGGCCCGCCCCGACGACCTCCGCTCCTGGTGGGCCACCCTGTCGGACGGCACGGAGGTGTGCTGTCGGGTCACCTACATGGAGGACCGCTCACCAGCGGTGGCGGCCCTCGCCACCGACCCCCGGCTCGGCGGGTTGGCGGCCCTGAGCGGTCTCGAGCTCGAGCCGTCGCTCCACCGCAACGACGGCATCAGCGCCGTGCTCAAGCACGGCGACGTCGCCAGCGGGCTGGCCGACCTGCCGTGGCACCGCGACTGCGGGCTCGGCGGCCACCCGTTCCTGTGCCCCGGGCTGCTCGCCGGAGTCCAGCTCGACCGGGCCGACGCAGCCCACGGGCAGCTCTGGTTCCTCCCCGGCTCCCACCGCCACGGCGGCCCGGTGGGCGACCCGTGGGGCGACGGCTGGCCCATCGTGGCCGTCGACACCGAGCCCGGCGACATCACCGTGCACTACGCCCATGTGCTCCACGCCGCGCCCCCTCCGGCCGAGCCGGGCCTGGGCCGGCGGGCCGTGTACGTGGGCTGGTCGCGGCCCGAGTTGTTCGCCGCCGTCCCGGCCGGGAAGGCCTACAACGACGTCATCTACGCCGAGGGCGACGGCCACGTCCGCAACGTGGCCGAGCAGTCGGTCAGCTGACCTCGGCGACGATCGTCGCCAGCACGTCGGCGAGGGCGGCCGGCCGGGCGACGAACGGGGAGTGGTCGCCCGGGAGCTCGTGCACGGTGGCGCCGATCCGGGAGGCGATGGCGCGCTGCGACTCGGCCAGCAGGATCGGGTCCTCGCCGCACACCACGTAGTGGGTCGGCCGCTCGCGCCAGGCGGCCCGACCCACCAGGTCGGCTCCGCCGGTGTTGCCCGGCCGCAGCCGGCGGGCGAAGGCGGCAGCGGTGTCGGGGTCGGCGTCGGGGAAGAAGATCTCCGGCGCCCGGGCCGGGTCGACCTCGGGCAGGCCGTTGTCGGCCAGCCGGAACGCGCTCATGAAGTCGTCGCCGATCTGCACGTCGCTGCCGGTGGCGGTCTGGCCGTCGTCGGGGGCCATGGCCGTGAGGTAGACGAGCTGGACCACGTTCGGGTGGGTGCCGGCCTCGGTGATCGGCGCGCCCCCGTAGGAATGCCCGAGCAGGGTGACCGGCGCGTCCTGGGCGTCGAGCACCGCGGTGACGGCGGCGGCGTCCTCCACCAGCGAGGTGAGGGGGAGGTCGACGGTGACGGCGTCGATCCCGCGGGCCGTGAGCTCGGGCAGCAGGGGCTCCCAGCACCAGCCGCCGTGGAAGGCACCGTGGACGAGGACGATCGTGGGCACGGAGCGGACCCTATCGGCGAGCGCTCCGGGCTGCCGGGCTCACGCCGTCAAGCCATGATCGGGATGTGGCAGGCGACCGCTCGCGACGCTCGATCCCCGAACGGGCCAGATGGGCTGTGGACCGGCTGGCTCTCCGTGGCGGGGAGCGAGTCCTCGAGGTCGGGTGCGGCCCGGGGGCGGCGGCGGAGCTGGTGTGCGCCCAGCTCACCGACGGGCATCTCTCGGCGGTCGACCGCTCGCCGGTGATGGTGGAGCGCACCGCGGCCCGCAACGCCGACGCTGTCGCCGCCGCACGGCTCTGTGTCCAGGTGCTCGACCTGGCGGCCCTGGCGCCGGAGACGGTCGAGGGGCCCTTCGACGTGGCGTTCGCGGTCGACGTGAACGTCGTCGCCGGGCCCGGTGCCGGGGAGCTCCACCGGCTGTCGACGGTGCTGGTCCCCGGGGGCGTCCTGCACCTCGTCCACCGCCCGCCCGACCCGGCCAAGGTCGCCGGCTTCGAGCACGACCTCCGGGAGGCTCTGCCCCGAGCAGGGTTCGTGGTCGATGACGTCACGGTGGCCGAGCTCGGCGAGGGCCGCATCCTGGGGGTCCGGGCCGTCTGGCCCTGAGCCGGGCCCGGCCGGCTGTCGGTGGGGGCCGGTACCCTCGCGGACGTGGCAGATGCGGCACCGGTGGTCGAGCTGGTGGCGGGATCGGCGGCCGAGCGCACCTGGCTCGACGACCGCTCGTGGGTCGACGTGTGGTCGGGGTGGATCGGCGGCGCCGACGCGCTCTACGACCACCTCGTCGACACGGTGCCCTTCCGGCCCAGCCGGGTGTTCCGCTACGACCACTGGGTCGACGAGCCGCGGGTCGTCGCCGCCTACCGACCGCCCGGTGCGCCCCACCCGGTGCTGCTCGAGGCCCAACGACGCATCCAGCACCACTACGGGGTGCGCTTCGACGGCGCCGCGGTGGCGCTCTACCGCCACGGTCGCGACGGCGTGGCCTTCCACCGCGACCGCGACATGCGGTGGCTCGACGACACCGTGATCGCCCTGCTCGTGCTGGGGGAGCGCCGACCGTTCCTCCTGCGGCCCCGGGCCAACCGCTACGCCCACGAGGCCGACCTGAAGGGGGCGACCCACCGCTTCCTGCCGGGCCACGGCGACCTGCTGGTGATGGGCGGCGGGGCCCAGGTGGGCTGGGAGCACAGCGTGCCCCAGGTGCCGGGCCACGTCGGCGGGCGCGTGTCGGTGCAGTGGCGGTGGACCTCGAAGGTCGGGCGGATGGAGCGCGGCGGCAGCTACCGGGCGCCCCGCCGCTACGGCCGCGGATGAGCGCACCCCCGACCTCGGCGGCGGATGCCGCCGAGCTGCGCATGAGCGGCGTGACCTGGCGAGAGGCCCGCAAGCCGCTGCCGGCGCCGGTCGCGGCCGAGCTCGACGCGCTGCGCCCGGTGGCGGGCAGGAGGGTCAGCCCGGGTTCACCGCCCGTCCGAGGGTGAAGTACACCCACGGCTTCGGGCCCCTGGCGTAGGAGCTGTCGAGCGACTCGATCTCGAAGCCAGCGTCGCGCACCAGGGCACCCGGGTCGCGGGTGAGGTGGCAGCCGTCGGCGAGCGCCTTCTGCATCGGCTCCAGCCGGCGCTGCCAGCGCTGCACGCCGTCGTCGGGGGCCAGCCCGTGCTCCAGGAAGTGGAAGCGGCCGCCCGGCTTCAGGACCCGGCGCAGCTCGGCCAGCGCCTGCTCGACCCCCGGGACGGTGCACAGGGTGAACGTGCACAGCGCCCCGTCGCAGGACGCGTCGGGGAGCTCCAGCGACTCGCCCCGGAGCCCGGAGAACTCGACGGGTACGCGGGCGGTGGCCACTCGGGGCGCGCTCAGGCGCCGGCCCACCTCGGAGGGCTCCACGGCGTGGACGAGGGTGACCTCGGGCGGATAGCTGCCCAGGTTGAGGCCGGAGCCGAAGCCGATCTCCACCACCGCCCCGGAGAGGCCGGCGGCGACGGCGTCGCGGCCCTGGGACATCGCCGCCGAGCCGCAGGCCTTGTCGATGACGCGGGGCACCACCTCCCGGCGGTACGCCTCCCCGACCCGACCGATCAGCCCCACGCCTGCCATCCCGTCCCTCCCCCGGGCCTGCGGCCCGTCACGGGCGAGCGTAGGTCGATAGGGTCCCTCGGGCACGGTCCGAGGGGGGGCGGGAGGGGAGCACGACATGCGGCTGTGGACCGACGAGATCGACGACATGCGCCCGGAGGCACGTGCCGTGGTGGCGCAGGCCCTGGGGGCCATCGCCGAGGCGTTCGCCGGGCAGGGGGAACCGCCGAGCGGTCGCGACGAGCGGGCGATCTGGAGCCGGGCCGCGTTCGCTCGCACCTTCCCGCCGCCGGAGCCCACCGCGGTCGACCTCGAGGTCGGGGGCGTGCCCTGCCGCGTGTTCCGCCCGGAGGGCCCGGCCCGCGCCGTGTTCGTGCACTTCCACGGCGGCGGCATGATCCTCGGGTCGCCGTTGATGAACGACCCCGGCAACCGCCAGCTGGCGGATCGCCATCAGGTCGCGGTGGTGTCGGTCGACTACCGGCTGGCGCCGGAGCACCCGTACCCCGCCGGGCCCGACGACGGGGTCGCCGTGGTCCGGTGGCTGCTCGAGCACGGCGCAGCCGAGTTCGGCACCGACCGGCTGCTCCTCGGCGGCGAGTCCGCCGGTGGCTACATGGCGGCGGCGGTCCTGCTACGCCTCCGTGAGGTGCCGGGCGCCCTCGACCGGGTGCTGGGCGCCAACCTCGTGTTCGGGGTCATGGACTGGGGTCGCACACCCAGCCAGCGCGGCGTGCGGGCCACCGACGGACCCGACCTGCTGGACCCGGCGGGCATCCTCGGCTTCTGCGACTGCTACCTGCCCGGGATGACCGACGAGGAGCGCCGGGCACCGGAGATCTCGCCGGCCTACGCCGACCTCCGCGACCTGCCGCCGGCCTTCTTCAGCGTCGGCACCGCCGACCACCTCCTCGACGACACCCTGTTCATGGCCGGTCGCTACGCGGCGGCGGGCAACGACACCGAGCTGTTCGTGGCCCCGGACATGCCCCACGGCTTCCAGACGTTCCCGTGCGGCATCACCGCCGCGTGGGCGGCCACCTTCAACCGGTGGATGGAACGCCGCCTGGCCTGGCCCTCGGGTCCCGGTGGTGGGGGAGCCCGCCGCCGGGGCCGGGCGACGGGGCTCAGTCCTGCTTCCGGGCGATCGCCTGGGCCAGCTCGTGCTTGTCCATGCGGGAGCGGCCCTCGACCCCGAGGCGCTTGGCCCGCTCGTAGAGCTCCTTCTTGGTGTGGCCTTCGACGTCCACCCCGCCACCGCTGCGACCCCGGTTTCCGCCGTCGCGGTTGTCGGCCTTCGCCCGTTCATCGGACGGGCCCTTGCGCCGCTTCGGCTCCCAGTGGTCGCCGACGTTCTCGAACGAGTGCTTCACGGCGGCGATCGCCGTGCGGTGGGCCCGTTCGCCGTCGCCGTACTCCTCCTCCGCGCTCTCCAGGGTCTTCTCGTAGGTGCGCTGGGCCTTCTTCGGCGAGCGCTTGAGGGTGCCGGGCATCTTGCTGGCGGGCATCTCGGCCTCCTGGGAGGGGCGGCGGTGGCGTCACCCCGGCACCTACCCACAGGGGGTGCGGATCGGTGACAGTCTCTACCCCGCCCACCGACCGGTGGGCCGTGTCGAAGCAGGGGGAGCCGAGTGCCTGGTCCGCTGGAGGGAGTGAAGGTCGTCGAGCTGGGCATGTGGGTCGCCGGGCCCGCGTGCGGTGGCGTGCTCGCCGACTGGGGTGCCGACGTGGTGAAGCTGGAGCCGCCGGGCATCGGCGACCCCGCCCGCACCTATCAGGCGCTGTTCGGCGAGGTCATGCCCGACAACCCGGTCTTCGAGGCCGACAACCGCTCGAAGCGCAGCGTGGCCGTCGACCTCCGGGTGCCCGAGGGCCAGGCCCTCGCCCTCGAGCTGCTCGACGAGGCCGACGTGTTCGTCACGAACCTCCGCCGGGCCGCCCTGGAGCGCTGGGGCCTCGGCCCCGACCAGCTGCTCGAGCGGAACCCCCGGCTCGTCTACCAGCTCATCACCGGCTATGGCATGGAGGGCCCCGACGCCGGCCGCCCGGCCTACGACATCGGCGGCTTCTGGGCCCGCTCCGGCGTGGCCGCCCTCCTCCGGGCCCCCGGCGGTCCCCTCCCGTTCCAGCGCGGAGGCATGGGTGACCACCCCACCGGCTCGTCCGCGGCCGGCGCCGTCTGCGCCGCGCTCTTCAACCGGGAGCGCACGGGCAAGGGGCAGCTGGTGTCGACCTCGCTGGTGCGCCAGGGCGTCTACACCATCGGCTTCGACCTCTCGATCACCCTCGGCTGGGGCGCCCACATCGGCATCGGCAGCCGCGAGGCGATGGGCAACCCCGCCATGAACAACTACGTGGCCGGCGACGGCAAGGCGTTCTGGCTCATCGGCCAGGAGGGGGAGCGGCACTGGCCGCCGCTCGCCCGCGTGGTGGGCCACCCCGAGTGGCTCACCGACGAGCGCTTCGCCACCGCTGCCGGCCGGCGCGAGAACGCGGCCGAGCTGATCGCCCTGCTCGACGAGGTGTTCGCCACCAAGCCGCTGGAGGAGTGGGCCGCCATCTTCGACACCGAGCCCGACATGTTCTGGGCACCGGTGAACGAGATCGACGACGTCATCGTCGACCCGCAGGTCCACGCCGCGGGCGCCTTCGTGACCGTGCCCGGCGACGAGGGCGGCCTCCGGGTGGCGAGCCCGTCGGACTTCTACGGCACGCCATGGGAGCCCCGGGCCCCCGCCCCGAAGCTGGGGCAGCACACGCGCGAGGTGCTCGCCTCCCTGGGGCGCTCGGAGGAGGAGATCGACGCCCTCCTCGACGCCGGCGTGGTGGCAGGCGAGACCGAGTTCGGCGGCAGGGCGTTCTGATGCCGGTCACCGGCTACGAGCACCGGCTGCGCCCGGCCCAGCCGACCACTCCGGCGCCCGACGCCTTCGAGATCCACCGGGCCGAGGTCGAGCCCGGGCTCTCGCTGGCCTACGTCCGCGAGGGGGTGGGGGGCTACCCGCTGCTCCTGATCCACGGCTACCCCGAGACCAAGCGGGTGTGGTGGCGCAACATCGAGCCGCTGGTGGCGGCCGGCTACGAGGTGATCGTCCCCGACCTGCGGGGCCACGGCGACTCCGACCTGTCCGCCGACGACCGCTACGACCTCGTCACCTACAGCCGCGACCTCCACGCGCTCGTCCACGACGTGCTCGGCCACGAGCGCTGCGGCGTGGTGGGCGGCGACGTCGGCGGGGTGGTGGCGGTCGACATGGTCAACCGGTTCGAGGGCTTCGTCGAGGGGCTGTGCTTCTTCGACACCGTGCCCCCGCTGCTGCTCGACGACTTCGCCGCCGCGGGCATCGACGTCGGCAACCTGACGGCGATCTCCGACGGCCCCACCGGCGACTACCGGCACCGGCAGGGCGCCGAGCCCGACGTGCTGGCCGCCGAGCTGTCCACCCCCGCCCACCGCCGGGCCTACATCGCCACCATGTACGGGCCGCGGCTGTGGGCCTCGCCCGGCACCTTCGACCGGGCCGACATCGACTTCATGACCGAGCCGTGGGCCGAGGAGGCCCGCCTGCGCGCAGGGTGGGCCGTCTACCAGCTGGCCCACGGCCGGCAGGTGGAGGAGTGGCCGATCCTCGACCGCAAGGTCGACGTGCCGACCCTGCTCTTCTACGGCGCCGACGACAACGTGGTGGGCCCCGACTTCATGCACTGCTGCGAGGTGGTGTTCACCAACCGGGTCGGGCCGCTCGTGCTCGCCGGTGCCGGCCACTTCCTCCAGTGGGAGCGGGCCGACGTCTTCAACCCGACGGTGTCCGTGTTCTTCGCCGGCCTCCGGGCCCTGCCCGGCGTCGCCGAGGGAGCGGGACGATGAGCCGGTTCGAGGTCGTCGACGACCGCACCCCGGTCGTGGTCGGCGCTGCCGAGGTCGTGCACCGGGCGGGGGAGGGGTTCGAGCCGGCCTCGGCCACCGAGCTCCTGCTCGAGGCGGTGGGCACGGCGATGGCGACCACCACCGTCGCCGACGCGCTGGGTCCGCTGGTGGGCGAGGTCCTCGTCCCCCACGGGACCTGGGTCGAGCCCGACCCGGGCCGGGCCCTGGCCCTGGCCATCGGGGCACCCGGTGCCCGATCGGTGCGGTCCGAGCTCGGCGTGCCCCAGCTGTCGCTGCTGGCGCGGGCCTGCTCGGCCGTCGCCGCCGGCGATCTCGAGGCCGCGGTCGTCGCGGGCGCCGAGAACCGCTGGTCCGGGGTGGTGGCCGCCAAGGAGGGCAAGGCCGTTCCCGAGCCGCCGGCCGCCGCCACCGCGCAGGCGCCCGACGAGGAGATCCACCCGAAGGGGATCGTGGTGTCCCCGGTCGAGATCGAGCGGAACCTCACCACCGCCGCGCACCAGTACGCCATCATCGAGAGCGCCCTGCGCCACGAGCTGGGCCGCACCGTCGAGGAGCACCAGCGGTGGCTCGGCGAGCTGTGGTCGGGCTTCGCCGCCGTCGCCGCCCAGGCCCCGGCGGCATGGGACCAGCGGGGGCTGGGACCCGACGACATCGCCGTGCCGTCGCCCACCAACCGCCTGATCGCCGCCCCCTACCCGAAGTGGCTCGTCTCGCAGTGGAACGTCGATCAGGGCGCCGCCCTGGTGGTCACCTCGGCGGGCGTCGCCCGACGGCTGGGGATCCCCGAGGACCGCTGGGTGCTGCCCCTCGGCATCGCCCTCTCCGACCTGGTCGTCACCATGCCGGAGCGCGAGGAGCTGCACCGCTGGCCGGCGATGGCCGCGTGCGGGCGGGCCCTCTTCGACCACACGGGCGTCGCACCCGACGCGGTGGCCGACGCGCCGGTCGACCTCTACAGCTGCTTCCCGGTGGCGGTGCAGGTGCAGGCCCGGGAGCTGGGCCTGGCGCCCACCCGGCCCCTCACCCTCACCGGCGGCATGACGTTCGCCGGCGGTCCGTTCAACAACTACTCGCTGCAGGGAGCGGCGGCCATGGTCCGCCACCTCCGGGGACGACCGGACCCGGGCATCGGGCTCACCACCGCGGTCAGCGGGTTCCTCACCAAGCCGGCCGCGGTGCTGTGGTCGACCGACGCGCCCACCGCGCCCTACGCCACGCTCGACGTCACCGAGACGGCCCGGGCCACCACGGCGGTCCGCCCCGTCGACCCCGACCTCACCGGCCCCGCCCGGGTGGTCGGCGCCACCGCCGTGCCCGGGCGCGACGGCGCGCTCACCGCCATCGTGGTGGTCGAGTCGAGCGCCGGCGTGCGCACGGTGGCCCAGTCGACGGTGGCCGAGCTCGGGGCGCGGATCGTCGCCGAGGACGTCGTGGGCGCCGAGGTGGTGGTCACCGAACCCGGTGTGATCGGCTCGACGTGACGCACCGCACCGCCACCGTGGCAAACTGACGGTCCGTCAGATTCTGCGGTCCGCCCCGCAGCCCGACGCCGCAGGGCAAGGAGGCTCAGCGCCATGGAGATCCCCCGCATCATCTCGGTCGACGACCACGTGGTCGAGCCGCCCGACCTCTGGACCGCCCGGTTGCCGCAGAAGTGGGCCGACCGCGCCCCTCGCGTGAAGCGCGAGCGGGTGAAGATGAACCTCGTCGGGGGCTACAACTTCGAGGTCGGCGTGGAGGACGGCGTCGAGTGCGACGTCTGGTACTACGACGACCTCGTCTACCCCTTCACCCGCCTCTCGGCGGCGGTGGGCGCCGAGGTCGTGAAGAACGAGCCGTGCACCTTCGACGACATCCTCCCCGGGTGCTACGACCAGGCCGCCCGCCTCGCCGACATGGACGCCAACCACGTCGAGGCCTCGATCTGCTTCCCGAACATCCTCCCGCGGTTCTGCGGCCAGGCGTTCTACGAGCGGGAGGACAAGGAGCTCGCGCTGGCGTGCATCCAGGTCTACAACGACTGGATGATCGACGAGTGGTGCGCGGGAGCCGGCTACGGCCGCCTCATCCCGCTCACCATGATCCCACTGTGGGATCCCGAGCTCGCCGCCGCCGAGGTGCGCCGCTGTGCCGACAAGGGCAGCCGGGCCATCACCTTCAGCGAGAACCCGGTGCCGCTCGGCCTGCCGTCGGTGCACTCCGGGTTCTGGGAGCCGCTCTTCCAGGCGTGCGAGGAGACCGACACGGTGGTCAACATGCACATCGGCTCCTCGTCGAAGATGCCCTCCACCGCCCCCGACGCCCCGTTCATCATCAGCTCCACGCTGACCTTCCAGAACGCCATGGGCTCGGTGCTCGACTACGTCTTCGGCGGCGTGTTCGACCGCTACCCGAAGCTGCGGGTCGCCTACAGCGAGGGCCAGGCCGGCTGGCTGCCCTACGTGCTCGAGCGGGCCGACAAGCTGTGGGAGGAGCGCCTCCTCGACGACACCGGGTTCGGCTCGAAGCTGCCCCAGCCCCCGTCGACCTACATGAAGAGCAACATCTGGTACTGCATCTTCGACGACGAGACGGCGATGCGGAACCGTGACGTGATCGGCATCGACCGGCTCACCTTCGAGGTCGACTACCCCCACGCCGACTCGACCTTCCCCCACACCAAGGAGGTCGCCGAGCGCATGGCGGCCAAGGCGGGTCTCAACGACTACGAGGCCCACCGCTTCTTCCGGGGCAACGCCATCGAGCTGTACGACCTCGGCACCCGGTACGGCATCACCGAGTAGCCGACGATCGAGAGAGGGGAGCCTGCGGCCCGGCCCGAGCGGCCGGGCCGCAGCGCGACCGGCGGGAGCCGGGACGGGCGGGCGGTCGCTGGGTAGCGTGCGGCCTCGTGACCACGCCGGCGCTGCTCCCGCTCGACTCCGACGACTACTGGGCGGACCCGTATCCGGTGCTGGCCGAGCTGCGCGGCCGCCACCGCACGGCGGTGACTCCCGAGGGTCAGAAGGTCGTGCTCCGGTGGGACGACGCGGTCCAGGTCAAGAAGGACCCTCGGTTCGAGAACGAGGGGCTGGAGTACATCGAGGCCCGTGGCTTCCGGCCCGGTGACCCGCTCTACGAGTGGCGCCGCTGGTCCATCGGGGCCCGCAACGGCGAGGACCACCAACGCCTCCGATCGCTCGTGAACCGGGCCCTCACCCCCAAAGCCACCGATGCGGTGCGTCCGCTGGTGCGCGAGCACACCCGGGCGGTGATCGAGGCCCACGCTGAGGCGGGCGAGCTCGACGCCCGCCAGGTGTTCCGCCGGGTGCCCTTCCTGGCCATCACCCACTTCCTCGGCATCGACCTCGACGAGGCCATGCAGGTGGGGGTGGCGATGGGGCAGGGCGCGGCCGACGCCTTCGGCCCCGACGTCACCCAGGAGCTCCGGGACCGGGCCAACGCCACCTTCGCCACCGTCATGGCGTTCGTCGACGAGCTGGTGGAGCGGCGCCGGCGCGACCCCCGCGACGACCTGCTGAGCCGCCTCATCGTCGCGGAGGAGGAAGGGCACCGGCTCACCCAGGCCGAGCTGATCGTGCTCTTCACCAACATCTTCAGCGGCGCGGTGGAGACCACCGCCAGCGTGATGACCAGCGCGGTGCTCGAGCTCGCCCGCCACCCCGAGCAGGCCGAGCTGCTTCGCCGCGACCCGGAGGGCCTCAAACGGGGCGCGGTCGAGGAGGTGCTGCGGTACCGGCCGGGCTTCTACGCGACCGGCCAGAAAGCGGTGGCGCCGGTGGAGGTGGCCGGGCTGCACCTCGAGGCCGGCGAGCCGCTGTCGATCGTGATCGGTGGCCCCAACCGCGACCCGGCCCATTGGGACGACCCCGACCGCTTCGACATCACCCGCGACCCCACGCGCTGGTCGCTCACCTTCAGCATGGGCCAGCACTTCTGCCTGGGGCAGGCCCTGGCCCGCACCGAGCTCCAGGAGTTCGTGGTCACCCTCGTCACCCACTGCCACGACCTCGAGCTGACAGCTGAGCCCCGCTGGCAGCCGCGGGTGATGGTCAACAGCGTCGATCGCTGCCCGGTGCGCTTCCGCTTCGTGCGCTGACGCGAGCGGCCTGACGGCGCCCGACGCCCAGCGCGGGTCGGGAGGGTCAGGCGTCGTCGAAGATCATGAGAGCCCCGCCGTAGATCGCCACCCACACGTCGCCGGTGAGGGGGTCGTAGGTGACCCCGATGGGGTTCACCCCGGTGGGGACCGTCTGCAGTGGCGTCATGTCGGACGCGCGCAGCTTGGTCATCGACGCCGAGCCGTAGTTCACGACGTAGAGGGAGAGCCCGTCGGTGGAGATGGCGAGCGATCGGGCCAGCTGTCCGGTGCCGGCCCGTCCGACGACGGCGCCCGAGCCGAGGTCGACCTTCACCACCTGGCCGCCCGAGTTGAGCGACACGTAGGCGATGGTGCCGGTGGGGTCGAGCACCACGTGGCGGGGGTTGGAGCCGACCGGGATGGACCGCACCACGTTGCCGGTCGCCAGGTCGACCTGGGCGAGGGTGGAGCCGCCCATGATGGTGACGTACGCGGTGGAGCTGTCGGGGGTGACGGCGATGCCCCGGGGGGTGCCCGACAGGGGGACCGAGGCGAGCACCGCGCCGGTGGCGGCGTCGATCACGGTGAGGTCCCAGGAGCACCAGTTGCTCACGAGCACCTTGCTGCCGTCGGGGGTGACGGCGACGTACTTGGGGACCAGGCCCACCGGGACGACCATGTCGACGGCGAGGGCCTCCATGTCGATCCGGTATGCGTAGCTGGGCGTCTCGCCCCGACCTCGGGCCGACGCCGGGGTGCAGGCGTCGAGGCCCTCGGGGCCCTGGCCGGGGCCGTACATCGAGTAGTTGGTGACCCAGGCGTGGCGGGCGTCGGGTGTGAACGCGGCCTCCACCGGCGCCCCCTGCACGACGGTCGAGGCGTCGGCCAGGCCGAAGTCGGCGAGGTCCACGCTGTCGGGGATGGTGGCGATCAGCTCGCCCGTCTCGTCGTAGACGGTCACCGAGTGCCGGTACATCATGTTCTGGGCGATCACCCGGCCCGCCCCGCCCGCCACCACCGACTTCGGCGTGATGGCCCCGGTCACCGTGCGGGCGAGGCTGAGGGTGCGCTGGTCGCTGGGCGGCCCCTCTGGCACGTGCAGCAGGGGAGAGGTGGTGCTGGTCGTGGTGGTGGGCACGGTGGAGGTGGTGGCCTCGGTGTCGAGCGTGGTGCCATCGTCGGTCGGGCCGACCTGGGCCTCCGCGGTGTCGGCGTCGCCCTCGGTGCTCGCCACGGCGTAGACCGCCCACCCCACCACCACGACCGCGACGAGGGTGAGCAGGGCCACGGCCACGCGCCGCGTGGTGTGGGTCTCCGGGGCCGCCGCCGCATGCTTCACCGCCTGAGTATCGCGAACCGACCTCCCGGAGACGCGGTTCCCCGCCGGGGGCGCGGCCGATTCGGGCGGGCCCGCTCGGGCCCCGTAACATCCGCCGGTCGGCGAAGGGCGCCGGTGCGTGCGAAGGGGGACCCATGGAACTGGGACTGGTCTGGGGCTACTGGGCGGCGCAGCCGCCGAAGGGCATCGTCGAGCTGACCCAGCACGCCGAGTCGGTCGGCTTCGACTCCGTGTGGACCGCGGAGTCCTGGGGCTCGGACGCGTTCGGCCCCCTCACCTGGATCGCGGCGCACACGTCCAAGATCAGGCTGGGCACGTCGGTGGTGCAGATCTCGGCCCGCACCCCCACGGCGACGGCGATGGCCGCCATGACCCTCGACCACCTCTCCGGTGGTCGCATGGTCCTCGGCCTCGGTGTCTCCGGCCCCCAGGTGGTCGAGGGCTGGTACGGCCGGCCCGCCAACAAGCCGCTGGCGCGCACCCGTGAGTACGTGGAGATCATCCGCCGGGCGTTCCGCCGTGAGGGGCCGCTCAGCTTCGACGGTGAGTTCTACCCGCTGCCCTACAACGGCCCCGACGCCACCGGCCTGGGCAAGCCGCTGAAGATCATGACCCACCCCCTGCGGTCGGAGATCCCGATCCTGCTCGGGGCGGAGGGCCCGAAGAACGTGGCCCAGACCGCCGAGATCGCCGACGGCTGGTTCCCCCTCTACTACTCCCCGTTCCGCCAGGAGGTCTACGCCGACCAGATCGCCCACCGCAAGGAGGGCTTCGAGATCAACCCGATCGTGACGTTCAACGTCACCGACGACGTCGAGCAGGCCCTGTGGCCGGTGAAGGCGTCGCTCGGGTTCTACATCGGCGGCATGGGGGCCAAGGGCCAGAACTACCACACCAAGCTGATGGCCCGGATGGGCTACGAGGAGGAGGCGTACCGCATCCAGGACCTCTTCTTCGAGGGCAAGCGGGAGGAGGCGATCGCCGCCGTCCCCGACTCCTTCGCCGACGAGATCTCCCTGGTCGGCCCGGTGGGCCGCATCAAGGAGCGCCTGGAGGAGTGGCGCAAGAGCCCGGTCACCACCCTGCTCATCTCGGCCCGCACCCCGGAGGCCCTCACCCAGGCTGCGGAGATCGTCCTGGGCTGAGGCCCCGGCTGGCGGGGACGGGGCAGGTGTCGCGTACCCTGCACCTCGTCCCCGCCCCACACCCTGGAGACCCGCCCCCGATGTCCGACGCCACCGTCACCCGCACCTACAACCTGGGCGACCTGATCGAGCTCGTCGCCGAGGCCGTCCCGGACCGCCTCGCCCTCGTGGCCGGTGACACCCGGTACACCTTCGCCGAGTTCGACCAGCGCACGAACCAGGTGGCCCGGATGCTGCTCGACCTCGGCCTCGAGCCGGGCGCCAAGGTGGCGATGTACTCGTGGAACCGGGCGGAGTGGGCGGAGATCTTCTTCGGGGCGTTCAAGGCGCGGGTCGTCCCCATCAACGTCAACTACCGCTACGTCGCCCACGAGCTCGAGTACATCCTCGCCAACTCCGACAGCGAGGTCATCGTCTTCGAGCGCAGCTTCGCCCCGATCGTGGCCGAGATCCTGCCGAAGCTGCCCAAGGTGAAGGCGACCGTCGTCCTCGAGGACGGCTCCGACGAGGACGCCGGCGCCGCCAAGAGCTGGGACGAGCTCGTCGACGCCCAGCCGTCGGGGCCCATCGGCAACCAGCGCTCGTCCGACGACCTCTACTTCCTCTACACCGGCGGCACCACGGGCATGCCCAAGGGCGTGATGTGGCGCAACGAGGACCTCTTCTTCGCCGCCCTCTCCTCGGCCTGCGGGCCCATCTCCACGCCCGAGGAGATCAAGGAGAAGATGCTCCCCGAGGAGTTCGCCCGGCCGAGCCTCATCATCGCCCCGCTCATGCACGGCGCGGCCCAGTGGGGCATGTGCAACATGCTCTTCGCCGGCGGCGGCGTGGCCCTCTACACCCAGCGGGGGCTCGACGCCCACGAGGTGTGGGAGATCGCCGAGCGCGAGAAGTGCATGGGCATCACCCTCGTGGGCGACGCCATGGGCCGCCCGCTCGCCGACGCCCTCGCCGACGGCACCCGCACCTACGACCTCTCCGGGCTGTTCCGCATCGGGTCCGGCGGCGGGGTGTTCTCGCCGGCGGTGCAGGCCGCCCTCAAGGAGCAGATCCCCCACGTGGCAGTGGCCGACAGCTACGGCGCCTCCGAGATGGGTGCGGGCGGCATGAGCGCCGAGGGCGGCGCCCGCCGCTTCACGGTGAGCGACGAGCTCGACGTCCTGCGCGAGGACCTCACCCCCTGCGACCCGGAGGAGGTCGGCCTGCTCGCCCGCAGCGGCCACATCCCGCTCGGGTACTACAAGGACGAGGAGAAGACGGCCAAGACCTTCCCGACCGACGCCAACGGCCGGCGCTGGTCGGTCCCCGGCGACTTCGCGGTGAAGGACGCCGACGGCGTGGTCACCCTGCTGGGCCGTGGCTCGCAGTGCATCAACTCCGGCGGCGAGAAGATCTACCCGGAGGAGGTCGAGGAGGCCCTCAAGAGCCACCCCGACGTCTACGACGCCCTCGTGGTCGGCGTGCCCGACGAGCGCTGGGGCGAGCGGGTCGTCGCCGTCGTCCAGGCCCGGGGCGACGCCCGCCCGTCGGTCGAGGAGGTCGCCGAGCACTGCCGGAAGACCATCGCCGGCTACAAGGTGCCGCGCGCCCTCACCTTCGTCGACCAGATCAAGCGGTCACCGGCGGGCAAGGCCGACTACCGCTGGGCCAAGGAGACGGCCCAGGCCGACTAGGTCGCGCCTCCGCCCGTCCGACCGACCCCGCCGTCCGACCCTCCGAAGAGGCACCGATGGGAGCCCCCCGATGACCGTCGACCTGGGACTCACGAGCGACCAGGAGGCGATCGCCGAGCTGTTCGACGGGTTCTTCGCCAAGGAGAGCCCGCCCTCGGTGGCGCGCCAGGCCGAGCCGCAGGGCTTCGACCGGGCCCTCTGGGACAAGCTGGCCGAGCTCGGTGCCCCCGGTATGGGCGTCCCCGAGGCCGCCGGGGGTGGGGGTGCGGCGCTCGCCGACCTGGTCGTCGTGGCCGAGGCCGCCGGCCGGTCCATCGCCCCCGTGCCGCTCGTCGACCACCTGGCCGCCCTCACCGTCCTCGACGACCCCGACCTCGTGGCCGGCGAGGCGGTGGCGGCCGTGTCGCTCCGCCCCGCCCGCGACGACGGCACGTGGTGGCTGGTCCCGGCCGGCGCGGTCGCCGACGTGGTGGTCGGGGTCGACGGCGACGACCTGGTGGCGGTGCGCTCGGCGCCACCGATGGACGGGCCCCGCAACCACGCCAGCGCGCCGCTGGCCGACCGCTCGGCCCGCGAGGGCGAGCGCCGGGTGCTCGGCCCCGCGTCGGGCTTCGGGCCGGTGCTCGACCGCTGGAAGGTGCTGACCGCCGCGTCCCTCGTGGGTCTGGCCGAGGGCGCCATGCGCATCGGTGTCGACTACGTGATGGCCCGCGAACAGTTCGGCGTGCCCATCGGCTCGTTCCAGGCGGTGCAGCACGGCCTGGCCGACCTCCCCGTCCTCGTCGACGGCGGTCGCCTCCTCACCCACAAGGCCGCGTGGGCGATCGACACCGGCGCCACGTCGCTCGACTGGCGCGAGCTCGACGTCACCGACGGCTCGGCCCTCGCGTCGATGGCGTTCGTGTTCGCCAGCGAGGCGGCAGCCACCGCCACCGACCGCAGCCTCCACTACCACGGCGGCTACGGCTTCTCCGAGGAGTACGACATCCAGCTCTACTACCGGCGGGCCCGGGGCTGGTCGCTCATCCTCGGCGACCTCTCCGACGAGTGCCTCGCCCTCGCCGACCGCCTCTTCGGCCCGGTGGAGGACTGACCGTGGACTTCTCGCTCTCCCCCGAGAACCTGGCCTACCGCGACGCCATCCGGCGCATCATCGCCGAGACGGTCACGCCCGAGGTCGTCGACCGCATGCACGCCACGGGCACGTTCAACGCGCCCGAGCTGAACCGGGCCCTCGGGCAGGCCGGCTTCATCGAGCGGGCCGTGCCGGGCATGGGCCAGGGCGACCCCATCGAGCTGTGGATCCTCTTCCACGAGCTGGAGAAGTCGGGTGCCCCCTACGACGGCCTCGCCGTGGCGGTCATGATCGCCGGTGTGGTGCACGCGGTGGGCACCGACGAGCAGAAGGCGCGCATCATCCCCACCATCACCTCGGGGGAGTCCCTGGTGGGCATGGGCTACAGCGAGGCCGACTTCGGCTCCGACGTCGCCTCCATCAAGACCCGGGCCGTGCGCGACGGCGACGAGTGGGTGATCAACGGGGCGAAGATGTGGACCACCATGGCCCACGAGGCCGACTGGATCATCCTGCTCACCCGCACCGATCCGGACCTGCCCAAGCACAAGGGCCTCACGATGTTCATCCTCCCTCGGGACACCCCGGGCGTGAGCGTCGACCCCGTGCACACCATGGGCACCGAGCGCACCAACGCCACCTACTACGACGACGTCCGCCTCGGCCCCGAGGCCGTGCTCGGCGAGGTCAACGGCGGGTGGCGCACCATGACCGTGGCCCTCGCCTTCGAGCGCGGGGTGATGGGCGGCTCCAACGCCGCGGTGCCCCTGCTGCGGCACTTCTACGACTGGGCGAAGCCCGAGGGGGTCCTCGACCGCCCCCTCGCCCGCGAGCGCATGGCCCGGGCCGTGATCGACGAGACCGTGGCCCAGCTGCTCACCCAGCGCTCGGCGTGGATCGCCGCGTCCGGAGGACTGCCCGGCCTCGAGGGCTCGATGACGAAGGTGTTCGCCACCGAGGCCTACCAGCGCATCTCGGGCTGGTTCTCCCAGCTGGCCGGCCCGGCCGGGCTGCTCCAGTTCCACGAGCCCGGCGCCGCGGGCGACGGGTTCGTCGAGTACGACGCCCGGCACGTGCCGGTGGTGACGATCTACGGCGGCACCTCCGAGATCAACCGCAACAACATCGCCGAACGCCACCTCGGGCTGCCCAAGGCCCGCCGCTGACGGCACCGCCGTCGGGCCCGCTGGGCGACCGTTGCCCGTCGGTCTGTAACGCCGCTACGGTGGCAGGCGTCACCACCCCGGGGACGGGTGGGGAAGGGGGAACCGATGGGCACCGACGCTCCGTCCACCGACGGCTCGTCCGACGACCGCTACGTCGTCATCTCCGCCGACGGCCACGCCGGCGGGAGCATCCAGGACTACCGGCCCTTCCTCGAGTCGCGCTGGCTCGAGGAGTTCGACGAGTGGGCCGCGACCTACGAGATGCCCTTCGAGGACCTCCTGGGCGACCTCGGCGCCCGCAACTGGGACTCTGACCGCCGTCTGCGCGACCTCGAGGCCGACGGCCAGGTCGCCGAGGTGATCTACCCGAACACGGTCCCGCCGTTCTTCCCGAAGTCCTCGCTCACCGCCCAGCCGCCCGCCGTCACCGCCGCCGACGCCGAGAAGCGCTGGGCCGGGCTCCGGGCCCACAACCGGTGGCTCGTCGAGTTCTGCGCCGCGGCCCCCGGCCGCCGCGCCGGCATCCTCCAGATCAACCTCCACGACATCGACGCCTCGGTGAAGGAGGTCCTCTGGGCCAAGGAGGCCGGGCTCAAGGGCGGCGTCCTCCTGCCCGGCACCCCGCCCGGCCTGGGCCTGCCCCAGCTCTACGAGCGCTACTACGACCCCCTCTGGGCGGTGTGCGAGGAGACCGGCACGCCGGTGAACCACCACACCGGCTCGGCCGCCCCGCCGATGGGTCCCGAGCCCGAGGACGCGGTGGTGTTCCTCCTCGAGACCTCGTGGTACTCCCACCGGGCGCTCACCGCCCTCATGGTGGGCGGGGTGTTCGAGCGCTTCCCCGACCTCCAGGTGGTGTTCACCGAGCAGGGCACGGCCTGGGTGCCCGACGAGCTGATGAAGCTCGACTACTTCTGGGACCGCATGGGCAACGCCGTGGGTTCCCAGGAGTACGTCTGGGGCAACCCGGTGGTGTCGAAGATGTCGCTGAAGCCCAGCGAGTACTGGGCCCGCCAGTGCCACGTCGGGGCCAGCTTCATCCGACCGGCCGAGGTCGGCGTCCGCCACGCTGTCGGCGTCGACAAGGTCATGTGGGGCAGCGACTACCCCCACAAGGAGGCGAGCACCCCGTACTCCCGCGAGGCCATCCGCCTGGCGTTCGCCGGCGTGCCCGTCGACGAGGTGCAGATGATGCTGGGCGGCAACGCCGCTGAGCTCTACGGCTTCGACCTGGAGGCCCTCCGGCCTCTGGCCCAGCAGATCGGGCCCCGCGTCGCCGACGTCTCCGCCCCGTTGGGGCCAGGGCTCGTGCCCCGCGATGCCGACAAGTGTCCGGCGTTCATCGGCTACGAGTTCGCCGCCGAGTAGGGGAGAGCGAGATGTCCACCAGCCCTGTCGATCCCGCGCCGAGCAGCACCCAGACCTTCGCCGACGACGATCCCTACCTGATCATCGCCGCCGACTCCCACGCCGGCCTGCCCACCGAGCAGTACCGCGAGTACCTCGAGTCCCGCTACCACGAGGCGTTCGACGAGTTCCTCGCCGAGCGGTACCTCCAGGTCGAGGCGGCCACCCGCATGGGCATCCGCGACGAGAACTACGCCAAGCAGTGGTTCGAGGAGCACGACGAGGAGCTCGCCGGCGGGTGGGACGCCATCAAGCGCGACCAGGCCCTCGACGCCGACGGCGTGGCGGCCGAGGTCGTCTACCCCGACGCCGACGCGGTGGAGAGCCGCACGTGCGTGCCCTTCGGGGCCGGTCTCGGCCTGTCCGGCGATCTCGATCCCGAGCTCGGCATGGCCGGTGCCAAGGCCCACAACCGGTGGCTCGCCGAGCTGTGCTCGCACAGCCCCGAGCGGCGCAAGGGCGTGGCCCTGGTGCCCATCACCGTGGAAACCGACCGCGTGCTCGCCGAGATCACCTGGGCCAAGGAGCACGGCCTCGGCGCGGTGATGATCCCCGCCATGTGGGTCAACCAGCTGCCGTACCACGACCGCAGCTACGACCCCGTCTGGGCCCTCTGCGAGGAGCTCCAGATGCCGGTGGTGACCCACTCCGGCTCGGCGTCGCGCGACGAGTACGGCGACCACCTGGGGATCTACGTCACCGAGGTCACCTGGTGGCCGGCGCGGCCGCTCTGGTTCCTGCTGTGGTCGGGGGTGTTCAACCGCTTCCCGGGCCTCCGCTTCGGGGTCACCGAGGGCGGGTGCTGGTGGCTGCCCGGCCTGCTGTGGTCGTGGGACCGGCTGCTGCTCGGCTCCCGGGGCGCGTCGAAGCTGAGCCAGGGGCCGTTCAAGGACGCCCTCGGCGATCTGCTCCCCAGCGAGATCGTCGACCGCAACTGCTTCACCGGCCTGGCCAACGTGAAGCGGCGCGAGTTGGGCATGCGCTACGAGATCGGCATCGACAACATGCTCTGGGGCACCGACTTCCCCCATCCCGAGGGCACGTGGCCGAACACGAACGAATGGCTGAAGAAGACGTTCTTCGACATCCCGATCGACGAGACCCGTCGCATGCTCGGCCTGGCCGCGGCCGACACCTTCGGGTTCGACCTCGCCGCCCTGCGGGCCCACTCCGACAAGGTGGGCCCCACACCCACCGATCTGGGTCAGCTCGGGGAGGGCCGCACCGCCGCCGACCTGGAGGCCCGGTGGGCCCCGGTGAAGGAGGTCGGCCGCCACTGGCTCACCGGCCACGACTTCCCGCTCATCGGCCAGTGACACCGGCGGCGGGGCCCGCGGCGCGCGCCGAGCGGGCCGGCAGGGCCGGCCGCGACGGGGGTCCGGTCACCGCCGCGGAGGTGCTCGACGTGGCCGGGCGCATCCTCGAGCGCCACGGCGCCGACGCGCTCACCATGCGCCGGCTCTCCGACGAGCTCGGGGTGGCGGTCACCTCCGTCTACTGGCACGTGGGGGGCCGCGACGCGGTGCTCGACGGCTTGGTCGACCGCCTCCTGGCCGACATGGAGGTGCTGCCCGAGGTGCCGCCGGGCGAGCCGCTCGAGCGGGTGGCCGCCCTGGCCCGGGCCCTGCGGGAGGCGCTGCTGGCGCGGCCCCACATCGTCGGGGTGGCCCACGAGCGCGACCGCACGCCGGCCATCTTCCTGCCCGTGCAGCGGGCGATGGCCACCGAGCTGGCCCGCCTCGGCCTCCACGGCGCCGAGGCCGCGCTGGTGCTGCGGGCACTGGCGGTGCACGTGATCTCGTCGGTGCTGATGGCCTGGGCCGCCGTCCGCAACGCCAGCCACGGCACGGTCGATCCCGAGCTGTGGCCCGACGACTGGGCCGACCAGGAGCTGGTCCGGGCCCTGGCGGCGCCGGTCGACTACGACGCCGTGTTCGAGATGGGGCTGGCCGCGCTGCTGGCCCGCCTCGAGCCCACGGCCTGACCGCCGGCCGGCCGGATCGGGGATCCAGGGGAGCGACTAACGTCACAGCCCATGGCCGACGACTCGATCCCCAGCGACTTCGACGTGGAGCTGCCGTGGCGACGCAAGCCCGCCGAGCTCGCCGAGCAGCTCGGCGGATGGGCGTCGGTCGCGATCTCGCCCGACGCCAAGGTCCTCGACGTGGTGGCGCCGGACAACGGCATGTCCTCGGAGAGCGTGCTGTTCGACGTCGAGCACGAGGGCACCACCGACCACCTCGTCGCCCGCCTCGCCCCGCTGCCGTCGCTGGTGCCCGTCTTCCAGCACTACGACATCGAGCTCCAGGCCAAGGCCATGCGCCTGGTGGGGGAGCGCACCGACGTGCCGGTCCCGGAGGTGCCCTACGTCGAGCTCGACGAGTCGTACCTCCAGGTGCCGTTCCTGGTGATGCGGCGCTCCCGGGGCACCGCACCCACCGACATCCCGCCGTACGTGTTCGGCGGGTGGGTGGCCGACCTCACGTCCGAGGAGCGCCTGCAGATGCAGCGCAACGCGGTCGAGGTGCTGGTCAAGCTCCACCAGCTCACCCCCGAGAACGCCGACCTCTCGTTCCTCGCCCGGCCGCAGCACGGCCCCGACGCCCTCGACCAGCACCTCGGCCACGAGCGCGGCTACTACGAGTGGGCCCGCGACGGGAAGACCGTCCCGCTCATCGAAGCCGCCTTCGAGTGGCTCGACGCGAACCGCCCCGCCGACCCCGGCCCCACCGTCCTCAACTGGGGCGACGCCCGCATCGGCAACATGCTCTTCGAGGGCCCCACGCCCACCGCGGTGCTCGACTGGGAGATGGCGGCGCTGGGCCCGGCCGAGGTCGACCTGGCCTGGATGATCTTCCTGCACCGGTTCTTCCAGGACATGGCCGAGCGCTACGGCATGCCCGGCCTCCCGGACTTCATGCGGCGCGAGGACATGGCCGCCACCTACACCGAGCTGAGCGGCCGGCCGGTGGCGTCGCTCGAGTGGTTCGAGGTGTTCGCCGCCCTGCGGTTCGCCATCGTGTCGGTGCGCACGTCGCTGCGGAGCGTCACCTACGGGCAGGCGGAGATGCCCGCCGACCTCGACGACTTCATCATGTTCCGCAACCTCCTCGAGCAGATGCTCGACGGCTCCTACTGGAGCTGACCGCACCCTGAACTCGGCTACCCCGCGGTAGCCGCGAGGTGTCATCCGTCACATGCGGGCGCGGAACGCGCTACGTTGCCCGCTCGTGAGCCGTCTCGAGGACCTCCGTCGGGTGGAGCAGGCGCTGAACCGCATCAGCCGCATCAGCACCGGCCGCGTCGCCGCTCGCTACCGCTCGGAGCGGTCGGGGGTGATGCTCTCGCGGCCGGCCCTCACCATCCTCTCCACCCTGCGCGGGTCCGGTCCGGTGCGCCTGTCGCTGCTCGCCCGCCTCACCGATCTCGAGGCTCCGCTGATCTCCCGGGAGATCCGCGACCTCGTCGAGAACGGCTACGTGCGTCGCTCCGCCGACCCCACCGACGGCCGCGCCGGCATCGTCGAGCTGACCGCCAAGGGGCGCCGGGCCCACCAGGCCTACCGCGATGCCACCGACGCCATCATCACCGAGACCTTCTCGGACTGGACTGGCCCCGACCTCCACGAGCTGCGGGTCCTGCTCGACCGCGTCGCCGAGGCCTTCGCCCGCCGACCGGGGTGGTCCGAGCGGCGCGACCGCGCCAGCTGAACCACCCTCGGCCCGGCCGGGGCCCCGGGCTAGCGTCGGCGAGATGACCGACGTCACGTCCGACCCCTCCTCGCTCTACCGCCCCGTCTTCCCCGCCGACCTGTTGATCCACGCGCTCGGCACCAACCCCGACGCACCGGCGGTGAACATCATCGGCCGGGGCAGCATGACCGCCCGCGAGATGCGCGACCAGATCAGCCGCTACTCGCAGGCGCTGCAGTCGAAGGGCCTGGGCCAGGGGAGCCAGGCCTCGGTGCTGGCCCTGAACCGGCCCGAGGTGCTCTTCACCATGGCCGCCAACCAGGTGAACGCCACGCGGTCGACCCCGCTGCACCCGATGGGGTCGCTCGAGGACCAGGCGTACGTGCTCACCGACTGCGGCGCCCAGACGTTGATCTTCGACCCCGACAACTTCACCGATCGGGCCCGCGAGCTCGCCGCGATGGTCCCCGGCCTGGAGCTGCTCGCCCTCGGGCCCACCGACCTCGGCGAGGACCTGCACGCCCTCGCCTCCACCTTCGAGCCCAAGCCGCTCGTAGCGCCCCTCGTGGAGGCCGAGGACCTGGCGGGCATCGCCTACTCGGGCGGCACCACCGGCAAGCCCAAGGGGATCATGTCCACCTACCGGGGTGGCATGGCCATGACCACGATCCAGATGGCCGAGTGGGAGTGGCCCGACGAGGTCCGCTTCCTGATCTGCACCCCGCTGTCGCACGCCGGCGCCGCCTTCTTCACCCCCACCCTGCTGAAGGGCGGCTCGCTCACCGTGCTGCCCGGGTTCGACCCCGAGGTCTTCATGCAGACCGTCGAGGAGCACCGGATCACGGCCACCATGCTCGTGCCGACGATGCTGTACGTGCTGCTCGACCATCCGAAGTTCGACCAGTACGACCTGTCGAGCCTGCAGACCGTCTTCTACGGCGCGGCCGCCACCTCGCCCACCCGCCTGGCCGAGGCGGTCCGCCGCATGGGCCCGATCTTCTTCCAGTTCTACGGCCAGGCCGAGTGCCCCATGGCCATCACCGCCCTGCGCAAGGCCGACCACGACCCCGACAACCTCGAGCGCCTCGCCAGCTGCGGTCGCCCCGTGCCCTGGGTGCACGTGGCCCTGCTCGACGACGACGGCAACGAGGTGCCCCGGGGCGAGCCGGGCGAGATCTGCGTGCGGGGCCCGCTGGTGATGAAGGGCTACCTGGGCAAGCCCGAGCAGACCGCCGAGGCGTTCGCCCACGGCTGGCTGCACACCGGTGACATCGCCCGGGCCGACGAGGAGGGGTACCTCTACATCGTCGATCGCAAGAAGGACATGATCATCACCGGCGGCTTCAACGTGTACCCCCGCGAGGTGGAGGACGTGATCTCCACCCACCCCGCGGTGTCGGCCGTGGCGGTCATCGGCGTTCCCGACGAGCGGTGGGGCGAGTCGGTGAAGGCCGTGGTGGTGCCGCGACCGGGGGAGCGGCCCGATCCCGAGGAGCTCATCGCCCTCGTCAAGGAGCGCAAGGGCTCGGTGCAGGCGCCCAAGAGCGTCGACCTCGTCGACGCCATCCCGCTCTCGGCCCTCGGCAAGCCCGACAAGAAGGCGCTGCGGGCCCGCTACTGGGGCGAGTCGGGCCGCCAGGTGAACTGACGGGAGATCCGTGCGGGCGCCGCGGCGCGAGGGGGCCGCGAGCAACAGGTTGCTTCACTGAAGGAACTTGTTTGACGGATGGCACAGTGACTACAGTCGCACCCTTGTGACGGGCGTCTCGCGGCGTCCGGATCACGACCTATAGTGCCGGATGTCACACGGGCCGGCGCCCCGCATCCCGCCCGTTCCGCAAAGGGAGACCCGAACGAGTGCAGACGTTCCTGCAGTACACCATCCTCGGCCTGGTCGTGGGTGGGGTGTACTTCATCGCCGCCTCGGGCCTTGTGGTGACCTACACGACCTCGGGCATCTTCAACTTCGCCCAGGGCGCCATCGCCATGCTCGCGGCCTTCACCTACTGGCAGGTCCGCTGGGGATGGGGCTGGCCCGCTCCGCTGGCGCTGTTCGCGGTGCTGTTCGTGTTCGCACCGCTGCTCGGAGCCGTGCTGTACCAGGTGGTCATGAAGAACCTCAGAGGCACCTCCGAGGTCACCAAGATCATCGTCCCCGTCGGTGTGATGCTGGGCTTCCTGGCCCTCGCCACCTGGATCTGGAACCCGACGCCCCGCACGCCGCGGCTCTTCTACAAGTTCTTCGGCGCCAACGCGAACGTCGAGATCCTGGGCGTGCGGCTCACCTGGCACGAGATCATCGCCTTCGTCCTGGCCATCGTCATCGCCGGCGGCATCGCCTTCCTGTTCCGCCGCACCCGGTCGGGTGTGGCCATGCGGGCGGTCGTCGACGACCCTGACCTGCTCCAGCTCAACGGTGGGCGGCCCGAGCGCCTCGCCACCCTGTCGTGGGCGGGCGGTGCGTTCCTCGCCGCCCTCGCCGGCATCCTCATCACCCCGATCCAGGGCACGGCCATGAGCGCCAACGCCCTGACCCTCCTGGTGATCGACGCCTTCGCCGCCGCCATGTTCGGCCGGCTCAAGAGCCTGCCCCGCACCTTCCTCGGGGCCATCGTGCTGGGCCTGTCCACCAACTACGTCATCGCCTACTTCCCGGCGAACAAGTGGACCTGGACCGGCGCCTTCCGGTCGTCGATCCCGATGATCCTGCTGTTCATCGTGCTGCTGGTGCTGCCCCAGGACCGCCTCCGGGGCGCCACCGTGCTGCGCTCCCGTGAGCGGTTCCGCATGCCGACGCTCCGCAACGCCTGGATCGCCGGGCTCGTGCTCATCGTCGTGATCTGGGGCCTGCGCACGATCATGGCCACCACGGCCATCAACACGCTGGCCTACGGCATCACCCTGGGCATCATCGCCCTCTCCCTGGTGCTGCTCACCGGCTACGCGGGCGAGATCAACCTGGCCGCCCTGTCGTTCGGCGCCATCGGCACCATCGTGGTGTTCCACTACGGCACCACGGGCTCGGGCAACGATGCCCGCATGACCCTCTGGGGCATCCTGCTGGCGGCCATCGTGTGCGCCGTGGTGGGAGCGCTGGTCGCCTTGCCCGCCCTACGGCTCCGCGGCCTCTACCTCGCCCTGGCCACCATGGCCTTCGGTGTCTTCGTGTCCCGGATGGTGCTCACCGAGATCGGCCAGCGGGAGGTCTTCGGGATCAAGTTCTCGATCTTCCAGGGCGGCTCGCTCACCATCCCCCGGCCCGAGATCGGCCCGCTCGACTTCAAGTCGAACGAGTCGTTCCTCATGCTCGTCACCGTGGTGTTCGGCCTCATGGCCATCGGCCTGGTCTACCTGCGCAAGAGCAACTACGGCCGCCGCCTCGCCGCCATGAAGGACAGCCCGGCGGCGTGCGCCACCCTCGGCATGAGCGTCGTACGCCTCAAGCTGTCGGTGTTCATGCTCTCGGCCGCCATCGCAGGCGTCGGCGGCGTGCTCATGTCGGCCCAGCTGGGCTCGGTCAACCTCGACCGCTTCGACATCTTCCTCAGCCTGTCGATCCTGCTGATCACCGTGGTCGGCGGCATCGGCTACGCCTCCGGCGCCCTGTTCGCCGGCGTGCTGTTCGGCTGCTCGTTCCTGGCCATGCAGAACACGCTCACCAAGCTGGGCCAGGACTACCACAGCCTCGAGGCCGTCTTCGGCTTCCTCGTCTCGGTGGTGACGGTCATGCCCGCCACCATCGGCGTCACCATGGGCAAGAACCCCAGCGGTGCGGTCACCGACATCGTCGAGGGCCTCGAGAAGATGAAGCAGTCCAAGCCGCTGATGTTCACCGTCATCGGCCTGGAGGTCCTCATCTGGGGCCTCACCGTTCGCGAGGTCATCAACAACTGGCACTTCGTGATCTTCACGGCCGCCAACCTGCTCATCGTGCCGCCGCTCGGTGGGGCCATCGTCAAGTCCCTCACCATGAAGAAGCTCGGCATCCAACCACCCACACCACCCGAGCTCATCGGCATCGATCGACCCTTCACCGACGAGGACAAGCTGGTCATGGAGAAGGCGCTGGGCCTCGACGGGGTGCCCATCCCGGTCCCGCCGAAGCTGCACCAGGAGGAGGCCCTCCATGTCTCTGCTTGAGACCGTCGACGTCAAGGTCCGCTTCGGCGGCAACGTCGCCCTCGACGACGTCTCCATCACCGTCGAGCCGGCGTCCATCACCGGCCTCATCGGTCCCAACGGCGCCGGCAAGACCACGCTGTTCAACGCCATCACCGGGCTCCAGGCCCTCTCGGGCGGGCGGGTGCTGCTGAACGGCAAGGACGTCACCAAGCTGCCGCCCCACAAGCGGGCCCGCCAGGGCCTGGCCCGCACCTTCCAGCGCCTCGAGCTGTTCACCTCGCTGTCGGTCCGCGACAACGTCCAGGTGGCCGGCGAGATCCGCAACCGCTGGGGCGTGGGCGGCGGCCGCATGGACGCCAAGGCCGAGGCCGAGCGCATCATCGAGCTGGTCGGGCTCACCGAGGTGGCCGACCGCGAGGTGGGGGAGATCCCCACCGGACAGGCCCGCGTCGTCGAGCTGGCCCGGGCGCTGATGATCCAGCCCACCCTGCTCCTCCTCGACGAGCCCGCCTCCGGCCAGACCGAGGAGGAGACCGAGGCGTTCGGCAAGCTCCTCCGCAAGCTCGCCACCGAGGACGGGCTCGGCATCTGCCTGGTGGAGCACGACATGGCCCTCGTCATGGACGTGTGCGAGACCATCCACGTGCTCGAGTTCGGCCGCATCATCTCCAGCGGCTCCGCCGAGCACGTCCGCAACGACCCCGTCGTCATCGACGCCTACCTCGGCGCCCCGGAGAGTGTGGGATGACCATCGACCAGCCGGGAGCGCCCGGCACCCCCGCCGCTCACGACGAGCACGCCCACCTGGAGCAGCCGCTCCTCGAGCTCAAGGGCATCAAGGCCGCCTACGGGCCCATCGAGGTGCTCCACGGGGTCGACCTCGTGGTGCCCCAGGGCTCCGTGGTGGCGCTGCTCGGCCCCAACGGCGCGGGCAAGTCCACCATCCTCAAGGTCTGCTCCGGCCTGCTCCAGCCGACCGCCGGCGAGGTCCACATCGCCGGCCGGGTGGTGAACGGCGCCTCGGCCGACCAGCTGGCCCGCCTCGGCGTGTGCACCATCCCCGAGGGTCGGGGCATCTTCCCGAACCTCACGGTGCGGGAGAACCTCTGGATGGCCACCATGGCCGGGGTCTCCCTCGACCACGTCGAAGAGGTCGCCTACGCCCGCTTCCCCCGGCTGGGGGAGCGCCGCAAGCAGCTCGCCGGCACCATGTCCGGCGGTGAGCAGCAGATGCTCGCCATGTCCCGCGCGCTGGCCACCAACCCGGCGCTGCTGCTCCTCGACGAGCTGTCGATGGGCCTGGCCCCCCTCGTGGTGGCCAACCTCTACGAGATCGTGGCTCAGGTCTCGCAGGAGGGTGTCTCGATCCTGGTGTCCGAGCAGTTCGCTCGGACGGTGCTGGGCATCGCCCAGTACGCCGCGATCGTGTTGCACGGGAGCGTGACCCGCGTGGGCACGCCCGAAGAGCTGGAAGATGAACTGTCCGCCGCCTACCTGGGCTCGTGAGGTCATGGAAACCACAACCACCACCAACACCGCCGGCAACGGCAACCGCATCGACCAGTTCAAGTCCGACGTGACCGAGCTGAACCTCAAGGCCGGCAGCGCCGGCCGGGAGAAGGCTCTCGCCACCGTCGGTGTCGTGCTGATGATCGTCGCCATCATCGTGGGCTTCATCGCCTACGCGGCCTCCCGCAACTACGACGACGCCCGCGACATCCAGACGATGATCGTGGTCGCCGTGTGGATGGCCGCCGTCGCCGTCTTCGGCGGGGTCCTGTTCCTGCGCTACTCGCTCGCCGCCTTCCTGCGGATGTGGCTGCTGCGCAACCTCTACGAAGGCCAGGCCAACACCGACCGCATCGTCGAAGCCATCACCGACAAGGCCTGAGCCGATGCGCACGGTCGCCATCACCGGCGCCGGCTCCGGCATCGGGGCCGCCACCGCGACCCGCCTCACGGCGGACGGCTGGAAGGTCATCGGCGTCGATCTCCGCGGGGCGGAGATCGAGGCCGACCTCGGCACCCCCGACGGCCGCGCCGCGGCCGTCGCCGCGGTGACCGACGCCTGTGGAGGCACCCTCGACGCGCTCATCACGTGCGCCGGCATCGCCGGCCTGCCCGGGCGGCCCACGTCGCTTCTCGCCTCGGTCAACTACTTCGGCACCGTCGAGGTGATGGAGGGCCTCCGGCCCGCGCTGGCCAAGGGGGACCGCCCCTCGGCCGTCGCCATCAGCTCCAACTCGACCACCACCGCCCCGGGCTACACCCTGGCGCTGGTCGAGGCGCTGCTGGCCGGTGACGAGGCGGAGGCCCGACGGGTGGCCGACGAGGTCGCCGGCGAGTCGATGCTCGAGTACGCCGCCACCAAGCTGGCGGTGGCGTACTGGGTCCGCCAGCAGGCGGTCAGCGAGTCCTGGGGCAAGGCGGGCATCCGCCTCAACGCCATCGCCCCCGGCATGATCGCCACCCCGATGATCGACGAGGGCCGGTCCGACGCCGCGGTGGCCCCCCAGCTCGACATGTTCCAGGAGACCATCGCCCTGGGTCGGCCCGGCCGCCCCGAGGAGATGGCGGCGCTGCTGGCGTTCCTCGCCGGCACCGAGTCGACCTTCTTCTGCGGCTCGATCGTCTTCTCCGACGGCGGCACCGACGCCCTCTTCCGGACCCGGGACTTCCCGGCTCCCTGGATCCTCGAGGGCTGAACGAGCCCCTCCCCGGCCACCCGCGCGACGAGGCCCCGGTCAACGGCGACCGGGGCCTCGTCGCGTCCGGGCTCGTACCCGAGCGGGCTCACAGCCGCCCGCCGGGCGGCGCCGGTGCCGGCGGTCAGGCCCCGCCGAGGACCTTGCGCATCTCGGCCAGGAAGGCGTTCGGGTCGAGGGCCTTCCGGGCCGACGTGGCGGCGTCGCGCTCGGTGGCGTAGGTGACGAGGCGCTCCTCGCCGAGGGCGGCGATGAGCTCGCGGCCCACCTCCTCCGCCGTCGCCGCGGTGGACGGGTCCAGCGGGAAGGGAGGGTCGTTGCCCTCCTTCGGCGTGGAGAACTCCGTGAGCGTGGTGCCGGGCACGAACAGGTGGGCCCGCACGCCGGTGCCGGCCAGCTCCACGTGGAGCGCCTCGGTGAACATCTCCAGCGCGGCCTTGGAGGCGGAGTAGGCCCCCACCCGGTAGGCGACCATGTGGACGCCCATCGACGACACGTTGACGATGTCGCCGTGGTCGCGCTCGAGCATGCCCGGCAGCAGGGCGAGGGTGAGGCGCACCGGCGAGAAGTAGTTCATCGCCATGACCTCCTCCACGTCGGCGGGGCTGAGGTCGCGCACGCCGCGGCGCTTGGGCACGCCGGCGTTGTTGATCAGCACGTCGACGCCGCCGCCCAGGACCTCGGTGACCTCGGCGGCCACGTCGTCGATCAGGGCCAGCTTGGCGAGGTCGGCGACCACCGACTGGCACCACGGCACGTGCTCCCGGCAGCGGGCGAGCACCTCGTCGAGGCGGTCGGCCCGGCGGGCCACCAGGCAGACCGTGGCGCCCGCCCGGGCCGCCTCGACCGCGGCCTCGGCCCCGATGCCGGAGGAGGCGCCGGTGACGACGACCCGTTGTCCGGTGCCCTCCCATGCGGCCACGTCAGGCTCCTCGCCGCGACTCGACCACATCGCGGATGCCGTCGCGCCACGACACCCGGCAGGGGCCGGTGATGGCGAGGCGACGTTCGTTGCTGGCGATCGAGCCCCGGAGGGTGCCGGGGATGGGGGTCACGTTCACGACCGGGTCGATGCCGGCGAGCTCGCCCACGTAGCCGCACCACTCCTGCACGCTCACCGGCTCGTCGCCGGCCCAGTTCACGATGGTGGCCGGCACGCTGGCCGCCTCGAGGAGCGCCTCGGTCTGGGCGTTGATGTCGTCCTGGTGGATCGGGGAGTACATGCACGGGTCCCAGCGGGTGGTGACCTCGCCGCCGGCGAGGAGGGCGTCGACGTGCTGGGTGGGCAGCCCGCCGTTGCGCCCGTAGCTGGCGTTCATGCGGGCGATCGTGACCGGGAGGTCGAAGAGGCGGGCACACGTGCGGGCCACCGCCTCCTGGGCGATCTTCGACATCGAGTAGGGCGGGGAGTGGGTGGAGTTCACCTCGCCCTGCGGGTCGGTCTCGACGAACACGTGCATGGGGTCGTCGACCGGCCGGTAGGTCGAGTGGGTCGACATCACCAGGGCGGCCTTGGCCTTGCGGGTGTGGGCCAGCAGGAGCCCGGTGCCCTCGGCGTTGGCCCGGTAGGCGGCGTCGAAGTCCCACCCCGGCGCCATGAGGGCGGCGAAGTGGATGACGTAGGTGAAGTCGTCGGGCAGCTCGCTGAAGTCGCCGTCGCCGAGGTCGCCCCGGACAGCCTTGACGCCGATGGTCTCCACCTTGGCCTTGGTCTCGGGGTCGCCGAAGCGGGCCATGCCCCAGACCTCGTTGTCCTTGGCCAGGTACTCGGCGAGGGGGTAGGCGATCTGGCCGGCGGGGCCGGTCAGCAGGATCTTCTCGTCGCTCAGTGCCATGGGATCAGCCCTTGTAGAGGTCGGGGTAGGAGGTCTCGACCAGCCGGCGGAAGCCCTCGCGCCAGCCGACCGACGGGGTCCAGCCCAGGGACAGCAGCTTCGACGGGTCGATGGGGTTGGGCGGGATCGACGCGGTGGTGGTCTCGAGGGGGATCTCGACACCGGTGAGGCGGGTGAGCTCCTGGGTCCACTCCTCGATGCTCACCAGCTCAGGGTTGCACCAGTTGAAGATCGGCGCCGAGGTGTCGGCCTGCTCGAGCAGGAAGGGGAGGCTGGAGAGGATGTCGTCGTCGTGCAGGAAGTTGTGGGTGTTCGGCGCGTCGGGGTGCACCGGGGTGGCCATGCCGTGCTGGGCCATCATCACCATGATCGAGGGCCATCCGTGGGTGGGCCCGTAGGGCACGTCGAGGCGGGCGATCACGGCGGGCACCTCGAAGCGCTTCGCCGCGTACCGCACCGACGACTCCGCCGCGATCTTCGAGATGGAGTAGGTGTCGAGGAAGCCCATGGCCCGGTGGTTGTCGCCCAGGGGATCGGTCTCGACGTGGGCCTGATGGCCGTTGGGCTCGTACACCGCGCACGACGAGCAGTGGAAGAACGCCTTCACACCCTTCACCCGCTCGATGAGGAAGGCGACGCCCTGGGCGTTGGCGGCCAGGGCCCGGTCGAACTCCTTGTCCTTCGACACCGCCATGTGGATGACGTAGTCGAGGCCGTCGGGGATCTCCTCGAGCGACGCGGTCTCCAGGTCGATCGCCACCGGGGTGATGCCCTCGGCCGCCACCTTCTCCCGCTGGGCGGGGTCGGCGAATCGGCTGGTGCCGTAGACGGTGTTGCCCGCGGCGACCAGGTTGCGGGCCAGGGGACCGGCCACCTGGCCGGTGACCCCGGTGACGAGGATGCGCTGGCCGGTGAGCGGTGCCGGGCTCATCGCAGCTGGTCCGTGAAGTCGTCGGTGCCGAAGTTGGTCTGCTGCCAGGGAGCGGTCCACACGTGGTGGGCCAGGCCGCTGGCCTCGATCTGCTCACCGATGCGGGCGTAGCCCTCCTCCCATCCCTCGGCCGCGTCGTGGTCGAGGAAGTGGAGCTGGAGGAACCGGCTCGGCCCGGCGGCGGGCCGCACGACGTCGGCGGGGGCGTCGTCGGCCAGCGGGATCACCGTGCCGCTGCCCACCAGCTCGGGGCCCCAGGGCTGGGCCATGGCGTCGGGCAGCCAGGTCTGCTGGAACCAGGCGTCGACCTCGTCGTGGGTGTGGCCCTCGGCGACGTCGCCGGCCACCACGACCAGGCCCGGGTAGCCGTGGTCGAGGGCGAGGTCGATGGTGCAGCCGGCGGGGTCGCGCTGGACGTTCCACCGCATCGAGTAGAGGAGCGTGTGGATGTGGTCCCGCTCGGCGAACATCCGGCCCTGCTGGTGCAGGATGTTCACGTTGTCGACGTTCCAGCGGTTGGTCTCCTCGTCGGTGTCCTTGAGCCACCAGTAGACGGCGAGGTACGAGCCGGTGAGCGGGTCCGGCGTCATGTCGTTCGGGGCCGTCGAGCGGAGGTCCTTCAGGCGCCGGGTGGCGACGAAGCGGTCGCCGGCGAACACGTTCGGGCCGACGAGGCAGCCCGAGTAGAAGTGGTCGTGCTCGTACCAGCGGTTGTACGCGACCTCGTGGCCCGGATGGGGCTCCACCATCGTGAACAGGAACGTCCCGACCTTGACCGGGTAGTCCTTCTCCGTCGTCACCTTGTTCCCCCTTGGCTGTGAGGGGAGTCACGTTACCGCCCGTCCGACCCGTCGTCTGACGGATCGTCAGACGACGGGTGGGCCCCGCCTCAGGGCTGGAGGAGCGGGATGACGTCGCGCCCGAAGGCCTCCACCTGCTCCGCGTAGGCGGTCGCGGACGGCGCGTCGAAGCGCACCTGCACCTGGTTCACCCCGGCGGGCAGCTGGGCCCGGACGGCCTCGGCGAGCTGCTCCGGGGAGCCGGCCAGCGACGTGGGCCGCAGCTCGTGGATGGGGGTGCCGACGTGGAGCCACGAGGTGACGATGTGGCCGACGGCGAACGGCTGGTCGGCCGTGCCGGCCTCCTCCCGCAGGCGGCGGATGCGGTCGATCGCGTCGGGGGTGGCGGGGCCCTGGGGGAGCCAGCCGTCCCACGCCGCGGCGCGGCGGACGGCTGGTGCACCCGAGCCGCCGATCCAGATCGGGGGACGGGGCGACTGGACGGGGCGGGGGAGGGCGCCGAGGTCGCCGACCCAGGTGTGCTCCAGGGCCTCGGCCAGCTGGGGGAGCTTCTCGTCGGTGAGGCGGCCGCGCTCGGCGAACGGCACGCCGAGGGCGTCGAACTCCTCCTGCACGTGGCCCACACCGATGCCGACGACGGCCCGCCCGCCGGAGAGGTGGTCGAGGGTGGCGAACGCCTTGGCCGCCACGAGCGGGTGGCGGAGGGCGAGGACGTACACGTGGGTGAGCAGCGCCGCCCGCTCGGTGCCCGCAGCCAGCCAGCCGAGGGTGGTGAAGGTGTCCTGCCACCAGAGGCTCATGGCCTCGGCCCGGTCGCGGGGGATGGCGATGTGGTCGCAGGCGGCGACGTAGAGGTAGCCGCTGCGGTCGGCCGCCCGGGCGATGGCCATCAGGTCGGCGGGGGTGGCCCCGGCCTCCCACGGCCCGGCGAGCAGGGTGGTCTGGGTCTGGATCGGGAGCTGGGTACCGACGGCGACGGTGCCCGGGGGGATCTCCAACATGGGACCGAACGTACCGAGCCCCCCGCCCGTCTCACCAGGGCCGATGGACCCTCCCCCCGTCCCACCTCACCCACCCTGGCTCACGTGCTCAGGTCATGCCTGACGTGGTGAGCCAGGGTGGGCACGGCGAGCGGCGCGGATCCGAGCGAGGACACGGTCCTTGCGGTGCCAGACCTCGAACTCGGTGATCTCGAGGACGATCCACCCGGCCCGGCGGAGCCGGTCGATCCTTTGCTGATCGCGCGTCCGGGCGTTTTCGCCGCGGTGGTAGAGCTCGCTCTGGATCTCGACCACGACCCGGTTCGCACGGTCGACGAAGTCGACCCGTCCGATCCAGCCGAGGTCGTCTCCGAGGTCGACCTGACGTTCGAACGGTGGCTCGCCGGCCTCGCTGAGGATCGACTCGAAACGCCGCTCGAGGTTGCTGCCAGCGGGCCGGTACCCCGGAGGCCGTGCGGTGATCAGCAGCCGCAGGGCCTTCACGCCCGGGGCGCGGGAGCGGTCCGGGATCTGGCTCCCCAGGGCGTGGAGCTGCTCCAGGCGAAGGACCCGGGTGTCGAGCATGCGGTCGCAGGTCTCCGCCAGCACGGTGGCACGCACCCGTGGCGCGAGGTCCACCAACGTCCGGACGGGTGTGGTGACAGGGATGCCGTGGAGCTCCGTGGTGTCCTCGGTCGACCAGCGCACGCTGCTGTGCACGATGCCGAGGTGAGGTCCGCCTCGGTGGGGACGGCGGCTGGTCATCACGTGCCACGGATCCGGGGAGAACCCGGATGCACCCCAGAGCGCAGCTGCCGAGTGGAGGGCGATGGCACCCTGGGGGACATCGAGCGCGGCGGCCAGCGCCCGTTGGTGGTCGGTGGGGGCGCTACCCCGGATGCGGAGCACCCGCTCGGTGAGCCGCTCCAGGCGACCGGATCGGATGGCGTGGTCGAGGGACTGGGGCGTGAACCCGATCTCGGTGAGCTGGCGTCGGGTGACGACGCCGTGCTGCCGCTCCCCGAGGTTCCTGAGTGCCTCGTGGTCGGACATGCCGCCCATCCAACTCGGACCCTGTGACAGCCCGCGGGGCCGCGGCATCGCTCCGACGTTGGCTCACGTGGTCAGGTCATGCCTGACGAGGTGAGCCAGGGTGGGGGAATCGCTCCGACGTTGGCTCACGCGGTCAGGTCATGGCTGACGAGGTGAGCCAGGGTGGGGAGGGGTGGGTCAGAGGCCGAGGAAGGAGCCGCCGTCGCAGACGATGGTCTGGCCGCTGACGTAGCCGGCGTCGGGGCCGGCGAGGAACGCCACCACCCCGCCGATGTCGGCCACCGGGTCGCCGATGCGGCCCAGCGGGGTGCGGGCCTCGATGGCCCCCCGCAGGGTGGGCACCTGGCTGAAGGCGCCGGCCAGGGCGGGGGTCTCCGCCACCGGGGCGATGCAGTTGCAGGTGATGCCGTCCGGGCCCCACTCGCGGGCCAGCGACTTGGCCAGCGCCCGCTGCGCAGCCTTGGCGGGGGAGTAGAGCGGGATGTTGGCGCTGCCCTCCACCCCTGACGGCGAGGTGACCAGCACGAGCCGGCCCTGGTCGCTCGCCCGCAGGTGCGGGTAGGCGGCCTGGGCGCACCAGAAGCTGGCCCACGCCGAGGTGCGGGACATCTGGAACCAGACCTCGGGCGGCGTGTCCTCCAGCCGGCTGGCGGTGCCACCGGCGAAGGCGTTGTGCACCATCACGTCGAGGCGTCCGAAGCGCTCGACGGTCTCGGCGACGCACGCCTCGACCGGGCCCCGCTCGGTGACGTCGGTGACGACGCACACGGCGTCACCCCCCGCTTCGCGGATGGAGGCGGCCACCGGCTCGCCCGTCGCGGCCCGGCGGGCGGCGATCACGACGCTGGCGCCCTCGGCCGCCAGCTTGCGGGCGATGCCCTCGCCCACGCCCTGCCCGGCGCCGGTGACGATGGCGACGCGGCCGTCGAGGCGCCCGCTCCCGTTCACGTTCACGTTCACATCCACAGCCCACCGTCCACGGTCAGGGTCTGGCCGGCCAGGTTCGCGGCGGCCGGGGAGCAGAGCATCGCCAGCACCGGCCCGGGGTCGGCGTGGGGTGCGGCGGGGGCGGCGATCGACACCGGGCCCGCCGCCTCGGGGTCGGCCAGGACGCCGTCGGGCCCGACGGCCAGCACGTTCACGGTGATCCCCTCGGGGCCCCACTGGCGGGCCACCGACTTGGCCAGGACGTGGACGCCCTCGGCGGCGGCGGCCCAGTGGCCGTAGCCGGACCCGCCGACGAACGCGGTGGTCGGGGTGGTGAGCACGATGCGGCCACCCCGGCCGGCGAAGTCCTCGCGGGCGGCGACGCAGGTGGCGATGGCGGCGTCCATGGTGTCCTGCCAGGCCCGCCCGAAGCCGTCGTCGTCGAGCTCGGCGAGCGGCACCGGCCGGACCTCGTCGGGGTCCCAGGGGGCGAACACCACGGCGTCGAGCGCACCGGCCGCCGGGGCGGCTTCGTCGACCACCTCGGCGCCCATCGCCGACAACGACGCGGCCAGCCCTCGGGCCAGCGGGCCCCGTCCCACCATCCGCACCCGGCCAGGCCCGGTGGCGCCACCGGTGCCGGATGGGTCGTTCGGTCCGCTCATGGCTTCCCCCTTCGGCGGCTCGACCGGCCGCGACGACCAGGGAGTTGTAGCCGATCCGCGCCCCGGGACGGGACCTGCTGGCCACCCGAACCTCCGCTTGTGTGACCGCGATCACCCGTTGCTACTGTCGCCCCCCATGGAGATCGGGTACACGCCGGAACAAGAGGCCTTCCGCGACGAGCTGCGGGCCTACTACGAGAAGCTCCTCGACGAGGACACGGTCGAGGAGCTCTCCCACGGCCACGGCATCGGCGAGGCCACCAAGCGGGTCTGGAAGCAGATGTGCGCCGATGGGTGGGCCGGCGTCGGGTGGCCCAAGGAGTGGGGCGGCCAGGGCCGCAAGGCCATCGACCAGTTCGTGTTCTTCGACGAGTCGATGCGGGCCGGCGCCCCGGTGCCGATGCTCACCCTCAACACGGTCGGGCCGACGATCATGAACTACGGCACCGACTGGCAGAAGGAGTTCTTCATCCCGAAGATCCTCTCCGGCGACCTCCACTTCTGCATCGGCTACTCGGAGCCCCAGGCCGGCACCGACCTCGCCGCCCTGCAGACCCGGGCCGTCCGCGACGGCGACGAATACGTCATCAACGGCCAGAAGATGTGGACCTCGCTGGCCGGTGGCGCCGACTACTGCTGGCTGGCCGTGCGCACCGATCCGGAGGCCAAGAAGCACAAGGGCATCTCGGTGATCATCGTCCCGATGGACACGCCGGGCATCACCATCCAGCCCCTCCACCTCATGGGCGAGCACGACATCAACGCCACGTTCTTCGACGACGTGCGGGTGCCGGCCAAGTACCTGGTGGGGGAGGAGAACGGCGGCTGGGGGCTGATCACCAACCAGCTCAACCACGAGCGCGTCACCCTCTGCTCGAGCGGCATGCCCGAGCGCCACCTCCACGACGTGCGCGAGTGGGCGCAGAACACGAAGCTGCCCGACGGCCGCCGCGTGATCGACCAGGAGTGGGTGCAGGTCAACCTGGCCAAGGTGCACGCCCGCCTGGAGTTCCTCCGCCTGGCCAACTGGAAGGTGGCCTGGTCGTCGGAGCAGGGCGCCCTGCACCCGGCCGACGCCTCGACGGTGAAGGTCTTCGGCACCGAGTTCTACCTCGAGGCCTACCGCCTCCTCATGGAGGTGCTCGGCCCGCGCTCGTACCTGAAGGGCGACGCCCCCGAGGCGATCATGCGCTCGCGCATCGAGGCCGGCATCCGCGGCACGGTGATCCTCACCTTCGGTGGCGGCACCAACGAGCTGCAGCGCGACCTCATCGCCATGTTCGGCCTCGGGTTCCCCCGATCGGCCCGCTGACCCGACCCGCAGAGAACGACGAGAGAGAAGAACGACGACATGGATTTCTCCTTCACCTCCGACCAGGAGGAGCTGCGGGGCCTCGCCAACCGCGTCCTCACCGATCGCTGCACCCCCGAGCACCTCAAGGAGGTCGCCTTCGGGGAGGGCTCGACCGGCGTCGACCTCGACCTGTGGCGTGAGCTCGCCGAGCTGGGGCTGGTGGGCATCGGCCTGCCCGAGTCCGCCGGTGGCGCCGGCCTCGGCTTCACCGAGGTCGGCATCGTGCTCCAGGAGATCGGCCGGGCGGTCGCCCCGGTGCCGGCGCTGCCGGTGATGGCGATGGCGGGTCCCTTCCTCGCCCAGCACGCCCCCGAGCGCCTCGAGGGCCTGGCGTCGGGTGAGCGGATCGTCACCGTCGCCCTCCACGAGCTCACCGGCGACGTGAGCGAGCCCGCCCTCGCCGCCTCCGGCGGCACCATCAGCGGGGTCAAGACCAACGTCCCGTTCGGCACCGTGGCCGACGCCTTCCTGGTGTCCACCACCGACGGCATCTACCTCGTCGAGAACGGCGCCGGCGTCACCGTCGAGCGCCAGGACGCCGTCGACGACATCCCCGACGCGCTGGTCACCTTCGACGGCGCCGAGGGCGTGCGCCTCGCCGGTCCCGAGGCCCTCACCTCGCTCATCGACCACGGCCGCACCGGCCAGGCGCTGATCATGGCCGGCGTCGCCGCCAAGGCCGTGGAGATCACCGCCGAGTACGTCAAGGAGCGGGTGCAGTTCGACCGCCCCATCGCCACCTTCCAGGCCGTGGCCCAGCGGGCGGCCGACGCCCGCATCGACAGCCAGGCCATCGAGCTCACCGCCTGGCAGGCGGCCCTCCGCCTCGACGCCGGCAAGCCGGCGTCGGAGCACGCCGCATCGGCCAAGTACTGGGCGGCCGAGGGCGGCCAGCGCGTGGTCCACGCCGCCACCCACCTCCACGGTGGCGTCGGCGTCGACCGCGACTACCCGCTGCACCGCTACTACCTCTGGACCAAGAAGCAGGAGCTGTTCCTCGGCGGCGCCACCGCCAGCCTGCTCTCGCTCGGCAAGATCCTCGCCGACGAGCCCGTCGGGTCCTGATCGAACACCGAGGAGGGGGAGCACGGGGCCGGGTGCGCTGCACCCGGCCCCTGTCGCGCCCGGGCCCTGACGGTCGGGCCTTTCGGCCACGCGCGGATCAATCAAACGTTCGTTGGGGTACGGTGGGGCCATGACGACGGCCCCCGACTTCGACGTCCTCGACCCCCACTTCTACGACGACCCGTGGGACACCTACCGGTGGCTCCGGGCCAACGACCCGGTCCATTGGGACGAGAAGAACCAGCTGTGGGTCCTGTCCCGGCACGAGGACGTGGTGCACGTCTCCCGCCACACCGAGCTCTACTCCTCGGCGCAGGGCGTGCGCCCGGTGCTCGACGTGCCGCTGTCGATCATCGCCATGGACGACCCCGAGCACACCCGGGTGCGCCGGCTCATCAACAAGGGCTTCACCCCGAAGCGCGTCCGGGAGCTCACCGAGCACATGCGGGAGCTCACCGCGCAGCTCATCGACGACATCCAGGACCGGGGCGAGATCGACTTCGTCGAGGACTTCGCCATCCACCTGCCGCTGATCATCATCGCCGAGCTCATCGGCCTCGACCCCGAGCAGCGGCTCCAGCTCTACACGTGGTCCGACGCCATGATGAGCGGGGAGGGGCGCACCGACCCCGACGACCCCGCGCTCGCCGCCGCGGCCGTGGCCTTCGGCGAGTACGCCGCCCTCTGCGCCGAGCTGATCGAGCAGCGCCGGGGCCAGCCGGTCACCCAGGACCTCATCTCCATCCTCACCAATGCCTTCGACGAGGGGGTGCTGGTCACCGGCATCACCGCGGCCGCCGAGGCCCGGGCCGAGGCCGACGACGGCAGCGGGCCCGACGTGCCGCTCACCGACGACGAGCTGTTCATGTTCCTGTGCCTGCTCGTCGTGGCCGGCAACGAGACCACCCGCAACGCCCTCACCGGCGGCATGCTCGCCTTCTCCCGGTTCCCCGCCGAGCGCGACCGCCTCATCGCCCACCCCGAGCTCATCGACTCCGCGGTGGAGGAGGTCGTCCGCTACGTGTCCCCGGTGATCAGCTTCAGCCGCACGGTCACCGAGACCCACGACTACAAGGGCCGCACCTTCGAGGAGGGGCAGAAGGTGCTGATGCTCTACCAGTCGGCCAACCGCGACGAGGCGGTCTTCGAGGACCCCGACGAGTTCCGCATCGACCGCGACCCCAACCCCCACGTCGGGTTCGGCATCGGCACCCACTACTGCCTGGGCGCCAACCTGGCCCGGGCCGAGATCAACGTGGTGTTCGACGCCCTCTTCCGTCGCCTGCACGACATCCACGTGCCCGACGGCGTCGTGCCGCCGCGCGGCGAGAACACGCTGGTGATCGCCCTGCAGCACCTTCCGACCGTCTTCACCCCGGTGACGACGGGGAGCTGAAGGGAGCGCCGTGACCGAGGGGGGGCGGTCGACCCGGGAGCGGATCCTCGACGCCGCCTTCGCGCTCACCAGCGCGGAGAGCTCGTCGGGCATCTCCATGCGCCGGCTGGCCGACGCCTGCGGGCTCAACGTGGCCACCATCTACCACCACTTCCCCTCGAAGGCCGACCTCCTGCGGGCGGTCCTCGAGGAGCGCGGCTACCCGCGCCGGCTGGGGGAGGAGGGACCTCCGCCCGAGGTGCTCCGCGCCCCCTCCGAGCGGGAGGTCGTCCGCCAGCTCATGGTGTGGCTGTGGGGCGAGGCCGAGGCGGAGGAGTCGGCCTGGCGGCTGCTCATCGGTGAGGGGCTCCGCGGCGAGCCCGGCGCCCGGGAGGAGGCCGGCCGCCTCGTCGCGCTCATCGAGCCCGCCGTCGTCGACTGGTTGGCCGCGGCCACGCCCGACCTGGGGGCCCACGCCGCGCTGGTCGGCCCCGTGCTGTCGACCACCCTGCTCGCCCTCGCGGTGGAGCACCTGGCCCTGGGCAAGGACGACGACCGGGCCCGGCGCCGCATCGACGGCGTCGTCGGCGCCCTCCCCCTCGACGGCGGCTGACGCCCGCCTCGGCGGTCCGCGCCCCGGACGCGCGACGGCCCGCCGGGACGAGGTCCCGGCGGGCCGTCGGCTCGGTCGATCAGGGCTCGACGGTGTAGGTGTCGACGCCCGACTTGAGCAGGGTGCCCGGCGTGGCGCCGGTGCCGGCGCCGTTCTCCACCACGGCGGTGCCGTTCACCAGCACGCGCTCCACGCCGAACGAACCGGCGGTGAGCCGCTCGCAGCCACCCGGCAGGTCGGCGACCATGTGGGCGTTCTCCGAGCCGACCGTCTCGGGGTCGATCACCACGACGTCGGCGAGCTTCCCGACCTCGAGGGTGCCCCGGTCGCGGAGGCCGAACAGCTCCGCGGGCACCTGGGTCATGAGGTGCACGGCCTGCTCGACGGGGATGAGCTTGCGGCCGCGGATCATGTCGGCGAGGAAGCGGGTGGGGTAGGTGGCGCCGCACATGCGGTCGAGGTGGGCCCCGGCGTCGGAGCCGCCGATCATCGCCCGGGGGTCGTTCCAGACCTCCGTGCGCAGCGCCCAGTCGGCGTCGGTCTTGTCCTTGGGGGCCGGCCACAGGATCGTGCGCAGGTCGTCGGCGATCACGATGTCGAGCAGGGTGTCGAAGGGCTCGGTGCCCCGCTCGGCGGCGATGTCCTTCACGACCCGGTTCGACAGGCCCTCGTTGGCGGGGGAGAAGGTGTCGCCGATGACGTACTCCTCCCAGTCGGCGAGGCGGCGGTACACGCCGGCCTCGGGGGAGTGGGAGGCCTCGAGGAGGCGGGCCCGCACCTCGGGGTCCTTGAGCCGCTCGATGCGCTCGGCGACGGGCACGGAGAGGATCTCCTGCCAGCCGGGGATCAGCCAGATGCCGCAGAACGTGAGGAAGTTCATGTTCATGGGCACCAGCACCGGCATGGTGAGGGCCACGACGCGGCCCCCCTTCGCCTTGGCGCTGTCGTAGGCCGAGAGCTGGCGGGGCACGCGGTCGGCCTCGCGGCTGTCGACGGTGAGGACGTTCCAGTTGAGGGGGCGCTTCGCCGCTGCGCTGAGGTCGCCGAGCAGCTCGATCTCGTCGTCCGCGAAGCGGTCGAGGCAGCCGGCGACGATGCCCTCGAGGGTGGTGCCCTCGTGGCGGCCGGTCTCCACGGCGAGGGCCATGAGCTCCTCGTCGGTGGCCCAGCGGCTGGGCACGGGCTGGCCGTCGCCGTCGCTGTGGCTGCCGGACTTGGTGAACGACCAGCCCAGGGCGCCGACCTCGATGGCCTTGCGCAGCTCGGCCACCATGGCGTCGATCTGCTCGGGGGTGGCCTCGTTGCCGACCGAATCGGCACCCATCACGTAGCGGCGGATGGCGCAGTGCCCGACGAGGAAGCCGGCGTTGACGGCGATGCGCCCCTCGAGGCGGCCGAGGTAGTCCTCGAAGGTCTCCCAGTCCCAGTCGACCTGCTGGAGGGCGGGGAGGGGCATGCCCTCGACCCGAGACATCATGCGCTGGAGGTAGTCGGCCTCGGCGGGGTCCGGTCGCAGCGGGGCGAGGGTGAAGCCGCAGTTGCCGGCGATGACGGTGGTGACGCCGTGGTTCGCCGACGGCGTGGCACCCGGGTCCCAGAGCAGCTGGGCGTCGTAGTGGGTGTGGGGGTCGACCACACCGGGCATGACGATGCGCCCGGTGGCGTCGGTGACGATCGCGGCGTCCTCGTCGATGTCGCCGATGGCGACGATGCGGCCGTCGCGGATGCCGACGTCGGCGATCCGTCCCGGTGCACCCGTGCCGTCGATGACGGTGCCGCCCTTGATGAGCTCGTCGAGCATGACCCCTCCAGTGAGCCGGCGCGGCCGGCGACGTTTCTGACGGACCGTCAGATTACACGCGGCGGACCCGGCACCACCAACGGGGCCCCGGCCGGTGCGAGCGGCGCCGGGCCACCGTGCCGGTAGGGTCGCCGCCTCCGGCCGTGGGGTCGGAGGAAGGGGACGACGATGGCCATCGACTTCTGGCACACGACGGCGTGGATGGACCCGACCGCCTACCCGCCCCTGGCCCGGGCGGCCGAGGAGGCCGGCTTCCACGGCGTGTTGGTGTCGGACCACGTCCTCCACCCGGCCGAGCTCGAATCGTCGTACCCGTACCACGCCGACGGCGACCCGGGCTGGCGACCGGAGACCCCGTGGACCGACCCCTGGGTGGCGATGGCCGCCATGGCGGCGGTCACCGAGCGCCTCCGCTTCGCCCACAACATCTACGTCTTCCCGCTCCGCCACCCGGTGGAGGTGGCCAAGCTGGCGGGCTCGGTGGCCGCGCTCTCCGGCGGGCGCGTCGCCCTCGGCGCCGGCGTGGGCTGGATGGCCGAGGAGTTCGAGATCCTCGGGGAGGACTTCCACACCCGCGGCGCCCGCACCGACGAGGGGCTGGAGGTGTGCCGCAAGCTCTGGACGGGCCAGCCCGTCTCCCACGACGGGCGCTTCTACTCCTTCCCCACCGTCACCATGTCCCCGGCGGCGCCCGGAGGCTCCATCCCCGTGCTCATCGGGGGGCACTCCGCCCCGGCCCTGCGCCGGGCCGCCCGCAACGACGGCTGGATCGGCAACGCGTATCCCGTCGACGAGGCCGAGCAGGTGCTCGACCGCCTCGAGGCGGCGCTCGCCGCCGAGGGCCGTCGCATCGACGACCCCGACTTCGAGGCGATCCTCGGGCTGTACACCCGCGATCCCGGCGACTTCGCCCGGTTCGCGGAGCGGGGGGTGAAGGGCTTCCTCGCCGCCCCGGCCATGCGGTCCGACGACATCCACGGCAGCGCCGCGGCCACGCCGATCGAGGCGCGCCTCGACGCGGTCCGGGCGTTCGGGGAGGCCGTGATCGCCCCGCTCAACGCCTGAGCCGACCTCCCGGCAGGGGGGGGTGGTCGCCGACGCCGCCGACCGACGTTGTGACGACCGCCGCATCTGACATATCGTCAGAAGTCATGGCAACGACGACCACCACGTCGGGCTACCGCCAGCTCATCGCGGGTGAGTGGGTCGACGGCAGCGACGGCACGTACGAGATCATCAATCCCGCCACCGAAGAGGTCGTGGCCGAGGCGCCGGAGGCGTCGGCGGACGACGTGCGCAAGGCCGCGCAGGCCGCGGCCGAGGCGTTCCCGGCCTGGAGCCGCACCGACCCGCGGGAGCGCGCGGCCCTGCTCGAGGCCGCCGGCAAGCGCCTCGCCGAGCGCACCCCCGAGCTCATCCCCCTCGTCATCGCCGAGGCCGGCGCCACCTCCTCGGTGGGCTCGCTCATGCAGATCCCCGTGGCCATCAGCCGGTTCGACCGGTACGCCCGCGGCGCCATGACCGACCTCACCCGGGGCGTGCCGCCCCAGCCCATCGGCGCCACCCCGCTCGCCCCCGGCGCCCTCATGGGCGGCGTGGTCAACCGGGTGCCCGTCGGCGTGGTCGCCTGCATCTCCCCCTACAACTTCCCGACCACCAACATGGTGGGCAAGGTCGCCCCCGCCCTCGCGGTGGGCTGCACCGTCGTGATGAAGCCGGCCCCGCAGGACCCGCTCTGCGTGATCGAGCTGGCCAAGATCCTCGACGAGGTCGGCTTCCCGCCGGGCGTGGTCAACATCGTCACCGGGGCCAAGGCCGAGGTCGGCGCCGTGCTCGTCGACGACGACAACGTCGACATGGTGAGCTTCACCGGCTCCACCGAGGTGGGCATCAAGATCGTGCAGGCCGGCGCCCGCACCATGAAGCGCCAGCTCCAGGAGCTCGGCGGCAAGGGCGCGTGCGTCGTCACCGAGGACGCCGACCTCGACAAGGCCGTCACCGGCATCGCCTCGGTGTGGGCGTTCCACTCCGGCCAGATCTGCACCGCCCCCACCCGGGTGATCGTGCACCGCAGCCGCTACGACGAGCTGGTGGGTCGCCTCGCCGAGGCGGCCAAGGCCCTCAAGGTCGGCGACCCGCTCGACCCCGAGACGGTCGTCGGCCCGGTCATCTCCGCGGTGCAGCGCGAGCGCATCCTCGGCCACATCCAGAACGGCATCGACGAGGGTGCGGAGCTGGTGGTCGACGGGCGCGACCCCGGCATGGACAAGGGCTTCTACGTGGGCCCGACCCTGCTGGCCGGCTGCAACAACGGCATGAGCCCCGTGCGCCAGGAGATCTTCGGCCCCGTGGTCGTGGTCATCCCCTTCGACGACGAGGACGAGGCCATCCGGATCGCCAACGACAGCGACTTCGGCCTGCTGTCGTACGTGTTCTGCGAGGACGGCGCCCGCGCCTACGAGCTGGCCAAGCAGATCCGCTCGGGCACCGTCGGCATCAACACCGTCCAGCGCCACCACGAGGTGCCGTTCGGCGGCTTCAAGCTGTCGGGCATCGGGCGCGACGGCGGCGACTGGGGTCTCGAGGCCTACACCGAGCTGCAGTCGGTGATCTGGCCCGCCTGAGCCGCCGCCCGACAGGGCAGACTCTGTCTCTCGAACCACCGGACATCCGTCGAACCGCGCCGGTCACCGCGCCGGCGCCCACCTCCCAGGGGGGGACCATGAAGGGCATCGTGTACACGGGCGAGAAGGGCGCCGAGGTGCTGGACGGCATCGAGGTCCGCGACCCCGGTCCCGGCGAGGTGATCGTCAAGATCATGGCGGCGGGCGTCTGCCACTCCGACATCACCGCGGCCGCGGGCATGTTCAACTGGCCGGCCCCGGCCGTGCTCGGCCACGAGGGCGCAGGCATCGTGGAGCAGGTCGGCACCGGCGTCACCAACGTGCAGGTCGGCGACCACGTCATCATCTCGACGCTGGCCGCCTGCGGCATGTGCAAGGCCTGCGGCGCCGGCAAGCCCACCCGCTGCCGCCAGACCCTCGGCAACATGGCCACGCCGTTCACCCTGAACGGCGAGGAGTGCTGGAACTTCGCTGGCGCCTCGGTGTTCACCGAGCGCACCGTCGTGAAGGCCATCCAGGCCGTGGCCATCCCCAAGGACGTGCCGTTCACCTCGGCCTGCCTCGTGGGCTGCGGCGTCATGACCGGCGCTGGCGCGGTGCTCTACCGCTCCAACGTCGAGGTCGGCCAGACGGCCGTCGTCTACGGCTGCGGCGGCGTGGGCCTCAACGCCCTCCAGGCCCTGCGGGTGCGCCGGGCCAGCCGCATCATCGCCATCGACGTCGACCCCCAGAAGGAGGAGCTCGCCCGCCAGTTCGGCGCCACCGACTTCCTCGACGGGCGCGCCGACGACATCGTCGACCAGGTCCGGGCCATCGTCCCCTACAAGGAGGGGGAGCTCTACGGCCCGTTCGGCGCCGGCGGCGTCGACTGGGTCTACGACGTGGTGGCCCGCCCGGAGGTCACCCTCAACGCCCTGAAGATGCTCGACTGGGGCGGCAACGTCGTCATCATCGGCACGCCCGGTGGTGACGCCAAGTTCGAGCTGCCGTACCAGGACTTCACCCAGAACGAGCGCGGCGTGATCGGCGTGCGGGCGGGCTCCTACAGCCCCCACGTGCACATGCCCCAGATCGTCGACCTCTACCGCCGGGGCGAGTTCATGCTCGACGAGCTGGTCACCAACACCTATCCGCTCGAGGGCTTCCACGACGCGGTGCACGACATGGAGAGCGGCGGCGTCGCCCGCGGCGTGCTCACCTTCGACTGAGCCACCGGTGCCCGCCGGCAGCCGGCCTCGTGCCGGTTGCCGGCGGCCTCCGCCCTGACCTGACGACTCCTCCAGGAGGACACGATGCCGCTCACCCCCGAGTTCCACGAGCTCGCCGCCAAGGTCCGCAACTGGGGGAGGTGGGGTGACGACGACCGCATCGGCACCCTCAACCTGATCGACGACGAGGCCCGGCGCCGGGCGGCGGCGTCGGTCAAGAGCGGGCGGGCCCTGTCGCTCGCCATCCCGCTGTCGATCAACGGCCCCCAGATGGGATTCATCGGCAAGCGCCAGAACCCGCTGCACACGATGCTGGAGATCAACGACCCCAGCATCCTCGACCCCGAGGGCCCGCGGTTCAGCGACGACATGATCGTGCTGACGCTCCAGGCCGCCACCCACTGGGACGGCCTCGCCCACGCCAGCTACGACGGCAAGCTCTACAACGGCTACCCGGCCGACTCGATCAACGCCCAGGGCTCCACCATCCTCGGCATCGACCACGTGAAGACCCTCGTGGGTCGGGGCGTGCTCCTCGACGTGGCCCGGGCCAAGGGCGTCGACGTGCTGGAGGGCGGCTACGCCCTGACCCCCGACGACCTCGACGCCGCCGCCGAGCTGGCCAAGGTCGAGGTGCTGCCCGGCGACATCGTGCTGATCCGCACCGGCGTGATGCAGCTGTTCAAGGCCGGCGACAAGCTCAACTACAACATGACCGCCCCCGGGCCGTCGTTGAAGACGGTCGAGTGGTTCCGCTCCCACGACGTGGCCGCGGTGGCCGTCGACCACGGCACCTTCGAGGTGTTCCCGAGCGAGGTCGAGACCATGCCGCTGCCGGTGCACCTGCTGCACCTCGTCGACATGGGCATGACCCAGGGCCAGCACTGGGACCTCGAGGCGCTGGCCGAGGACTGCGCCGACGACGGCCAGTACTCGTTCCTCCTGTCGGCCTCGCCGGAGCCGGTGGAGATGGGCGTGGGCTCGCCGGTGAACCCCGTCGCGGTGAAGTAGCCCGGCCCCCCGCCGCCCTCTCCCACCTCCTGACCGCCGCCCTCGCACCCCGCACCGGGGGCGAGGGCGATGGCGCGCCCCGGCGGCGCGCCACCGAACTCTGTGACCGAGTTCACAAACCAGTGACGAACGTCACACATCGGAGCGCGAAGTGGGCTACCGTCCGCGGCGTAGGGCACACCGAACAGGGGGGACGTGCGTGAAGCGATTCCGAGTGCTGTGCGTGCTCGTCGCGCTGGGGCTGCTGGCCACGGCGTGCGGGCGGGACGACGACGGAGGCGGCGGTGGAGGCGGAGGAGGCGGAAGCCCGTCCACCACGACCGGGAACGACGCGTGCGAGGGCGTGACCCTCGAGGCGACCGACACGGGGATCACCGCCGACACCATCACCGTGCAGGTGATGGCCGACGTGGGCTCGCCGCTGGCGCCGGGCCTGTTCCAGGGCAACGTCGACGCCCTCGAGGGGTTCGCGGAGTACATCAACGCCAACGGGGGGTTGGCGTGCCGTGACCTCAAGGTCGAGGTCTGGGACTCCAAGCTGGATCCGACCGAGTCCAAGAACGGCCAGATCAACGCCTGCGCCACGTCGCTGGCGCTGGTGGGCGGCAACTCGCTGTTCAACCCGGACGTCTCCACCATGGAGACCTGCCCCGACGCCAAGGGGCAGCCGACGGGTATCGCCAACCTCTCGGCGCTGGCCAACGACGTGAACGAGCAGTGCTCGGTGAACTCGTTCATCATCCAGGGCACCGCGGAACCGTGCACGCCCGACGGCAAGCCGATCACCGGCGAGCGCGAGTTCCTCGCCTTCGTCGGCCAGATCCAGTACTACCTCAGCCAGGAGCCCGAGCTGCGGGGCCTGTTCATGGTGCCGGGCGACCTGCCCACCACCGTGCAGTCGGCCACCTACCAGATCGTCGCCCAGCAGGAGGCGGGCGTCGAGTTCGTGGGCGCGGTGAAGGTCTCGGGCCGCGACGAGCAGTCGGCCTACACGCCGAAGGTGCAGCAGGCCCGCAACGGCAACGTCACCTACGTCTACGACGGCTCGAACGACGTGGCCATGATCAACATGCGCCGTGAGTCTGCGGCCCAGAGCCTCGACTCGGTGAAGATCTGGGCCTGCTCGCTGGCCTGCTACACGGACCGCTTCACCGCCGCCGGCGCCGAGGTGGAAGGCACCTACGCCTGGATGCAGTTCCTGCCGTTCGAGGAGGCGGGCTCCAACGACGAGCTCGACCACTACCTCGAGTCGGTCGACGTCCCGGACTCGTTCGGGGCCCAGGCGTGGATGGCCGCGGTGCTGCTCCAGGACGCCATCAACGACATCGTCGAGAAGGACGGGCCCAACGCCATCACCCGGGCCAGCCTGATCGAGGCGCTCAACGCCATCGACTCGTTCGACGCCCACGGCTGGATGGGGGCCAAGGATCCGAAGGGCGGGTTCTCCGACTGCATGGTGATCCTCCAGATGGGCGCCGACGGCTGGGAGCGGGCCAAGCCGACGGAGGTGGGCACCCTCGACTGCGATCCGTCCTACGTCGCCAAGATCACCCTCGACCCGGTGGTCGAGGCCGCCAAGATCCAGTAGCGAGGTGCGCAAAGTACGTCACCAGGTCAACCTCGACCCCGCTGTGGGCACGAGGGCGACACCGTAGGTGGCAGGCCGCGAGGCCTTGTGGCGACGGGGGTCGGACCCCGTTCCGACCCCCGTTGTCACAGAACTGGAACCTGATTCTTTGTGCCGGTCGTCACAGAGGTGCTTGGTTCGGTTAAGGTCTCGCCGCACTCATCACCTACAGGGGGAAACACCGCGTGAAGCGATACCGATGGCTCGGTCTGCTCATGGTGCTCGGCCTAGTGGCCGCGGCCTGCGGACGGAGCGACGACACGACCACCAACGAGGAGGGGGGGAGCACGAACACCACGGCGAGCTCCAACGCCGCGTGCGACGGCGTCACCTTGGAGGCGACCGAGATCGGCGTCACCGAGGACACCATCACCATCCAGGTGATGGCCGACACCGGCTCGCCCCTCGCGCCCGGCCTCTTCCAGGGCAACGTCGACGCCGTCAAGGCCTTCGAGAAGTACATCAACGACAACGGCGGCATCGGCTGCCGGAAGCTCAAGGTCGAGTCCTGGGACTCCAAGCTGACCCCGGACGAGTCGAAGAACGGCCAGATCAACGCCTGCAACACCGCACTGGCGATGGTGGGCGGCAACTCGCTGTTCAACCCGGACGTCACCACCATGGAGACCTGCGCCGACAAGGCCGGGCAGCCGGTGGGAATCGCGGACATCGCGGCGCTGGCCAACGACGTCAACGAGCAGTGCTCCAAGAACACCTACATCATCCAGGGCGTGGCGGAGACCTGCCCCGAGGACGGCGGCGTGCCCACCGGCAAGCGCGACCTCATCGCCTTCGTGGGCAACACCAAGTACTACGAGTCCCTCGCCTCGCCGCTGAAGGGCCTCTTCCTGGTGCCGGGTGACCTGCCCACCACCGTGCAGTCGGCGACCTACCAGATCGTCGGCCAGCGCGAGGTCGGCGTCGACATCATCTCCGGCGTCAAGGTGTCCGGTCGTGCGGAGCAGTCGGCCTACACGCCGATCGTGCAGGAGCTGCGCAACACCGGCAGCAACTACGTCTACAACGGCTCCAACGACAAGACCATGATCGACATGCGCAGCGAGGCCGCGGCGCAGGGCCTGAACGACATCAAGATCTGGGCCTGCTCGCTCGCCTGCTACACCGACAAGTTCAAGTCGGCCGGCAGCGTCGTCGACGGCACCTACACCTGGATGCAGTTCCTGCCGTTCGAGGACAAGGGCTCCAACGACGAGCTCGACGCCTACCTCGCCTCGGTCGAGACGCCGGACTCGTTCGGTGCCCAGGCCTGGATGGCCGCCGTCATGTTCCAGGACGCCATCGACGACGTGGTCGAGGCCCATGGCCCGAACGGCATCACCCGGGCCAACCTCCTCGACGCCCTGTCGAAGATGACCACCTTCGACGCCCACGGCTGGATGGGGGCCAAGAACCCGAAGAGCGGCTTCTCCGACTGCATGGTGATCGTGCAGGCCGAGGGCGGCGAGTTCAAGCGGGCCGAGCCGACCGAGCCGGGCACCTTCAGCTGCGATCCCGGCAACCTCGTCACGGTCAACGTCGACCCGGTGGTCGAGGCCGAGAAGGTCCGGTAGCACCCAGCACCACCTGAACCACGCGCAGTACCTGACACACCTGCAGTACCCGCAGTACCCGCAGTACCCGTAGCACCAGCAACACCAGCAGCACCCGAGGGGCGCGGGACCCGGCGACGGGTCCCGCCCCCTCCGACACACCCACCATCGAGCGCATCCCGGGGGGAACATGCCGCTCAAGCCGTCACCCAGGGCCATCTCGGCGATCGCCGTCGCCGCCCTCGTCCTGTACGTGGCCTGGTCCAACTGGGCCGGCAACCCGTTCGACGCCAAGAACATCACGACGTTCCTGGTCGTCGGCATCTCGCTGGGTGGCATCTACGCCATCCTCGCCGGAGGCCTGGTCGTCACCTACGCCACCACCGGCATCTTCAACTTCGCCCACGCGGCCATCGGCTGCTTCCTGGCGTTCACCTACTGGCAGCTGTCGGTGTCGTGGGGCTGGCCCACGCTCATCTCGCTGCTGGTGACGTTGGGGGTGGTCGCCCCGCTCATCGGGCTGGGCCTCGACCGGCTCATCATGAAGCGGCTGAGAGACGCCTCGCTCGTGGTGCAGCTCATGGTCACCGTCGGCCTGATGCTGTCGTTCATGGGTCTCACCCTCACGATCTGGAAGCCCACCAAGGCCCGTTCCCTCCCGCAGTTCTTCCGGGACACGAGCGGTGTGAAGATCGGCGACGTCACCGCCACCTGGCACCGCATCATCACCGTGGCCATCGCCGTCGCGATCGCCGTGCTGCTGCGCTGGCTGCTCTACCGCACGCGCCTCGGCATCTCGATGCGGGCCGTGGTCGACAGCCGCAGCCTGGCCGGGCTCAGCGGCGCCAAGCCCGGCGTCGTGTCGGGCAGCTCGTGGGCGCTCGGCTGCATCACCGCCGGCGTGGCCGGCATCCTCATCGCCCCCGAGACGGGCCTGGTGGTCGAGAACCTGGCCCTGCTCATCGTGGTGGCCGCCGCGGCCGCTGCCATCGCCCAGCTCAAGAGCATCCCCTGGGCGATCGCCGGCGGCCTCCTCATCGGCCTGTGCAAGGCCTTCACCGGCGTGTTCCTGTCGTTCGACCAGAACTGGAGCTACGCGCCCGAGGCCATCCCGGCCGTCATCCTCTTCATCGCCCTGCTCTTCCTGCCCCAGGCCCGCCTGGAGACCGGCAAGGTCCGGCTCACCAAGCGCACCGAGCGGCTCACCAAGCCGTGGGAGGCGCTGCTGGGCTCGGCGGTGGTCTTCCTGCTCGTCACCGCCTGGGCGCAGGGCTGGATCCCCTGGTTCGGGGCCAACTTCGGGCAGCGCTCCGATGTGTGGCTGGGCCGCGGCGCCGGCTTCATGGTGCTCGGCGTGATCACCCTCTCCCTGGTGCCGCTCATCGGCTGGGCGGGGCAGGTCAGCTTCGCCAACTTCGCCATCGCCGGCATCGGGGCGGTGTTGTTCAGCCACTTCGGCGGCCAGGACGGCGACCCCAAGGGCATCATCTGGGTGATGGCGGTGTGCGCCGTCGTGGGCGTGGTGGTGGCGTTGCCCGCCCTGCGGCTCAAGGGCCTGTACCTCGCCCTGGCCACGCTGGCGTTCGCCGAGTTCACCGACAAGGTGATCGTCCGCCACCCGAACATGATCAGCCCCACGGCCAGCGGCACGCTGTTCGAGCCGCTGAAGCTGTTCGGGTTCCGCATCTCCACCGACGCCGGCGACCGGCAGGCCTTCGTCATCTTCCTGGCCGCCGTGTTCTGCATCTTCATGCTCGGCTTCATGTTGATGCGGCGGGGCCGCTTCGCCCGCCGGTGGATCGCGATCTCCGACAGCCCGGCCGCCTCGGCCACGATCGGCGTGAACCTCACCGTGCAGAAGGTGCTGGTCTTCGCCCTGTCCGGTGCGGTCGCCGGCTTCGCCGGCTGCATGCTCGGCCTGTCGTCGGGGGCCCTGCGGGTCGACTCGTTCCCGCTCTTCGCCGGCCTGCCGCTCGTGCTGCTCCTCGCCGTGCAGGGCGTGCGCTACCCGATCGCCGCCTTCATGGCCGTCATCGGGCTGGCGTCCTTCCCCGCCCTCAAGGAGGTCCTGGGCGACCCGGAGTGGATGAGCGCCATCGAGCTCATCGGTCCCGGCATCGCCGCCATCTCCATGGCGTTCCGGCCCGAGGGCGCGGTGTTCTACGCCGGGCGCGACCTGGCGGCCATGCTCCCGTGGCGCCACGACGCCAAGGAGGAGAAGGAGCTGGCCGTCGCCAAGCTGCGCGAGCAGGACATCGGCCGCGACGAGATCGGCGAGCTGGGGCTCACCCGTCCGTTCACCCCGGACAAGATCTCCCAGCTCGACCGCGTGCTCGCCGTCACCGACGAGCTGGAGGAGAAGCCGCTGGTCCCCTCGGCCAGCGCGGTCGGTGACCTCCACCCCGAGGGCCAGGGCCCCCGGACACCCGTCGGCGCGACCCCGGAGGGAGCCTCGTGAGCGTCATCCTCACCACCGAGGACATCGTGGTGCGCTTCGGCGTGCTGCAGGCGGTGTCCCATGCCAGCCTCGAGGTGAAGTCCGGGTTCATCACCGGCCTCATCGGCCCCAACGGGGCGGGCAAGACCACCCTGTTCAACGTCATCACCGGCCTCCAGGAGCCCACCCAGGGCACCGTGCGGCTGGAAGGCACGAACATCACCCACAAGAGCCCGTACCGCCGGGCCCGGCTCGGCATCGCCCGCACGTTCCAGAAGCTGGAGGCCTTCAGCAGCCTCTCGGCCCGCGAGAACGTGCTGGTCGCCGCCGAGCAGCGCCGGGCCTGGGACAAGTCGAAGTTCGACCCCCGCCAGGTGGCCGAGGAGACGCTCGAACGGGTGGGCCTGGCCGACGTGGCCGACTTCATGGTGGGCACCCTGCCCACCGGCACGGCCCGCCTGGTGGAGCTGGCCCGGGCACTGGCCCTCGACCCCAAGGTGCTGCTCCTCGACGAGGCCTCCTCGGGCCTCACCGACGAGGAGACCGACGAGATGGCCGACCTGCTCAAGCGGCTGGCCGCCGACGGGCTCGGCATCCTGCTCGTCGAGCACGACATGAGCTTCGTGATGGGCACCTGCCAGTACATCTACGTCCTCGACTTCGGGCACGTCATCGCCCAGGGCACGCCCACCGAGGTGCAGGCCGAGCCGAAGGTCCAGGCCGCCTACCTCGGCACCCTCGCCGACGCCCCCACGGAGGTCCCCGCATGACGGCCATCCTCGAGCTGCGGAACATCCGTGGCGGCTACGGCACCATCGACGTGCTCCATGGCCTGAACTTCACCGTCGAGCCCGGCCAGGTGCACGCCCTGCTCGGCCCCAACGGTGCGGGCAAGACCACCACCCTCGGGGTGTGCAGCGGTCAGATCGTGCCGTCGGGTGGGCAGCTGCTCATCAGCGGACGGGAGGTGCAGGGCGCCTCCGCCGACGCGCTGGCCCGGGCCGGCGTGTGCCTCATCCCCGAGGGTCGGGGGGTCTTCCCGAACCTCACCGTCACCGAGAACCTGCGGATGTTCACCCACGTGGGCACCCCGTTCAGCGAGCTCCAGGAGCGGGCGTTCACCCAGTTCCCGAGGCTCAAGGAGCGGCGCAAGCAGGTGGCCGGCACGCTCTCGGGCGGCGAGCAGCAGATGCTCGCCATGGCCCGGGCCATCGCCACCAACCCGGCGCTGCTGCTGCTCGACGAGCTGTCCATGGGGCTCGCCCCGCTGATCGTGGAGGAGCTCTACGAGCGGGTCGCCGAGATGGCCGCCACCGGCATCTCGATCCTGGTCGTCGAGCAGTTCGCCCAGGCCGTGCTCGGGGTCGCCGACGTGGCCTCGATCATGCTCCACGGCCGCATCACCCGCACCGGCCCGCCCGCCGAGATCGCCGAGGAGCTGGCCGACGCCTACCTCGGCGCCTCGGCCGATCCCACGCCCGTCTGACACCCACCCGTCGCCAACCACACGACCGTCTGATCCCACCACGGAGGAGCAGCATCACATGACCGTCACCGATCCCACCGCCAGCGCCGAGTCGTCACCTCGCCTCCAGGAGTTCCAGAGCGAGGTCGACAAGCTCAAGGTCACCGGGGGCAAGGCCAACCCGGAGCGGGCGTGGCTGATCCTCGCCGGCATCGGCATGATCGTCGGCGTCGTCCTCGCCCTCTTCGGCTTCATCGCCACCCAGGGCACCAAGAGCAACCTCGACTTCGCCACCTACAACGCCATGGGCAACTTCGGCATCGCCCTCAGCGTGGCTTCCACCGGCCTCTTCGTGGTGATGTCGATGCGCCGGTACTTCCGCTACTGGCTGGTCCGGCTCATCTTCGAGCAGCGGGCCCAGACCGACCGCCTGGTCGAGCGCTGACACCGCGCCGTCGCCCGGCGACGGCCGCACCACACCGACGACGAAGGGCCCGAGGGGAGCACCCCTTCGGGCCTTTCGTCACTTCTGCCCCGAGGGGCCCGTGCGTACGGTCACACCAACGGCCGCCGCACGCGGACCAGGCACCCGAGGGGGACCGCATGACCACCATCGAACGGGCCCAGGTCGACGGGACGGACATCGACGTCCTCGATCCCGCGCTCTACCAGGGCGATCCCCACCCGACCTACGCGTGGCTGCGCGACAACGACCCGGTGCACTGGGACGAGAAGAACCAGCTGTGGGTGGTGTCGCGCTTCGACGACGTGGTGAAGGTGTCGGTCAACGACGAGATCTTCTGCTCCGGCCGGGGCATCCGGCCCGACCCGTCGATCGACCTCTCGCTCATCGGCTACGACGGCGAGCAACACCAGCGCCAGCGGCGGCTGATCAACAAGGGGTTCACGCCCCGCGCGGTGCGGGCCCTCGAGGGCCACGTCCGCGCCCTCGCCGACGAGGCGATCGACCAGGTGGCGGCCCGCGGCGAGTGCGACTTCGTCACCGACATCGCAGTGGCCGTGCCCATCACCGTGATCGCCGAGCTGATGGGCCTGCCGGTGGAGGACCGAGAGCGGTTCTGGCGGTGGTCCGACGAGATGATGGCCGGCGGCTCGGCCGGCCCCGGCGCGGAGTTCGACGAGGTCCGGGAGCGGGCCCAGGCGGCGTGGATGGCCTACACCACCTACGTCTCGGCGATGATCGACGAGCGGGCCGCCCTCTACCAGCGCCACAAGCGCGACGAGTCCCAGGGGCTGCGCACCCAGCCGCTGCCCGACGACCTGGTGATGAAGCTGGTGGCCGCCGCCGAGGAGGGCGCCCTCGTCGACGGAGGCCTCGAGAGCCAGCGCGACGAGCTGCTCAACTTCCTCGTGCTGGTGGTGGTGGCCGGCAACGAGACCACCCGCAACGCCATGTCCGGCGGCATGGTGGCCTTCTCCGAGCACCCCGACCAGTGGGCCCGGGTGGTGGCCGACCCGTCGCTGTGGGCCACCGCCACCGACGAGGTGATCCGCTGGGTGTCGCCGGTGATGAACTTCGTGCGCACCGCCACCCGCGACAACGACCTGCTCGGCGTGCCCATCCGGGAGGGTGAGCGGGTGCTGATGCTCTACCAGTCGGCCAACCGCGACCCCCGCCACTTCGAGCGGGCCGACGAGTTCCTGGTCGACCGTGACCCCAACGACCACGTGGCCTTCGGCATCGGAGCCCACTTCTGCCTCGGCGCCAACCTGGCTCGCCTCGAGGTGCGGGTGGTGTTCGAACAGATCGCGGCCCGGCTGCCCGACATGCGGCTCGCCCCCGGGGCCCGGCCGGTCTACGCCGCGTCCAACTTCGTGCGGGGGGTCGAGTCCCTGCCGGTGGTGTTCACCCCGACGGCCTGATCCCGAGGTGTTCGGGGTCGGCGCCCCCGGGGTGGCGCCGGCCCCGGGCGGCGACGGGCCCTCGCTCGTCCCGCCGGTCGGCGGCCCCGCGAACTGGAACTAGATTGCAGTCGACACGACCGCACCAGGGGGAACGCCAGATGGCCATGCCGACCGACATCCCGATCATCGACACCATGATCGGGTTCCCGGCCAAGGACATGAAGGCGCAGTACGCCTTCATCACCCAGCAGACCAAGGACAAGGAGTCGAAGGAGGAGTTCGCCTTCCCGGCCGAGTACATGTTCAAGGCTCCGCCGGACAAGGAGAAGGCGCTCCGCGAGACCGACGACCCGGTCGGCTACACGATCTCGCAGATGGACGCCTGGGGCGTCGAGATCGGCATGGTGGGCGTGAGCGTCCGGGGCGGCGAGGACCTCTCGGAGGGCGAGGCCACCGGCGTCGAGGCGCTCGAGCGCTACCCGGACCGCTTCATCGGCTCGGTGAACGCCGACCCCAACGAGGGCATGCAGGGCATCGAGAAGATCGTGAAGGCCTACGAGACCTACGGGGTGCGGGCCATCACCATGTTCCCGGCCGGCTGCTTCCCGCAGGTCGCCATCAACGACAAGAAGATGTACCCCATCTACGCCAAGGCCTGTGAGCTCGACATCCCGGTGTTCGTGTGCACCGGCATCCCCGGGCCCCGGCTGAAGTTCCAGGTGCAGCACGTGGAGCACGTCGACGAGGTCATGTACGACTTCCCGGAGCTGACCTACGTGGCCCGCCACGGCTGCCAGCCGTGGACCGAGCTGATGGTGAAGCTCATGCTCAAGTGGCCGGGCCTGCACTACTCCACGTCGGCCTTCGCCCCGAAGCACTACGACCAGCGCATCATCGACTACGCCAACACCCGGGGTGCCGACAAGGTCATCTACGCCGGCTACTTCCCGATGGGCCTGTCGCTCGAGCGGATCATGACCGAGATGAAGGACGTCCCGTTCAAGGACGAGGTCTGGCCCAAGTTCCTGCGGGGCAACGCCGCCCGGGTCCTCAAGCTCGACGCCTGAGTCGGCACGGGCCCCTCACCCGCCCGCCCCGACCGGTTCTGGCATGCGTTGCGCACCCCCAGGGGTGCGCAACGCATGCCAGTTGCGCGTCCGGGGGTCGCGCGAAGCGCCGGCCCGGGGGCACGGGTGGGGGAGGGCTCCTACGATTGGCGCCCCCGGGGGGCATCTGATGGCATGTCAGAAACCGGTCGCCCCCGTCCCCGATCCCCGGTAGGTGTGCACAACCATGGGTCTTCCCGACGACGTCTCGAGCGTGCCCGACGAGGAGTTCCGCGCCGAAGCCAAGGCGTGGCTCGCCGAGAACCTGGTCGGAGAGTTCGCCTCGCTCAAGGGTCGGGGCGGTCCCGGCGACGAGGAGGTCGGCTTCGACATCCGTGAGCGCTGGGAGCGGGTGCTGGGTGAGGCCGGGTGGATCGGCCTCGGGTGGCCGACCGAGTTCGGTGGCCGCAACGCCACCGTCGGCCAGCAGATCATCTGGGCCGAGGAGTACGCCCGCGCCGAAGCGCCGGGCCGGGTCAACCACATGGGCGAGAACCTGCTCGGCCCGACCCTCATCGCCCACGGCACCAAGGAGCAGTGCGACCGCTTCCTGCCGGGCATCCTGAACGGCACCGAGCGGTGGTGCCAGGGCTACAGCGAGCCCAACGCCGGCTCCGACCTGGCCAACGTGCAGACCAAGGCCGTGCTCGACGGCGACCAGTGGGTCATCAACGGGCAGAAGGTGTGGACCTCGCTCGCTCACGTCTCGCACTGGTGCTTCGTCGTGGCCCGCACCGACCCCGGCTCCAGCCGCCACAAGGGCCTCTCGTTCCTGCTGGTGCCGATGGACCAGCCGGGCGTCGAGGTGCGACCGATCGTCCAGATCACCGGCGGCGGCGAGTTCAACGAGGTCTTCTTCTCCGACGCCACCACCGAGGCCGGCCTGGTGCTCGGCGAGCCCGGCAAGGGCTGGGGCGTGGCCATGGACCTGCTCGCCTTCGAGCGGGGCATCTCCACCCTCGCCCAGCAGGTCGGCTTCGAGCGGGAGATGGACCACATCATCCACGTCGCCCAGGAGCGCGGCGTGGCCTCCGACCCCGTCATGCGCCAGCGCCTGGTGCAGGCCTGGATCGGCCTCCAGCTCATGAAGTGGAACGGCTTGCGCTCGATGGGCTCGGGCGTCCCCGGCCCGGAGGCCTCGATCTCCAAGCTGTTCTGGGGCCAGTGGCACTCCGACCTGGGCGAGCTGGCCATGGACGTGCTCGGCATGGAGGGCCAGATCGCCGAGGGCTTCCCGTACGAGCTCACCCTCGACCAGAAGCTCTTCCTCTTCACCCGTTCCGAGACCATCTACGGCGGCAGCAACGAGATCCAGCGCAACGTGCTCGGCGAGCGCGTGCTGGGCCTGCCCAAGGAGCCCAACCCCTCATGAGCCCTGCTCCCGACTACGTCCCCGCCCACGGCCTGCTGGCCGGCAAGAAGGTGCTCGTCACCGCCGCCGCCGGCACCGGCATCGGGTTCGCGGCCGCCAAGAAGGCCCAGGAGGAGGGCGCCGCCGTCGTGGTGTCCGACAAGCACGAGCGCCGCTGCGCCGAGTCGGCCGCCGAGCTCGGCGTCGTCGGCATCCCCTGCGACGTCACCGTCGAGGACGACGTGCAGGCGCTCATCGCCGGTGCGGCCGAGGCCCTGGGCGGCCTCGACATCGTCATCAACAACGCCGGCCTGGGCGGCGAGGTGCCCCTCGTCGACATGACCGACGACCAGTGGAACCTCGTCCTCGACGTCACCCTCACCGGCACGTTCCGCTGCATGCGGGCCGAGCTCGCGTACTTCTACGAGCACGGCGGCGGCGTCATCGTGAACAACGCCTCGGTGCTCGGCTGGCGGGCCCAGGAGGGCCAGGCCCACTACGCCGCGGCCAAGGCCGGTGTGATGGCGCTCACCCGCTGCGCCGCCATCGAGGCCGCCCCCCACGGGGTGCGGGTGAACGCGGTGGCGCCCAGCCTCGCCATGCACCCCTTCCTCGCCAAGGTCACCACCGACGAGCTCCTCGCCGAGCTGGAGAAGCGCGAGGCCTTCGGTCGGGCGGCCGAGCCGTGGGAGATCGCCAACGTGATGATCTTCCTCGCCTCCGACTACAGCTCCTACATGACCGGCGAGGTCGTCTCGGTCTCCAGCCAGCACCCGTAGCGGCACCGCGCGACAGTGGCCCCCCATGGGGGAAGCACTGAAGGCAGATGCCTGGGTCGCCACCGCGCTCGGTGACCCGACCAAGGTCCTGGAGCGCCAGCAGGTCGAGGTCCGCCCGCCGGGGGTGAACGAGGTCCGCGTGAAGGTCTCGACCTTCTGCGTGAACTTCAACGACACCGACATCGTCCGGGGGCGGTGGACCACCGTGCCCCTCCAGCCGCCGTTCGTGCCCGGCATGGACACCATGGGCGTGGTGGAGAGCGCCGGGCCCGGCAGCGAGCACTTCGTCGGGAAGCGGATCGTGGGCATCCCGGCCGGGGCCCACGGTGGCTTCGCCGAGTACGCGGTGGTCGACGCCACCAGCGCCATGCTCATCCCCGACTGGCTGAGCGACGTCGACGCCACCGCCCTGCACTACCCGTACCACCTGAGCTGGTTCGCCCTGCTCGAGCGGGCCCGGCTGGAGCCAGGCGAGACCCTGCTGGTGCACGCCGGCGCCGGAGGCGTGGGCTCGGCTGCCATCCAGCTGGGCAAGGCCGTCGGGGCCCGGGTGATCGCCACCGCCGGCGGGCCGGAGAAGGTGGCGTTCTGCGAGGAGCTGGGCGCCGACGTGGCCATCGACTACCGCGACGGCGGGTTCGCCGAGGCGGTCGTCGACGCAACCTTCGGTGCCGGTGTCGACGTCGCCCTCGACACCGTCGGCGGGTCGGTCACCCAGGAGACGTTCCGGTGCATGGGCATGCACGGGCGGATCCTGCTCGTGGGTACGCCGAGGACATCACCAACGACGGGGCGCCGCTCAACCCCGCCCCGGCGATCTACGGCAACTTCTCGCTGCTCGGCGTGTGCCTGGCCTACGCCGCCGACCCGCTCGCCACCCGCATGACGACCGGCCTCAACTGGCCGTCGCGCGCCGAGGGGGTGGAGACCCACCAGCGCCTGCTGGGCATGCTCCAGGCCGGTGACATCCGCACGGTCGTGACGTCCACCGTCCCGTTCGACGAGCTGCCCGAGGCGATGGAGCGCCAGGAGCGCCGCGAGACCATGGGCCGTACCGTCGTCACCCTCACCTGAACGCCGGCCCCCCTCGTCCCCGCTCCTCGAACGGTCCTGTCCGAGGGAAGGGTTGGCGTCGCGCCGGTCAGCGGGCGCGGAAGGTCTGGATGGGGAGGTGGGTGGCCATCGCCGAGCCGGGCGGGCCGAGCAGGGCGTGGGCCCGCAGGTTCCGGCGGTGGAAGAGGATGAGCAGGTCCTCGTCGTGGGCGCCGGTGCGGGTGTCGGCGAGCACGAAGCGCTCCAACTCGGCTTCGCCCTCGAACCAGTCGGCGGGTCGGTGGCCCAGCAGCCGGGCCAGGTCGTCGAGGTCGGCTTCCGAGGCGCTGTCGCCGGCGGCGAGGGCCCGGCCGGCGTGGCGGGCCTCCCGGAACAGCGCCCGCAGCCGGTAGCGGAGGAACTCGTCCTCCACCGCGTCGGGTCCGATCGAGAGGGTGCGCAGCACCTCGGCGAGGTGGTCGACCGGGGTGGTGGCGCGGGTGCGCACCTCGTCGAGCTCGTCGACCGTGGGCACCTCCAGGTCCATCAGCTCGGCCAGCGCCTCGGTGGCGAACAGGTTGGTCTCGAGGCACCACTGCATGTTCGTCATGAGGTCGGTGTCGACGTTCGGCGCCCGCACCGCCTGGCCCAGGGCCAGCTGGTTCGTGAGCGTGAAGGCGAAGTGGTGGCGCATCAGCGCCTCGAGGTCGACCGGTGCGCCGGTGAGCTCCTCGTACCGGGCGTACAGCTCGGGGAACGGGCCGTAGCCGACGATCGTGTCGCGCATCCGCCAGGCGGCGAGGTCCATCATCGGGTCGCCGATGTGGCCGATCTCCAGGTCGAGCACCGCGGTGATGCGGCCGTCGGCGTTGTGGAACTGGCCCGAGTCCCACACGATCACCGACTCCCGGCCCTGCGAGCGGGGCGGGTTGCGGTGGAGCCATCCCAGGCAGAACTCCATGAACGGATCGGGGCCGTTCCTGGTGGACCGGTACACCGCCTCGTAGCGGCTCATCCCGAACCACCCCGACTCGTCCGGCGTGGCCGCTCGCATGATCCCGGCCTCGGCGAACGGTGCGACGTCGAGGGCGTGCATGCGGGCCAGGATCTGGAGGTAGTCGTCGACGGCGGCGGCCCGGTCGGCGTCGCTGACCCCCACGAAGTCCTGCTGCCCGCCCACGCGGTCCATGACGTAAGCCATCGGGTCGTCGATCCACCCGTGCACCGCCGGTGTGGGGATGCCGGCGTCGTGCAGCAGGCGCTGCAGGGTCATCTCGTGGCGCAGCGGGAAGATCAGCGGCATGTCGGTGCGGTCGCCCCGCACCACCAGCTCGAGCACCTCGCCGTCGCGCTCGAGGTCGGCGAACCACACCGGCCGCCAGCGGGGCTGGCGCCGGATGGCCGTCACCGTGCCGCCGAGGTGCTCCTCCAGCCACCGTCGCACGCGCTCGGTCTGCTCAGCTCTGGTGTCCCCCATGGCGCCAGTCTGACCCACGCCCGCCGCACCGGTGGGTGGGTGTCCGCTCACGGGGGACGGGTGCCCACCGGTCGCGGGCTCGAAGGATCGGTGGGTGGATGTCGCGGGCGGAGGGACTCTTGCCCACCGGTCGTGGGGCGCAGCCGGTGGGTGGGTGTCCGCTCACGGGGGACGGGTGCCCACCGGTTGCGGGCTCGAAGGATCGGTGGGTGGATGTCGCGGGTGGAGGGACTTCTGCCCACCGGTTGGGCTGTCGGGCCGGACCGGACCGGGAGAGGGTCAGGCGCCGCCCTCGTCGACCACCTGGGGGCGGTCGCCGCCGCCGTGGGCGGCCACGTCGGCGCCGGTGACGTAGGACGCCAGGTCGGAGGCCAGCCACACGGCCACGTCGCCGATGTCGGTGGGCATGGCCAGGCGGCCGAGGGGGATCAGGGCCTCGACCTGGGAGCGCGTGTCGCCCTCGCCGTAGAACAGCTCGGCCTGCTCGGTGAGGATGTAGCCGCAGGTGATGGAGTTCACCCGCACGACCGGCGCCCACTCCATGGCGAGGGTCTGGGTGAGCTGCTTGAGGCCTGCCTTGGCGGCGCCGTAGGCGGCGGTGGTGGGGGAGGGGCGCTGGGCCACGATCGAGCCCACGTTCACGATCGAGCCGCCGCCGGGCTGGTCCTTCATGTGGTGGTAGGCCCGCTGGGCAACGTACAGGGGCGCCAGGAGGTTCAGGGCGACGATCCGCTCGGAGAACCGGGGCGAGGCCTCCGCGGAGTCCGCCGGGGGCGAGCCGCCGGCGTTGTTCACCACGCAGTCGAGGCGGCCGTGCACGGCGTGGGCGGCGTCGACGGCGGCCCAGGCGGCCTCGCCCTCCCGCAGGTCGGCGGGCACGAAGGTCCACCCGTCGGGCAGCGGGGTCTCGGGCTCGCGGCGGGCGCACACCACCACCGACGCCCCGGCGTCGGCGAAGCGCTGGGCGATGCCCCGGCCCACGCCCTTGGTGCCGCCGGTGACGAGCACGGCGCGGCCGGTGAGGTCGATCTCGAGCGCCACGCGGGCCCTCCTCATGGTCGGTCGGCGGTCGGGGACGACGGCACCCTAGGCGGGCGTCCCTCCATCTGACGAGCCGTCAGACGTCCGTGTAGCGTCGCCCGGCATGGGTATCGAAGTGAGCGTGGGCGCCGACGGCGTCGCCGAGGTCGTCCAGAACTGCCCGCCGGTCAACGCCCTCACCGTCGCCGAGTGGTTCCAGCTCGCCGACGAGGTGCGCCGGCTCGGTGAGGACCGCGAGGTCCGGGCCGTCATCCTCCGGGCCGAGGGCCGGGGCTTCAACGCCGGCGTCGACATCAAGGAGATGCAGAACACCGAGGGCTTCGACGCCCTGATCGGTGCCAACCGGGGCTGCTACGCGGCGTTCGCCGCCGTCTACGAGTGCGCCGTGCCCGTGATCGCCGCCCCCCACGGCTTCTGCGTGGGCGGAGGCATCGGCCTCGTCGGCAACGCCGACATCATCGTGGCCGCCGAGGGCACCAAGTTCGGCCTCCCCGAGGTCGACCGGGGCGCGCTGGGCGCCGCCACCCACCTCAGCCGGCTCGTGCCCCAGCACAAGATGCGCGAGATGGTCTACACGTCGCAGAACGCCACGGCCGAGCAGCTCCACGCCTGGGGTTCCGTGAGCCGGGTCGTGCCCCGCGAGGAGCTGGTCGACGCCGCCCGAGAGCTGGCCCTGAGCATCGCGGCGAAGTCGCCCACCGTCATCCGTGCCGCCAAGGAGAGCCTCAACGGCATCGACCTCTGGGACGTGAAGAAGAGCTACCGCTTCGAGCAGGGGTTCACCTTCGAGCTGAACCTGTCCGGCGTGTCCGACGACCTGCGCGACGACTTCGTGGCCGAGGGCAAGACGGCCGGCTCCAGCGGCGAGACCAAGACTGAGAAGGGGAAGCAGTGAGCACCAAGCGCATCACCGAGGACGAGGCGGTCGCCACGCTCGAGGACGGGATGACCATCGGCATCGGGGGCTGGGGCAGCCGCCGCAAGCCGATGTCGCTCGTCCGGGCCCTGCTCCGCAGCGATCTCAAGGACCTCACCGTCGTCTCCTACGGCGGTCCCGACGTGGGCCTGCTGTGCGCGGCCGGCAAGGTCCGCAAGCTCGTGTACGGCTTCGTGTCGCTCGACTCGATCGCCCTCGAGCCCCACTTCCGTGCGGCCCGCCAGGGCGGCACCATCCCCGAGGTCGTCGAGTACGACGAGGGCATGCTCCAGTGGGGCCTCTACGCCGCCTCCCTGCGCCTGCCGTTCCTGCCCACCCGGGCCGGCCTCGGCTCCGACGTGGTGAAGAACGACCCCACCCTCAAGACGGTGCGCAGCCCCTACGCCGACGGCGAGGAGCTGCTGGCGGTGCCCGCCCTCACCCTCGACGCCGCCTTCGTGCACCTCAACCGGGCCGACGAGCGGGGCAACGCCCAGTTCCTCGGGCCCGACCTCTACTTCGACGACCTCTTCCTCGGCGCGGCCGCCCCGGGCCGGCGCTTCCTCAGCTGCGAGAAGGTCGTCCCCACCTCCGAGCTGCTCGAGAACGGCTCGTTCCACACCCTGAAGATCAACCGCTCCATGGTCGACGGCGTGATCGAGGCCCCCAACGGCGCCCACTTCACCAACTGCCAGCCCGACTACGAGCGCGACGAGGCCTTCCAGAAGGAGTACGCCAAGGCCGCGGGCGACCCCGAGGCGTGGAAGGCGTTCGTCGACACCTACCTCTCCGGCAGCGAAGCCGACTACCAGAAGGCGGTGGCCTCCCGATGAGCACCAGCGACGTCACCCTCGGCGAGATCTGCGTGGCGGCCGTGGCCGACACGTTCCGCGGCGACGGCGAGATCTTCGCCTCCGGCATGGGCACCATCCCCATGCTCGGCGCCCGCCTGGCCCGGGCCACCTTCGAGCCCGACCTCCTCGTCTCCGACGGCGAGGCCTTCTTCGTGGCCAACGACCTCCCGGTCGGCGGCACCGACAAGGAGATCGAGGGCTGGATCCCCTTCCGCAGCGTGTTCGACACCCTCTGGGGCGGCCGCCGCCACGTGGTGATGGGCGCCACCCAGATCGACCGCTACGGCAACCAGAACATCGCCAACATCGGCCCGTGGGAGAAGCCCAAGGCGCAGCTGCTCGGCGTGCGCGGCGCCCCCGGCAACACGATCAACCACACCACCAGCTACTTCATCGGCAACCACACCACCCGGTGCTTCGTCGAGAAGGTCGACACCGTGTCGGGCATCGGCTACGACCGGGCCGCCGAGCTGGGCGACTGGGTGAAGGAGCACCACGAGCTGCGCCGCGTGGTCACCAACCTGGCCGTGCTCGACTTCAACACCCCGGACCACCGCATGCGCCTGGCGTCGGTGCACCCGGGCGTGTCGGTCGACGACGTGGTGGCGGCCACCGGCTTCGAACTGGTGATCGAGGGCGACGTCCCCACCACCCGCCTCCCCACCGAGGAGGAGCTCACCGTCCTGCGCGAGGTCCTCGACCCCCGCAGCTTCCGCGACCGCGAGCTCCCGGCGCCGGCCTGATGCACCCCGCGCTCCAGACCCCGCTGCTCGACCTGCTCGGGTCGCGGTACCCGATCGTCCAGACCGGCATGGGCTGGGTGGCCGGCCCGAAGCTGGTGTCGGCCACCTGCAACGCCGGCGCCTTCGGCATCATCGCCTCGGCGACGATGACCTACGACGAGCTCGTCCGCGCCATCGCCGACGTGAAGCGGCGCACCAAGGCGCCGTTCGGCGTGAACATGCGGGCCGACGCCGACGACATCCGCCAGCGAGTCGACCTGCTGATCCGCGAGGGCGTGCCGGTGGCCTCCTTCGCCCAGGCGCCCAAGAAGGACCTCATCGCGCACCTGCACGACCACGGTGTGAAGGTGATGCCCTCGATCGGCGCGAAGCGCCACGCCGAGAAGGTCATGGAGTGGGGCGTCGACGCCATCCTCGTGCAGGGCGGCGAGGGCGGTGGCCACACCGGCGCGGTGCCCACCTCCCTGCTGCTGCCCGAGGTGATCGACGTGGTCGGCGGGGCCGTGCCCGTCGTGGCCGCCGGCGGCTACTTCGACGGCCGGGGCCTGGTGGCGGCGCTGGCCTACGGCGCCTCCGGCATCGCCATGGGCACCCGCTTCCTGCTCACCTCCGACTCGGCGGTGCCGGAGGAGGTCAAGAAGGCCTACCTCGGCACCCAGGTCACCGGCACCCTCGTCACCACCAAGATCGACGGCGCGCCGCACCGGGTCATCAAGACCGAGCTGGTCGAGCAGATGGACTCCGCGTCGCCCATCACCGCGGTGCCCAAGGCGATCGCCAACGCCGCCCGCTTCCGCAAGTACACCGGCCTCTCCTGGTACCAGATGGCGAAGGAGGGCCTGGCCATGAAGAAGCGCATGGACCTGCCCTGGGCCGAGGTCATCATGGCCGGCAACACGCCGATCCTCACCAAGGCCACGCTGGTCGACGGCGAGCTCGACGCCGGCATCCTGCCCACGGGCCAGGTGGTCGGCGTCATCGACGACCTGCCCAGCGCCGACGACGTCGTCTCCCGCATCATCGCCGAGGCCGAGGCGACCCTCGACCGCCTCGCCGGCCGCGTCCCCGGAGGTGCCCAGTGACCGATCCGACCCCCACCCCCGCCACCGTCCTCGACGGGCCGGACGAGGTGAAGGCTGCTGCCGGCACCCACCTCGGCTACAGCGACTGGCTCGAGATCGACCAGGACCGGGTGAACCTGTTCGCCGACGCCACCGGCGACCACCAGTGGATCCACGTCGACCCGGAGCGGGCCAAGACGGGGCCCTTCGGCGCCCCCATCGCCCACGGCTACCTCACCCTCTCGCTGTCGAACTTCTTCATGCCCCAGATCGTGGAGACCCGCGGGTTCTCCGCCGGCGTGAACTACGGCGTCGACAAGGTCCGCTTCATCGCCCCGGTGAAGGTCGGCGACCGCGTGCGGGGCGGGGCCGAGCTGGTCGAGGTCACCGAGGTGAACGGGGGCATCCAGACCCTCGTGCGCATCACCATCGAGATCGAGGGCGGCACCAAGCCGGCCTGCGTGATCGACTCCCTCAGCCGCTGGCTCTTCTGAGCCGGGCGAGCCCGCGGTCGCCGCAGCGCCCGCTGGCCCTTTCCCACCCCGGTCCTGCCTCGTAGCCTGGAGGTCCTTCGGGCGAGGAGGGGGGTCCATGTCCGGAACCGACCCAGCGCGGCCGACCATCGCCGTCGTGGCGGAGGACGCCACGACGCGCACGGTCCTCCACGCCGAGTGCGCCAAGCGCTACGGGGCCGACTACGCCCTGGCCGTGTGGGCCGGTCGCGACGAGGCGCTGGACGGGCTGGCACGGCTGCGGGTCGACCGGGTTCCGGTTGCGCTCGTGCTCGCCGCCCGTTCGAGCTCCGACCCGGACGGGCTCGAGGTGCTGGCCCGCAGCCGGGAGCTCCACCCGGCCGCCCGTCGAGCCGCGGTGGTCACCTGGGGAGAGTTCGGCCTGGCCCAGGAGGTGTTCGGTGCGGTGGCCCGGGGTGAGGCCGACCTCCACCTCATCCGCCCCGAGCGCGAGCGCGACGAGGAGTTCCACCGCGGCGTCACCGAGGCGTTGGAGGACTGGGCCAGCAGCACCGGAGGGGTCTACGAGGCGGTCGAGGTGGTGGGGGAGGCGGGTTCGCCGCGGGGCTTCGAGCTCCGTGACACCTTCGGGCGCAACCACATCCCGATCGGCTACCACGACCGGAGCTCCCCGCGCGGGCGGGAGATCCTCGAGTCGCTCGACCTCCGCGACCCCGACCTGCCGGTGGTCGTGCTGCGGTTCATGCCCGAGCCCACCGCGCTCGAGGATCCGACCGACGCCGAGATCGCCGACGCCTTCGGCCTGATGGAGCCGCTCTCGCCCGACGAGCTGTTCGACGTCGCGGTGCTCGGCGCGGGACCAGCGGGGCTGGCCGCCGCGGTGTACGCCGCGTCGGAGGGCCTCCGCACCCTGGTGGTCGAGGCCCAGGCGGTCGGGGGCCAGGCCGGCACCAGCTCGCTGATCCGCAACTACCCCGGCTTCCAGCGGGGAGTCAGCGGTCAGAAGCTGAGCTTCGCGGCGTTCCACCAGGCCTGGTCCTTCGGTGCCACCTTCCACTTCATGCGCCACGCCGTGGCCCTCGAGGTCGACGGCACCGAACGTCGGGTCAGGCTCTCCGACGGCGGTGTCGCCCGCAGCCGCAGCGTCGTCGTGGCCACCGGCGTGTCGTACCGCCGCCTCGACGTGCCCGTGCTCGAGGCGCTCGTGGGACGGGGGGTCTACTACGGCGCGGCGGTCACCGAGGCCCCGTCGATGGAGGGTGGGCACTGCCTCGTCGTCGGTGGGGGCAACTCCGCCGGGCAGGCGGCGGTGCACCTCGCCCGCTTCGCGGACTCGGTCACCGTGGTGGTGCGTGGCGACACCCTGGCGTCGAGCATGTCCGACTACCTCATCCGGGAGATCGACGCCCACCCCCGCATCGAGGTGCGCTACGGCACGACGGTCGTGGGGGGAGTGGCGGTTCAGGGCGGCTCGGGCCTCGAGGCGGTCGTGCTCCGTGACCGGAGCGGCGCCGAGGGGACGGTGGCGGCCGATGGCCTGTTCGTGCTGATCGGCTCGTCGCCCGGCACCGAGTGGCTCGACGGCGTGGTGGAGCGCGACGAGTGGGGCTTCCTCTGCACCGGCGACGACCTGGCGGCCACGCCGAACGGCTGGTCCCGGTTCCCGTTGGAGACCAGCGTGCCCGGGGTGTTCGCCGTGGGCGACGTGCGCCGCGGCTCGGTGAAGCGGGTCGCGTCCGCGGTCGGGGAGGGTGCCATCGCAGTGCAGTACCTGCACGCCCACCTCGACGGGCTGTCCCGCACCGCCACGTCGCCATGAGCACGGCGGGCGAGCCCGAGGTCGGCCCCTGGCGAGGGGTGCACCCGGGGTGGCGCCCGGTGTTCGCGGCGTTCCTGGTGCTGACCCTGCTCGCCACGATCGTCCTCTACGTCCTGTCCCGTGACACCGCCGACCTGTTCGCCTGGACGGTCGTGCCCGCCATCTCGGCCGCGTTCCTCGGGGGTGGCTACGCCTCCGGGTTCGTGCTCGTGGCCGGCACCGCCCGGGAGCGCTGGTGGGCCGGCGCCCGGATCGGCGTGGTCACGATCTTCTGCTTCGTGGTGCTCACCCTCGCCGTCACGATCGGTCACCGCGACCGCTTCCACTTCGACCGCAGCGGCGTCGCCGGCGTCGCGGCGTGGTTCTGGCTGGCCGTCTACCTCGTGGTGACGGTGGCGATGGCGGCGATGTTCGTGGTCCAGCACCGGGTGCCGGGCACCGACCCGCCGGTCCGCCGCCGCCTGCCGACCCCGCTCGTCACACTGCTGGTGGTCCAGGCCCTCGTCCTCGGAGTGGTCGGCGCGCTCCTGCTGGTCACCCCCGACCTCCTCGCCGGCGGCTGGCCCTGGCCGTTGACCCGGCTCACCGGTCGGGCGGTGGGCGCGTGGTGCCTCCCGCTCGGGATCGCCGCCGCGCTCGCGGTGCGGGAGGCCGATGTGGTCCGGCTCCGTGCCGCGGCCCTGACCTACACCTGCCTGGCCCTCCTCCACGGCATCGCCCTGGTGCGCTTCCACGACGACGTGGCCTGGGCCCGACGGGGCACCTGGGCCTACGTCGTGGTGCTGGCGTCGATGGGCGTGGCGGGCGTCTGGGGGTGGCTGCTCGCCCGGGGCGCGGCGGAGCCGCCCGTCGGGACGTCGGGTGTGATGGACTTGCCGTCGGCCGGCGCGCCCGCGCCGGCCGATCGAGGGGGATCGACGTGAACAACCCGATCGGGCCGCTGACCGCGGCGGACGAGGGCTTCACCCACCAGGTGGCCGACACCTTCGCCAGCGTGGGCACGAGCGACCTGGCGTGGACCGAGAAGGTCTGCGCCATGGCCGCGGCCAGCGACGGCAGCCTCCAGCTCGGCTTCGGGCTGGGCAAGTACGCCAACCGCAACGTCATGGACTGCTACGCCGGCGTCTCGCGCGGCAAGGAGCAGATGACCGTGCGGGCCAGCCGACGCCTCTCCGACGACCGGGAGCTGCTGGGCGGCGGGCCGATCCGCTACGAGGTGCTCGAGCCGCTGCGCACCATCCGGTTCAGCCTCGAACCCAACGACGTGGTGCCCATCTCGTTCGAGTGGATCTTCGAGGCGGCCCTTCCCTGCCTCATGGAGGACCGCACCCACAACCGCACCGCCGCCGGCGCCCGGGTGGCCGCCGAGCTGGTGCGCTACCACCAGATCGGCGTGTGCTCGGGCTGGGTCGAGGTCGACGGCGAGCGCACCGAGCTCCACCCCGACACGTGGGTGTCGACCCGCGACCACTCGTGGGGCGTGCGCTACGACGTGGGCACCCCGCCCACCGACCTCGAGCCCGGTGGGGCGCTCGACGGCGGCACCTTCCAGTTCATCTGGAGTCCGGTGCTCATGGAGCGCCCCGACGGCAGTCGCTACGGACTGTTCCTGAACGTGAGCCACATCGCCCGCCAGGGGTTCCAGCAGCGGCTCACCACCGGCCTGGTGGAGCACCCCGACGGGCACACCGACACCATCGCCGAGGTCGAGTTCGACCTGGCCTACGACCCGGTGAACCGGCGGATGAGGGGCGGACGGCTGGAGTGCACCATGGCCGACGGCTCGGCCCGGCCCCTCCAGGTCGAGGTGCTGTCCGACACCGGGTTCCACCTCGGCGCCGGGCTCTACTTCGGCTTCGACGGCCACCACCACGGCGAGTGGAGGGGTCCTCTGGTGGTGGAGGGCGAGCGCATCGACGACTGCACGACCGCCGAGAACGCCCGTCGCCTCCACCAGATCCGCGACACCGTGGTGCGGGTCACCGATCCGGTCGGCGGCGGGGTGGGTGTGGGGAACATGCAGCCCATCGTCACCGGGGCGTTCCCCCACCTCGGCCTCGACGCCGAGTCCTCCTTCATCTGAGGGGCCCGGCCGAGGGGAGGTCAGTCGGGCTGGAAGAAGGGGTCGAGCTCGATCTCGGTGGGCTGCTCGAAGAACGCCCGCACGTGCACGACCTTGCCCCGGTCGTCGACCTTCCACAGCTCGATGCCCTCGACCACGGCGGCCACTCCGTCGACGACGCCCTCGTTGCGCATGTCGACCACCGCCTCGCTCCCGCCGGTGATGATCCGGGTGGGCACGAGCGTCCACTCGCGGCCGGGTCGCAGGGAGTTGTCCCACGACCCCTCGGCGGCGGTCCGCCCCAGCTTCGGAGCCTTGCCCACCGGGTCCTCGAACACCACGTCGTCGGCGAACAGCTCCAGCCACGCCTCGCGATCGCGCGCGTTCCAGCGTCGGGCGTGCTCCTCGACGGCGCGCCGCGCCGGGTGGACCGTTGCTGATTCCCCCTGGGCCATCGGCGCAGTCTGGCCCAGCCGCCGGCGACGCGCCCGCGGCAGCGCGGGCAGACTCCGGGGATGGCCCACGCCGAGCACCCCGAGCCCGCTCCCACCGCCTTCGCTCCCGAGCCCTTCCTCGCCGAGCTGCGCCGAGAGGGTGCCGCCACCCGGGCCGCGGCCGCGCGGATCGGGCTGGGCGAGCCGGTGCCGACGTGCGAGGGCTGGGCCGTGCGCGACGTGCTCGGCCACCTGGGTCGCGTGCACCGCTCCGTGTCGGAGATCCTCGAGCGCCGCAGCACCGAGATCCCCGACGTCGCCATCCCGAAGCCGCCGGCCGACGACGCCCTGGTGGCCTTCTTCGACGAGGGGCTCGAGCGCCTGCTCGCCGCGCTGGCCGACGTCGCCGCCAACGACCCCGACGCCACCCTCTACACGTGGCAGGGTCCCGACACGGTGCGCTTCTACCTGCGCCGCATGGCCCACGAGCTGGCGATCCACCGGCTCGACGCCGAGTCCGCCGGGACCGTCGAGCCCGGGCCGTTCGACCCGGCGATGGCGGTCGACGGCGTCGACGAGCTGTTCGAGGTGCTGGTGCCGTTCTCGTCCCGTCGCTGGGAGCGCTCCCTGCCGACCGGCACCCTCCACCTCCACCGCACCGACGGACCGGGGGAGTGGTTCGTCTCCGCGGCCGACGGGACGGTGCGGATGACCCACGAGCACACGAAGGGCGACGTCGCGGTGCGGGGCAGCGCCTCGGACCTCTTCCGGTTCGTGTGGAACCGGGGCCGCGGCCCCGGGCTCGAGGTGCTCGGCGACGCCGCCGTGGCCGACGAGTGGGCGGCGCTGGCACCCTGATCGAGGGCTGCGTCCGGAACCTCGCAGGGCCTATGGTCAGCTCATGACGACCACGGGGGAACTTCTCGACCGGCCCAGCGCGGTGCGCCTGCAGCCGGCCTACGACGATCCGGAGCAGGTGCTCTCGGTCATCCGGGGGGTCGACCCGTTCTGGGCCATCGTGAAGTACGCCGCCTCGGACACCGAGACCAAGGCGCTCGCCGGTGACGGCCGCAGGGCGGTGTTCGTGCCACCGTGGTTCCGGCGCGACTTCGCCCTCCACGGCGAGGCGCTGGTGCCCGGGGCCGACGTGATCCTCGACAACCCCCGCTTCGTCGACGCCGCCCGGGAGGTGTTCGGGCCCGACGCCCTGGTGGTGCCCACGACGGTCTACGTCAACGTGATGGTGCCGGGCCCGGTGCCCTTCATCGCCCACACCGACGTACCCGCATTCCGGGGCTTCACCCGCGACGAGCACCCCCTGTGGCTGCTCATCCAGATGCACCAGTCGGGCCTGTTCGAGGAGCACCGCATCAAGCTGGCCACCGCCGTCTCGTGGTTCTACGACGGGCCCGGCGGCGAGTTCCACTACTGGCCCGACGGCCCCGACGCCCCGAACGCCACCATCGCCACGCCCTACGACAACATCGCGGTGGTGGCCGACAACGAGCGCACCTACCACGGCGTGGCGCCGGTGGGCACCGACGAGCCGGTCATCGCCGGCCTCACCCCCGACACCCTGCTCCACCGCGTCGACGGCGGATGGGAGATGGCCACCGACGGCCAGGCCGTCCACCGCGCCACCGACGCCGAGGTGCGCATCACCGTCTCGTGGAAGGGCGAGATCTACGCCGACGAGGCGGACCGGCGCCGGGCGCTCGACCACACCGACGACATCGATCTCGACCACGTCGTGTCCACCCTCGTGGCCGACATGCGGGCCCGGGGTGTCGACGTCGAGGTCCCCGACGACCCGCACCACGACGAGGCCTGGGTCGCCGCCGTCAGCTCCACCTACGGCCGCCGCCCACCCCAGCCCGCCTAGCCACCCGGTCCCCTCGCCCCCTCTGGGCCCCCGCTCCGCCCACCTCGACCGCCTCTGCCCTCGAACTGGTTGGAGATGGACGAGCTGGGCCTGGCGGAGACCCAACCAGTTCGAGATGGGGTGGTCGGGGCCCGGGCATGGTGCGCGGGTGGGGTGGTCGACGCTCTCTTCAGGTGAGGGAGGCGGCATGGTTCGAGACCGGGACCGGGGGTTCGAGGCGTTCGTGAGGGACGCCTCGCCGCGCCTGCGCCGGGCCTTCGTGCCGGTCCGGGGCGTGGAGGGGGCCGCCGTCGCCGCAGCCGAGCCGCTGGCCTTGGGAGCTCACCTACGCCATGGCCACCATCCCCTGACCGTGCACCACCCCCGACGTTGGCTCACGTGGTCAGGTGTTTGCTGACGAGGTGAGCCAGGGTGGGGTTGGGGGTCGACGTTGGCTCACGTGGTCAGGTGTTTGCTGACGAGGTGAGCCAGGGTGGGGTTGGGGG
>Ga0164243_10000475_pt1 | contig 75119 bp, 64 predicted proteins | sample OricompcompostOP_FD_108781 | JGI IMG/M metagenome (GOLD analysis project Ga0164243, IMG submission 108781) | Organic Plus compost microbial communities from Emeryville, California, USA - Original compost - Organic plus compost (OP) | ecosystem: Engineered > Solid waste > Mixed feedstock >... | reverse complement strand
CGTTTCGCTTCTTCGGCGGAGACGACCTCGAGAAACTGTTCCTGCCGCGCGGCGCGGCGAACGGCATCGATGAGCGTGCTTTCAGGTTTTGGCAATCGATTCACGGCAGCGGCCTCACCTGAACGACAGTGCCGGCGGGATAGCCTTCGCTTTCCGCAGGGATAAGAATCCACCCATCGGCTTGCGCCAGCGTTTGCAGCGGCAGCAGGCCCGATGCGAGCGGGGTGATTGTATCACCGTCGCGTCGGACCGGTACCACGTCCGCCAGTCCGATGGTGGATGTAATCTTGCGTGACAATGCCGCAGATGTCGCGAATGCGCTTGTCTTCGCGTTGCTCAGTTTCGCGATCATCGGCTGTACCAATGTGAGCCAGCAGGCAAGCGCGGCATCGAGACGGCCGGGGATCAGCAGCACTGGCCGTGAGTCGACCTGGCCGAAGGCGGCCGTCTCACCTGGCGATAGACCGATGCCGTGACAGGTCAATGTTCCGGCGCGCGACAATGTCGTCACCGCATCATCATTGCGTCCACTGCCGGTGCCGCCGATGCCGATGACGGCGTGGATGTCACGATCGCGCAAGACCGCATCGAGATCGCCGGTCAGCGTGACATTCGCGCCAGCCGCCGTTGCCACGCTGGTCAGGAAATGGCCGACCATTTGCAAAATCGCATCATCGCGTCGTGCAAGCACGAGGTGAATGCGTGGCACGCGGATTCTGACTTGCGTCAGACCAAGCGCCGCGAGCGATGCGATGTCGATGGTGCGCAAAAGCATTCCTGCCTTGCAGAGAACGGCGCCGGCTTCGGCATCGCCACCTTGTGGCAGCATGCCTTCACCCGGCCCAACCGGTGCCATGATCTGCATGATGCCGCCAATCACTGTGACGGCGTCGACTGGAGCGACAGCATCGGTCCCTGGCGGCATGGGTGCGAAGGCATCGATGCGCTGGGCCGGTGACTGCAGCATTATCGGTGCATAGGGGCCGGCGTCGCGGGTGGTATCGGCCTCAACCGCCCAGCCGTCCCGTGCAGCCAGCGCAACGGGCGGTATCGCCTCTTTGGTGACGGCATCGGCCGCCAGCACGCGGCCTAGCGCCTGCGTGATGGCTATGTCCTGCGCGGTCACCGGAGCGATCTCGTCCAGGAGTGCCAGCACGTCGGCCAGCGGCGTCAGCCGGGCGATCCTTTGGGTAGCGGGTCTATCCGCGTTCATGCTTGCGTTTCTGACGAAGCATCCATACTGGGTCAAGCGACTGAAATATTGCCGGTTTCCGAATTGAAAAGGCATCGATCGATAGGACGGGCCTATGGCCAGGACTGAAAAAGTCATCAATCTTCGGGGGTTGAAATGCCCGCTGCCTGCCCTCCGCACGCGCAAGATCCTGCGCGGTATGGCCGCCGGCGAGGTTATTCTGGTCGAATGCACTGACCCGCTGGCCTCGATCGATATCCCGAACCTGATCAACCAGACCGGCGATGCGCTGGAAGCCAGCGAGCGCGCGGGCGACGTCCTGACCTTTCGCATCCGGAAGGTTTGATCCGCAAACCGGTATGTCGGCACGAGTTGAATTTGCCGTCCGGTTCGGGAATTGTCGCAGCCAGCCGGCACCGTCCAAAGACTCCGCGGGGAATACCATTGCCTGACGCCTCCAGCATCTCACCGAATATCCCGCGTGCTTCGACTGCGCTGACGAATCTCACCGTTCTCGACCTGTCGCGGGTCCGCGCCGGGCCGACCTGCGCCCGGCAATTCGCCGACTGGGGCGCCAATGTCATCAAGATCGAGGCGCCGGAGCGGCTGGAGGGGGGCGATCCGATCGGCGGCCCGCGCCATGCCGGCGATTTCCAGAACCTGCACCGCAACAAGCGCAGCATCACGCTCGATCTGAAGAGCGAGGCGGGCCGCGCGACATTCCTGCGGCTGGCCGAGAAGGCCGATATCGTGATCGAGAATTTCCGTCCCGACGTGAAGCGGCGGCTGAAGATCGATTATCCGGACCTGAAGGCGATCAATCCGCGCATCATCTATGCCAGCATTTCTGCCTATGGGCAGACCGGGCCTTACGAGAAGTGGCCGGGCTTCGACCAGATCGCACAGGGCATGGGCGGGCTGATGTCGGTCACCGGCCTGCCGGGGCAGGGACCGGTGCGTGCGGGCGCGGCGATTGCCGACATGACGGCGGGCCTGTTCGCAGCGCTCGGCATCATGGTGGCGCTGCTGGAGCGCGAGCGGTCCGGCGAAGGGCAATATGTCGAGGCGTCGCTTCTGGCGGCGCAGATCTTCATGCTGGATTTCCAGGCGGCGCGCTGGCTGATCGACAAGGTGGTGCCCGGCCAAGCCGGCAACAATCACCCGACCAGCATTCCGACCGGCGTCTACAAAACCAAGGACGGCCAGATCAATATCGCGACGACCGGTTCGCCGACCTGGACGCGCTTCTGCAAGGCGATCGGTGCCGAGCACTTCCTGCAAAATCCCAATTACGCCAGCAATGCGCTGCGGGTACAGAATCGCGACGCGATGAACGCCGATATCGAATCTGTCCTCGCCAGCAACACCAGCGCCTACTGGATCGAGCGCTTGAACGAGCAGGGCGTTGCGGCCGGACCGATCTATGCCATCGACGAGATGTTCGCCGATCCGCAGGTGCAGCATATCGGCGTTGCGACGGAGATGAAGACGCCCGATCGCGGTACGTTGCAGGTGATCCGGCAGGCGGTGTCGCTGTCGCGCACGCCAAGCAAGATCGTGATGCATACGCCCGAACGCGGCGAGCATACCGACGAGGTGTTGGCGGAGTTCGGCTTCAGCGCTGATGAGATTGCCGCGTTGAAACAAGCCGGCGCGACCTGATTTTCGAAAGGACTTCAAAAATGACCGACAAGATGCTCTCGCGCAAGGAAGGCGGGGTCGGCTACGTCATCTTCAACAATCCGGAGCGGCACAATGCGGTGTCGCTCGAGATGTGGGCGGCGACGCGTGCGATCCTCGATGATTTTCGCAATGACGATTCCGTGCGTGTCGTGGTGCTGACCGGCGCAGGCGGCAAGGCGTTCGTATCGGGCGCGGATATTTCCAAATTCGGTGACGAACGCAGCACGGCCGAAGGCGTGGCGAAATACAACGCGACGACCGAGCAGGCTTTCTCCGGCGTGCATGATTTCCCGAAGCCGACGATCGCGATGATCCGTGGCTATTGCATTGGTGGCGGCATGGCGCTCGCCACCTGCTGCGACATGCGAATCTGCACGCCGGCATCGAAATTCGGCATTCCGGCGGCCAAGCTCGGCCTTGGTTACGACTACAAGGGCGTGAAACGGCTGATCGATGTCGTGGGGCCGTCTTTCGCCAAGGAGATTTTCTTCACGGCGCGGCAATTCGACGCTGAGGAGGCGCGGGTGATGGGCTTCGTCAATCGCGTGGTGCCGGATGCCGACTTGGAAAGCTATGTGAAGAATTACGCCGAGATCATCGCTGCCAACGCGCCGCTGACCGTCGGCTCGGTCAAGCTGATCGTTGGCGAAGTTCTGAAAGATGAGACGCAACGCGACATGAGTGCAGTCACGGCCAGCGTGCAGCGCTGTTTCGGCAGCAAGGACTACATCGAAGGCCGCACCGCCTTCATGGAAAAGCGCAAGCCCGTCTTTACCGGCCAGTGACCAGTCTGGATTTGCTGCAATTTCGCTTTGTGAAAGGTACTCGCCACCTGTGATGTGGTAGCGCCGTGGCAAAGCTGCTAAGACGCCTCCGCGCCCTGATCCGCCGTTCCGGGATGCCAGCGCGGCATTGCGGCCGGCGCGCGGCCATTGAGCTTTCGAGGAGCGGCGATATGCGCCGTTCCCTCAGGTAACAGATCAAAACTGAAATCGTCGAGGGATGTCCATGTACACCGACCTGCAGCTTTACATCGATGGCGAATGGCTGAACGGCGCAAGCCGCAACGGTGAAGAGGTGCTCAACCCCGCCACCGGCAAATCGCTCGGCACATTGCCGCACGCCTCGAAAGCCGATCTCGATCGCGCGCTGGCTGCGGCCAACAAGGGTTTCGCCGTTTGGCGCGCAACCTCCGCTTATGACCGCGCCAAGGTCCTGCGCAAGACGGCCGATCTCGTGCGTGAGCGTACCGACCACATTGCTCGCGTGATGGTGCAGGAGCAAGGCAAGCCGCTGGCCGAAGCGCGCATCGAAGTCATCACCACAGCTGACATCATCGACTGGATGGCGGATGAGGGACGTCGGGCCTATGGCCGTATCGTTCCCGGCCGCAACAAGAATGTGCGCCAGCTTGTGACGCAGGAGCCGGTGGGCGTCGTCGCGGCTTTCACGCCATGGAATTTCCCGACGCTGACGCCGGTGCGCAAAATCGCCGGCGCATTGGCCGCCGGCTGCTCGCTGATCCTGAAAGCGGCCGAAGAAACGCCGGGCGCCTGCGTCGAGCTGGTGAAGTGTTTCCATGATGCCGGCGTGCCGAAGGGTGTGCTCAATCTCGTCTTCGGCGTGCCGTCCGAGGTCTCCGAACATCTGATCGGCGCGGACATTGTCAGGAAGATCTCTTTCACGGGATCGATCCCGGTCGGCAAGCATCTCGCCGGTCTTGCTGCGAAAAACATGAAACGCGCAACGATGGAGCTTGGCGGTCATTCCCCGGTGGTCGTGTTCGGCGATGCCGATCCGGAAAAGACCGCCGATACGATTGCCGCGTTCAAGTTCCGCAATGCTGGCCAGGTCTGCATCTCGCCGACGCGCTTCTATGTGCAGGACGGCGTCTATGATCGCTTCCTGTCGCGCTTCACCGAATACGCAAACAACATCAAGCTCGGTGATGGCCTGGAGCAGGGTACGACCATGGGCCCGCTCGCCAATCCGCGTCGTCTCGATGCGATGGAAGCGATTGTGCAGGACACCAAGAATCGCGGCGGCAAGATCGTCACCGGCGGCAAGCGGCACGGCAATCAGGGCAACTTCTTCGAGCCGACGGTCATCACCGATGTGCCGGACGATTCGAAGATCATGACCGACGAGCCGTTTGGGCCGGTGGCGCCGATCGTGCGCTTCAAGACCTTCGATGAAGTGGTCGAGCGTGCCAATTCTTTGCCGTATGGCCTTGCCGCCTACGCCTTCACCACAAATGCGCAGACCGCGACCATGATCGGCGATGCGATCCAATCGGGCATGGTCGGTGTGAATTCGGTGGCGATCTCGACGCCGGAAACACCGTTCGGCGGCATCAAGGAATCCGGTTACGGCCAGGAAGGCGGCATCGAGGGGCTCGAGGCTTACACGAACCGCAAGTTCATCTCTCAGGGGTGACTAGCTCTTTCCCTCTTCCCGCTTTAGCGGGGAGAGGGAAGAAGGGGGGCTGGCCGTCGCGTCCGCCTACTGTGCCTTCTGCATCTCCTGACACGCCCGCCACACCTTCTCGATGGTCGCGGGCATGTCCATGTGTGCCGCCGTCGGCACCGCATCGGCGATTGCGTTCATGATCGCTGCGATCGACGCCGTGGTGCCGGCTTCACCGACACCCTTCACGCCCAGCGGATTGGTTGTCGCCGGCACCGGATGCGCATCGTCGCGCAGCAGCGATGGCATATGATGCGCGCGCGGCATCGCATAATCCATGAACGATCCGGTCACGAGCTGCCCGCTTGACGGATCGTAGACCGCGTTCTCGAGCAATGCCTGTCCGAGCCCCTGTGCCAATGCGCCTTGCACCTGGCCGTGAACCAGCGTGTTGTTCAGCATCGTGCCGCAATCGTCGACGGCATAGTAAGCCACGACATCGACTTCACCGGTTTCCGGCTCGATCTCCACTTCGGCAATGTGACAGCCATTCGGGAAGGTCTGTGGCGTATCGACATCGAGCTTGGTGTCGAGCGTGTCCGAGACTTCGCCTTTCTCCTTCAATTCGATCGCCTTGGCGGCGAGATCGAACAGGCCGATCTGACGATCGGTGCCGATGACCGTGAAGGCGCCGCCGGCATAAGCGATATCCTTCTCGTCGGCTTCAAGCACATGCGCGGCAAGCGTTTTGCCTTTCTCCAGCATCGCCTCGATGGTGCGGACCACGGCGGTACCGGCGGTGATGGTCGAGCGAGACGCGACTGACGGCGAACCTTTGATATCGAGATCGCTGTCGCCAGCTTTGTGCTTCACATGCGAAGCATCGATACCAAGCTTCTCCGCAACAAGGCGCGGATAGACGGTCGCGTGGCCCTGGCCGGTATTGCCAACATTCATGTTGACGATCAGCGTATCCTTGCCGGGAAAGGTGAGATACGCGCCTTCATTCGGCACGCCGCCGGAATGTTCAAGGAAACACGACAGGCCGATCCCGCGCAGCTTGCCATTGGCCTCGGACTCGCGACGGCGCTTGTCGAAATTGTCGATGTCCGCGAGCGCCAGCGCCTTATCGAAGATTTCCGGAAATTCGCCGCTGTCGAAGACTGTGCCGACTGCGGTTTTGTAGGGCATTGCCGATGCCGGGATCAGATTGCGCCGGCGCAATGTCACGCGGTCGATGCGGGTGATGCGTGCAGCTTCATCGACGAGACGTTCGATGACGTAATTGGCTTCGGGGCGGCCGGCGCCGCGATAGGGACCGGTCGGCAGCGTGTTGGTGTAAACGCATTGCACGCTGATATCGAGTTTCGGGATGTCGTACACCGCCGGGAAGCAGCGCGCGTAATTGTTGGTCGCTAGCTGAATGCCGGCCGAGGCGACATAGGCGCCAAGATTTTGCACCTGCCTTGCGCGAAGCGCGAGGAATTTTCCGTCTTTGTCGAGCGCAAGCTCGCCGACGGTGACGTTGTCTCTCGCCTGGTTGTCGCTGTTGAAGGCCTCCGAGCGACTCGACATCCAGTGGACCTTGCGGCCGAACTTCTTCGCCGCCACGAGCAACGCCGGATATTCGGGATAAGCGCCGCTCTTCAAGCCAAACGCGCCGCCGACATCTTCGGTAATGACACGCAGCGCGCTTCTGTCGATGCCCATGATCGCGGCCAACATGTCGCGCATCGGACCTGCGCCCTGCGAGCAGACGCGCAAGGTGTAGCGTTCGGTCTTGGTATCGAAGCTCGCGGTGGCGCCACGCATTTCCATCGGTGCCATCACCATGCGCTGGTGCGTCACGGTCACGCGCGCAACATGCGCCGCCGACTGGATGATCTGCTCAACGGCTTCGACATTGGCCGGATCGTCAAAGGGGCCGGGCCAGTCGAGTGCGAGATTGTTTGGAATGGATTCGTAAAGCTGTGGTGCATTAGCCCTCAAGGCCTCACGCCCATCGATCACCGCGGGCAGTTCATCATATTCGACGGCGACCTGTTCGGCGGCATCCTGAGCCGCAGCTAAGGTTTCTGCCACCACCATCGCCACGGCTTCGCCGACATGCATGACTCTGCTTTCGGCGAGCGGCGGGCGATGCGAAAATGCGATCTTGGCGCCGCCGCGGCCCGGGATCGGCGGATGGCGCGTCACCGTGCCGATCCCCATGAGGTCGGCGGCGGTGATGATGCCGATGACGCCCGGCATTTTGGCCGCGTCCTCGGTTGCGAGTGAAGCAATACTGGCATGCGCATACGGCGAGCGCACGAATACGGCATGGCCGGCGCCCTGCTTTTCGGCGTCATCGACGAATTTGCCGCGTCCACGAATGAGGGCGTCGTCCTCGACGCGGGGATCATAATGATGGTCTGACACGTTTATTCCGGCGGTGTTGTTCTTGGGTGTCGGTGGCCCGGCCGCGCGGCAGGGCCGGAAAACGAAGCGGGAGGTCTTGTTACAGGGCTGGATTGCGACTGCAAGGGCGCGTTTGGCCGCGAAAATTTCCTGCCGGATCGGGCCGAAAGCTCGGGAAGAGACCGGCCTACGCGGTGTTTCCACGGGTGATCATATCGGGTGGCGCGCGCTGGCATCCAAGGCCTTCAAGACCACATCAGACGTGGCGACCGTGCAACCGACATGGCGTAAGGAGAGAGTGCGGCAATGCCATCCACCAGCGACTGGAAAGTATCCTCGTCCGTTCAACCCCGGCCTGGCGATTATGGCTACGATCTCGACCGTGCCCTGCAATCCGTCGTGGGGCTTCGCGCGACGATGCCGGCGGATGCTTTTACCGCGGAAACGCTGGGGACAGAGCGGGCCGGTCATGGCGTCGTGATCCGCAGCGACGGACTGATCCTCACCATTGGTTATCTCATCACTGAGGCCGACCAGATCTGGATTCATCTCGCCGACGGCCGTGCTGTGCCGGGCCATGCATTGGCCTACGACCAGACGACCGGCTTTGGTTTGGTTCAGGCGCTGGCGCGGGTCGACGTGCCGGCGCTTTCCTTGGGTTCGTCCAGTGCACTGAAACTGGGCGACGATGTCGTGATTGGCGGGGCGGGCGGGCGCAAGCGTTCGGTCGCTGCCAAGGTTGTCGGGAAACAGGAATTCGCCGGTTACTGGGAATACGTGCTTGATGAAGCGATATTCACATCGCCGACGCATCCCAATTGGGGTGGTACCGCGTTGATCGGACCGGACGGCGATCTGCTCGGCATCGGCTCGCTGCAGCTCGAAGCCAATGGCGGCAAGGATATCAACATGATCGTGCCGATTGATCTCGTGAAACCGATCCTCGACGACCTTTTGATGCATGGCCGTCCGAAGGGCCCAGTCCGGCCCTGGCTCGGCTTCTATGTTGCCGATGCGGGCGACAAGCTTGTGGTGATGGGCCTTGCCAGCAAGGGACCGGCGCAGCGCGCGAGAATCGAAAGCGGCGATATGGTGCTTGCCGTCAATGGTGTCAGTGTCGTCGGGCTCGCCGATCTGTTCCGGAAGATCTGGGCCATGGGGAGCGCCGGCGTCGAAGTGCCGATGACATTATCGCGCGACGGGCAAAGATACGATGTCTCGGTCAAGTCCGGCGATCGCAACTTGTTGCTGAAGACGCCGCGGATGCATTGACGCTGCGGATCACATCCGTCCCGACGCAACGCCGGTCGATACTTCGAATTGATCGGCACGCAGCAGCATGGTGCCAATTGCGCTCGCGATGGACAGCCGCACAGGGGCGAGGACCCGCGTGCCAGCCACCGGCACGAACCAGATTTCGATGTCACGGCCTTCGATCAGAAAGGTCAGCAACGGGCTGGACGCACGATGCCCGGCGATCGGCGTGAATTTGACGGCGCAGACGAGCGCCGGTCCTGAATAGCCTTTCTCCGGCATCGCCTTGTCGTTGCGGCGAAACGACATGTCGAGATCAAAGCGCCGGCGTCCATCGAAGATCGATAATTTGCGTTCGCAGGCCTGTCCCGCCACCGGATCAACTGGAGATGCGGGAATGAGCAAGGCCGTCAGCGGATCGGCGATATCCTGCTTGTGCACGTCGGTGACGGGAATGCGATCCGTGTCTGGATGGGTCTCCTCAATTTTCAGATCGCGCACGCGCCCGCCATCGATCAACATCTGCACGCCGGCCTTTTCCGTGTCGCCGCGCGTGAAGGCCGATACATAACTTGCGGCTTGCAGGCGGCCGTCCTTCACGGTGCCTTTGACCGACACCATGCCTTCTCCATTCAGTAGCATGCTGAAGATGCCGCTCGCGCGGCCGACGGCATTGGCGCTGTAATCGCCAGCGCCGATCTGCGCACGCCACGCAAATGTGCCGAGCGGAATGTTGTTAACGGAGAGCGTGTAGCGCGCGTCAAACTGACCTTGCGCCTGCGCCGATGAAAAGATGCCTGCCGGTGCGAGCATGAGACCCGCAACAACAAGTCCTATCGTCATGCGCGGCAGATGCATCGGTGGTTATTGCTCGGTCATTCAAGCGGCAGCAGCGCGATGGAATCGACCCGCTGCGGATAAAAGGCAAGATGCCCGGCAATGTCGGTAACCGCCGGAAATGGCATTTCGTAAGTCCAGATCGCGTTGGTGGAAGCGTTGTCGCCCGGCTCGATGGTGTAATAGGCCGCATCGCCCTTATAGGGGCAATGGGTGGAATGTTCGGTGCGGCGGAGGACGCTCATATCGACGTCCTCGCGCGGAATGTAATGGACGACCGGGTAGGAGGCTTCCTTCAGCGCCAGCGCGCGGCGCGTATCGGCGATGACCCGGCCGTTGTGGGTGATCCGTACCCGATGCTCTGCAGGTGCAATGGTGATCGGATGGCTGGCATCGGGAATTTTCATAGGCCGGTTCCCGGGTTTCGTTGATTGGCCATAAATAGGAGCTTTGGCCCCTTTTGGAATAACCCGGCGCCCCGGATTGAACCAGCCGGCGCTGCTCTGCGACTTATCGGCCACAGGGCTTTCAACAGGTGGTAGCGATGCAGCTCAACAGCTTTCAGATCTCGGAATTGGAGAAACTCCTCGCTGGGGAGCGCCCGCTGGCGCCGTTCTGCGACAGCGTCGACGGAGAATTCCTGTGCCGTAGCGGCTTGGTCCGCGTCCTGCCACCCAAGATGGGGATCCAGGCGCTCGTGACGATCACCGAACGCGGCCGGTTGGAATTAGCCCGTCTCGCGGCGTGATCCGTGGGCTAGTGCTGCCAATCCGGGATTGGCGAGGATCGGCGGTTCATCATGGATCGAGAGACGCAGGTCGATCGTTCAGCGATCGGGGCGGCGGCGACGGATCAGGATTGTGGCAATCGCACCAACGATGATGCCAACGAAGAGCGCGAGAATCGCAAGGCCCGCGATCTGATTCATGACGGCCTGCTCGACCAGTGATCCGAGGCTCATGTCGCAACACCTCGTGGTCGGGGTTAGGGAACGGGCCGCCGCAGTATCAGACTAAAAACAGCGATCTCATATGCCATTGAAATGGCATTGTCATTCAAATCAATTCCATCCTTCGTTCAAGTTGCCAGAAAAAAATAGGCATAATTGGTTTGATCATTGATCTGTTCGTACGGAATCAGCCGGACCGCCTGAGGCTGGAAGCCACATTTTTCCGCTTCTTCCCAGAATGCATCGATACGATATGCGTTGCCGACGAAATGGCGCTTGTAAGCAAAGCGCTTTGGCTGCGAACGCCAAGACGCGCGAATAAAGCGCAACTGGATGATCGCCATACCTCCGTCAGTCAGCAGTTCACGGGCGATCCTCAGCACCTGCAGTCCATATTCAGGTGACGGGAGAAGTTCGAATACATAGGTCGAGAGAAAGAAATCGCACTTCTGTTCGATTTGCGTGAGCGCCGTTTCCGGGGCAATCGCGTCGATCAGAACCGGCTCGAAGTTATTGAGGCCTGCTGCCTGGAGTTGACGTTTACATTCCTGCAGGCTGGGCGAGGCAATGTCGACGCCAATGTAAGTCTCGGCGAGTGGTGCGAAGTGCACAGCGTTTGCGCCGCCGCCGCATCCCCATTCGATGATCCGTCGGGGCGGCCTGGTCACTCCCATCATGCGGCAAAATTGCTGGTAGAATTCCAGATTCTTGCGCCCCAGCGCCAACCAGCGGTCCTCGTCAGCAAAGACGCCGGCGCCCCGCCAATGAGAATATTGGTTGAGCAATTCCGTATTGGGAGCATTCCAGTATTGCTCCGCATCCTTTCTGAGCTTGTCCTCGGGTTCGGCAGGGCGTAGATGAAATTCCGCCCAGCGAAAAAGATACCGAATTCCGCGGACAGGATGCCGTCGGAGCTTCGTCAATCGCTGCATGGCCGTTCCTGATTCTCGTGGCGCGGTAGAAGCTTCCATCATCAGCCCTCCGACGGCTTCTTCGCACTCTTCGAAGGCTATTGCGGAACGGAAATGTTCGCACCGTGTGTTTGGGTAAACTCCATTCGGTGCTGCTGTCAGCGTAGTGAGCCACCTCTCGCCGAAGTTGCGAAAGCTCAAGTCGGCAAGACGGTGCGCACGAATTGCGAGCGCAGCCGTCGTGACGGATTACAACCTCAGACAGTCACGCGATGGGCGTCATCGCCAGCCGAGGGCGGGAGCGACATGCTTCAGGATCGCCTCGATGACATGCGCATTGTAGTCGACGCCGAGCTGATTGGGGACGGTGAGCAGCAATGTGTCGGCTTCTGCGATGGCTTCGTCCGTCTTAAGCTGCTCGATCAGCTTATCCGGCTCGTCCGCATAGCTGCGGCCGAAGATGGCGCGCTCGCTGCCACTGAGAAATCCGATCTGATCTTCACTCTCGTCGCGCCCGAAATACATGCGGTCGCGATCGTCCACCAGCGCGAAGATGCTACGGCTCACCGACACCCGCGGTTCGCGCGGATGCCCTGCGTCCTTCCAGGCCGCACGGAACAGCCGGATCTGCTCCGCCTGCTGGATGTGAAACGGTTTCCCGCTCTCGTCGATTTTCAGGGTCGAGCTTTGCAGATTCATGCCAAGCTTCGCCGCCCATTCCGCCGTGGCGTTGGTGCTTGCACCCCACCAGATGCGCTCGCGCAGACCTTCCGAATGCGGCTCGAGGCGCAGGAGGCCGGGTGGGTTTGGAAACATCGGCCGCGGGTTCGGCTTCGCAAAACCTTTGCCTTGCAGCACATCGAGAAATACTTCGGTGTGGCGCCGCGCCATATCGGCGTCGCTCTGGCCCTCGGGCGGTGCGTAGCCGAAATAACGCCAACCATCGATCACCTGTTCCGGTGAGCCGCGGCTGATGCCGAGCTGTAAGCGCCCGCCAGCGATAAGGTCGGCCGCGCCTGCATCCTCCGCCATGTAAAGCGGGTTCTCGTATCGCATGTCGATCACTGCGGTGCCGATTTCGATGCGACTGGTCCTGGCGCCGACGGCGGCCAGCAGCGGAAACGGCGAGGCGAGCTGACGGGCGAAGTGATGCACACGGAAATAGGCACCATCCGCGCCGAGTTCTTCCGCCGCAACGGCGAGATCGATGGATTGCAGCAGCGCGTCCGATGCCGAGCGCGTCTGCGAATGCGGCGAGGGCGTCCAGTGCCCGAACGACAGGAAGCCGATTTTTTTCATGAGGATGCGGGAAACGGTTGTAACCTGGAGTAATTCCGCTCCCGGAGGATGAAGCTGGAGCGTGTCTGCTACTATCTATGGCCCGTGTCGTTCTTTTCCAAGGTGGAGCAACACAAGTGCTCCTCTGGCGAAGCGTCTGAGGGCGCGAATAAGAGCAAGGCGGCCTTAGGCCTTCAAGCCGCAGGCCATCAGGTGGTCCGGTTTTGGTACAGGTTTCTTAACGTAAACCGCGGCGCTATGCTGCGGTCAGGGGATGATGTCGGCTTGAAGGAGCGACGACCTTGCGTTTCACGCCCCACGCCTTCGCCGGAACGATCATTCGCATGAGACGGCGCGATGTCATCGCGCTTGTTGCTGGCGCCGCGGCATTGATGGTCCCGGCCCGGGCACAGTCCATGCCGGTCATTGGCTATCTAGGTTCTGAGTCTCCCGACCGCTACGGCAGCCGTCTCAAGGCATTCCGCGAAGGTCTGGCCGAAGCCGGTTACACCGAAGGGCGCAACGTCGCGATCCTGTTTCGATGGGCAGGAGGCCAATACAGCCAGCTGCCGGCGCTTGCCGCGGATATCGCCAATCGCGGCGTAAGTGTCATTGTCGCGCCGGGCGGCGCCGAGGTTGCACTTGCGGCAAAGGCAGCGACCGCGACAATCCCTATTGTCTTCGAGATGGGTGGCGATCCCATCGTGCTCGGTGTGGTGGACAGCCTGTCCCGGCCGGGAGGCAATCTCACCGGCGTGTCGAGCCTGAGCGTGGAAGTCTCGCGCAAGCGGCTGGAGTTCATGCATGATGTGTGGCCGAACACCAATCTCTTCGCCGTTGCTATCAATCCGATGAGCCCGACATCCGGCTTGCAGTTGAAGAATCTCAACGCGGCAGCAGAAAGTCTGGGATTGCAGCTTGTCGTGCTGAAAGCGAGCCATGAAGAGGAGTTCGACGGCATGTTCTCGGCTGTGCGCGAGATGCGGGCCAGCGGCCTTGTCTTCAGCTCCGATCCCTATTTCGCTTATCGCAGTCAGCTGCTTGCCGCACTTGCGGTTCGTCACGCTGTGCCAGCGATGACGCAATCCCGCGATTTTCCGCTGGCCGGCGGGCTGATGAGTTACGGCGGTGATTTCGAACAGTCGCATCGTCACACGGGAAATTATGCGGGCCGGATCCTGAAGGGTGAGAAGCCGTCCAATCTGCCGGTACAGCGCGTCACGAAGGTCGAGCTGTTCATCAACCTGAAAGCTGCCAACGCGCTCGGCGTATCCTTTCCACCATCCATGCTGAGTAGCGCCGACGGAGTGATCGAATGATTTGGATGGCTGATCCTTGTGCGAGCTGACCAGTGTTCAGTCCGGGTGTCGCCCCACGCACGTCACTGTTCAAGAAGTATTTTCGTGTGCTTTTTGCTGCGGTGGTTGTGCCGCTTCTGATCGCAGGCGGCAGCGAAGCGTGGTTCGGCTATCACGATCAGCGTGCGCGGCTGAACGACGTTCTGGACGCGGAAGCGCGATTGGCGGCGGTGAAGATCAAGGATTTCCTCGAAGGCATCCGCGAGCAGCTTGGCTGGACGGTGCAATTGCCGTGGTCAGAGAATCCGGGCGACAGGCGCAGGCTCGACGCCTTGCGTTTACTGCGTCAGGTGCCGGCGATCGAAAGCCTCAGCCTGGTCGATGCGGCCGGAAAGGAACGGCTGTTCGTGTCGCGCATCGGCCTGAACAGGATCGAGACCGGCGAGGACCTGTCCGATTCACCTGCTGTGAAGGGCGCCCGTACCGATCGGGTCTGGTTCGGTCCCGTCACCTTCCAGGGCGGCTCGGAGCCGTACATGACGATCGCCATTGCCGGTAACCGCTCCGCGGTCGGCGTCGCCATCGCCGAGGTGAATCTCAAATTCATCTGGGATGTGATCTCGGGGATCAGCGTCGGGCAAACCGGCGAGGCATTCGTGCTCGACCGGCCCGGCCGCCTTGTCGCTCATCCGGACATCAGCCTCGTGCTGCGGGCCAACGAAGACGAGCAGCGGCCGCTCCAATCCTTGCGAACAGCCATTCTCGCCCTGCCAGGCCAAGCTGCTACCGGTCAGGACATAACGGGGAAGACGATGCTGGCTGCGATGGCGCCGATCCCAGGCGTCGATTGGAGCATCATCGTCAAGCAGCCACTCGCGGAAGCCTTCGGGCCGATTTACGACGCGCTTTGGCGGACCGTGGCGTTGCTCATTGTCGGCGCAATTCTCGCAGCATTGCTTGCCTATTGGCTGACCCAGCGCATGGTTGAGCCCATTCGCATGCTGGAGGACGGGGTCGCGCGCATTGGCGCGGGACAATTCGATCATCGGATCAACCTTGCAACGGGCGACGAATTCGAAAGGCTTGCCGATCGCTTCAACGAGATGGCCGGTGAATTGTCGGTTTCGCAGGAGCGTTCGGAACGCATCAGCCGGCTGCGGCGCTTTCTTCCGCCGCAAATTGCCGAACTGGTCGATCGCATCGGTGATGATCGCGTGCTCGACGGACGACGGGTCGACGTGGTCGTGTTGTTCTGTGACCTGCGCAATTTCACGGCCTTTTCGGTCAGCGCCGAACCGGAAAGCGTGATGGGTGTGTTGCGCGAGTATTATGACGCGCTAGATGAGGTGGTCAGCGCTTATGAAGCGACGCTGATCAATTTCTCCGGTGACGGAGCGATGGTGCTGGTCAATGCGCCGGTATCCTGTCCGGATCCGGCATTGCGGACCGTCAATATGGCGCGCGACATGCAAATGCGCGTGCAGAAACTTCTGATCGATTGGCGCAAGCTGGATCGCCGGTTGGGCTTCGGCGTCGGCCTTGCCATGGGGCCTGCCACTGTCGGGCGGATCGGTTCTGCCAGCCGCGTCCACTACAACGCGATCGGCAATGTTGCGAACCTCGCATCCCGCCTGTGTGCGAGCGCACAGGATTGCGAAATCCTGATCGATCGCGTCGCAGCCGAGGCGGTTCGTGCGAGCGTGTCTCTTGTTGAAATGGATGCGCGGACGCTGAAGGGCTTTGACCAGCCCGTGCCTGTGTTTGCCGTTGTCCTTGAGGACGCCGGCCTGCGGCAGCTCCGTTCCGGCCCGGGATGAGGCTGGCGCACCCGAGAGGATTCGAACCTCTGACCTTTGCCTTCGGAGGGCAACGCTCTATCCAGCTGAGCTACGGGTGCGTGGCGGCCTTCATAGCCGAAATGCCTGCCGTGCCGCAATGCGGGAGATGGATTGTCATAAAGGTAATCTGGCGGCAGGCATGACCGGTGAAAACCGGACTATTCCTGTGCATTCAGGCCGCTTTGCAAGCCGTGTAGCCCATCTCAGGCCCCGAGATCGCGGGCGGCCCAGCCGACGATAGTGTCGCCGTTGAGAAACTGCAGGACCAGATCCGCCGGCGGCGCTTTGCCGGAGCCGGCTACGGCCGTTGCAACCATGACATCGCATTTGCGCGAGAACGCGACGGCCAGAACCTGTACCTCGTTGCCGCTGGTCATCCGGTAAAGCCGGGAGCGTCCTTTCATGTCGGCCACGGCCACAGGACTCCCGGGCGCTTCGCCCGCATAGTTTGCGCCTATCAATTCAACATCGCCGATACGGTCGATCTCTTCATCGTCGGCAACACCTGTCGTGCAATTGCAAAAACCGATCTTGGCGCGCACATAAACGTTGATCTCGGTTCCGCAATCACGTGCTGCGCACTGGAACGCACGTCCCAATCCCCATTGATCCATGAGGAATGGCCAACGTACTTCATGCCAGGATGGATGAATGACATTTCCGGTCTGCGATGCGGAGGATGATGTTACGGCATCGCTCAGGTCTTTTCCGCTGATGAAAGCCGCAGAGATCAAAACACTTGCGATCGCCATTCTGGTCAGGCTGATCTGCAAAGTCCTCATGGCGTCACTCCGGCATTCACACTAGCATAGCACAGAGATGACTCATGGTCGTCTCACAATGCCTGACAATCAAGAGCGTTCGCATAACGCCTTTCAGCATTCGATCCATCAAGGGAGGATCATCCAATGAGCGCATGCCGTCATCCATTGGTTATTGTGTCAGTCTGCTGCAGTGCATCACTCACACTGAGTACGCAGCTCCTCGCTCAGACGCAGAAAGTCGGCGACCCTCTCGAAGCCAACAATATGAGGCTTGTCGGGTACAATGATCTGCAGGCGCGCAGCGCCTATCAGCCGACGATTCACAAGCAGGGCGATCGCTACATCGCCTATATCGGACATCATGGCGGTACCGATGCCATTCCGGCTCCGGTCAATCCGCAAACCGGCCAGAACGAATTCAACGGCACGTCAATCATTGACGTTACCGATCCGGCCAATCCGAAATATCTGAAGCATCTGCCGGGCTTAAAAGGAAACTATGAAGATGGCGGCGGGCAGATGGTGCGCATCTGTGACGGCAAGTCCTTGCCGAAGGGCGATCCGAATGCTGTTTACATGCTGCGGGTGTTCGGAAACGAAGCGCATGAAATCTGGAACGTTGTCGATCCAGCCAATCCCAAGCTGCTTGTACGGCTTGGCGGTCTGAAGAACACGCACAAGAACTGGTGGGAATGCGACACCGGCATTGCCTTTCTCGTCTCGGGTGTCGATGGCTGGCGCACGCGGCGCATGACCGAGGTCTATGACCTCAGCGATCCGTCCAAGCCGGTGAAGATCCGCGATTTCGGATTGCCGGGACAAGAGCCGGGCGCGACAGGCTCGGTCCCGACAGAGCTGCATGGGCCGATTTCGACGGGTCCATCAGGCAATCGCGTTTATTTCGGCTACGGCACCAACAAGGGCGGCGTGTTGCAGATCGTCGATCGCGAAAAACTGATCAACGGTCCGAAAGAACCAACGCCCGCCAATCTGCGCTATCCGGAAATCGGCCGGCTGGAAATGCTGCCGCTCACCGGCGCGCATACGACCTTCCCGATGCTGAAAATGCCGGTGGCTGAATTCGCCAAGGACAAGGACGGCAAGACGCGCGACATCGTCATGATCGTCAACGAGTCGCTGGTGAATGAGTGCCAGGAAGCGCGGCAGATGGTGTGGTTTGTCGACACCACGGTCGAGACCCGGCCAATGGTGGTTTCGAGCTACACGGCGCCGGAAGCGAGCGGCAATTTCTGCCAACGCGGCGGCAGGTTTGGTGCGCATTCATCGAATGAGAGCATGGCGCCGGTCTATTATAAGAAGTTCGCTTTCATCTCGTTCTTCAATGCCGGCGTGCGCGCGCTTGATATCCGTGATCCGTATCATCCCAAGGAGATCGGCTACTTCATTCCGGCGATCACTGAGGCGACTGATAAGCGCTGCATCAAAGTCGAAGGGCAGGACCGTTGCAAGGTCGCGATCCAGACCAACAATGTCGAGACCGATGATCGCGGCTATATCTATATTGTCGATCGCGCCAATACCGGGATGCATATCCTGGAATTGACGGGAGAAGCGCGCAAAGCGGCGGGCTTGCCCTAGTCGGTCCGATTCGTGCCGCGACGATAGTTCGTTTGGTAGCCGGCCGCGCCATCAGAGTTGATGCGGGTGTGGTCGGATTCCATCCGCTCCCGAAGATGATGATTGAGTTTCTCGGCGCGAGCGCGATCTTCGTCAACATATGGGCGCGGCGCCCGCTGGACGTCGGCGCCCAATTCGAAACTGACTGACGCGTTATTCAGTTCCGATGTCCGGCTGCCTGAAAAGTGCGAAGCGTGGCGCTATATCCTCACCGAATTCGAGATGGTGTTCGAAGCGCCGACTTCATACGCAGCGGACGCAATCATCGCGCCTGAGGCGTGCGAAGAAGGATAAGCGGCTGCGCGCGATCACATCAATGTGCGGTCGGTAGCTGAGCATGACCATTCTCATCGACGAGGGCACGCAATCGTCGATCCACATCATCTTGCGATGGTCGGGCACTGGAGCGGTAGGGATTTGAAATGATTCCAGTCCCTTTTCTGCATGCTGCAGCGTTTGATGGTGCGTAGCATTAATCGATTTTCGATGCACCGCAGAAGTGCATTTTGAGCTGGGACAATTCGCTGGAAACTTGTAAGAGAGCCTTCGTTATCGGTGTCCGTGCGGATGAACCGATCAGGACCGAACGAGGCCAAGGCGTCTGATGTCGAAAATTGTCGACAGGACTCTCGATTTCATCGAGCTATTTGCGGCTGAGCGTCGGCCGCTGTCGTTGTCCGATATTTCTCGTTTGCTCAACATTCCGGCTTCAAGCTGTCACGACGTTCTGCGTGCGCTGCTGGCACGAGGCTATCTTTATGAGATCGGTCCGCGGGCAGGATTCTATCCAACGGTACGGCTGTTCGATCTGGCGAAGGTGATCACCGATCACGACCCGATCCTGCAGCGGGCGGAAGTGCTGCTGCGAAAGATGCGCGACACGATCGATGAATCGGTGTCGTTGGCCAAGGCCGGCAAGACGACGGCAACCTATCTGCTGGTGTTCGAGCCGACACATCCGCTGAGGTTCATGGTCCATGTCGGCACCAGTGTGCGCAGCCTGCATGCGACATCGGCCGGCAAGGCTTTTCTCGGCAGCCTGCCGCCGGACAAGCTGGAAGCCTATCTGAAGACCGCCAAGCTGACGCCGATGACGCCGAAGACCATTCGCACCAAGGCGGAGCTGCAGAAGGACATCGAGCTTTCGCAACAGCGCGGTTATTTCCTCAATCGCGAGGAAAGCGTGGAGGATGCCACCACGGTGTCCGCGCGCTTTCGCTGGAACGGTGCCGATTACATTGTCACCATCGCGGGTCCGAGCTCGCGCATGGCGAGTAAGCTCGATCAGGCGATCAAGCTCGTGCTCGAGACCTGCCGCGCACTGGGCGGCGGCGAATAGGGATGTTGCGCCGACGCCGAATTGACTCGGCTCCGGGCGGACTCTAAGAATATTCGAAATAGCGATATAAGTTTCGCAATAGCGAAATTGGAGGAAAACTCGTGACATCGAAGGACGGCGCCGCATCGGCCGCCGGCGCTCAACCCCGCGCGCAAACTGGCTCGCAAAAGGCCTCCGGTCCTCTGGCCGGCGTCCGTGTCATCGATCTGACGACCGTTGTCATGGGTCCCTCGGCGACGCAGATCCTCGGTGATCTCGGGGCCGATGTGATCAAGATCGAGTCGGCGGCCGGCGACTCGATGCGCTGGGTCGGTCCGAACCGCACCGATGGCATGGGCCCGCTCTATCTTCAGGCCAACCGCAACAAGCGCAGTGTCGTGCTCGACCTCAAGGATGCGGAGGATCGTGCCGCTTTATTGTCGCTCACGTCGGATGCCGATGTGTTCGTGTCGAACATGCGGCCGCAGGCGATGGGGCGGCTCGGTCTTGGCTACGATGCGGTGAAGGCCACAAATCCCGAAATCATTTATTGCCTCGCTGTCGGCTATGGCTCGGACGGGCCGAATGCGGGCCAAGCTGTTTATGACGATCTCACGCAGGCGGCGTGCGGCATTGCCGGTCTGTTCGGGGCGATTGATGGCGCGCCACGTTATGCGCCGGTCAATATCTGCGATCGCGTCGTCGGCCTCTACCTCGCGATCTCGATCATCAGCGCGCTGCATCATCGCGCGATCACCGGCGAAGGTCAGGAGATCGAGGTGCCGATGCTGGAGACGATGGCGCAGTTCGTTCTTGGCGATCACATGGGTGGTGGCGCCTTCGTGCCGCCGCTTGGCAATATGGGCTACAAGCGGCTGATGTCGCGCGTTCGCGGGCCATATCCGACCAAGGACGGCCACCTCGCGCTGGTCGTCTATACCGACAAGCACTGGCGTGCCTTCTCGGCGATGGTCGGGCAGCCCGATCTCCTGACGACCGACCCGCGTTTCAAGACGCAGGAAACGCGTACGCAATATGCCGAAGACATGGGTCGGTTTCTGCAGCAGCATCTGCCGCAAAAGAAGACCGATGAATGGATCGTCGCTTTGCGCGCTGCCGACATCCCGGCTTATGCGGTGAACCGGCTGGAAGATCTGTTCGATGATCCGCATCTGAAAGCAGTGAAGCTGTTCCAGGAGGTCGATCATCCGACCGAAGGAAAACTCAAGACCGCGCGCTTCCCGGTGAAATTCTCCAAGACGCCGGCCTCGATCCGGCGTCTCGCGCCCAATCTCGGCGAGCACACGGACGAGATTTTTCCCAATCGCGCACAAAAAGCCGCAACCAGCAAAAAGACCTCAGACAAGGTCGAGGGATAACGCCATGAAGACCTTCGAAGCGCTCTGCAATACACCTGAGCGGCGTGAGATCCGCGATGCGATCCGCGCGATCTGCGACCGGTTCGGTGATGACTATTGGCTGGAGAAGGATCGCACGCATTCCTTCCCGCATGAGTTCGCCAAGGCGATGGCCGATGGTGGCTGGCTCGGCATCGCCATGCCGGAGGAATATGGTGGTGCGGGGCTTGGCGTCACCGAAGCGGCGATCATGATGCAGGAGGTCGCGCATTCCGCCGGTGTGTTCGCGGCGTGCTCGACCATCCACATCAACATTTTCGGGCTGCATTCGATCGTCAAGCACGGCACCGACGAGCAGAAGAAGAAATGGCTGCCGTCGATCATCGATGGTTCGTCGCGCACCTGCTTTGGCGTCACCGAGCCAGATGCCGGTCTCGACACTTCGAAGATCAAGACGCGCGCGGTGCTGAAAGGCGACCGTTACATCGTTAACGGCCAGAAGATCTGGACCTCGACGGCGCAGCAGGCTGACAAGATCGTGCTGCTGGCGCGCACGGTGCCGATCGAGGAATGCAAGAAGCCGACCGATGGCCTGACACTGTTCTATACCGATTTCGATCGCTCCAGGATCGAAGTGCGCGAAATCCCGAAAATGGGCCGCCATGCGGTCAATTCGAACCAGACCTTCTATGACAATCTGGAAGTGCCTGTGGAGCATCGCATCGGCGAGGACGGCAAGGGCTTCCGCTATATCCTCGACAGCCTCAATCCCGAGCGCATTCTCAATGCCGCGGAAGCGGTCGGCATCGGCCGGCGCGCGCTGGAAAAGGCCGTGGCTTATGCCGGTGAACGCGTGGTGTTCGGCCGTCCGATCGGCCAGAACCAGTCGATCCAGCATCCGTTGGCGGAAAGCTGGTCGGAGCTTCTCGCCGGTGAACTGATGACGCTGCACGCCGCCGAGCTTTACGATTCCGGTCAGCCTTGCGGTGCGCAGGCGAATGCCGCGAAATATTTCGCGGCAGACGCCTGCTTCAAGGCGGCCGATCGCGCGGTGCGCACACATGGCGGCATGGGCTATGCCGCCGAATTCCATGTCGAGCGTTATTTCCGCGAGGCGGTGGTGGTGCGTCTTGCGCCTGTCTCACGCGAAATGGTGCTGAACTTCATTGCCGAGCGCGAGCTTGGCCTCCCGAAATCCTATTGAGGCGGAACCGCGCATGACAGATCGTATTGTCAAGATCGGCGGCGCATCCGGCGCCTGGGGCGACAGCCCGATGGCGATCCCGCAATTGCTGACGGCGGATGTCCATTATCTGATGATGGATTATCTCGCCGAGGTGACGATGTCGCTGCTGGCGCGCGCGCGCATGAAGGATGCGAATGCCGGCTTTCCACCGGACTTCGTTGCCTATTTGAAATCGTCATTGCCCGAGATCGCCAAGCGCGGCATCAAGGTCGTCAGCAATGGCGGCGGTGTCAATCCGCAAGGTGCGAAGCGGGCGCTCGAGCAGGTTTGCGCTGAACTCGGATTGTCGCTGCGTGTAGCCGTCGTGGAAGGCGATGACGTGCTGCCGCGCATCGATGCGCTGCGGGTGACGACGCGTGAAGCCTTTACCGGCGAAGCGTTGCCGGCGAAGCTGCTGACGGGCAATGCCTATCTCGGCGCGCTGCCGATAGCCGCCGCACTGGATCGCGGCGCCGATATTGTCATCACCGGACGGTGCGCGGATTCGGCATTGGTGCTCGGCATCCTGATGCACGAATTCAAATGGAAGGCCGACGATTACGATCGTCTGGCGGCCGGCAGCCTTGTCGGTCATATCCTCGAATGCGGGCCGCAATCGACCGGCGGTGTGCATACCGACTGGGACAAGGTGCCCGGCTGGGAGAATATCGGCTATCCGATTGCGTCCTGCAGCGCGGATGGCAGCTTCATTCTGTCGAAGCCGGACAATACCGGCGGTCTGATCGTTCCGGCCTGTGTGGCGGAGCAGGTTCTGTACGAAGTTGGTGATCCGGCCGCTTACATCCTTCCCGATGTTGTCGCCGATTTCACGCAGGTCCATCTTGAGCAGGTTGGCGACAACCGCGTGCGTGTGAGCGGTGCCCGTGGCTATCCGCCGACGTCGCAATACAAGGTGTCTGCAACCTGGCAGGATGGCTGGCGCGGTGTTGCGACGGTGTCGATCGTCGGACCGGACGCGGTTGCGAAAGCGGAAAGAACTGCGGATGCGCTGCTGGCGCGCGCGCGCATGCTGTTCCGTCAACGGCAGTTACCGGATTTCACCGCCACGCATATTGAAGTGCTGGGTTCGGAATCGGCCTATGGGCCAAAAGCCGGCGCGCGCATGACGCGCGAAGTGCTGTTGCGGCTTGTTGTCGATCATGTCGACCGCAACGGGATTGACGTCTTCGCACGCGAGCTTGGATCGGTGGGTCTTGGATTCGCGCAAGGCACAACGGGAATTTTCTCTGGCCGTCCGAAGCCGGTGCCGGTGGTGCGGTTGTTCACGTTCTTTGTCGACAAGGCCGTTCTCGGTGCGCCCACGGTGCAGATCGGCGATGATGAAGCTTTCGCGGTCGATGTGCCGTCGCAAGGCGGCTATGTGGCGCAGGCTGCGGCCGCGACACAGGCGGATGCTGCACTGGATGGCGCATCCGTCGAAATCAATCTGCGGCGCCTTGCGGTCGCCCGTTCGGGTGACAAGGGCAATGCGTCGAACATCGCCATCATTGCGCGCGATCCGTCCTATGTGCCGATCCTGCGGCGCGAGGTGACACCGGAAAAGATGGCCGCGCATTTCGAGGGCCTCGTGCATGGCAAGGTCGTGCGCTTCGAAGCGCCGGGGCTGCATGCCTTCAACTTCCTGCTGGACGATGCGCTGGGCGGCGGTGGCATGGCCTCACGGCGTATTGATCCTCAGGGAAAAGCGTTCGGCCAGATGGCGCTGGAGATGAAAATCAAGGTGCCAAGTTTGATCGCACAGCAGCTTCAATCTAAATGAGAGTCGCAATCCAGATTGCGCAGTGACGTGATCGTCGACGGGTGAGGGCAGCTTGCGGGTTTGCATTTACGGAGCCGGCGCCACCGGCGGCCATTTCGCTGTCAGATTGGCCCTTGCCGGTCATGACGTTTCTGTCATTGCGCGCGGTCCGCATCTCGATGCCATCCGCAAGAACGGCCTGACGCTCCGCAGCGGCGACGATGTTCTGAATGCCAAAGTTGCGGCCAGCGACAATGCGAAGGGTCTTGGCGCGCAGGATGTCGTGATCGTTGCCACCAAGGCCACCGCGCTGCCATCGATCGCCCCGCAGGTCGCCCCTGTCATCGGCAGAGATACCTTTGTGATCTTTCCGCAAAACGGAATGCCTTGGTGGTACCCGGTCGGCTTGTCAGAGAACCTGCCGAAGCCGCCGAAACTGCCGCTCTTCGAACTGGCCGATATATTCCTTGCGGCGATGCGGATGGAGCAGGTGATCGGCGGGTCGATCTATTCGGCCAATGAAGTCGAAGTTCCGGGCATCGTTCACAACAAGTCGCCTGAGCATAACCGGCTGGATATCGGCGCTATCGCTGGTAACGAAAGCGATGCTGTCCGGGACTTGCGCCAGGCCTTTGAACAAGCGGGTATCCTCTCCCCCGAGACGGACGACATCCGCACCGTGATATGGCGGAAGCTGCTGACCAATATGAGTGGCTCGGCGCTGGGACTCGCGACACAGAGTCCATCGTCAGCCGTGCAGACGGACGATGGCTTGAAGGAAATCCATCGCCGCATCACGCGTGAAGGATTGGCGATTGCCGAAGCGCATGGTTATCCGCTCAAGGAGCAGCCGGCGACCGCGCGAAAGGCGTTGCTGCCGCGCAATCACAAGCCATCGTTGCTGCAGGATTACGAGCAGGGGCGACCGATGGAGATCGCGGAAATCGTTCTCGCGCCGGTGGCCTTTGCGCGCGCTGCCAATGTCGCAACGCCAACGCTCGATGCCATTGCGGCAATTGTTACGAAGATGGCGCGCGATCGCCGTCTTGTTCCCGAGACGTTGAGGGCCCCGCTCTTAAGTCTCAAACCTGAAGCAGGATAGATCCGTGTCATGTCGCAACGATCGAAATATGTGATACGGCCCGACGACATCGAAGCTTATTCCCCGGCCAATCACACGGGCACACGCAACAAGCGGCTGGTGGGCCCGCGCGTGAACGGCTCTCGGCATCTGGAGATCGTGCTGGGTGAAATCGAGCGCAATGAAGGCGCACTCGCGCATGCGCATCCCGATCTCGAACAGGCGGTGTACGTGCTGGAAGGCGAGGCGGTTGTGGAAATCGATGATGAGCCGCACGCGGTGAAAGCCGGTGATCTTCTCTATTTTCCGGCCAAGGTCTTTCACAACATCAAGGTCACAAGTCCGCGGATCCGGATGCTTGTGATCTACGGGCCGCCGTACGACGAGCGGCCCGAGCAAGTCATGCTGAAAGAATGATAGGCTGGTGACGTAGTCTTACCGCGTCACGACGATGAAGTCGGTATAGAGCCCGGTTTCATTGCCAAGGCCGTGGTCGGAAATGATCAGCGACGCGCCGGCCGTGATGTATTCCGAGACACGGTCGACGACGTCCTGCGGGATATCGATCCGGTCGAGCACGCTGGCGAGGCTCGGTCCGGCATGCTGTTCTGGGTGCTTCGCTTGCGTCCGGCCATGTCTCGGCGCAGTGTCGATCTGAACTGACGCGTCGATCTGCAGAGAGTTTCTCGACGCCTCGCCGCGCGGCGTTTCGGCCGGCAACGTCACCGCCACCCACCGCAATTCCTTGCTGTCATCGCCCTTGTCATAGGCTGTCAGGACGTGATTGCCGAAGAGCGCTTTCTCGTCGCGAAAGCTGATCGGCGCGGTAAACAGCGGAATGAAGCCCTGCCGCACAAAGAGCTGCTTTTCCTTGCGGCTGATGAATACGGAGATTGGACCGCTCGGCGCTGCCTTCTTTTGTTTCGCCTGCAGCGATTGGGCAAAGCTGTCGAGAATCGTATCGGGAATGTCGGCCTGCGGCTGATCGAGCGAGGCGACAATCTGCAGCTTGGCTGGTTCGGGCTGGGCTGCGGCTTCCGCCAAATCCGGAGTGGCTGTCGGCGCTTCATCATCCTTGGCCGGCTCTGCGCTTCCGTCTGTCGCGACCAGCGAAATGCCTGCCGTACGCGTAAGGGCGGGTGTGGTCGTATCGAACGTCCGGCGCAGTGGCGGCGCGGTCTCGACGGTTGTCGATGCCGGCTTCGGCTGGAACAGCTTGGCATGCGCGACGTCATAGGGCGCGGTGTCTTCACGCGACACCACAACGCGGGCGCCGAGCCTGGTCGTACGCCACAGATAATTCGCGAATTGCTCCGGCAGGCGGATGCAGCCATGCGAAGCGGGACGACCCGGCAAGACGCCCTGATGCAGGGCAATGCCCGACCAGGTCAGCCGCTGCATATAAGGCATCGGCGCGCCGCTATAGATGTTCGAGCGGTGATGCCGGTTCTTCTGGATGACACTGAAAATGCCGGTCGGCGTGGGGTGGCTCGGCATGCCGGAGGAGACCGGGGATTCCATTACCAGCTTGCCGTTGGCATAGAGGGCCGCCCGTTGCGATTTGATGGATACAACTATGACGTGTGGTCCGGGTGCGGTCGGAGTTTCCTTGTGCTTCCCTAACGCCGGCGTTTGCTTGGTTGCCAGGGGCCTGACCGGCTGCCGGATAGCCGGACGGGAGTAGGGGGCGGGCCGTCGGCGCATTTCGGGCGGGTAGCCGTATGGATCCGGCTGGCGGTATTGGCGATAGTAAAAGAATTCGTCCTGAGCGGCTGCCGAATCCGGCAAAATGACTGCTGAGATGGCAACACAGGCCGGGGCCAGGACGCTGACACCGGCAACATACGCGGCCTTTTGCAGGCGCAAAAATACGCTCTTGCTTTGCACGTCAAAAATCCTCAAACCCCGGAGCGTCACCACTTTATTCGCCGAATCCGAACATAATGTTAGTAAGCGCAACCCCCGCGGTCATGTCTGAGACGCCCCGCAGCCGCATGCGGTTCAATGGTGTTGCTTTTGCGATGGATTCCTGCCCTTTGGCCGGCAGTAGCCTCCTTTAAGGAGAGGATCATGAGTCAAGCCGCTGAAAAGCTCTCTGCGAAGAGCCCTGTTTCGATGAAAGACGCGCACTTCAATTGGGAAGACCCGCTCGACCTTGAGGGGGAACTGACTGAAGAGGAGCGCATGGTACGCGATACCGCGCGTGGCTATTCACAAGATAAGTTGATGCCGCGCGTGATCGAGGCGTATCGCGACGAGAAGATCGACCGCGACATCCTGCCGGAGATGGGCGCGCTCGGCCTGCTGGGTCCGACCATCCCTGAGGAATATGGCGGGGCCGGCCTCGGCTATGTTGCCTACGGTTTGATCACCCGTGAGATCGAGCGGGTCGATTCCGGCTATCGCTCGACGCTGTCGGTGCAGTCGTCGCTGGTGATGTATCCGATTTACGCTTACGGCAACGAAGCGCAGCGCAAGAAGTATCTGCCCAAGCTCGCCAGCGGCGAGATGGTCGGCTGCTTCGGCCTGACCGAGCCGGATCACGGTTCGGACCCTGGTTCGATGGTGACGCGCGCGGAGAAGGTGCCGAACGGCTATCGCCTCACGGGTTCGAAGATGTGGATCTCGAACTCGCCGATCGCCGATATCGCCGTCGTCTGGGCGAAGCTCGACGGCAAGATCCGCGGCTTCATCGTCGAGCGCGGCACGGAAGGTTTCTCGACGCCGAAGATCGAGGGCAAGCTGTCGCTGCGCGCCTCGGTCACCGGCGAGATCGTGCTCGATAACGCCTTCGTCCCGGAAGAGAATCTGCTGCCGAATGCATCGGGCCTTGCCGGTCCGTTCGGCTGTCTCAACAACGCGCGTTACGGTATCGCCTGGGGTGCGCTTGGCGCCGCCGAATTCTGCTGGCACGCCGCGCGTCAATACACGCTGGACCGCAAGCAGTTCGGCCGCCCGCTGGCGGCGAACCAGCTCATCCAAAAGAAGCTGGCCGACATGCAGACCGAGATCACGCTCGGCCTGCATTCCGCGCTGCGCCTCGGCCGCCTGATCGAGGCGGGACGTGCGGCTCCGCCCGCTGTTTCGATGCTGAAGCGCAACAATTGCGGCAAGGCGCTGGATATCGCCCGCGTCTCGCGTGACATGCATGGCGGCAACGGCATCGCCGACGAATTCCATGTCATGCGCCATGTTGCCAATCTGGAAACCGTGAACACCTACGAGGGTACGCATGACATCCATGCGCTGATCCTCGGTCGTGCTCAGACGGGTATTCAGGCATTCTTCTGAGAGCAGGATCCCGAAAGCTGAAAGCCGGTTTTCGAGGTCGCCCACGCTCAACGAAGAAAGAAGAAATGGATCTGACATCGGCTTTGTTATTGGGTGCCGCCGGTATTGCCGGCGGCACTTTAGCTTCGCTCGCAGGCGGGGCGGGCCTGGTCACCTTTCCCAGCCTTCTTGCCGTCGGTCTCTCCCCGGTTGTCGCCAGCGCCTCCAATCTTGCAGCGCTGATGCCGGGCAGCTTTCTCGCCGCCCTGACCGACCGCTCGCAATTGCCGCCGCTGAACCGTGCTTTCGCCGGTCTTGTATTTGCGTCGGTGACGGGCGCAGCGGTTGGCGCGGCGCTGCTGACGGTGACATCGACCCGCATTTTCGAACTGTTGGTGCCGCTGCTGCTGGCCTTCGCGACCATCCTGTTCGCCTATGGCGACCGCATCAGCGCCGCGCTTCGCGCGCGTTCGCTGGCCCGTCACGGCCGCGAGCCGCAGATCAAGGTCACATCGATTCCGATGCTGCTGCCCGTGTCCGTTTATGGCGGCTATTTCGGCGCCGGCGTTGGCGTGCTTCTGCTCGCGGTGATGTCGCTTGCGACCGCCGGCGAATATCGGCCGGCCAATGCAGCTAAAAATCTGGTCACTGCCTTCAATGGTCTCGTCGCCGTTTTCGTCTTTGCCGCGCAGGGCGTCATCAACTGGCCGGCGACGCTGGTCATGATGCTCGGGGCCATGGTCGGATCACAGATCGGCACGCGCATCGCCCGTTACGCGCCGCGAGAGGTGATGCGCTGGGTCGTGATCATCATCGGCTTGCTGCTGACGGCGACCTATGTGTGGCGCTATTGGCTCTGACCTGTGCCGATCAGCTGGGCTTTGTCATCTGGCTTAGGGCGACAAGCCGGTCGGCCATCGCGCTCTTGGGATCGGCCAGATCGGCAATCACGTTGAAATGGTGCTTGCCCGGAACGGCCTCGTAACGGGTTTTCACGCCTTCGGCGCCCCATGTGTCGGCCATCGCCTTCGATTGCCGCACGAATTCGGGCAACTCCGCCGCGCCGACCACGATATCGAGCGTCTTGCCTTTCGGGGCCGGCCAGAACAGCGGCGACGATGCACGTGCGCTCAGCTCGTCCAGCTTGTAATCGGCATTCATGTCGGTGTGGATCAGCGGCGTGAGATCGAAAACGCCGGAGATCGCGTAACCGACCGGCACGAGATCGGCGGGCGCGGTGGCATCAAGCTTGGTCCAGTCGGTCGCCATCATGCAGGCGGCGAGATGTCCGCCGGCGGAGTGACCATAGATCATCATCCGCTGGCCGAAACGCTTCCACAGAAACAGCGTTGCCGCGCGTGTCTGCTCGATGATTTCGGACAGCGTCGCCTGCGGGCTGAGGTCGTAGCCGGCCATCGCGACATTGATGCCGCGCTCGGTCAGACCGCGGGCGAGATGGCTGTGTTCCTTCGGGCTGAGCGCGCGCCAATAGCCGCCGTGAATGAAAATAGCCCAGGGTGCATCCTTGTCGCCATGAAAGAGATCGACGATCTGTCGGTTGGTCGCGCCGTAGCGCACGTCGAGTTCGGCGCGGCCCTGCTGGGCCATGGCGTCGCGATAGGCCGCGCCGTCCTTTTCCCATTGGGTAACGATCTGGGGGAATTCGGCGACATGCGCGCGATTGTTGTAGGCCGCGTTATTGTCAATCGTCATAACTCTCTCCCGCGCCCGACGCGCAACATGACAAGGCGCGGGAGATTGCTTCAATGACCCTTGTGGATCAAGTGATCAGCGCTTGATTTGCGCCTTCAGCGTTGACTGGACAGCACGATCGAAGGAGTCGGCGGCTTTCACCGGCTGCTTCTTCTGCTGCTCGGCGACGAAGGCATCGCGCTTCTTCACCAGCTCGGTCATACGGTCGTTCAGCGCCTTGCGGTCGCTCATCTGCCTGGAGATGGCGGCTTGCCGTTCCTCGGGCTTCATTGTCCGAAAGGCATCCGGCAATTCGTCGTCTTTGACGGCGGAGAGTTGCTGACGCCCGGCTGCGACGTCGGCCACAAGGTCGCCGCTGCCGGTGATCGCTTCGGCTGCGCTCGCGGTGCGGGCGCGTTTGTTCAGATAGCCGGCCATATCCGCAGCGGCCGGTTTCGGCGCGCTGGCCGCCTGCCGTGTCTTATGTTCAACGCTTGAGCGCTGATGCCGCGGACCATAGGGGATCACCGTGCCGTTCAGCTTTTCCTGCAGCTCGATGATCTCGGTATCGAACGGCGTCTCGATCACCACCAGCTTGCCGCCATCCTGCGGGATCGGGATGTATTCGCCGTCTCCCATCTGCGCGATCTCGCGCCACACGCGCAGCGTATCGCGCGCTTCGCCGGCCTGAACGGCATTGACAACGATGTCCTTCTGCTTCGCCAGCGCCAGCACCTGCGGATATTTCATGTCCTGCTGGTAATCCATGTGCGGCGGCGCATCGCCGACCAGGAAGACGATGCGGCTCACCTCCGGTCCCGATGTCCAGGACAGTTTGGTGATGCCTTCGTGCAGGGCTTCATTGACGCTCTCCGGCCAGTCGCCGCCACCGCGGGCGCGCAGCTCGAGCAATTGCGCATAGAGGTCCTGGATGTCGGTCGTCAGTTCGATCCGCCTGGTCACATACTCGTCGCCGATGTCGCGATAGGCGACGAGGCCCATGCGGATATCGGCGCCGGGATTGTCGTCGATGATGGTCGTGGCAATCGACCAGATCTTTCGCTTGGCGCCTTCGATCAGCGAGGCCATCGAGCCGGTGGTGTCGAGAATGAAAGCGACCTCAACTGTCGGTTTGGCTTGATCGATTTTAGCTTGGGCGGGAACGGCGGAAACAATTGCAGACGCAGTCAGAAGCGCGAGCGCGCAGGCTCGCGACAGAAAGGCTGTCATGACCTCAAACCCCTCAGAAGGAATCCTTCCACCGCGTGGAACTTTCCTCGGCCATCGCGTCGGCATCGGGCCGTAATTGCGGCAAGGAATCGGCGGATTTCCGGCCTCTTTTGCGAGATGGGGGTTCCGAAAAACTTGGCCGCTACGCCAATTCCGGTTTAATGGTCGGCCATGAAGATCAACGGCAAAGCAACGCGCAGCATCTGGCTTGAGGACGACGGCTGGTCCGTCGGTATTCTGGATCAGACCCTGCTGCCGCATCGCGTCGGCTTTCTGCGGCTGACGGATGCCGCGCAGGCTGCGCACGCGATTTCCTCCATGCAGACGCGCGGTGCGCCGCTGATCGGCGCCGTTGCCGCTTATGGCCTTGCGCTCGCCATGCGTGAGGACGCATCCGACGAAAATCTCGAACGCACTTACGCGACGCTGCTGGCGACGCGTCCGACCGCGATCAACCTGAAATGGGCGCTCGACGAGATGATGGCGGCCGTGCGTAACCAGCCGCGCGAGCAGCGCGTTGCTGCGGCCTACCGGCGGGCCAAAGAAATCTGCGACGAGGATGTCGCGATCAATGAAGCGATCGGCCGCAACGGCCTTGCGATCATCGAAGAGATTGCTGCGCGCAAGAAGCCGGGCGAACGCGTCAACGTGCTGACGCATTGCAATGCCGGCTGGCTGGCGACAGTGGATTGGGGCACGGCCACGGCGCCGATCTATATGGCGCATGACAAGGGCATCCCGGTCCATGTGTGGGTGGATGAGACTCGCCCGCGCAATCAGGGTGCGTCGCTGACCGCATTCGAGCTCGGCCAGCACGGCGTGCCGCATACGGTGATCCCGGACAATACCGGCGGTCATCTGATGCAACACGGCCTCGTCGATATGGCGATTGTCGGCACCGACCGCGTCACTGCGCAGGGTGATGTCTGCAACAAGATCGGCACCTATCTGAAAGCGCTGGCGGCGAAGGACAACAATGTGCCGTTCTATGTCGCGTTGCCGTCGCCGACGATCGACTTCAATGTCGGCGATGGTGTTGCCGAAATTCCGATCGAGCAGCGTGGCGCCGACGAGGTTGCGACCATGACCGGCCGCACCAAGGATGGCCGCATCGAAACCGTGATCATCGTGCCGGATGGATCGGGCGTTGCGAATTACGGATTCGACGTCACGCCGGCGCGCCTTGTGACCGGACTGATCACCGAACGCGGTGTTGTCGCGGCGAACCGCGAGGCGCTGGAGCAATCTTTCCCCGATCATGCCTCGCGGCGCGGTTCGCGTGAGGCGGCCGAATGAGTGCACGCGAGAATGCACTGGTCAGCCGGATCACCGAAGTGCCGGTCGATGGCCGGCAATCGGAAACGGCCTTGGTCGTTGCGCGCGGCACCATGCGGCTTCTGCTCTCGCATGGCTTCACCTGCGTCAGTGAATTGCCGCTGCCGTCCGGCCGCAGGGCCGATCTCGTCGCGCTCGGGCGCAATGGCGAGATCTGGATCGTCGAGATCAAGTCGTCTGTTGCCGACTTTCGGGCCGACCGGAAATGGATGGACTACCGGATGCATTGCGACCGGCTGTTCTTCGCGACGACGCTCGAAGTGCCGTGCGAGATTTTCCCGAAGGATACGGGCTTGATCGTGGCCGATGGCTTTGGCGGCGAGATCGTCTGTGACGCGCCGGAGCACAAGCTGCCAGCGCCAACACGCAAGGTGATGACGTTGCGTGTCGCGCATTGCGCAGCCTTGCGACTACAATCGCTGATCGACCCCGCCGGGCCGTATGGGAATGAGATGGGGTAGCTGCGGGCTTAGTGCTTGCGATTGTGCCGTCTCCCCTTGCGGGAGAGGGCGAGGCGCTGCTTCAACGAGTCGTATTGGGTGAGCGGTTGTGCTCCATCGAGAGACCGTAACCCCTCACCCATCACAATGCGCCGAAGCATAGGTGTAGCCCTCTCCCGCAAGGGGAGAGGGGCGCAATAACTACGGCCCGACCCAATTTGCTGATGTTGGTTTACCGCGGCGCGCGCTTGGCGAGGATACGCTGCAGCGTGCGGCGGTGCATGTTGAGCTGACGTGCGGTTTCCGAGACGTTGCGGCCGCACAGCTCGTAGATGCGCTGGATGTGTTCCCAGCGCACACGGTCCGCCGACATCGGATGCTCCGGCGGCTCCGGCTTCTTGCCCTCGATCGAGAGCAGCGCATTGATCACATCGTCCGCGTCGGCCGGCTTGGCGAGATAATCGACCGCGCCGAGCTTCACCGCATTCACAGCGGTGGCGATGTTGCCATAGCCGGTGAGCACGATGCCCCGCGCCTCCGGGCGGCGGCGCTTCAGCGCCGAAATCACGTCGAGGCCGTTGCCATCGCCAAGCCGCATATCGACCACGGCAAAGGCTGGGGCCGATTTCTCGACCTGCATCAGGCCTTCCGAGACGGTTTCAGCGGTGGTGACGGTGAAGCCGCGGCCTTCCATGGCCCGGGCCAACCGTTGCAGGAACGACTTGTCGTCTTCGACGATCAAGAGCGAACGTTCGGCCGAGACGGCCGGGGAGTGGGTCATCGCGGTTTCCATCCTCTCTACCTAGGCGTTCGCGGCTTTCTGCTCAAGCTCGCTGGATGCGGCAAAATCGAACGATTCCCGCGGCCAGCGGATGGAAACCACGGCTCCACGCTCCGGAAAGTTCCGGTTCACGAAGGTTAATCTGGCACCGCTGCGTTCTAGCAGGGTCTTGGCGATGAAAAACCCCAGGCCCATCCCGGTATCGCCCGTCGCATACATGCGCCGGAGGCGGCGGCTGCGGACATAGGGTTCCCCGATCCGGCCGATCACCTCCGGGGCGAACCCGGGGCCATCGTCGGCAATGGCCACGCTGACGGCGTCGTCGGTCCAGTCGGCGGTGATATCGACACGCTCGCGCGCAAAATCGACGGCATTCTCGACCAGATTCCCGAGTCCGTACAGGATCGCCGGGTTCCGGGCGGCCACCGGCGAAGGTTCCGTAGCCGGTATCTTCACATCGACATGGATGCCGAAATGCCGGTGCGGTTCGGCGACCTCCTGCAGCAATGTCCGCAGCGGCATCTGGTCGAAGGGCGCGCCTTCGGCCTGCAATTCGTTGAGTTTGGAGAGGATATCGCGGCAACGCTGCGCTTGCTCGCGCAACAGCTTGATGTCTTCGGCGTGCGGCGATGTCGGTTCGATCTCGCGTTCCAGTTCGCGAGCAATCAGCGAGATGGTCGATAACGGTGTGCCGAGCGCATGCGCCGCCGCGGCCGCAAGGCCGTCAAGCTGCGTCAGATGCTGTTCGCGTGCGAGTACCAGTTCTGTCGCTGCGAGCGCATTCACGAACTGGCGCGATTCCTCGCTGATCTGCCACGCATACACGCTGATGAAGAAGATCGCGAGCACGATCGAGAACCAAACACCCATCATATACGTGTCGGGCAGCACCGGCATCGGCCCGTATTCATCCGACCACGGCAATGGCTCGTGAAAGAAGATGAGAAGCGTCAGACACAGGATGGCGAACAAGCCAAGCGCCATCGTCAGCCGCGCCGGCAGAGCGGTCGCGGACAACAGAACCGGACCGAGGAAGAAGAACGAGAACGGATTGTCGAGGCCGCCGGTGAGATACATCAGCACCGCCAGCTGCGCGACATCGAAGGCCAGCAGCCATGCCGCACGGTTCGGCTCAAGGCGTCGCGCCTGCTGGAAGCGGATGCGCAGCGCGATGTTGAGCCAGGCCGACAGCGCGATGACAGCAAGGCAGGGCCAGATCGGCAGATCGAATTCCAGTCCCAGATAGACCACCAGCACTGCCGTGGTCTGGCCGATGACCGACAGCCAGCGCAGCCGCACGAGTGTATCGAGCCGCACATTGCGGCGCGGCATGGGCAGCCGATCGAGATCGATGGTCGGGAATGTGGACATGGCTGCACTCTAACGGGCGCGACGTGCGTCTCAAACTGCGCCTTTCCGCGCAGTGGCAGGGCGAATTCTGTTAACCCTTGCGCGGCTCACGCGGGACGGGCACATGAGGCACCTTGCAGCCAGCGTTTGCCATTTGCCGGATCCTTCATGCCGCCTGCCGAAACCGCCATCTCACTTGATCGCGTCGTCAAGATTTACAAGGGCGGCATGGCGGTCAATGGTATTTCCTTTGCGGTCAAAACGGGCTCAGTCACCGCTCTCCTCGGTGGCAACGGGGCGGGAAAAACGACCACCATTGCCATGATCATGGGATTGGTGACGCCGACGACGGGCAGCGTGGAGGTCCTCGGTGTGCAGATGCCGAAGAATCGTCATCGCGTGCTGCACCGGATGAATTTCGAAAGTCCCTATGTCGATATGCCGATGCGGCTGACTGTGCGCCAGAACCTCACCGTGTTCGGCAAGCTCTATGGTGTGCCGGATGTGCCGCGGCGTGTGCGCGAGCTTGGTGAGCAATTCAGCCTTACCGAATTCCTTGATCGCCCCACTGGCAAGCTTTCGGCCGGACAGAAGACGCGCGTCTCGCTCGCCAAGGCGCTGCTCAATCATCCCGAGATCCTGTTGCTTGATGAGCCGACCGCGTCGCTCGATCCCGATACGGCGGACTGGGTGCGCGGCGAACTCGAGCGCTATCGCACCGAACGGGGCGCAACGATCCTGCTGGCCTCGCACAACATGAACGAGGTGGAACGGCTATGCGATCGCGTGATCATGATGAAGCGCGGCGTGATTGTTGACGACGGATCGCCAAAAAAACTGCTTGCGCGCTATGACCGCGAGACACTCGAAGATGTCTTCCTTGATATCGCGCGCGACCGCCGGCAGGCGCAGGACGTGACGCGATGAAACCACACACCTATCCGTCTCCCGAGCCGATTGCCTTCTCCCCAGCGCGCATCTTTGCGATGGTTCTGCGCTATTGGTACTTGCTGCGCTCGTCATGGCCGCGTCTGCTCGAGCTGATCTATTGGCCGGCGGTGCAGATGCTCATGTGGGGCTTCCTGCAGCTCTATATTTCCGAGAATGCCGGCTTCTTCGCCAGAGCGGGCGGCACGTTCATTGGTGCGGTGCTGTTGTGGGATATTCTCTTCCGCGGCCAGCTCGGATTTTCCATCTCATTTCTCGAAGAGATGTGGGCGCGCAACATGGGCAATCTGATGATGAGCCCGTTGCGGCCAGGAGAATTCCTCTGCGCGCTGATGATCATGAGCATCATCCGCCTCGCCATTGGCATGGTGCCGGTCACGCTGCTGGCGATGGCCTTCTTCAACTTCAATCTTTATGGCCTCGGCTTCGCGCTCGCGATTTTCTTCCTGAATTTGATCCTGACCAGCTGGGCGGTCGGAATTTTTGTGTCCGGCATCGTGCTCCGGAACGGAATGGGTGCAGAGAGCATGGCTTGGACCATCATGTTCCTGCTGCTGCCTCTGACCTGCGTTTACTACCCGGTTTCGATCATGCCGGGCTGGCTGCAGGTCGTCGCCTGGCTGCTGCCGCCGACCTATGTTTTTGAAGGCATGCGAGCTCTGCTGATTGAGCACACCTTCCGGGCCGATCTGATGATCTGGGCCTTCGTGCTCAACGCTGCCTATTTTGTGGCTGCAATTATTGGGTTTTTGGCCCTGCTGAAGAGTGCCAGGACGGTTGGGTCACTGATGCAGACCGGCGAATGACCATTTTGTAAGCCGTCCTTAAGCTCTCTCGCCTGTATTGACGCCGCGAACAAAAGGCGTGATGTTGCGTTGCAACAACATGCTGGGACAGAAAAAGATGGCAATCGGGGAATTTGGTGGGGCGCCGGCTTTGCCGGGGGAAGGCGGTCCCGTTCTCTCGAACGGAATGTATTGGCTCTACGAGATGAGCTATGCCGCGCTGAATCCGGCCCGTGCCATGGCCGATGTTGCGCGTCTCTACCTGAAGAATCCCCTCAATCCCTGGTCACACACGGCGCTCGGCAAGACGATGGCTGCCAGTGCCGAAATGTTCGAGCGGTTTACGCGCCGTTACGGCAAGCCCGAATGGCACATCGATGAAACGATCGTCGGCGGCGAGCACGTACCGGTCCATATCACGCCGGTTTGGGAGCGGCCCTTCTGTCGCCTGTTGCATTTCGAACGTGCCTTCCGCAATCCGCCGCGCCGTCCGCAGCCCAAGCTGGTGATCGTCGCGCCAATGTCCGGCCATTACGCGACGCTGCTGCGCGGTACCGTCGAAGCCTTTCTGCCGAACCATGATGTTTACATCACCGAATGGGTCGATGCGCGTCTGGTGCCGCTGAGCGAAGGCCGTTTCGATCTCGACGATTACATCGATTACGTTATTTCGATCCTGCATTCGTTGGGCGGTGATTGCCATGTCGTGGCGGTTTGCCAGCCGGCCGTGCCGGTGCTGGCTGCGGTCGCGCGGATGGAAGCGGAAGGCGATCCTTACGTTCCGCATTCCATGACGCTCATGGGTGGGCCGATCGATACCCGCATCAATCCGACTGCTGTGAACAAACTGGCCGAAGATCGCGGAACCGATTGGTTCCGACGCAATGTCATCACCAAGGTGCCGTTCCCGCATCCCGGCGTCATGCGCGACGTCTATCCGGGATTCCTGCAGCTCAACGGCTTTGTCAGCATGAATCTCGACCGCCATCTCGATGCGCACAAGCAGCTCTTCTTTAATCTCGTAAAGGGCGATGGTGACTCGGCACAGAAGCATCGTGAATTCTATGACGAGTATCTCGCCGTCATGGATTTGACCGCCGAATTCTATCTGCAGACCGTCGATACAGTGTTCGTGAAGCATGCCCTGCCGAAGGGCGAGATGATGCATCGCGGTGTCCGCATCGATCCGGCAGCCATCCGCCGGACCGCCCTGCTGACGATTGAGGGCGAGAAGGATGACATTTCGGGCGTCGGTCAGACCGAAGCGGCACATGCATTGTGTGTGAACATTCCGCCGGAGCGGAAGGTGCATTACCTGCAGCAGGGTGTCGGTCATTACGGCGTGTTCAATGGCTCGCGCTTCCGGGCCGAGATAGCACCGCGCATTGCCGATTTCGCGCTGAGCAGCCAGAGTGCCAGTGCGAGCAAGCCCCGGATTATCCGCGCTGTCGTCTGATCGCTGCCGTTTTCGAATCAGCGACCTGCACGGGTTAGTCGGGACTAAGATCAAAGCGCGAGGCTAAGTCACTGTGATCGTGAGAGTTTTCTGAAAAACTGCGGATCAATGGGCTGATCGCGCCGGCCGGCCCCGCCCATAAATAATGAACTGAAAATCAATCTTTGCTACAAGATATCGTGTTTTTTATTTGGTGCCCGCCCTACATCATGCGGTTACACTTTATTTTTGCGACTAGCTTTTCGTAGGCCCCGGCTATGGCAGTATCTGCGTCGAGGCAGCGAGGGTGTCATGTCGCTTCGTGCTCTTCTGTACCGCCGCCCGGCCGAACCAAAGGCCATCCAGGTCGTCCATGACAAGCACATCTACCTTGTGCGGGTCAGGCGGCACCGCCAGGCGCGCCGTTACACGCTGCGTATTCAGCCTGCGACCCGCGAAGTCGTGCTGACGATGCCGCCGCGCGGCTGTCTGAAGGAGGCGAAGGACTTCGCACAGAAGCACGGTGGCTGGATCGCAGCGCGCCTCAATCATCTCCCGAAGGCCGAGCCCTTCGCCCATGGCACGATTGTTCCGCTTCGTGGGCAGCCGCATCGTGTTGTGCATCGCAAGGGGATGCGCGGGACGGTCTGGATCGAAGTGGCGGAAGATGGCGAGCGCAAACTGTGCGTGGCCGGCGACACGCCGCATGTTGATCGGCGTGTCGGCGACTTTCTGCGCCGCGAAGCCAAGGCCGATCTCGACCAAGCGAGTCGATTTTTCGCTGAGCAGCTTGGCGTGACCATCAAGCATGTGTCGATCCGCGACCCGTCGAGCCGCTGGGGCTCGTGTTCGACCACGGGTGTGTTGTCCTATTCGTGGCGGCTCATTCTGGCGCCGCCCTATGTGCTCGATTATCTCGCCGCGCATGAAGTGGCCCATCTTGTTGAGATGAATCATTCGCCGCGTTTCTGGCGTCTGGTCGATCGGCTTTGTCCGAATGTCCGCCGTGCAAAGAACTGGCTTGACAGCAATGGTAGCGACCTTCACCGCTATGGCTTGCCAAGCGCGCGGCCGCTCGCCGATGTTCCAGTGAACGGCAAGGCTCGCGCACGGCATTAACGAGCCGACGCCGATCCCGCATCCATGTTGAAACCTGATACGTTTGCGCTCACAGCGCTGCTTGCCGCGCTGACCGCATTGGCGCCGCTTTCAACCGACCTTTATCTTCCGACATTGCCGGACATTGGGCGCGCTCTTGGCGTTGCGCCCGCGCAAGTGCAGCTCACATTGTCGGCCTATCTCGTTGGCTTCGCGCTGGGGCAGATCGCCTACGGGCCGATCTCCGACTGGTACGGCCGGCGCTCGGGGTTTCTGATTGCGCTTGTGTGTTACTGTGTTGGCAGCCTCATCTGCTTTGCGGCACCGTCGATTGAGATATTGATCGGGGCGCGTGTGCTCCAGGCCTTCGGCGGCTCCGGTGCGATCGTGCTGGCGCGTGCGGTGGTGCGCGATCTCTACAGCGGAGCGCGTGCTGGGAAGGAATTGTCGTTGATGGGCCTTGTTATGGCCTTCGGCCCGGTGTCGGCCCCATTGATTGGTGGCGTCCTGCACACGGCCTTTGGCTGGCGCTCGTCTTTTGCGGCGTTGCTGATCTTTGGTGCAGTGTTGTTGCTCACGGTCTGGCGGAAGATGCCGGAAACCTTGAGCGAACGCACCAGCGAACGACTGTCAATCGGTTCGATGCTCGCAGGTTATCAGCGGATGCTGCAGAACCGGGAGTTTAATCTGTATCTCGGCATTGGCGCCGCAGCCTATACCGGCTTGTTCGCATGGCTGTCGGCGGGGGCATTCGTGTTGCAAAGTCTTTACGGTCTGACGCCACTTCAGTTCGCGATTCTCTTCACGCTTGGCGCGGTGGGCTATCTTGTCGGCAATCTGATCGCGACGCGCATCGTTCTTGGATTCGGTATTGTTCGTACCATGGGTGTAGGTGCGATCTTCATGATCGTCGGTGGTTTGTTGATGTGCATTGTCGTCGCGCTGGATCTCGGCTCCGCCCTGGTCCTTGTCGTGACCGTTGCGATTTATCTGATCGGCTTTGGCCTCGTCTTTCCGCTGGCGGTTGCCGGCGGATTGTCATGCTTTGCCGATCGCGCCGGGGCAGCGTCGTCGCTGCTTGGTTTCAGCCCACAATTCATTGCGGCCATTGTTGGGACATTGGTTGTCGCGTCGATGGGAAAGACCGCCTGGACCGTGACCATTGCGGTTACGGCGATGGCAACGATCGTCTTTGTGTTGTGGCTATCGTTACGCAGCATGTCACGGCTTACGTCACAGAAAATTTGAGACTCCGAGCGGAGGGCGCCGGTTCGCGTCAAGAAAATGCGTCGCGAAGCTACCGACGCGGTCCAAGCAGACGATCCAGCAGCCAACTATCCATCCCGTCGCTGCGCGCTGGCGTGGCGACCGAGGCTGAGCGCCCGGGGATCGGGCCCGGCGGCACCGGCCGGTCATTCTGCACCATGCCGGGCGCCTCGTTTGGCTGCGGGTTCGGATAGGGCATGGAGAAGCCGCCATGCAGGCCGGGCAAACTCGCGACCGGGATATTGCGATGCGCATTCTTCATGAAGCGCGCCCAGATTTCCGCCGGCAAGCCGCCGCCGGTCATCTTCTTCGTCGGCGATGAATCGTCATTGCCGAGCCACACACCGGTGACAAGCTGCGCGGTGTAGCCGACGAACCAGCCGTCGCGGAAATCCTGGCTCGTGCCGGTCTTGCCGGCGGCCGGGCGCCCGGCAAGATCGGCCTTGCGTCCGGTGCCCATCAACAGCGTTTCCTGCATCATCGTATTCATCATGCTGACATAACGCGGCTCGATGATCTGGCCGAGGCTCTGCGGGCGCCGCTGATAGCGTGTCTTGCCGTCCTTGCCGCGAATGCTTTCGATCACATGCGGCGAGATTGCCATGCCGTTATTGGCGAAGGGCGCAAAAGCCGATGTCATTTCCAGCAGCGAGACTTCCGACGTGCCGAGCGCGATCGATGCATTCGGTTCGAGCTTTGATGCAATGCCAAGCCGATGCGCCGTGCGCGTCACCGCATTGGGGCCGAATTCCAGTGTCAGCCGCACCGACACCGTGTTCAACGACATCGCCAGCGCCTGCGTCAGCGTGACGGGTCCATAATATTCGCGTGTGTAGTTTTCTGGCTTCCAGCCTTTCACCGAAATCGGTTTGTCTTCGCGGATCGTATCCGGCGTCAGGCCGCGTTCGAGCGCGGTGAGATAAACGAACGGCTTGAACGACGAGCCCGGCTGGCGCTTCGCGGCAACGGCGCGATTGAACTGGCTGTCCGCATAGCTTTTGCCGCCGATCATCGCGCGGACTGCGCCATCGGGCGTCATCGCAATCATCGCGCCCTGCTCGACACCGAATTTCGCGCCTTTGGCGGCGAGTTCTTCATTGATCGCTTGTTCGGCAAAGAGCTGCATCGCCGGATCGATCGATGTTTCGACGACGATGTCGTCCTCGACACGTCCGACGAGATCATCAAGCACGTCCATGATCCAGTCGGCGACATAATTGATCGAGCCGTTACTGGTCTGCTTGAGCGCGTGCGCCGGCTGGGCGATTGCGATCGCTGCCGTCTTGTCGGTGATGAAGCCGGCATCGGCCATCGCCGCCAGCACCACCTGCGCGCGGCGCTGTGCGCCATTCGGATTGCGCGTCGGCGCCAGCCGCGACGGCGAGCGCACGAGCCCCGCCAGCATCGCCGCTTCTGGCAGCGACATCTCCCGCGCATGCTTGCCGAAATAGCGTTGCGCCGCCGCCTCCACGCCATAGGCGCCGGCTCCGAAATAGACGCGGTTCAGATAGAGGTCGAGAATCTCGGTTTTGGTGAATTTGTGCTCCAGCCACAGCGCCAGCACGACCTCCTGCAGCTTACGGCTATAGGTGCGCTCCTGCGTCAGGAACAGGTTCTTGGCGAGCTGTTGCGTCAGCGTCGAGCCGCCTTGCGATACGCCGCGTCGCAAGATGTTGGCCACGGCCGCGCGTGCGATGCCGATGGGATCGATCCCGAAATGCGAATAGAAGCGCCTGTCCTCAATGGCGATGAAGGCCTGCGGCACGTATTTCGGCAGCTCTTTCACCTTGGCGGAAACGCCGCTGTCGCCGCGCACCGCCAGGATGCGCCCATCCGTTCCGGCGATCTGGATTGAGGGTGGCCGCTTGGGCACCTCGAGCGACTGGATCGGCGGCAGATGTGCGCCCACCCACACCAAGAGGCCGACAACGCCGATCACGGCCCAGAGGCAAAGAACCACGCCCCAATAGGCAATACGGCCGGGCAGCGATCTTCGGCGTCCTCCGCCACCGCCGCTCTTCTTCTGCGGCTTGGCGGGCGCGACTTGCTCTGTCTTGCTGCTGGCTGGCTTCTTGCGTGCGCGCGGCTTGGTGCGGGCCATGTCCTCGTCGGTAGCCGAAAGTCTGTCTTGAGGGTCGACGCGCAGCTCCCGTTTGGGACCCTCGACATCGAACTTTGGCTCGCGGCGCGCGGCCTTGTTTCGCCGTCCCAAAGCCATCCCCCGCAGCGTCGGACGTCCGGGCCGCTTCCTGCGCACCGGGACCAAAGCCGGACGCTACGAGAGGGAATTTAAACAGCGGTTAAGGTTGGGTGCGTCGCTGTGGCGAACATGCGACTGATTGGCGCAAAGCGAGCCAAAAAGCCCGGGAAATAAGCGCTTTTGCATTTGCACGTCGGTGTTTTTGTGCTTGTTCGCCGACGGCCGGGGGATGCCGGTGGTACAACTTTGGGGAATCCAATGCGTAAAGTCGCTCTTGTTCTTGCACTTGCCGTTGCTGCTGCACCGACGGCCGCTCTGGCCGCCAAGAAGAAGCCTGCCAAGGCTCCGGCCGCCAAGGCTGCCCAGGGGCCGGTTGATCCGAACGCAAACGGCAAGAAGTTTGTCGTCGCTGCGTTCTCGCAGCCCTACCTGGCATGGAAGTCGGTGTGGGCGCCGGAAGCTGCTGCTCCGGCAAAGGGCAAGAAGAAGTAATTCCACTTCACGAAGTGATTGCCTGAAGGGCGCTGGAGCATCGCTCCGGCGCCCTTTTTCTTGTGTGCAACCGGGTGACGGCTAAAGCCGCGCCTCCAGCACGACGTTGAACGGCGTCTCGGCGGCACAGCGGAATTGCCTGAAGCCGGCCTGACGGGTGACCTCGCCCAGCCGCGCATTTCCGGCCTGGGCGCCGAGCGCGAGACCGACCTCCTGATTGAGCGAGCAGGGCACGCAGATGCTGGTGGAGAAGGCGTAATAGACACGCCCCACCGGGTTGAGATTGTCCTCCAACCTGTCGCCCGCTTTCGGCTCGACAAGCATCAAGGTGCCGTCGCGCTTGAGTGCCTCGCGCGCATGCGACGCCGCGCCGACCGGATCCCCCATGTCGTGCAGCGCGTCAAACATCGTCACGAGATCGAAACCGTCGCCGGCAAAGTCCTGCGCACGCCCGACCTCGAAACGCACATTGCGCGCACCGTTGATGTGGCTGCGGGCATGCGCGATCGATGCATCATGAAAATCGATGCCGATGAATTCCGAACGCGGAAACGCTTCCGCCATGATCATGGTCGACGATCCGTGCCCGCAGCCGATATCCGCAACGCGGGCGCCGCGTTCGAGCTTCTCGACGACGCCATCGAGTGCCGGAAGCCATTCAGCAATCAGGTGCGTCTTGTAACCGGGGCGGAAGAAGCGTTCGACACCGCAGAACAGGCAATTGCAGCGATCGCCCCAGCCGAGTCCCTTGCCGGATTGAAACGCTTTGGCCAGTGCGGGTTCGTCGGCATAGATCGCCGACAGCGACTGAAAGCCGCCGGCCATGCTGACTGGACTGTCATCGCTCGCGAAGATCATGGCCTGCTCAGGCGACAGCGAAAATTTTCCGCTCGCCGTATCGTAATTCACATATCCCGATGCCGCCTGTGCCGACAGCCACTCGCGGACGTAACGCTCATGCGTTCCGGTGCGCTTTGCAAGTTCTCCGGCGCTGAGTGGGCCATAGGCGGCGAGGGCCCGAAACAGGCCGACTTTCTCACCGACAATGACGAGTGCGGCATTGGCCGCAGCGCCAAGATCGCTCACCACTGTGCCAACCAGTGTTTCCAGCTTTGCCATATCCGGCTGCAGATTATTTGCCTGCATGTCATCCTCCTCAAATTTTCAATGAGACCGGGCGGCTCATTGGCCGCTTGGGCGCCGAAATACTCGTGGCGTCGGTCCGGCGTGAGAGGCAGAATGGCCGCGACCGTGTCATTCGGGCCAAATCACACCATGTTGAACCGACCCGTTCGCGTCAGTCTCGTCGTGTTTCCGGAATGCGATCCGTCGATCATCTTCGGGGTGTTCGACACGCTGTGGGCTGCGGGGCGCGTCTCCGCCTTTTTCAACCGCACTCTGCCGGCTGATCCGCTTTTCGAGCCACGCCTTGTCGGAGCCAAGGCTGGTCCCCTGCAGTTATTCACCGGCGTGAGCATCGTGCTTCAGGACGCGGTGGACGACATATCGGAAACCGATATCGTTTTCGTGCCCAACATCATGGTCTTGTCGGATGCCGACTTGCGCAGGCTCGATCGAAAGCTGCTGGGCTGGATCACGAATATGCACGCCAAGGGCGCGCATATCTATGCGTCGTGCGGCGGTTCTCTCGCCTTGGCCGAAGCCGGGTTGCTGAAAGGGTATCAGGCGACAACGCATTGGTTCTACGTGCCGCTGTTTCGCGAGCAGTTTCCCGATGTCGATCTGCAACCGGATCGCATTCTGGTGCAGACGGGCGACGGGCATCGTCTGGTCTGCTCGGGCGGTGCATCGGCGTGGCAGGATCTCGCCTTGATGATGATTGCCAAGCGTGCCGGTACGGAAGAGGCGATCCGCATGTCGAAACTGTTTCTCTATCAGTGGCATCGTGACGGACAATTGCCTTACTCGTCGATGCGTCAGAATGTGGAGCATGGCGACGCGGCCGTGCTGAAATGCCAGACTTGGCTGGCCGAGAACTACGATCAGGACGATGTGGTCGCCGAACTGATCCGCCATTCCGGTCTGCCACGGCGGACATTCGCGCGTCGTTTCCGCGCCGCCACCGGGTATTCGCCGCTGGAATATGTGCAGGCGCTCCGTATCGAGGAGGCCAAGCAAATCCTTGAGACAAGCGCGATGGCGGTGGAGGAGGTCGCGCGCGAAATCGGTTACGACGATGTTGCGTCGTTTCGCCGGCTCTTCCGGCGTCTGGCGGGCATGAGCCCGGGCGAATATCGGCGCAAGTTCCAACTGCCGCTTATGGAAGGCGGCGCTGGCGCTCCGGCCGCACGTACGCAGTGATGTGAGAGCTTATGCGCGCGCCGCCGTCTTGTTTTCTTCGGAGGCAGGGCGTGCGAACAGCGCGACCAGAGCGCGCTTGATGGCTGCCTGACGGGTCGGCGAATTGATCTTGGCGCCGAGCAGATCGGTCACATAGAACACGTCCACCACGCGCTCGCCGAAGGTCGCAACATGCGCGGACGTGATGTTGAGCGATAATTTCGAAATCGTCGCAGTCAGTTCGTAGAGCAGGCCCGGCCGGTCCAGGCCCGTCACCTCAATCACGGTGTAGCGGTTCGACCATTCATTGTTGATGTTGACTTCGGGCTCGAGCACGAAGGCTTTCAGCCGTGCCTTTGGCGCCGCCTTGCGCGCTACGATGTCCGGCAGCTGAATCTCGCCCTTCAGGGCTTTCTCGATCGTGTCGGCGATGCGGTTTGCGCGTCGGTCTTCGTCGTCATCGCGTTCGAATTCGCGCGTCAGGGAAATGGTGTCGAGCGCGAGCCCGTCAGTGGTCGTGTAGATTTGCGAGTCGACGATGTTGGCGCCGGTGGCTGCGCAGGCGCCGGCGATGATCGACAACAGTCGCGGATGATCCGGCGCGATTACAGTCAGTTCGGTGACGCCGCGGGCGGCATCGAAATTGACCTGCGTCGCCAGCGTTCGTCCGGCGCCCCAGGTCTTTCGCAGGAAGTTTGCGTGCGCGATCTTGTGCGCTAGATCGACCTTGAGCCAGTAGGCCGGGTAATGACGGGCAATGTAGCTTTCGAGTTCGTCATCCGGCCAGTCCTTCATTTCCTGGCGGAATTCGGCCTGCGCCATGGCGACACGGCGCTCGCGGTTGACCTCGGAGAAGCCGCCGGTCAGCACGGGCTCGGTTTCATAATAGAGTGTGCGGAGGAGCTGCGCCTTCCAGCCATTCCAGACGCCGGGACCAACCGCGCGAATATCCGCCGTCGTCAGAATCACCAGCAATTTCAGCCGGTCCAGCGACTGCATGATGGCGGCGAAATTCTCGATGGTTTTGCGGTCGGACAGATCGCGTGACTGCGCGATCGTCGACATCACGAGATGGTTTTCGATCAGCCACGCAACTGTTTCCGTTTCGGCATTGTTGAGACCAAGGCGCGGGCAGAAACGCCGCGCGACGCGGGCTCCGGCAATCGAGTGATCCTCGACGCGGCCCTTGGCGATATCGTGCAGGAACAGGGTGATGCGCAGGATATCGCGCTGGCGCGGCTGCAGCTTCTTCACAAGCTCATTGGCGAGCCCGTATTCCTCGTGCGTGCCGGCCTCGATCTCCGAAATGACGCCCATGCAGCGGATCAGATGCTCGTCGACTGTGTAGTGGTGATACATGTTGAACTGCATCATCGCCACGACGCGGCCGAAAGCGCGCACGAAAGCGCCAAGGACGCCGGCTTCGTTCATTCGCCGCAGCACCGGCTCGGCATCGTTCTTGGCGGTCAGAATCTCGAAGAAGATCTCATTTGCTTCCGGGTTTTCGCGCAGGTCCTTGTTGATCAAATGAAGCGAGCGCGTTGCCTTGCGCATCGCGTCCGGATGGAAGGCAAGATCGTGCTTCTGGGCGAGATGGAAGATGCGGATCAGGTTGATCGGATCGCGTTCGAATACATCCGGCTTGGCGATGTTGATGCGGTTGTTGTCGACGATGAAATCGTCGGATTCTGCCAGTGACCGGCGGCCGGCCTTCGGTCGGAAGCGCGCGATCATGCGACCAAGTGCTGGTGCGCTCTTGGTGTGGTTGGCTTCCAGCGCGGCGCAGAGGATGGCGGTGAGATCCCCGACATTCTTGGCCGTGAGGAAGTAATGCTTCATGAAGCGCTCGACATCGCGCATGCCGGGATGCTCGGTGTAGCCGAGCCGTACGGCAATCTCGCGCTGAATGTCGAACGACAGGCGCTCCTCCGGGCGGTTGGTGACGAAATGCATGTGGCATCGCACCGACCACAGGAAGTCTTCGCAGCGGAGGAATATCTTGAGTTCATCCTGGTCGAACACGCCGTGATCGACCAGTTCCTCGACGGTGCGCACGCGATAGACGTATTTGCCGATCCAGAACAAGGTGTGCAAGTCGCGCAGCCCGCCTTTGCCGTCCTTGACGTTGGGCTCGACGATGTAGCGCGATTGGCCATTGCGCCGGAGACGGTCTTCGCGCTCGGCCAGCTTGGCGGCGACGAACTCAGCAGCGGTGCCCTGCACGACATCCTTGTCGAAGCGGATAACGAGCTCATCGAACAGCGCACGGTCGCCATAGAGAAAGCGCGATTCGAGAATCGCCGTGCGGATCGTCATGTCGGCTTTCGCTTGCCGGATGCACTCATCCACCGAGCGCGTGGCGTGACCAACCTTCAGGCCCATGTCCCAGAGGCAATAGAGGATGGCTTCAGCGATGGATTCGCCCCAGGCCGTCTGCTTGTAAGGAAGCACGAACAGAAGATCGATGTCTGAGCCCGGCGCCAGCAGGCCGCGGCCGTAGCCGCCAGTGGCGACGATCGACATGCGTTCGGCTTCGGAGGGGTTCAGCGATGGGTACAGCCGCTTGCTGGCGAATTCGAACAGCACGCGGATGATGTCATCCTGCATCAGGCAGAGGCGCTCGGCACAGCGCCGCCCATGCCGTTCCTTGAGCAGCAATTGTTCGGCCTGCTCGCGACCCTTTGCAAGCTCGCCTTTCAAGTAGTGTGCGACAGCCGTCCGCAATTCGATCTCGTCGCCGGAACAGGCTGCGGCCAGTTCGTCCAGTTTCTGGGCGGCTGCTTCGGCGTCAAAGATGCCGCTGGCCGGGCGTGGCGTCTGGTCGGGAGAAAGCATGGTGGATGGGGGATAGCGGAGCGTTTCTTTCCTGTCACGGCTGATTGTACCGTCCGGAGGCAAAGATATTTTACAATTTGGTCGGAAGGCGAAACGCTCATTTCATAGGCTGTCGAAATTTGCCAATCCATTTTATTGACGGGCGGAAATATCCCTTTAATTTCAGCGCGTAGCGCCGATTTGAGCGAACAGCTTGCGGGCGCTTAACAAATGCAGCTAAAGCGGTCGGGGCCCGCCCCGTCGCCATCAGCCGCGGGCGGGCGGTTTCAAAAAACTCCCGCTTTCATCAATCCGGCCCACCACGCTTCGGCGTGATCGCGGCCCTGTGCGTGGAGGTTAATCATGACTTTCTTTTCCCGCCGCTCGATCCTGGCGTCAGCGCTCTTTGTCGGTCTCGTGCCGAGCACGGCTTTGTTCGCACAGGACAAGCCCAAGGAAATTCGTATTGACTGGGCGACCTATAATCCCGTTTCGCTGGTCCTGAAAGACAAGGGCCTGCTTGAGAAGGAATTCGCAAAGGACGGCATCACCATCCGCTGGGTGCAGAGCGCCGGCTCCAACAAGGCGCTGGAATTTCTGAACGCCTCGTCGATCGATTTCGGATCGACGGCAGGTTCGGCCGCCCTCGTTGCCAAGATCAACGGCAATCCGATCAAGTCGATCTATGTTTATTCGCGCCCCGAGTGGACAGCGCTGGTTGCCGGCAAGAATTCGAACATCACCAAGATCGAAGACCTGAAAGGCAAGCGCGTTGCGGTGACGCGCGGCACCGATCCACACATCTTCCTCGTGCGCGCGCTGCAAAGCGTGAAGCTGACTGACAAGGATATTACGCCGGTGCTGCTGCAGCATGCCGATGGCAAGGCCGCTCTCGTTCGTGGCGACGTCGATGCCTGGGCCGGTCTCGATCCAATGATGGCCGCCGCCGAAATCGAGGATGGTGCCAAGCTGTTCTATCGCAACAAGGACGCCAACACCTGGGGCATCCTCAATGTGCGCGAAGACTTCCTGAAGAAGAATCCCGAGATCGTTCAGCGCGTGCTGAAGGTCTATGAAGAGGCGCGCAAATACTCGCTCGCCAATCCGGATGAGGTGAATAAGACCTTCATCGCCGTCACCAAGCTGCCTGAGAATGTCGTCGACCGTCAACTCAAGGAGCGCACCGAACTCACCCACTCGAAGATCGGCGCGCCGCAGAAGGAATCCATCCTTGCCGCCGGCATCGCCCTGCAGCAGGCCGGCGTTATTCCCGCCAATGTCGATGTGAAAGCCACCGTGGATTCGCTGATCGACGACAGCGTTGCCCTGACGAACTGATCGTCAGGCTCGCCGTTCCCGGGCTGGTTCCTCCCAAGCAGTCCCGGGAACGGCTTAATTGCTCGGAACATCGGTCCATTCAGTTATTTCTTGAACGCCACATGGGGTTGCGCCATGTCTATCTTCGACATGACATTCCCGAGCGTCCAGAAGGCGGAGAGCGCCGCAACAGACCAGCGTGTCCGCCATTCATGGCGGTTTAATCCGCTTCTGGGCCTTGTTTTACCGGTCGGCATTGCGGCGCTGTGGGAATTGGCGGTGTATCTCGGATTGTCCGATGGCCGCCTTGTGCCGCCACCCTCGGTGATCGCGGCGACGCTCTGGGATCTCGCAAAGACCGGTGAATTGTGGCGCCACACGCAGGCGACCGTGCTTCGCGTTGCAGCCGGCTTCGGCCTTGGTGTTGTAGCCGGCACATTGCTCGGTGCCATCGCCGGCTATTCCGCGCTGACCCGCACCATCATCGATCCGACCTTGCAGGCGCTGCGCGCGATCCCGTCGATCGCCTGGGTGCCGCTCTTCATCCTGTGGCTCGGCATCTTTGAAGCATCGAAGGTGACGCTGATCGCCGTCGGTGTTTTCTTTCCAGTCTATCTCGGTGTGATGGGTGCGATCCTGTCGGTCGATCGCAAGATCGTCGAAGTGGGCCGTGCCTTCCGCCTCTCCGGACCCGCGCTTGTGCGGCGCATCCTTCTGCCGGCGGTGTTGCCGGCCTACGTCGTGTCACTGCGCTCGGGCCTCGGTCTTGGCTGGATGTTCGTGGTGGCCGCTGAATTCATGGGCGCGTCGGAAGGTCTCGGCTATCTGCTGACCGATGGCCAGCAGCTCGGCAAGCCGGCACAGATCGTTGCCGCCATCATCGTGTTTGCGATCCTCGGCAAGACGACGGATTGGCTGCTCACCGCCGGTACTGCGCCGTTCCTGCGCTGGGAAGATCGCTTTCACGCGCGGCAGGAGGCCTGATCGTGCTATCGCTGGCTCGCGTTACCAAGACCTATCCAAACAATGTGCGCGCACTCGAGGAGTTTACGCTCGACGTCGCGCCGGGTGAAATCGTTGCCATTGTTGGCGGCTCCGGCTGCGGCAAGTCCACGCTGCTGCGTGCCATTTCCGGTCTTGACCGGCCGACCAAGGGCCTCGTGCATCTCGACGACGAGGTGATCACGCAGCCACATGAAAAGATCGGCATCATCTTTCAAGAGCCGCGATTGCTGCCGTGGCTGACGGTGGCCGAGAATGTCGGCTTCGGCATTGCGCATCTGCCTGCGGCCGAGCGCAAGGAACGCATTGCGCGCACGCTGGATCGCGTCGGGTTGTCCGACAAGGCCGATGTATGGCCGCGCGAGTTGTCGGGCGGTCAGGCACAGCGCGTGGCGATTGCCCGTGCTCTGGTCCCGCGGCCGGAAGTGCTGTTGCTGGATGAACCATTCTCGGCGCTCGATGCCTTTACACGCGCGGATTTGCAGGATCATCTGCTCGATCTTTGGGCCGATTCCAGGCCGACCTTGATCCTCGTCACGCATGACGTCGAGGAGGCTGTCGTGCTGGCAGACCGGATCATCGTGATGCGGCCGCGTCCTGGCCGTCTGTTCGAGGAGATCGATGCCGATCTGCCGCGTCCGCGCGATCGTCAATCGGCTGCCTTCGATCATGTGAAGCGCCGCGTGTTGGCGGCACTCGACCGCTCGCTCGGGCGGACCATCAGCGTGGACGATCGGGCCACGAAGTCGGAAGACGGTGCCGCCATGTGGTGGTAGCCGCTTCTCTTTACCTCTCCCTGCTTTTGGCTTCGCTGTTTGCCACCCTCTCCCCACATTGCAGGGAGAGGGATAAGCTGCGCGGCAGGGAGGACATAAAAATGAAATCCTACCAAGTCTGCGAATGCGGAGCGCCGCTGCAACTGCGTGAGGAACGCACGCCGGAACCTGTCGGCACCGAAGTCCTGTTGCAGGTCACGGCCGCTGGTATTTGCCACAGCGACATTCACTTCTGGGAAGGTGAATATGACATCGGCGGTGGCAAGGTGATGCGCCTTGCCGATCGTGGCCTGAAGCTGCCGATCACGCTGGGGCACGAGAATGTCGGCCGTGTTGTCGCCGTTGGACCCGATGCCAAAGACGTACGGGTCGGCGAAGAGCGGCTGGTCTATCCCTGGATCGGCTGCGGTACATGCGCAGTATGCCAGCGCGGTGACGAACAGCTTTGTCTCAAGCCGCAATTTGTCGGCGCTTTCCGCCCCGGAGGCTTTGCCGATCATATCGTGGTGCCGCATCCGCGCTATCTGATCGATTATGGCGATATCCCGCGTGAACAGGCCGCGCCGCTCGCTTGCTCGGGGGTGACCGCTTATGGCGCGCTGAAGAAGTTCGGCGATCTGCTCAAGACCGAACCGCTGGTTCTGATCGGGGCTGGCGGTGTCGGCCTGATGGCAATGGCGATCCTGCGCGCCATGAATGCGCGCGGCGCGATTGTGGTCGATATCGATGCCGCCAAACTCGAGGCCGCGATGCAATTAGGCGCGATCGCGACAGTCGATGCCAGCGCGCCGGACGCGGTCGCACAGATCCAGGCGCTGGTGAATGGTCGCATCTGGGCGGTGGTGGACTTTGTCGGCTCGGGCGCGACCGTGAAGCTCGGCAGCGATCTCCTGACCAAGGGCGGGCATCTGGTTGTCGTTGGTCTGTTCGGCGGCGAGATCACCATTCCAACGCCCTATATCCCGATGCGGGCCATGACTATTCAGGGCTCTTACACCGGCAGCCTTCCGGAGCTGACCGAACTGATCGCTCTTTTGCGACGGACCGCAATGCCTTACATGCCGGTGCAAATTCGTCCGCTCGACAGCGTGAACCAAAGCCTGCATGACCTGAAGAATGGCCAGGTCATTGGGCGCGTTGTGCTGGCGCCGAATTAGATCATTTATGCAATCTTGAATGTGATGAGGATAGTTGCGATGGATGCTGCCGAACTCCGGGCGATGCAGGCGCCGATCAAGGACCGTTACAAAACTGACGCCGCTTCGGCGCTGATCACCTTGAAGGCCAAGGGCACGCTTGATGATACCAACATCGCTTGCAAGGTCGAAACGGGCCGCGCTTTGGCCGTTGCTGGTCTCCATCCCGCGACGGGTGGCTCGGGAATGGAGCTGTGCTCCGGCGATATGCTGTTGGAAGCGCTCGTAGCTTGTGCAGGCGTGACATTGAAGGCCGTGGCTACGGCGCTCGAGATTCCGTTGAAGTCCGGAAGAGTGTCGGCCGAAGGTGATCTCGACTTCCGTGGCACGCTCGGCGTCGCCAAGGATGCCCCAGTCGGTTTCCGTGAAATCCGATTGGTATTCGATGTTGATACTGACGCCCCGCAAGAGAAGCTCGATCAGTTACTCAAGCTGACGGAGCGGTATTGCGTCGTTTATCAGACGATCAAGTCGGGTCCGTCCGTCGCGGTAACGCTTAATCGCGCATAATCCCTTTTTGGTACACATGAACGGCTTTGCGGCGCGGCAAGCGCTGCAGAGCTATCAAATTTTGTTAAAGCAGGCATTCGTGAGCGCATAATCGGCCTGAAGCCCTTTGCGCATGCCGCGAAGTTCGCTACAGCCTTGTCAGGCTTCCGCAACTCATACGCGAAAGTGCCCCTTCATTCCGAAGGGGAATGCCGGTGCTTTTTCGCTATGTCTCCTGCCGATTATTTTTGGCTCTCGCTTCTGCTGAAAGCGGCGCTAACAGCGACGATCATCGTCTCTGCATCGCTGATTGTAGAGCGTGGCGGCCCTTTTCTCGGCGCTATGATTGCGTCGCTGCCGACATCGGTCGGTGCGGCCTATATCATTCTGGCGCTGGAGCATACGCCTGAGTTCATTTCCAATTCTGCCGTCGGCAGTCTTGCGGGCAATGCAGCGGGTGTCACATTCGCCGCTATCTATGCATTGCTGGCACAGAGGCATTCTCTTGCCATCAGTCTCGGGAGCGCGCTGCTGGCATGGTTTGCTGCAGCATCTCTTCTAAGATTTGTTGATTGGGGTATTTGGGGCGCGATTCTTCTGAATGCCATTGTGGTCATGATCACCGTCACCGTGACAGCGCCAGCGCGTGCTGCCGCAGTGGCAAAGCCTGAAGCCACGTCGCGGCCTTATGATATTCCCTCGCGCGCATTGCTGGTGTCGCTCTTCGTGATTCTGGTGACGACCGTGAGCCATTCCATCGGACCATTTGCGTCCGGTGTCTTTGCTGTCTTTCCAATGGCGATGTCGAGTTTCATCGTCATCTTGCATCCGCGCATCGGTGGCAAAGCGATGTCCAACGTCATCGCCCATGCTCAGGTGCCGATGATCGGCCTCATCTTTGTTTTCATCATCGTCCACTTCATGGCACTAGTCGTTGGCGTCTGGTGGGCGCTAACACTGGGATTGCTGGCATCGCTTGCGTGGAACGCGTTTCTTTGGGTGAAGCGCACGCTGTTTGTGGCTGCCATGCCGCTGGAGTGAGGGCTTGGGACGCGCGGGCTATTTGGCTTTGTCCGCGAGCGTCTGCTTCAGCGCATAAAGTGCGTCCATCGCTTGCCGCGGCGACATCTCATCCGGGTGCAGCGTATTGAGTGCGGCGATGACGGCCGTGAGCGCATCGTCCTGAGCCGGGGGAGGCGTTTGCCTGACGGCCTGAAAGAGCGGCAGATCCTCAAAGCCGCGCAGCGGTGGCCTGCCACGATCATCGGCCTCAAGTTCGGCCAGCACGACTTTCGCGCGCTCGATCACGCTGGCGGGCAGGCCGGCCAACTTGGCCACCTGAATGCCATAGGAGCGATCCGCCGCGCCCGGCATCACTTCATGCAGGAATACGACGTCGCCCTGCCATTCCTTCACGCGCATGGTTGCGTTGTGGATGCGCGGCAGCTTAGTGGCGAGCGCCGTCAGTTCATGGAAATGCGTTGCGAACAGCGAGCGGCAGCGATTGACTTCATGCAGGTGTTCGACACTTGCCCATGCGATAGACAAGCCATCGAAGGTGGCAGTGCCTCGGCCGATCTCGTCAAGGATGACGAGCGAACGCTCGGTTGCTTGATTGAGAATGGCGGCGGTCTCCACCATTTCCACCATGAAGGTTGAGCGGCCGCGTGCCAGATCGTCGGCAGCACCGACGCGCGAGAACAACCTGTCAATGATGCCGATGCGGGCCTGCCGCGCCGGCACGAAGCCGCCCATCTGCGCAAGAATGGCGATGAGTGCATTCTGGCGCAGGAAGGTCGATTTGCCGGCCATGTTTGGGCCGGTCAGCAACCAGATGCGGCCGCTGTCTTTCTCCTGCGGCGGTGAAAGATCGCAGTCGTTGGCAATGAACGGTTCGCTGATGCTTTGTTCGACGACTGGATGCCGTCCGCCATCGATGGCGAACGCCAGTGATCGATCGATCTGCGGACGCACATAATCCCGCTCGACTGCCAAAGTCGCCAGTCCCGATGCGACATCGAGCGTTGCCAGCGCTTCGGCCGCCACCTTGATGCTGTCGCCGTTGCTGGTGACATCTCGGGTGAGGCGTTCGAAAATCTCGAGCTCGAGGCCAAGGGCGCGATCCGCCGCACTGACGATCTTGGCTTCCAGTTCGCCGAGCTCGGTCGTCGTGAAGCGCACCTGTCCGGCCAGTGTCTGGCGATGGATGAAGCGCGCATTGAGCGGCGGCGCCATCAGCTTTTCGCCGTGCTGGGCGGTCACTTCGACAAAATAGCCAAGCACATTGTTATGCTTGATCTTCAGCGCCTTCAGGCCGGTCTCGTCGGCATAGCGCGCCTGCAATTCGGCGATGACCTTGCGGGATTGATCGCGCAGCGCTCGTGTCTCGTCGAGCGTCGGATCATATCCGGTGCGGATGAAGCCGCCATCGCGCTTGAACGCGGGCAGGTCGTCTGCGAGCGCCGCCGACAAATCTTGAAACAGGGTTTGGGACGGCCGTTTCAAGCCGTCTGCCGCCTGCGCAATGTCGGCTGGCAGCGCCGATGCTTCCGACAGACGCGATGCAAGTGCGACACTGGCCGCAAGTCCGTCGCGGATTGCGGCGAGATCGCGCGGGCCGCCGCGGCTGACGACGAGGCGCGTCAGGGCGCGCGCCAGATCGGGAGCGGCTTTCAGTTGGCTGCGGACATCGCTGCGCAGCAATGCGTCAGAGGTGAAGAATTCAACCGCATCCAGACGATACGAGATGGCGTCGGGATCGGTCAGTGGTGCGGCAAGATGCTGCGCAAGCAGACGCGATCCTGCCGACGTGATGGTGCGGTCGATGGCGGAGAATAAGGAGCCGCGCCGTTCGCCCGATAATGTCCGCAGCAATTCGAGATTGGCGCGGGTCGCGGCATCGATAGCGAGCGAGGCGCCGGCGCTTTCGCGCAACGGCGGTGAAAGGGGCGGACGCTTGCCGAATTGCGTGCGCTCGACATAGGTGACGCAGGCGGCTGCCGCCGTCAGTTCGATGCGCGAGAGCGGGCCGAAGCTTTCGGTGGTGGCGACGCTGAAATAATCCGAGAGCCGGCGTTCGGCGGTCGCGCCGTCGAACACGTCGCGGGTCAGCGGCATGACATGCTCGAATTGTCGCAGCAGCGGCGCAATCTCTTCATCGGAATAGAGCGCGTCCGAGACGATGATTTCGCCGGGATCGACGCGGGCGATTTCGGCGCCGAGGTTGCCTTCGTCGCATTCGGTCACGCGGAATTCGCCGGTCGAGATATCGATCCAGGCCAGCGCGAAACGGCGTTGCTCGGTGTCCGAGGAGGTGCGTGTGCTGGCCAGAGCAAGCAGATAATTGTTGCGCTTTGCGTCGAGCAACGTGTCTTCTGTGAGCGTTCCGGGCGTGACCAGACGCACCACGCCGCGCTGGACGACGCTTTTGCCGCCGCGCTTCTTGGCTTCCGCTGGATCCTCCAGCTGCTCGCAGACCGCGACTCGATGCCCCAGAGCAATCAGCCGATGAAGGTATTCTTCGGAGCGCTCGACCGGCACGCCGCACATCGGGATATCATTGCCTAAGTGCTTGCCGCGCTTGGTCAAAACGATGCCGAGTGCGCGCGAGGCGACCTCCGCATCCTCGAAGAACAGCTCGTAGAAATCCCCCATTCGGTAGAACAGCAGACAATCTGGATTGGCCGCCTTGATCTCGATGAATTGCTCCATCATCGGCGTGACGCGGGCATTCTCGCCCACGGCTGTCTGCGAAGGTCTGCTGGTATCGTCCATGGCCCGCTATCTAGCAAACCCTCCCACGAAAAAGAAATCGCCGGGGACAGGCCCCGGCGAGTGCTCGTGGAAACCGGCTTCTTCTGGCCGGAATTGAACCCTGGTTAGTCGTATTTCACGAAGATCTTGCCCGTAATTCTCTCGAGATTCTTGTAATAGACCTTGTCGAGATCGGATTTCGGCATCCCGTAATCGTCGAGGATGCGGATGGTCTCGCGGATATACATCGTGCCCTTTTCCGGATCGAACGGGCAGTCGGACGCGAAGATGACCTTGTCGAGATCGAAGAAGCCGAAACCGAGCTTCATCGCGCCTTCGGAAGTGAAGGTCGCGGTGTCCGGATAGAAGTTGTGCTTGAAGTAATCGAGCGGTCGCTTCTTCAGGCTCTTCAGCAGCGCGCCGTAGTCTTCGTCCGATGTCCGCGTGCCGAGCTGGTCCCAGCCCGGACCGACGCGGCCTTCCAGCGTCGGCACGATCGAACCGAAGTGATGCACCACTACTTTCAGGTTCGGATGGTCATCCATGATCTTTGAGAAGACGAGACGCGCCATCATCGCCGCGGTCTCGTAGGCCCAGCCGAAGGTCCACCAGATTTCGTAGAGCGACTTTTTCTCGTCGAGGTAATCCGGGAAATTGGCCGCGCGCGCCGGATGAGTCCAGACCGGCTTGTTCAGCTTCTCCATCGCCGCGAAGAAGGGCCGGAATTCAGGGCGATCGACGGGCTTGCCGCCGACATTGGTGTAGATCTGCGCACCGCAGGCACCGAGCTGGTTGATTGCGCGCTCGGTCTCGCCGACACCGGCATCCCGTGCGATCAACGGCGCCTGTGCGATGAAGCCGGCAAACTGGTCCGGATATTTCTCGCAGAGCTCGGCCATGCCGTCGTTTCCGATCTTCGCGTATTCGACCGCGAGATCGGGATCGCCTTTCGACAATTGCTCCAGCGTCGGCGCGGCCAGCGACAGGATCTGCTTGTAGTCGGGAAACGAGTCGATAATCTTGCGGCGCACGTCGAGATCGTAGATTGCCGGAATGTTGGTCGAGCGCTTGCCGATATCCGGCAAGCCGCTGTTCTGAAGCGCTTCGAAGTATCTTTTCGGAAAGAAGTGATTGAAGGCGTCGATACGCATGAGGGCATCCCTAGCTTGCAAGAAGAATGGATCTTAGACCCGTCGTCGTAGTGGAGCATTCAAACTCCGCTCATTCCCGCGAAGGCTGGAGTCCAGATTTTAATTCTGGGTCCCCGCCTTCGCGGGGACGAGCGACTCATTTCTTTTTCCGGCTGCGCAGCAGAGTTAGCTAGTAAGGCGTGATGACGTTCAGCAGCGCCTGCCGCTTTTCCTTCATCACAGCGTCGCGGGCGCGTTGCAGTGCCGCCGGCACATCCTCGGGACGCTCGACGCGTTCGCCATATCCGCCTTGCGCGGTGACAAATTCGTCGAAGGGCGGGCTCGGATCGAGATCGGCCATGAAGCGGCCGTCATCCTCGCCGGCGGCACCGTCCTTGAACATCGACAGCGTCGCCTTGCGAACCGCGCCGTAGCGGCTGTTGTTGAAGATGATCGACAGCACCGGCAGCTTGAACTTGTCCTGAACCCAGTGACAGACAGTCGGGTTGGTGAACATGTAGCTGCCGTCGCCGAGCGTCGCGACGATCAGCTTCTCCGGCGCGGCGAGCTTCGCGCCAATCGCGGCACCGAGACCCCAGCCGAGGCCGCCGGCCGGGCCAAGGCCGAAGAAGGTCTCCGGCTTCTCGCGCCCGCAATGCTCGATGCTGAGCGGATATTCGTTGAAGATCACGGCGTCCGAGCCGAAGGCTTCGCCGATGCAATGGCTGAGATATTGCGGCGTGATCTTGTCGGGCGCACCGCGCGCTTCCTTGGCGACGCGATCCTGCCGCGCCTTGATGCGTTCGGCGGCTTTCTTGCGGCGCGCGTCGATCCCGGAGGCCATCGCCGGCAGATGCTTCTCCAGTGCCTTGTCCAACGCTTCGAAAACGATCCCCGAGCGCGAGCCGATCGACAGGTCGCTCTGGAAAGACCGCATCGGATAACGCTGATAGACCGGGTCTTCGCCGATTTGCACGACCTTGCAGCCGTCCTTCACCTTATCGAGATGCGGATACCACGGTACGTCGCATTCGGCGCTGATGATGAGATCGGTCTCGGCAACAAGCGGTCCTGAATCGAAGCCGACCAGCATCGGATGATTGGTCGGGAGCGTCACGACGCGCGCATTGTGTGCGACGACCGGCAGCCCGTAACGATCGGAGAGCTTGGCGAGGGCCGCCACAGCACGCGGATCGCCTTCGGACGAGGTGATGATCAGCGGTGATTGCGATTTCGTGATCATCTCCGCGAGCGCATCGATGGCGCGCGGATCGGGATAGGCCTGCGCCGGCAATTGCCGCGGTGCCGTCGTCATATCGCCGGGAACAGGCGCCGAGATCGGTTCGCGCGGCAACACGAGATAGACCGGGCCGCGCGGCGATGTCATCGCCATTTCATACGCACGCGCAGTGACGTCGGCCACTTGCTCGGGCATTTTCAGTTCATAATCCCACTTCACCATTTCGCGCAGCATGCCCGCCTGGTCGAACATTTCCTGCGCCCAATGAATCGAACGGGTGCGCGATCCGAAAGTCCCCTTCTCGGTGAAAGGCGTCCGCCCTGCGGCCAGGATCACCGGTGCGCGATCGCGCGAGAGATTGGTGATGTTGTTGATGGTATTGCCGGTCCCGACATTGACGTGCACCATCACGGCCTGCGGGCGGCCATTCATCAGATAGGCGCCATGCGCCATCGCCACTGCGAGATTTTCATGCGGCACCAGAACAGGCTGCGGAAACTTGGCGTTGCTGGTGCGTGCGCGTGTGAACGCTTCGACGATCGCCGGAAAGTCCGTGCCGGGATTGACGAAGAAATAATCGACGCCGTGGTCGGACAGTGTCTTCAAAAAGATTTCGGCTGCGATGGGTTCGCGCGTTTCGGTCCGGCTGGTGGACGTTGCCGACATGCAAGTTTCCTTGGTTGTTCGCTCTGACAATCGCGGACGTTTCCAAACGTCACTTGTTATTCTGCGCAACGCATAGCGGAGCGCGGCGGCGCTTACAATGCCGCCTGCAACATGAGCGATATTCGGGCGGTGCTATTCAGCCGCAATCCGGAACGACAACCGGGCGTCGAACTCATCCAGACATTTGCCGAGTGAAGCACCCTCCGGATCCATCAACGCTGCTGTGCGGGCGCTGGCGATGCCGTCGATGGCATCCTGAACGGGAATCTGCCCAAGCAGGGCCGGGCGGATCAGGCGTGTCTCGATCGAATGGAAATTTGACGTGCCGCGTTTGTGCGTTGAGCCGTACCCTTTGATCAGGCGCGCGCATTCGGCGATCTCGAGCGCGAGAGCTGGTGACAGCTTCGCGGCATCGGCAATGAAGCCGAGCCAGGTTTCAATCTGCGCTTGCTCTTCCTGATAGCGATGCATGAAGCGGCGCAGCGGACGCAGCTTGGCCAGTGTCCAGAATTTCAGATAGCCGGTGACGGATGTGGTCTGCACATACATGCCGACATGCACGCGATCCATCCAGCCGCGGCGTTCTGCTGCGGCAATGATGCGTTTGGCGAGCGAAGGCGGCAGCACCTGGCACATCTCTTCGATGCCAGGCTTCAGAAATTCTGTGACGCTGAAAGGTTCGTCATTCTTTGCGCCAAGTTCCTGCGAAATCCGTTCCATGCGGGCGGGATCGATCTTCGCCTGTGCGACGCGGATCAGATCCTCGAATGACATGCGGACGGCGAGGTGGCGTGCGGTCTCGCGCAGCAACTTGCCGTCGTCGCTGATGCCGAGATCGCGCATCCGGCCGAGGCGATCCAGGAACAGCCGGGCGTAGTCGCCATCCTGGAAACGGGTGAGGCGGCGCACGCCTTCGATCATGAAATCCTGCGCCGTTTCCGGCATGGTCTGGCGGATTTCATTTTCGAGCGTTGCCAGATCGTTGCGTGGCTTTTCGCGCCGCTTGCCTTGGTCCGGACGCTTCAGCGCCGTCGCTTCCATCTTGGCGGCGTTGAGGCCGGCCTTGAAGCCGCGCAGATTTGCTTCCGCCGCTTTGCCTTCGGCACGGATCGCGTCCTCGAATGTCTCGACCGGGATCGGCAGCTTGCCGCAGCCGGCAATCGCGCCGAGCATCACGGCGTTGATCATCGCGCCGGCTTCCTTTGCCACCTGCTCCATGTCGAACAGGATGCGGCTTTGCGAATTCTTTTCCGCCACATCGAGCAACCGGGCTTCGTCGAAGCGGCCATCGCCCAGCGCCATTTTTTCGTTGATGACATAGAAGCGGCTGGTGGATGAGATCAGCAGCGTGCGATCGGGCGTGCAGAAGCCGCCCGCGATGCAACGGCCCGCTTCCATGAATTCGCTCGACAACAGGACATCGATGTCGCCGATGCCCGGTGACAGCGCCAAGACCGGGCGTTTGCTGCCGAGTTCGCTGTACGGTACCGGATAGATCTCGATGTAATAGGTCGTGCCGCCGGTCCGCTGCGCGACACCGGGGATCGAGGTCGATTGTGCCGGCAAGCCGAGCTTTGCCGCGGCGGAGATGATCCAGTTGGTGAGAACGCCGCCGCCTTCGCCGCCAAGCGCGGCGATGAGGATGGTGACCGGGCGCTGGGGCGTGCTCATGCTGCCACCTGTTCGGTGCTGCGTCCGCCGAACCAGCCGATGACGGCGCGGCGTGTGCGAAACAATGTGCGATCCCACCAGGTCGCGTTGCGCACGATTTCGGCGCGGTAGAAGGACGGGCACAGCACAGCGGCATGTGCGACTTCGCCGCACAGACCGCAGCCGACGCAGGATTCGATCACGGTAGCGACCGGATCGGTGCGCAGCGGATCGGGCGAGGGCTTCACCGACAGCGACGGACACCCCGAGAGGCGGATGCAGGAATGGTCGCCGGTGCAGATCTCGTCATCGACACCGAATTTCGTGCGCACCACGCGTTCGCCGCGGGCGAGCTTGCCGGCGTCTTCCGCGCGCACACGACGCTGACGCGCGAGCTGACATTCGCCATCGGCGATGATGACCTTCAATCCGTGTTCAGTACTGGCCAGTGCTTCCTTCACCGTCGCCATCATCTTGCCGACGCTGTAGGTGCGCACCTTGCGCATCCATGTGACGCCAAGCGTCTTCAGCGTCTTCTCGATGTCCATCTTCTGGCCTTCGCCGGAACGGCTCTTCAGCGACGACGGCATGAATTGCAGGCCGGTCGCAGAGGTGTAGCCGTTCTGGAAGACGATCAGCAGGCCATCGCCCTTGTTGAACAGGTTCGAGGCGACGCCGGTGATCACGCCGTTATGCCAGAAGCCGCCATCGCCCATGACGGCAATCGGGCGTTTTTGAATATTGGGTCCGACAGCCGCGGCGCTGGCGAGCGACATGCCATAGCCGAGAACCGAATTGCCCATGCTGAAGGGCGCGAACAGGCCGAAGCAGTGGCAGCCGATATCAGCCGAGATATGCGCGTTGCCGATTTCCTGCTGCGTCAGCTTCAGCGCGGAGAAGACCGGACGTTCGGGGCAGCCGGTGCAGAAAGTCGGCGGCCGCGGCGGCAGATCGCGCAACGCGGTCGACACCGCCGGCACATGCGCAATCATCTTGCCAAGGCGCTCGGCGATTGCATCGACATCGACACGCGCGGGCCGCGCCTCGGTGAGGAATTTCGCAAGACCTTTCAGCAATGCGTCCTGCGTGTACTCACCGGCTTCCGGCAGCACGTCCTTGCCGTGAAGGCGCGTCTGCACATCGCCGCGGCGCAGCTCCGTCGCGACCATCTGCTCGATATACTCGGGGAAACCTTCCTCGACGATCAGCACCGATTTCTTGTCGGCGCAGAAGGAGCGGATTTCCTCCGGCACCAGCGGATAAGTGACGTTGAGACACAGGATCGGAATGCGGCATTCGCCGAACAGATCGGCGAGGCCGAGCCGCTCCAGCGCGCGCAGCGTGCCGTTGTACAGGCCGCCCTGCACGATGATGCCAATGTCTTTCAGATCGCCAGGGAAAATCTCGTTCAGCTTTTCGCGGCGGATGAATTCGCGTGCCGCCGGCAGACGCTCCTCGACCTTGTTGCGCTCCTGCACGAACGTGACGGGGGGGTGCGACAGGCGGGCGAAGTTATGCGGCGCGGGCTTTGTCGGATGCAGCGAGGACACATCGGGCTTGCGGTTGTCCTTGGCGGCGAAGGAACCGGTGACATGGCAGGCACGGATGCGAAGCTCCAGCATCACCGGCGCGCGGCTGGCTTCCGACAGTTCGAAGCCCTTCTCGACCGTGCGCACGATGCTCGGCAGATCCGGCCGCGGATCGAGCAGCCAGATCGAGGATTTCATCGCATAGGCGTGCGAGCGTTCCTGGATGACGGCGCCGCCTTCGCCGTAATCCTCGCCGACGATGATCATGGCGCCGCCCATGACGCCGGGCGATGCAAGATTCGACAGCGCGTCGGACGCGACATTGGTGCCGACGATCGCTTTCCATGTCACCGCGCCGCGGATCGGATAATTGATCGAGGCGCCCAGCATCGCCGCGGCGGAGGCTTCGTTGGTGCAGGTTTCGACATGCACGCCGAGTTCTTTGAGGTAATCCTCGGCATCCACCATCACATCGAGCAGATGCGAGACCGGCGCGCCCTGATAGCCGCCGACATAAGACACGCCGGATTGCAGCAGCGCCTTGGTAACGGCAAGGATGCCCTCGCCATGGAAGGTTTCGCCGTCGCCCAATCGCAGCGACTGCACTTCTTTTTTGAATGAGCGTTCCATCGTCCCGATCGCTGGCCCTTTGCGGGCCGATAGTTGGATTTCAAACTATTCTAGCAGATTGGTCCTGTTATAAAAAGGCACTTTTCTGCCGGTTTTCAAGCGATCCGGTGCGCGAAACTGCCGCCCCCCTAGATGTGGGACGGCAGCCAGGTGGCGAGGATCGGGAAGGCCACGAGGATCGCCAGGCGAATGATGTCCGTGATGATGAACGGGATCACGCCGGCGAAGATGGTCGATATCTTCACATCCTCGAGCACGCTTTTGATGACGAAGATGTTCATGCCGACCGGCGGATGGATCAGGCCGAGCTCCACCGTCATCACGATGACGACGCCAAACCAGATCGGGTCGAAGCCCATCTGCTTGATGACCGGGAAGATGATCGGAACCGTGAGGATGATCATCGCCAGCGCGTCCATCAGACAGCCGAGCAGGAGATACATGATCAGGATCACCGTCAGCACGCCATAATTGCCGATGCCGAGGCCGGTGAGGAACTCGGTCACCTTTTGCGGGGTCTGGGTGATGGTGAGGAAGTAGCCGAACAGCAGCGCGCCGATCAGGATCGTGAACACGGCCGCGGTGGTGCGCGTGGTTTCCAGAAGGCAGCGCAGGATGTCCTTGCCGGACAGGCGCCCGCGCACGAGGCCGATGATGAAGGCGCCGCCGGCGCCGGCACCGGCTGCTTCCGTCGCGGTGAAGAGCCCACCATAGAGACCGCCGATCACGAAGGCGAACAGCAGCAGCGTTGCCCACACGCCTTTCACGCTCTCGATGCGTTCGCTCCAGGTTGCCTTTTCGCCCTTCGGAAGGAAGCCGGGGCGAAGATGGCCGATCAGCGTCACCGTGATCGCATACATGAACACCGCGAGAATACCGGGAATGACGCCGGCGACGAACAGCTTGCCGATATCCTGCTCGGTGATGATGCCGTAGATCGCCAGCACGGTGGAGGGCGGGATCATGATGCCGAGCGTGCCGCCGGCGGCGATGACACCAGTCGCAAAACTCTGCGGATATTTGAACCGCCGCATTTCCGGATAGGCGACGCGCGAGAAGGTGGCGGCCGTTGCCACCGACGAGCCGCAGATCGCGGCAAAGCCGCCGCAGGCGAGAATGGTGGCGATGCCAAGGCCGCCGCGCAGATGGCCGATGAAGGCGTTGGCGGCGCGGAACAATTCGCGGCTCATGCCGGATGTGGTCGCGAACGATCCCATCAGAAGGAATAGCGGCACGACGGCATAGTTGAAGTCGGTCACCGTGCGCATGGTCGTGTGGCCGACGATCTTCAGCGCGGGCCCGGCACTCGTCAGATAGCCGAAGCCGGCAACGCCGACGAGGCCCATCGCCATGCCGATCGGCACGCGCAGCAGCATCAGGGCAAAGAGGGAGACGAAGCCGATAATTGCGACAGCGTTGGTGCTCATGGCGTCTTTCTCACTCGCCCGACTTCACAAGATCCGGTGTTTTCATCAGTTCCGGGTGGAAGATCAGCCGGTAGGTGCGCACGGCAATCAACAACACGGCAGCAACGTCGCCGATCCAGGCCACTGCGAAGAAAGGCCAGACCGGTAGACGTAAATCGAAGGTCGCCAGATTGGACTGGTAGGTGGTCGAGACCTTGTCGAACAAGGTGTAGGTCTGCACCGTGACGACGAACAACAGCACCAGGGTCGCGAACACGTCGATGATGCGCTGCCAATAGGGGCTGACATTGGCCCAGAGCAGGTCGACGGTGATATGCGTGCCGCGATAGCTCGTCGCGGCAATGCCCCAGAAGATCAGGATGCCAAGCAACAACTGACCGAAATCATAGGCGTCGGGGATGGTGTAGCCGAAGAAATAACGCAGAAGGATTGACACGAAGACGTCGAAAGCAACGAGGCCGATAAAGAAAGCCGCGATCCATTCAATCGAGTCGATGAATCGATCCATGTATTTCGACACGATGTTTCCTCCCCTAGACCCGCACCGATATAAACGGCGCATAATTTTTTTATTGGCCTTGTTGGCATGACGGCGGGGGTGGTTCCCCCCGCCGCCGGTTTCATTTCATCTGCGAAATGCCGAAGGATCAATAGGCGGAGTTGAATTTCGCCAATGAGTCTTTCAGCTCTTTCATGATCTCGTCGGGATTGCCGCCCGCTTTCTTCACGTTCGCTGCCCACGCCTGTTGCAGCGGTTCCGCAGCCTTTTTCCACTCGGCAAGCTGTTCGGGAGTCAGCGGATAGACTTCGTGGGCAGGGTCGGCCTTCAGCTTGGCGACGCCGGCATGTTCGTAGTCTGCCCACGGCGTCGCGACCCGCAACGACCACTCGTTGGTGCAGTGATCGTCGATCACCTTTTTCTGCGAGGCCGACAGTTGCGCATAGGTGACCGGGCTGAACACGAAGGCAAACGTCGTCGCATAGAGCGGCGCATCGATGTGATACTTGGTCACCTTGTCGATGCCGAACAGCGGCACCGAGCCCCACGGGAAGGTCACGGCATCGGCCACACCCTTTTCCAGCAGGTCACGCACTTCCGGTGCGCTCGATTGCACGTTGGCTGCGCCAAGCTGGGAGGTGAATGTCGCCATGGTGGCGTGGGCGGGCCGGATCTTCATGCCCTTCAGGTCGCCCGGCACCACGATCTTCTTGGTCTTGGAATGGAACGAGCCGGGATCGTGGAAGAACGCCAGACAGAATTTGACGTCCTTCATCTCCTTGGCGGCATATTTCCGATACCAGGCATCGAAAGCCTGCGAGCCGCCTTTGGCGTTGGAAATGAGGAACGGCAATTCGCCGGCGCCAATGATCGGGAAGCGGCCCGGCTGATATCCCGGATTGATGTAGGTAAGATCGGCGATGCCGTCGCGCGCCATGTCGTAATGATCGAACGCCTTGCCGAGCTGCTGCGATGGATAAACCTTGAACTTCAGCGTGCCGCCGGATGCCTTTTCGACCGACGCGCCCCATTCTTCCAACGACTTCTGCAGCGGGTGGGACGGCGGCACCCAATGGGCCAGTTTCAACTCGAATGTGCGATCCTGCGCAGCGGCAGGGGATGCGGCGAGCGCCAGCGCGCCGGCGGCCGCATAGATAAAATGACTGAAGCGAAAAGACATGCGCAATTCCTCCTGGACTGCATTTGCCCACGTTGCCGGGCTTGTTATGAACGCTAAACGCGCTGGCCGCATTGTAAGGGAGAATAGTTGGATATAAAACAATTTTTCGGTCTGGACCTTTAAGCCCGGGATGAAAGCGATGGCGCCGCGCCAGGTGGCTGCATTACGAAAAGCCGAACAGCGGGCGGCACTCGATTCCGCAGCGCAGAATGGCGCCGGCGAGGCGATCGATATCGGCATGCTTGATGACTGGATCGGCTTCCATCTGCGAATGGCGCAAATTGCGTCATTCCAGTCCTTTGCTCGCCATGCGCAAGGCATCGAACTCAGCCCGGGCCGTTTTGCTGCGCTGGTGCTGATCGACCGCAATCCGGGTATCAGCCAGACAGCGCTGAGCCGGGCGATTGGTAGCGACAAATCCACGCTGACGCCGGTCCTTGATAAACTCGTCAAACGCGGGCTGGTCAGTCGCGAGCGTACGCACAATGACCGGCGGCTTTACGAATTGAAGCTGACGGATGCGGGCAGGAAGGTGATGCGTGCGATGCACGAGCACGCGCAGCAGCACGAAAAGAATCTCGATGCGCTGGTCGGGCCGAAAGACCGCGCCTTGTTCCTGAAAATCCTGCGCAGGATTGCGGCGACGCGGGAGTAGAACTCCGTCATGCTCGGCCTTGTGTCGGGCATCCACCTCTTCAGTCGACAGCGGCAAAGAGTGGATGGCCCGGGTCAAGCCCGGCCATGACGACGACGGGAGATAGAAGGAGTTCGCTATTCCCCCCGAAACTTCGCCGCCAGATCCTCCGGCAGCGGGTGCGACTTGATCTTGGTCTTGTCTTCGGGCGAAGCCTTCACCCAGGCGCGTGCTTCCTGCGCTTCCACTGCGAGCTTGCCGCCGTTCGTCAGAAGATGGCGGATTTCAAAGCTCGACCGGCCGACGCGAGTGAATGTGGATTCGATCTCGACATCATCGCCGAAGGTGGTCGGGATCATGAATTTCGCCTGCGTCGTCAGCACCGGATAGCCGGCAAAGTCATAACGCTTGAGCAATTGCGGCTTGGTAATGCCGGACGCCGCGGAAATCAGCATCGTCGTGTTGTGATCAAACATCGCGAAATAGCGCGGATAGAAAACAATCCCGGCCGGATCGCAATCGCCCCATTCGATCCGAAAACTGCGGCTGTAACTCAGCATAGTCATCCCAAACAATTAGTGTGGTCGTCCCCGCGGAGGCGGGGACCTATATTCCAGAGTGGTGGTATGGGTCCCCGCTTTCGCGGGGACGACGCCAGACGATGGCACAAGCTTTATCGCGGCGCCATGCGCAGCGCGCCATCGATGCGGATGACTTCGCCATTCATGTAGCCGTTGCGCACGATGAACAAGGCAAGGTCGGCATATTCCTCCGGCCGGCCGAGCCGCGGTGGGAAGGGAACGGAGGCGCCGAGGCTCTTTTGCGCCTCTTCCGGCAGCGACGACAGCATCGGCGTGGTGAAGATGCCAGGCGCAATCGCCATTACGCGAATGCCGAACTGGGCGAATTCGCGTGATGCCGGCATCGTCAGCGCAGCGACGCCGCCCTTCGACGAGGCATAGGCGGCCTGGCCGATCTGCCCTTCGAACGCCGCAACCGATGCCGTCGAGATGATGACGCCGCGTTCGCCGTCCGCGAGCGGCTCCGCCTTGCTGAGCGGCGCAGCGAACAGGCGCATCATGTTGAAGGTGCCGATCAGATTGATCTCGATCACCTTCTTGTAGTCGGCAAGCGGCATCGGACCATCGCGGCCGACGATGCGCTTGGGCGGCCCGATGCCGGCGCAATTCACCAGCACGCGGCCGACGCCGTATTTCTTGTGAACCTCTGCCAGCGCGTCCGCCGCGCTCTGCTCATCGGTCACGTCGCATTTGACGGCGATACCATCGAGCCTGCTGGCGACCTGTTCTGCCCCGCCGACATTGATGTCGAGCAGCGCGACTTTCGCGCCAGCCTTCGCGAAGGCTTCCGCCGTCGCCGCACCAAGGCCCGATGCGCCACCGGTGATGATTGCGGTCTGTCCTTTGATGTCCATGCTTCGGCCTCGAATTCCGTTTGACGCGATCTCTATCCTCCGCTCATTCCCGCGCAGGCGGGAATCCAGTTTTTTCGTTCTGGGTCCCCGCCGGAGCTTGTCATCGGACCGCGCTTTGCGCGGACCGCGTTGGCGGGGACGAGCGGAAAAGATTTAGTTCCTCACAGCCTCAACATTCTCGATTAACAGCGCAATGCCCTGTCCGCCGCCGATGCAAGCGGAGGAGATGCCATAGCGTAAGCCTTTGCGCTTGAGTTCGCGTGCGAGTGTCGTGGTCAGCCGCACGCCGGTGGCGCCGAGCGGATGGCCGATCGCAATGGCGCCGCCATTCACATTCAGCTTGCTCTCGTCGATGCCGAGCTCGCGTGCACAGGCCATCACCTGCGCGCCGAAGGCTTCGTTGATTTCGAAACGGTCGATGTCGGACAGCTTGAGACCGGCGCGCTCCAGCACCGACTTGATCGCCGGCACCGGGCCGATGCCCATGATCTCCGGCGGCACACCGACAGCGGCGGACGCAAGGATGCGTGCCAGCGGTGTCTTGCCGTTCTTCTTCAGATAATCGGAATTGGCGACGAGTGCGGCTGCGGCGCCATCGACAATCGCTGACGAATTGCCGCCAGTCTGCACGCCGCCGAAAGCCGGCTTGATCTTTGCCAGAGACTCAACGGGCGAGGGCCGCACATGCGTGTCGGTCTTCACCTCCGGCGTCTTGCCGGACAGCCGGATGCCGCGTGACTCATAGCCGGGAAATTCGAACGTCTCGGTGGTCACCGCAACGATTTCGCCGTCAAGGAAGCCGTCTTTCTGCGCCGCCAGCGCACGATCGAAGCTGCGGGCGGCAAAGGCATCCACGTCGTCGCGTGTGATCTGATATTGCCGTGCAAGATTTTCCGCGGTGTCACCCATCGTGACCTTCGCGGCCGGATCGAGCAGCGCTTCCCACAGGAAGTCCTTGAACTCGACCTGTCCCATGCGGAAGCCGCCGCGGCTCGTATAGGATGCCACCGGATTGCGGCTCATGGATTCGGTGCCGACGCACAGCGCCAAATCGGTGCGACCGAGCGAGACGGCATCGGAGGCTTGCGACAAGGCTTCGATGCCGGTGCCGCAGACGCGCTGCACATGATGCGCTGGCGTTTCGACCGGCACGCCGGAATACAGTCCGATATGACGCGGCAGCATGTAGGCGTCGAAACTGGCCTGCGCCATGTTGCCGGTGATGACGGTGCCGACATCTTCTGCCTTTGCGCCGGCGCGCTTCAGCACTTCGCGGCCGACCTTGATGCCGAGATCGATCGGTGACACCTGCGCCAGCGGACCGTTGTAATCGACGAAAGGCGTGCGCACGCCCTCGACCAGCCATGCGTCGGTAAACGTCGTGCCGATGCCGGGCGCTTTGCTCATGATCTATTTTCCGAATCTATTTTCCGAGTGTGACGTCAATGATGTGCGGCGCCGAGGCCGGCGCATAGAGGTCTTCGACCAGTTTGGCGCGGCGCGTCAGCACGGCGCGCTGGTTGATCGAACCCTTGTCGGTCATTTCGCCGGCATCGAGCGATGGTGGTTCGCTCATCAGCAACGCGCGGCAAATGCGATTGGAACTTCCGGTGCTTTTTTTGGCGAGATCGGAGAGGGATGCATGCATTTGCTGCCGCACCTTATCGTGCGTCAGCACGGCGTCATGATGCGCATCATGCGGCAGCCCGGAGAGCTGGCGGCAGGCATCGATATTCGGAAAGACCAGAATGCGGATATCGTCGCGGTCGGCGCCGGCAATGACGACATCGCGGACGTAAGGCGACAGGGCGTCGATCAGTTTCGCGCGCAGCGGACCGACGCTGACCCAGGTGCCGGTCGCGAGTTTGAAGTCTTCGGCGACACGGCCATCGAACAGCAGGCCTTTCGATGGGTCGGATGGGTCTTCGAATTTGAAGGCGTCGCCGAGCTTGTAGAAGCCCTCCTCGTCGAAGGCCTTGGCCGTCAGTTCCGGCTGGCGCCAGTAGCCCGGCGTGATATTCGGTCCCTTCACGCGCATCTCCAGCTTGCCCTCGTTGGGGACGAGCTTGAGATCATTGCCGTGCACCGGCACGCCCATATTGGTCGAATTCGCCGTGGGCTCGGTGCGCACGAGCACGCCGGGCGCGGTTTCGGTGGCGCCAAAGCCGGTGAGGAACAGGATGCGCTCGCCGACAGTCTGCAAAGCGAGATCCTGAATCTCTTCGAACACCGGCTGCGACAAGGCCGCGCCGGCAAACCACAATACTTTCAGACGGCTGTAGAAATTCTGGCGCAATTGCGCATCGCTGCGCAGGAACGGCAGCAGCGCCTCGAACCCTTTCGGCACATTGAAATAGAAGGTCGGCGCGACGTCCTTCAGATTGCGCACGGTGGTTTCGATCTGGCCGGGCAGCGGCTTGCCTTCATCGATATAGAAGGTGCCGCCGTTATGCAGGATCAGTCCGACATCGTGATTGCCGCCGGCGGTGTGATGCCATGGCGACCAGTCGAGCGTGACCGGCGGTTCGTCGAGATAGCAGGCCAGCCGCGACACGATCGCGACCTGGTTCGAGCAGATCATGCGCTGGGTGTTAATCACCCCCTTAGGCTGACCGGTCGAGCCCGACGTGAACAGGAATTTGGCGATCGTATCGGGACCGACGCTCTTATTGGCAACGTCAATTTTTTCAGTCGGCGTGGTCTGCGCCAGTTGATCGAAGGTCATGGCCGGCCGCGAGGGCGGTGGATTGCGCGTGACCACAAGTTCGACGTCGGCCGGCACGACGGCTTCGATCGCGCGGCCGAAGGCTTGACCATCCGATGCGAAGACAAGTCCCGGTGTCAGGAGATTGAAGATGTGGCGCAGCTTGCCGAAATCGGTCGAGACCAGCGAATAGGCCGGGGAGATCGGCGCATAGGCGATGCCGGCATAAAGACAGGCAAGCCCGATCATGGCGTGTTCGAGATCGTTACCCGACAGGATCGCGATCGGCCGTTCGGCCGACAGGTTTCTGCCAAGCAGCGCTTCGCCGATGCTGCGGGCGTAAACCAGCGCCTGCGCATACGAAATCGTGCGCCAGCCACCGGATGCGTCGCGCGCGGCAAACAGCGTCTTGTCCGGCGTCTTCTCGGCCCAATAGACGAGGCGATCAGTTAACCGTTCCGGATAGGGGCCGAGCGGTTGAACAGGGTGAATGATGATCGAGCCATCGGCGCGATGCGTGACTTCGAGATCGGGTTTTCCCAGCCGAACCGTTCGATAAGGAGCCATGCTTATAGGCTCGGCCTGACGCAGTGCATCAGCCATTCTCTTTCCACCCTGTTTGGCACCGTTTTTTAGCCCTTGTTATGCAGGGCCTTCGGTGCTCGTTTTTCCAAAAAATCCCTCAGGCGCGACTGCGCTTCGTCACTGCCGGACGCGATCGCAGCCATCAATGATTCCATGACATAGCCGCCAGGCCGGTCGATATCGGCAATGCGCGGCAGCGCATGCATGACGGCGTAATTGGTCATGCGCGTGTTCGCGGCGATGCGCTGCGCCAGCGCGATGCCCTTGTCGAGGCCGGCGCCGTTGTCGACGAGATAGTGCGACAGCCCGAGCGCCAGACCTTCCTCGGCGCCATAGGTGCGCCCGGTCAGCATCATGTCCATCATGCGCGATGCGCCGATGAGTCGCGGGATGCGCACCGAGCCGCCACCGCCGACATAAATGCCGCGCACGCCTTCCGGCAGCGCGTAATAAGCCGACTTTTCAGCAATGCGGACATGGCAAGCCGCGGCCAGTTCAAGGCCGCCGCCGACAACCGCGCCATGCAGCACGGCGACCACCGGCACCTTGCCGAATTCAAACAGATCGAACACCCGGTGCCAGTTGCGCGAGTGATGCACCGACTCGACGGTGTTGCGCACAGTCAGTTCCGACAGGTCGAGACCGGCAGAAAAGTGGTCACCCTCGCCATACAACACGACCGCGCGGATATCCTCGGGCAGCCCGGCGAAAAAGGCCTCGATGCCGCTCACCAGCGTGTCATTGAGCGCATTGCGCTTTTCCGGCCGCGATAGCCGCAGGAACCCGATCTCGCCGTCACGCTCGGCGGTGACGGCCGCGGGAAGGTCACGAATATCGAGCTCGGTCCTTGGCATCTGTCCCTGCAGGCGGCCCTACAGGGCCATCCGGATAATTGTTGTCGTTGACAACAAATTCCCGAAAGGGCGCTCCGGGTCAAGCCCCATCCTTGGAGGTATGGATCAAATAACCTCATAAACATCGAGCTTCACCGCATTCTTTTCCCGCTGCCCACGGGCGATGGCGATGACGCGGTTCATCCAGTCATAGGTGGGATCGCCAGTTTCGAACCGCATGGCGGTGCGGAAATAGTACAGCGACGGGTCCACGGTTTCGCCCGTCAACAATCGTGCCAGTACGTCAGGCGGTCCATGCCGGATACCTTCGCTGCTGACCAGAATGAAGGCACCGCTGTCGCTCTGGATGGTGTAGCGCGCTTCGACATGGGCAGCGCCGTCAGCGCGGATGAATTGCCAGTCGGCACCGCCGGGTAAAATTTTGCCCGTCAACTTGGGGCCTTCGACTGTGCCTCCCAAAATGTTAATGACGCGGCGCTCGCCGATGGGCGTCTTCCCAAATTGCAGGATGTCCGCCAGTTCGGCGTGAATGCGCAGGATCGGTTCTGGAGAAATCAGGGTCATGACAGCGAGACCTAAGGCTTTGGACTTTATGTTGGACTTGTGGACAATTCGCTGGCATTTGATCCGTCCGGACCTGCTCCGTAAATTGAAAAATGAAGATTTGTGTGCGCCGTCAGCACACGGGGAAATCGTCTGATATGTCGCGTGTAATGTCGCTCGCTGAAGCCGTGCAATCGACCATCAAGGATGGCGATACGGTTGCGATGGAAGGCTTCACTCACCTGATCCCGCATGCCGCGGGCCATGAAATCATCCGCCAGGGCAAGAAGCATCTGACGCTTCTGCGTATGACGCCGGATCTGATCTACGATCAGATGATCGGTATGGGATGCGCCGACAAGATCATCTTCTCCTGGGGTGGCAATCCCGGCGTCGGTTCACTGCATCGCCTGCGCGACGCGGTCGAGAATGGCTGGCCGAACAAGATCGAGATCGTCGAGCATTCGCATGCGGCCATGGCGAACGCTTATGCGGCGGGTGCGGCCGGTCTGCCGTTCACCGTCTTCCGCGGCTACATCGGTACCGACCTGCCGAAGGTGAATCCGGCGATCAAGTTCATCGATTGCCCATACACCGGTGAAAGGCTGGCAACCGTTCCCGCGCATCGTCCCGATGTCGCGGTCATCCACGCGCTGCGCGCCGACAAGGAAGGCAATATCCTTCTCGAAGGCATTCTCGGCGTACAGAAGGAAGCCGTGCTGGCGGCGAAGAAGTCGATCGTGACGGTTGAAGAGATCGTCGACGATTTCGGTCCGCGCAATCTCAATGCGGTCATCATCCCGAGCTGGGCGGTCGGCGCGATTGCGGTCGTGCCAGGTGGTGCGTTCCCGTCTTATGCGCAGGGCTATTACAAGCGCTTCAACGCTTTCTACAAGCAATGGGACGGCATCGCGCGTGAGCGCGATTCATTCCTGGCCTGGATGAAGGAGAATGTCCTCAACAAGACGCCCGAGGATTTCGCCCGCCATGTCGAAGGCTTGCGGACGGCAGCGGAGTAATTACGATGAATTACAAGCCCAATGAAATGATGACCATCGCCGCCGCGCGTGCGCTCAAGAACAGCGACGTGACCTTCGTCGGCATCGGCATGCCGTCGGCCGCGGCCAATCTCGCGCGCCTCACGCATGCGCCGGACATCACGCTGATTTACGAGTCCGGCACGCTGGCGACCAAGCCGACCGTGCTGCCGCTGTCGATCGGCGATGGCGAATTGTGCGAGACCGCGCTGACCACGGT
>Ga0164243_10000474_pt1 | contig 75164 bp, 69 predicted proteins | sample OricompcompostOP_FD_108781 | JGI IMG/M metagenome (GOLD analysis project Ga0164243, IMG submission 108781) | Organic Plus compost microbial communities from Emeryville, California, USA - Original compost - Organic plus compost (OP) | ecosystem: Engineered > Solid waste > Mixed feedstock >... | reverse complement strand
TCGCCATTTAAAGCGGTACGTGAGTTGGGTTCAGAACGTCGTGAGACAGTTCGGTCCCTATCTGCCGTGGGTGTAGGAATATTGAAAGGATCTGTCCCTAGTACGAGAGGACCGGGATGGACGGATCTCTGGTGGACCTGTTGTGGCGCCAGCCGCATTGCAGGGTAGCTATATCCGGACGGGATAACCGCTGAAGGCATCTAAGCGGGAAACCCACCTTGAAACGAGTATTCCCTGAGAACCGTGGAAGACGACCACGTTGATAGGCCGGGTGTGGAAGAGCGGCAACGCTTGAAGCTTACCGGTACTAATAGTTCGATCGGCTTGATCGTTCTCATTCCTCATGCTCATCGAAAGATGGCGGCACAAAATTCAGCTTCTCGAAACAACATGCTCTTCGCCGACCTGGTGGTTATGGCGGGGTGGCTGCACCCGTTCCCATTCCGAACACGGCCGTGAAACGCCCCAGCGCTGATGGTACTTCGTCTCAAGACGCGGGAGAGTAAGTCGCTGCCAGGTCTACAAAGCGCATGTTGTACAATCTTCTCTTTCGATTGCCCGCCAGCAATGGCGGCTTGAGGCCGCCTCGTGCGGCCTTTGTCGTTCAGGGCTTTGAAAACAGGTAAGCGAATGCTTATCTTGTAGCGGTTGACGCGGGATGGAGCAGCCCGGTAGCTCGTCAGGCTCATAACCTGAAGGTCGTAGGTTCAAATCCTACTCCCGCAACCAGCGTTGAAAGGCCCCCGGCATCCGTGCCGGGGGCCTTTGCGTTTGCAGGTGCCGGCGCAGCATGGCCGTGGCGCCCGTCAGGTTCAGTCCGGTTCCATGATGCCGTCGTTGCCCAGCATGGGCATCAGCAAGCCGAAAAGCTCGGCCTGCGAGGAGATTCCGCACCGCGCGTAGAGCTGCTTGCGGAACACCTTCACCGTCTGCGGGCTGACGCCCAGATGCAGCCCGATCGAGGGCGACGAGTGCCCTTGCAGGATGAGCAGCGCCACCTCGGCTTGGCGCCGGCTCAGCCCGATGCTGTGACGGCCTTTCAGGGATGCGATCAGGTTGTCGATGATCGATGTCGGCCGGCGTTCTCCTGCCGCGCGGACCCCGGAGGCGCTGAAATGCGCACGCAGCAACGCCATCAACACCGGCTCGTGCTCGCGAAGCTGGTCCTGCGCCTTCGGCGAGAAGAGCTGACCGGAAGAACTGTCCTTGCCGAGCGAGATGGTGATCGTCGTGTTCTCGCCGATCGGCAGCAGCACGGAGATCTCGTCGATTATGCCGATGCGGCCATAATACCATTTGAAGTAGCGGCTGCGGCGGAACTGGTCCGGCGCGATGTCGAGCAGGCGGTAGAGACCGGGCGCGCCGCGCCTGAGATGGAAGTGATAGACCGGGTCCAGAAGATACGCGCCGGGAAGATATTGCTCGGCGACGTAGCGGAAGACGTCAGGCCCGCGCACGCTCCGGTAGAGCACATCAGGCACATTGGTGCCGACGAAGACGATGACGATCACATTGTCATAGTCCATGCAGGCGCGCAGGTACTCGGCCAGCGTCGGATAGAAATCGCTGTTCCCGACCCTGTCGATCGCTTGCGCCAGCCTGTCGAAGACCGTCTTTGTCACAGAGAATACCCCGTTGGGGGTATATACCCCCTTATGTCCTGACATATTAGATTAAATCGAGAAAATAGGGGTATATCATTCGGCGGTCTGCAACAGGCGCTGGGAGAAGGTCTCGCGATCGTGAAGAAAAGCGTCGTCCACGACGCCATGGCGGTAGTCGGCTATACATTTCCCTGGCACGTGCCGGCGGGCGGCGCGGTCGATCTGCATCTTTCCACGGACTCGGCTGTGCGCGCCGTACGCCTGACGCGCCTCGACACGCCCGAACCTCGGGTCATGGAGTGGCCCGTAAAGCGGCTCGGCGCTGCGCCCGGGCATGAATGTCTCGACCTCGGTTCCTTCCTCCGCATCGGCGCGGCGCAGGTAGCGGCTGCCGGCGATATCGAGGGCGTATCCTTCGAGGTCTTCCTCACCCGCAATCATGGCGAGCGCATCCTCGTCGAGACCGACAGTTTCGCGCTTCTCGTGAATGACGGCGGCCTGCGGTTCCGGCTGGGCGACAAGGTGCTGCTGTCCGATCAGCCGCTGCCGCAGCGCGCCTGGCTGCGTGTCGAGATCGGCTCCACCGGTCCCGGCGTTGCGCTCGATATCGTCGGCGACGACCTGCTGGCTCCCTTCAGCCTGCATCGCGAATTCGACGAGCGCTGGAAGGCGCCGGGTCGGGAACTGCTTTTCGGCGCCGGCCTCGCGCATGATCGCCCGACGCTCAATGCCAAGTTCGCTGCGGTGGCGCTGCGCCTTTCATCCGGCACGGCGTCCTGGACGTTCCCGACACGGCTGACCGACGCGCCAATGGTCTCGTCCGGCGCCGCGGCGCTGGAGCTCGAAGCGGTCAACCTGCCCGCCTTCTGCATGACCTCGCCGCGCTGGAACGGAACGAGCTTCGATCCCCGGCTGGTGCCGTCCCACTACGACGCGATCCATTGCCATGACGACGATCTGGGGCCGCTCGACTGGCCCGCGCGCTTCCGCGCCGATCTGCCGGACGATGCCGCTTCCGGCATCTACGCCTTCGAGGTCGAGCATGAACGCGGCACGGAGCAGATTGTCTTCTTCGTCGTGGCGAGCGTGCCGCGCAATCGGCTCCTGTTCCTGGTGCCGACCGCCACCTACCTCGCCTATGCCGACGAGTTCCTGCCCGAGCATCTCTATGAGTGGAAATGCGGAGACCGGGGGCAGCAGTTCGCGATCGATAACAATCTTCGTTCGCTCTACGACTATCACAGCGATGCCAGCGGCGTGTCGATCTGCTCCTATCGTAAGCCGAAGACGACGCTTCGCGCCGACTACAACTACCCGCTGTGCGGCGACCCGCACAATCTTCCGGTCGACCTGCACTTCCTGCGTTTCTGCCATGCCAACGGCATCGCTTTCGATCTGACGACCGATCACGCGCTGCACGAGCGGGGACTTGCGGGCCTCGAAGGCTACGCGGCAGTCATGACGGGCAGCCATCCCGAATACATGTCGGTGGAGATCGAGGACGCGCTGCGGCGCTTCGCGGCGGCGGGCGGCAGCATCGCCTATCTCGGCGGCAACGGCTTCGCCGGCAAGGTCGCGTTCAAGGACGATCTGATGGAACTGCGCCGGTCGCCGCTGGAGGCCGGCCGCACATGGGACGGGCCGGTCGCCGAACAGGCGCTTGCCATCACCAACGAGCCGGGCGGGCATCTGCGCGCCAGCGGACGCGGCGAATTCAGCCTGACGGGCGTGGCGATCTCGCTCATGGGCTTCGACCGGGGCCGCCCCTTCACTCGCACGCCGGCAAGCCGCGATCCGGCGGCCGCCTGGCTGTTCGAGGGCGTCGACAGCGATACGTTTGGGAACAACGGCATCGTGCTCGGTGCCGCCGCCGGCTACGAGGTCGACGCGACCGACGCGCATCTCGGCACCCATCCCGACACGATGGTGATCGCCCGCGCCGACGGCTTTCCCGACAGCTTCGTGCATGACGCGACCCGCTGGTACGAGGGCGGCGAACCGCAGCGCGAGGACCGCCGCTGCGCGGAGATGACGCTGCGCCCGCTGGCGTCCGGCGGACTGATCTTCTCGGCCAGTTCCGTTGCCTGGCTCGGCGCCTTGCCGGCGTCAGGCATGAACGAGGTGGGCCGGATAACGCTCAACCTGCTGACCAGGCTGAGCGGAGCGTCCACCGACAAGACCAGCGAAGAATGACGACAACCACAATGGGAGCAAGGAAAAAATGATGACTATTCGCAAGCACATAGTTGGGGCCGTCGCGGTCGCCGCACTGCTCGCCGGCGCGCTGACGATGCCTCGCGCGGCCTTTGCCGAGGACCCGGCCGTCGAGCCCGGCGTGTTCAAACTGGCGATCCAGCCCTGGCTCGGCTACGGCATGTGGTACATCGCCAAGGAAAAGGGCTTCTTCAAGGCCAACGGCCTCGAAGACGTCGAACTGGTCAACTTCGTCGAGGACAAGGACATGGGCGCGGCGATCGCGTCGGGCCAGGTCGACGGCGACAACGAATCCATCCAGCAACTGCTGGTCAAGGTGCAGGCGGGCATCCCGCTCAAGGGCGTCCTGTTGATGGACGCCTCGACCAAGGCCGACGCCATCCTGGTGAAAGGCGACGACATCAAGACGCCGGCCGACCTCAAGGGCAAGCAGGTGGCGTTCGAGAAGGGCGCGACCAGCGACCTGCTGCTGAACTATATCCTGCAGAAGAACGGCATGACGATCAGCGACATCAGCGAACTGCCGATGCCCGCCGCCAATGCCGGCACCGCCATCATCTCGGGCACCGTCGGCGCGGCGGTCACCTACGAGCCCTACATCTCCACCGCGCTCGCCGCCGACAAGAGCATCAAGGTGCTGGCCGAGGCCGGCGAGGCCCCCGGCCTTATCAGCGACATGCTGACCATTCCCGAGGACGTGCTGAAGAACAAGCCGGGCCAGGTTCACGCCCTCCTGAAGAGCTGGGACCAGGCGCTGGACTTCTACCGCACGCACACCGAGGAAGGCCGCGCCATCATCGCCAAGGGCGTCGGCGCCGAACCGGCCGAGCTGGCGACCGCTTTCGACGGCGTCTCCTACTATTCGGTCGCCGAGAGCCAGGACGCGCTGAACGGCGTCTTCAAGACTGAGACCTATCCGAGCATCGTCAAGGCGGCGCTCGCCGCCAAGATGATCGACAAGGACGTTCCCTACGAGAGCGCCGTCGACGCGGGCGTGGCGGCAGCGAAGTAACGGCCTGCGGCCGACAGCGCCGGCCGAACCGAAGCCGGGCCGCCGCGTCCGAAAGGACGACGGCGGCCCGGTCGCTCTCCTGACAGCCGGTATCGACCGTCGCCTTCCGCAAAGGCAGGCGCAGCCCCTCGGTCGCGCCCGATACCGGACAGGAGCGGAACAACCAGACCCGAGAGAACGCATTGATGGACGCCATCGCATTCCACGACCTCAGCAAGCTTGCGCCGGCGCAGCGGGCGGCGCTGCTCGCGCGCACCGAAGCCGACCTTTCGCCGTATCTGCGCGCCGTCGAGCCGATCATCGCCGCCGTCCGCGAGCAGGGCGATGCCGCGCTTGTCGATTGCGCCCGGCGTTTCGACGGTGTGGCGCTCGACATGCTGAAAGTGCCGGTCCAGGCCATAGGCGAAGCGGAGAAGGAACTGGACGACCGCCTGGTCGAGGCGATCAGGCTTTCGGTCGGGCAGGTCAGGCGCTTCCACGAAGCGCAGATGCCCGAGGAACTGTGGCTGTCCGAGCGAACGCCCGGCGCCATGATCGGCGACCGCTGGACGCCGATCGACTCCGTCGCCTGCTATGTGCCGCGCGGCAAGGGGTTCTTTCCCTCCAGCGCCATCATGACCGCGGTTCCCGCCAAAGTGGCGGGCGCCGGCCGCGTCGTCATCGTGACGCCGCCTGGGCCGGACGGCACCGCCGATGCGGCGACCCGCTTCATCGCCTCGCTCATCGGCATCGACGAGATTTATCTGTGCGGCGGTGCGCAGGCGGTGGCGGCGGTGGCCTTCGGGACGCAGACGGTGCCGCGCTGCGCCAAGATCGTGGGGCCGGGCAGCCCCTGGCTGAGCGCCGCCCGGCAGTTGCTGTCGAACCGTATCGATCCCGGCAGCCCCGCCGGCCCCAGCGAACTGATCGTCTATGCCGACGACACCGTGCCGGCGGAGCTCGCCGCGCTGGACCTGCTGGTCGAATCCGAACACGGGCCGGATTCCTCGGCCTTCCTGGTCACGGCAGACCCGAAGGTCGCGCGCGCGGCGGCGGCCGCCATACCCGGTCTGTGGGAGAAGATGGGTGACTACCGCGCCGGCTTCTCGCGCACCGTCCTGGGCGGTGACAAGGGCGGCATCGTGCTTGCCCCGTCCGTCGGGGCGGCGTTCGATTTCATCAACGACTATGCCGCCGAACACCTGGCTGTGCTCTCGACCGAGGCGTTCGACCTTCTGCCGCTGATCCGCAACGCCGGCGAAATCCTGCTCGGGCCGCATTCGGCCATTCCGATCGCGAATTTCGTGCTGGGGCCGAGCCATGTGTTGCCGACGGGCGGCAGGGCTGCTACCGCATCGCCGCTGTCGGTGTTCGACTTCCTGAAGCGCTCCTCGATAGCCTATGTCTCGCGCGCCGCCTATGAGCGCCTGGCGCTGGCCGCCCGGGCGTTCGCGCATTACGAGGGCTTTCGGGCGCACGAAAATGCCGTGTCGGAAATCCGGCAGGATATCCTCTCGCGCGCCCCGGCCGCAGATCGGTGACAAGGACATGAGCGATCCAAACGCGAAAAGTCAGGCTTCGGGAAGGGCGCCCGCCCGGCGCCGCCGCGAGTCCCTGCTCTCCATGAGCGCGGAGTTTTCGACGCCGACCTATGTCGGCATCGCGGTCTGCGCCTTCCTGCTCTTGCTCGCGGCGTGGACGATCGTTGCCACGTTCGGGCTGGTGCGGCCGATTTTCCTGCCATCGCCGCTCGCCGTGGTCACCAAGCTGGTCAAGCTGGCCCAGGACGGCACCCTCGGCAACGACGTCGCGGTCAGCGTCTACCGCATCAGCATCGGCTTCCTCATCGCCTCGGTGATGGCGCTCGCCACCGCGATCCTGATCGGCGCCTATCGCTTCTGGGAAGCGGCGATCGAGCCGGTCCTCGACTTCGTCCGCTACATGCCGGTCGTGGCTTTCGTGCCGCTGTCGATCCTGTGGAGCGGCACGGGCGACGTGCAGAAATTCCTGATCATCTGGATCGGCACCTATTTCCAGCAGGCGCTGATGTTCAAGGACAACATCAAGCGCGTCCCTCCCGATTTCGTCGGCTTCGGCCGCACGCTCGGCATGAGCGATTTGCGCGTGCTGATGCGCATCGTGGTGCCTTCGGCCATGCCGCAGATCTGGGACACGCTGCGCATATCGCTCGGCTGGGCCTGGACCTGGGTGACGCTCGCAGAGCTGGTCGCCGCCAATTCGGGCCTCGGCTATCGCATCACCGTCGCCCAGCGCTACCTGCAGACCGACATGGCCATCGGCTACATCCTCGTGCTGGGCGTGCTCGGCCTCGCCACGGACCAGATCATGCGCTTCCTCGGCCGGCAGTTCTTCAAATACGAGAAGAGGAGCTGAGATGGCGCAGCATCCCAAACTGAAGATTTCGGGCCTGAACAAGTCGTTCCGCAACGGCACGGTCAGGGCGCTTTCCGACATCAACCTCGAGGTCGCCGACAATGAGTTCGTCTCGCTGGTCGGCGCTTCGGGCTGCGGCAAGAGCACGCTGCTCGCCATCATCGCCGGCCTGCAGGACAGCGATGACGGCGACGTGCTGGTCGACGGCAGACCCATCTCCGGTCCCGGTATCGACCGCGGCGTGGTGTTCCAGTCCTACACGCTGCTGCCCTGGCTGACGGCGCAGCAGAACGTCGAGTTCGCCCTGCGCGAGACGCGCCACGACCCGAAGGAAATCACCGAGATCGCGCGCCGGCATATCGAGCTGGTGAAGCTGACGCGGTTCGCCGACAGTTTTCCGAGCCAGCTCTCTGGCGGCATGAAGCAGCGCGTCGCGATCGCGCGCGCTCTCTCCTACCGCCCCGAGATACTGTTGATGGACGAGCCGTTCGGCGCGCTCGACGCGCTGACGCGCGGCCAGATGCAGGAACTGCTGATGCAGATCTGGCAGGAGCACAGACTGACCGTGGTTTTCGTCACCCATGATGTGAGCGAGGCGGTCTATCTCTCCGACCGCATCTTCGTCATGGGCCTGAATCCAGGGCGCATCAAGGAAACCATTCCAGTTCCGTTCGCTAGGCCGCGTGCCAGCGAGGAGGGCCATGATCCGAAGCTCCTGGAACTGCAGGCCCGGGTGCTGAGGTCCATCCGCGAGGAAACCGCCAACCACGAAACGCTGGCCTGAACCGACGCCGCGGCCGCTCCGATGAGCGACCCTCTCCGCTTCCCGGCGTCGTTTCCTCAGTCGCCTTACCGGTGTCGGTTGATTCCGTCCGGCTGCAAACGTTTTAAAGAGCCAGTCGCGCAACCGTTCCCGTTGCATCGGAATGGAGGGTGAAGGTGCCGCCCAGGGCTTCGCTGCGCGCCCGCATATTGGCGAGGCCGCGTCCGCCGCCCCGGGTAAGCGCGCTGGCCTTGTCGATGCCGACGCCGTCGTCGATGACCAGGATCACGAAGGACGGGTTTTTTCCTGCCGCGGAATCGGGCTGCAAGGTCGCGTCGGAGCGTTCGATCCTGAACGTCACCACTCTTGCCTGGCCGTGCCGCACGGCATTTGTGATGCACTCCTGGACGATGCGGAGCACATGGAGCGTCGCTTCGGCGGACAGGACGATGTCCTCCACGCCCGGTCCGAGTTCCCAGCGCGTTTCCACGCCGGTGGCGGCCAGGCGCGGGTCCAGCCGGTAGCGCAGGTTGGCCAGCGCATCGGCCAACGTCGCCGTGCTGGGACCACGCGCGTCGAGAAGCAGGTGGAGTTCCTCCAGCGAGCCTCGCACTGCGTCCTCGACCTCGCCGGCGGCGATCTCGCCCCGGGTAAGGCCGCTCAGCAACAGCGACAGCCGTGTCCCGACGCCGTCGTGCATGTCGCGCATCAGCCGCATCCGCTCCTGCGTGCCGATCGCCTCGCGCTCGGTGGCGCGCCTGCTTTCGTACATGGCTTCAAGGTCGCGGCGGGCCGCCGCGACACGGGCCTCGAGAAGCTTGTTCATGTTCCCGAGCGCCGCCCTGGTCTTTGCCATGTCGTCCGCCAGCAGCACACTGGTGATGATGAGGACGAGGGGGAAACTCAGCGCCATCCACAGAACGCTGGAAAAGGAGCCGGTTCCCTGTATCCACAAAATGTCGTGGACGGCCGGCCCGATCTGGCCGAGCACGCCGATCAGCAGAACGACGCGATGGAGAGTCGGTCTTGCGAACGTGCCGTAGGCGAAGGCTCCGACGCAGAACAGGCCGATGACAAACAGCGGGATATACCAGAGCCAGGGCGCCAGCGCCATGAAGTGGGCGGTCGGAACGGCAAACAGCATGATCGAACCGGCGGTCGCGAAGACCGCCAGCGCGATCTCGAAGGCGCGCCAGCGATAGTCGCACAAGCGCAGCAGGAAGACGAAGATGAAGCAGAGCGACCAGCCGAGGCTGGCGCTGACCAGCGGCCACCAATAGGCGACCGGCAGCGGAAGAAAATCGAATACGCCGTGGAAATTGCGCAATCCGAAGAGGATCGACCCCGCCCCGAACAGTCCGTAATTGGCCGAGCCGACGGGGTCGCGCAGCCAGTTGAACAGCAGCGGCACGGCAAGGATGACGACGGTGAGATTGGCGATCCACAACAGGTCGACCTGGAAGAACCACCGCAGGCGATAGGCGTCGCCCAGCAGTTCGCGCGGGCCGACATAGATATCCGAAAGGCCGGCGCGGCTGTTGGCCAATCCCGTGACGGATATGACGATGCTGTTGTCGCCGGCGTGGAGGTTGTCGGCTGGGATGGCGAGGTAGAAGGGGCGGTTCCAATGCCAGGCGGCGTTGCCGATACCGCCGGGCTCTGTGAGCGGCGCGCCGTTGATCTCGATGGCGCCGTGATTGCTGAGACGCGGCACGTAAAGGGCGCGGTCCGCCAGCGCGTCCGGTTCCACGCGGATGGTGAAGCGATAATGGCCGGTCCCGCCAAATCCGGGATGCTTCCTGTTCCACGGATCCGGCAGGCTGACCGGCGAGTCCGGGGATGGAGCGCCCGAGAGAGAACCGCGGTCGGAGGACCCGCCATCATCGGGAACCAGCGTGAGCGCGGCGTCGCCCAGCCGCCACGGCGCCAGGTTCGCGGCCGGCGTCAGCCACCCTGCTGCCAGCGGTGCGACCAGCAAGGCGAGGATGATGCCGACCACCGCGGCCAGACGACGCGCGCCCGACCGCCCGACGGTCTCCATCCCCGGCCGGCTCAAATCAGTCCCAGGGCGGAGGCCTCGAAAACGGCTTCGCCGCGCGAACTGACTTCGAGCTTTCGATAGATGGCCTTTGCATGGCCACGGCTGGTATGCGGCGACATATTGAGGAACTTGGCGACCTCGACGAGCGTGAAGCCCCTGGCGACAAGCTGGAGCACCTCCATCTCACGCGCCGTCAGTCCGGGATCGTCCGAATCCGCCGCTTCGCCGTCCGCAGCCGGTGACTGTGCCTGGTGTCCGACCGGTTGACGGCCCATGCCGCCGCGTCCGCGCTGGACGGCGCCGAGGATGTGGCGCGCGATTTTCGGGTCGATCGGAGAATTCCCGGCCCGCAGCTCATCGATCGCGGCGATCCACTGGTCCGGCGCGCTCTCCTTCAGCAGGTATCCCGTGGCGCCGGCATAGATGGCCGCGACCACATTCGCCTCGTCGGCGAAAACGGTCGCGACAAGGATATCGGCTTCGGGCTGATGCCGGCGGGCCGCCCGGATGACGTCGATACCCGAGCCGTCCGGCAGCCCGAGATCGACGATGATCAGGTCGAAGACCGTTTCCTGGACGGTTCGAAGTGCCTGCACAACGTTGCCGCACGTGGCCACGACCCGGTATCCGGGACGATGCTCGATGATCGCCCGGATCGCCTGCTGCCAATAGGGATCGTCTTCAATAACGACGAGCCGCATCTCTATGATCCATACCTCCTTTGTCCGACCGACCGTAGCCGGGCCGTGCAGATCTGTGCGCGCGGCGCGACAGATGCAGATATCGTTTGCCGTGGCAGCCGGGACCACCGAGCCGCCGAAGGGTAGAGCAGCCCGGCGGTGTCAGGCAAGGTTCAAACGCGGCAACGATCGAAGAAAGCAACGATGAGAAGCAGGCGTCGATGGCGCGATCCTACATGTTGCTCGCAGGCCGGTAGGTCGGGGGCTTGGGCTTGTATGCCGGAACCTGGCGCATGGCGCGTGGCTTGCCCGTCGCCAAGGCTTTCGGCGCAGGCCGGGCGCTCTTCAGCTCCGCGGCGTGAACCGCCTTGAACCGGGCAAGCAGTACGGTCATGAAGTCGCGTGTCCTGATCATGGGCGTCTCCTCCACACCCTCCGCGAACGCAATCTGCCCACAACTTGCAGGATGCCGCAATAAACTTTGACATGACGACGGGCCGGAGATGCGGGATCGTCCCGCCGGCGCCTCACGACCGGCCGAGACCGATATCGTGCATTGCCGGCCCGGCGTCGGCTCCGTCAAGGCGCATCGTTCCTGTTCGCCAGGAGGATGTGACAGCAGCCGGAACCGTGGCCGGGCGTCCAGGTCACGTTCTCGAAACGGATGCCGGTCGCCTCGAACAGGCCCCGGTCGAAGGCGCCGGCAATCCGACAGAGCGTCGCCAGCTTCTCGTCGCCGACGCCGGCTCCGACCCAGGCGTCTTTCAGCGGGCAGCGCTTCACCTTGAAGGCGATGCTCGCGTCGGTGCGCGCCACCTCGGTCGGATACATGCGGCCGTCGTCGGGACTGACGGCCAGGAACGCCTCGCCGATGCGCCGGGCGTCGTTCGGGCCGAAATCCGCGAAGGCGGCCGCCGCAACCTCGCGGCCGCGCTTTTCGATGGCGCGGACAAGCATTTCCTCGGCCTTTTCCGCGCCCAGTTCCGCCGTCAGCTCGTCCAGCATCAGCCGGTAGAGGTCGGCACGGTTGCGGAAGGCCGCGTCCAGTTCGCGCGACAGTTTCTTCGCCCTGGCCTCGGCCTGCGAATGTGCCTCGATCTCGCTCATGGTGCGCCCTGACCTGTCCTGTGGAGTTTTGGCGCCGCCGCCACCAGTGCCTTGCCGATGGCCGATTGCGGCGCGTCGATGATTTTACGCGCATCGCCCTGCTCGGCGATCCGGCCACGGTCGAGAAGGACGACGCGGTGCGCGACCGCCCGCACCAGGCCGAGGTCGTGGGCGATGAAGAGATAGGCGATCTTCTCCTTGCGTTGAAGGTCGAGCAGCAGCTCGACGATCTGCGCGCGCACCGAGACGTCGAGCGCCGAGACCGCTTCGTCCAGCACGATCAGAGACGGCTTCGTGGCGATGGCGCGCGCGATCGCCACGCGCTGCCGCTGGCCGCCGGAGATTTCATGGATCGCCCGGCGGGCGAGGCTCGGTTCCAGCCCGACGCGTTCGAGCAACTCGGCGATGCGGCGCGGCCGTTTCGAGCGTGGCGCGACGGCGTGGATGCGCAGCGGATCATCCAGAACCCGCGCTACCGTGGCGCGCGGGTTGAAGGCGGCGAGCGGATCCTGAAACACCATCTGCAGCCGCGCTCTTGCCGCCCGCAGCGCCGCTCCGCGCAAGGCCAGCCAGTCGTTGCCTTCGAAGGCGATGGTGCCGGCGTCCGGCTCGATCAGCCGCAGCACCAGTCGCGCGACGGTCGATTTGCCGCTGCCGGACGGGCCGGCAAGCGCCAGCGTTTCGCCCGGCTGTATCCGGAAAGACACGTCGTCGACCGCCGTGACGGTTTCGCCGTTGCGCGAGAAGCGTTTCGTCAGGCCCTCGACGGACAGGAGCGGGCCGTTCATCGAGCTGTTCCCGCCGTTCTCGCGACCAGCGGAGCCGCGTCGAGGCCGATATGCGCATCGAGCAGCGCGCGCGTGTAGGCGTGGCGCGGCGCTTCGATCACCTGCGCGGCCGGACCGATCTCGACCGCCCGGCCGTGACGGAACACCGCGATGCGGTCGGCAAGACCGGCTGCCAGCGCGATATCGTGGCTGATGAACAGCAGTGTCATGCCGTCCTCTTCGGTCAGCCGGCGAAGCAACGTCACGATCTCGGCCTGCACGATGGTGTCGAGCGCGCTGGTCGCCTCGTCGGCGATCAGCAGTTTCGGTCCGGCGGCAATGGCCGCGGCGATGCAGACGCGCTGCTTCTGGCCGCCCGAGAGCTGGTGCGGATAGGCGGCGAGGGCGCGCCGGGGATCGGGCAGACGGACGCGGCCGAGCAGGTCGGCCGCGCGGGCATAGGCCTCCTTCCAACCGAGGCCGAGATGGGTGCGCGCCACCTCCGCCACCTGCTCGCCGATGGTCAGCACCGGATCGAGGCTTGCGGCGGGATCCTGGAAGACGAAACCGATGTCGCGACCGTGCGCCGGGCCTCGCCGAAGGCCCGGCCACTCGATCTTCCCTTCGATTGTCGCGGAAGCCGGCAGCAGCCCGGCGATGGCCAGCGCCAGCGTGCTCTTTCCCGAACCGCTCTCGCCGATCACCGCCAGCCGCTCGCCGGCCGCGATGTCGAGATCGGTCTCCGTCAGCGCCGGTAGCGGGCGGCCCTTGTGCGCCGCCTCGCCGCCCTCGTAGGTCACGGTCAGGCCGCGGATGGAGACGAGCGGCATCCTTGCCGCCGGCGTGCTCACGACAGGCCCCTGCGCACCGCGGTGCCTTCGACCGCGCCTTCGCCGGCGAGGTAGATGCCGAGCACGGTGAGCACCAGCGCGATACCCGGCACGATCGACAGGAACGGCTGGGAACGCAGCACGGCGCGGCCTTCCGCGATCATGCCGCCCCAGGTGACGCGGTTGGGATCGCCGAGACCGAGAAAGGACAGCGCCGCCTCGGTGAGGATGGCGGCGGCGACGATGACGGACGACAGCGCCAGTACCGGCGGCAGTGCGTTCGGCAGCACCTCGCGAAAGGCGATCTCGAGCGGGTGCATGCCTATGACGCGGGCGCCCGCCACATAGTCGCGCTCGCGGATCGACAGCACTTCGGCGCGGGCCACGCGCGCCGGGCCGGTCCAGGCCGAGAGCGCGATGGCCGCCACCACGACGCCGAGCGACGGGCCGACGACGCTGACGAAGGCCAGCGCCAGCAGGAAGCCCGGCACGGTCTGGAAGGCGTCGGTGACGCGCATCAGTACCTCGTCCGTCAGTCCGCCGGCGAAGCCGGCCAGGGTGCCGACGACGGCGCCGATGGCGAGCGAGGCGGCGGCGGCCGCCAGCCCGACCACCAGCGAGGTGCGGGCGCCGTGGAACAGTTCGGCCAGCACGTCGCGGCCGAGCCGGTCGGTGCCGAGCGGCAGCGCCCAATCCTGGAACGGCGGCGTCAGCGGCGGACCGGCGATGGCCAGCGGATCGCCAGGAAACAGAAGAGGGGCGATAAGTGCCATCAGGGCGAGGGCGGCGAGGATGAGCGCGCCGGCAATCGCCTCGGGCGAACGGAAAAAGCGGGCCATGCGGCTCATGCCTGGGCCTCTCATGTCCGGGCCTCGCTGGCGCCGACGCGCGGATCGAGGAAGGCATAGGCGATGTCGACCGCGAGATTGATGAAAACGACCAGCACGGCGCTGACCAGGATGATGCCGAGCAGCAGCGGCGTGTCGCGCGCGGCGACGGCTTCCTGCGCCAGCCGGCCGAGGCCGGGCACCGAGAACACGCTTTCGATGACGACGCTGCCGCCGAGCATCTGCGCCGACTGCAATCCCAGCATGGTCACCAGCGGCAGCAGGGCGTTGCGGGCGACGTGGCGGATGACGATGCGGCGTCGCGGAATGCCGCGGGCGATCAGCGCGCGGACGAAATCCTGGCGCCAGACCTGGGCCATGCCGGCCCGCATCATCCTGAGGTAGAGCGCCAGGTAGATGAAACCGAGCGCGGCCACCGGCAGCACCAGATGGCTGGCGACGTCGGCGGCGCGGGCGAACCCGGTCTTGCCCGACGCGATGGTCTCGATGCCGGCGATCGGCAGCCAGCGCAGTTGCACGGCGAAGACGACAGAGAGCACGAGGCCGAGCCAGAAGCCTGGCACGGCGTACAGCGCCAGCGAGCCGATGGAGAGGAGCCGGTCGCGCGCCGAGCCCGGCCTGGCGCCGGCGACGACGCCCAGCAGAGAGCCGAGGCCGAACGACAGGGCGGTGGCGCTCACCATCAGGAGAAGCGTGTTGGGCAGGCGCTCCAGGATCAGGTCGCGGATCGGCCGCGAGAAGGCGACCGACTGGCCGAGATCGAGATGGGCGAGCGCCCACAGATAGTTCGCCAGCCGGGTCGGTTCGGACTGGTCAAGGCCCCAGCGCTGGCGCAGCGACTCGACCAGTCCGGCATCGCCACCGGTCGAGACGATATAGGCATCGACCGCGTCGCCGGGTGCGGCCTCGAGCAGAAGGAAGCTGCCGATCACGACGATCAGCAGCACGAAGACGGAGCCGATGAGCCGGCGGCGCAGCAGACGAAGGGCGCGGGTCATTCCGGCGCTCCTGCTTCGCATGACAACGGCAATGGGACGCCACGCAGTATCTCCCACATGGCGGAGCGATTGCGCGCGCGTATACCCCCTCCCCTTAAGGGGGAGGGGAACTCGCCGTCATCGTTACCTGTCGTGAAGCCTCGGCGGCCTTGGCAGCGGCGGGCGGAAGATCGTCCCCCTCCCCCTTGAGGGGAGGGGTCAGGGGTGGGGGTATCGGTTCGATCTTCTTCAGCAATGGGCATGCCAGACCTTACCCGCCGGCGAAGGCCGTGCTCAAGCCGCCACCGTCACACCTGGTCCAGCCAGGTGTCGGCCCAGTTTGAGACCGCCCAGCGCGGATTGTCGGCGATGTTCTTGACCTTGTCGCTGGCGACCGAGATGAAGCTCCATTCGGCGACGTTGATGAGCGGCAGGTCTTCGACGACCTTCTTCTGGAAGTCCTTGTAGAGTTCGGTGCGCTTGTCGGCGTCCAGTTCCACCGCCGCCTTGGCGATGACGGCGTCCAGTTCGTCGTTATGATAGCCGCCCTGGTTGGAGAAGGGCACGCCGTCGGGAATGCCGCTCTGCACCAGGATGGTGGTGGAGATCGCGGGATCGCCGCGGAACACCGGCGGGCCGACGGCGAGGTCGAAATCATGGTCGGTGTAGACCGCCTTGATGTGCGCGGCATCGTCGTTGTTGACCAGCCGCGCGTCGATGCCGACCTTGGCCAGCGCCTGGCGCAGATAGTCGCCGAACTGTTTGGTCTCGTTGAAATAGGGCGCCGGCAGCAGCTTCAGCGTAAAGCGCACGCCGTTGTCGGCGCGCTTGTAGCCGGCCTCGTCGAGCAGCGCGTTGGCCTTGTCGACGCTGAAATCGTAGGTCGGCACGTCGGCCGTGTAGAATTGCGGGTCCGTGGTCGGTACCGGCCCGGTGGCAGCCCTGGCGTAGCCGAGGAACACCGTCTTGACGACGAAATCCTTGTCGATGGCGTGGGCGATGGCGCGGCGCACGCGCAGGTCGGCCAGTTCCTTGCGGCGGTGGTTGATCTCAACCACGAGCTGGTAGGTCAGGCCCTCGTAGCCCTTGGTGACGACCTTGAGGCCGGGGACCTTCGATATGCGGTCGAGGTCGGCCAGCGGCACGGCGGAGAAGGCGGCGAGCTGGATTTCCTCGGCTTCGAGGGCGCTCGCAGCCGAAGCACGGTCGGGCAGGACCTGATAGACGATCTCGTCGAGATAGGGCTCTCCCTCGCCCCAATAGTCCGGGTTCTTCGCCAGGCGGTAATACTGGCCGGGCTTGTATTCCGCGAACTTGAACGGGCCTGTGCCGACCGGTGCGTTGTTGGCCGGGTTGTCCTCAATCTTGCCGGTCTCGTAGATGTGCTTCGGCACGACGCTGGAGAGCGCCGGCAGCGCGTTGCGGATCAGCTGGAAGGGTGTCGGCGCGGCGAATTTGAAGACGGCGGTGAGATCGTCCGGCGTGTCGACCGCTTCCAGATCCTTGAACACGGTGCGGCCGAGATTCTGCAGCGGCTTCCACACATTGAGCGCCGAAAAGGCGACGTCGGCCGAGGTGAAGGGCTTGCCGTCATGCCATTTGACGCCTTCGCGCAGCCTGAAGGTGGCCGAAAGCCCGTCAGGCGCCCCTTCCCAACTCACCGCAAGCCGCGGATCAAGGCCATCCTTGCCATCGTAGGAGGCTTCGGCAAGCGTTTCGACCACCTTGCTGGAGACGAAGAAGACGCCGTTGGAGGCGACGATCGCCGGGTTGAGGTTGCGCGGCTCGGAATCGGCGGCGACGACCAGCCGCCCGCCTTTGGCCGGCGCCTGCGCGCGCGCCATCGTCGGCAGCGCGGTCGAGGCGAGCAGCGCGGCGGAGCCGGCAAGCACCTGGCGTCGCGAGAGCGTGAATTCTGACATGGGCTGGACTCCATCTGGCCGGCGACCGGCATTCGCACGGCCGCCATCGCCGCAGGGTGATTATGGACCACTGGGCCGGTTGCGCCAGAGAAGGAATTGGCGCGGCGACGATCGCCGATGGAATATTTCTCCACGGCGCCTGCGGAAATTCAAGTGCCCGCAGCGGCGATGTCGATTTCGTCGCGGCGGCGGCCGCACGGCGTGTGAAGGATATCTTGAAAATATTCCTATTCCGTCTACCGTGGCGAGTGGTGGGACATTCCAACGGGAGATGACAGATGACCCACCAGGACCATTTCGACTTTATCCGCGAACCCGACCTGCGCCGGCCGCTCAAGCCGGAGCGCGTGTTCTTCGGCCTGTTTGCCGGCGAAGCGGGCGGGCCGATCGTGGCCTGCCGCGAGAGGCTCATGCGCGAGCAGCGCATCTTCGGCAGCCGGATCGCGGAGGAGCGGTTTCACCTCAGCCTCTCCCTTGTGGGCGATTTCAAGCGAATCCCGAGCAAGGTTCCATACGGCGCCGGGATTGCGGCGGACCGGATCGCGATGCCGCCTTTCGAAGTCGTGCTGGACTACGCGGCGACCCTTGAAGGCGGCCGGCCCGGCCGATGCGCGACGGTGCTTCTCGCCAAGAGCGATGCGCTGCATGACCTTGGCGGCAGCCTTTTCCATGAACTTGGCCTGCAGGGCATGAAGGCAAGCCTCCTTACTATGCCGCATGTCACGCTGTTCTACGGTTCGCGGCGCATCCGGCCAACCCGGATCAAGCCGATCCGTCTGTGGATCGACCGGTTCTACCTGATCCATAGCGAACGCGGACTCGGCCGCTACACCATACTGGGCTGCTGGTTCCTTGGCGGCGCGCCGACCGCACCAGTCCATGCTGTGACGCCGCCACTAGCCTTTGGTTCGATGGCTGCCTAAGCTCCCTCGCGCTAGAAAGGCAGCCGTATTCGGATGCTGTCGCGGCAGGGAGGAAGATATGGATTTTTCGACGGTCGACCGGACCTATGCGCATGCCCGCAAAAACTTCAGGTTGGCGATCCCGGAAAGTTTCAATTTCGCCTTCGACGTCATCGACGACTGGGCGCGCCGCGATGACCATACGGCGGTGATCGCCGTTTCGCGCGACGGCGAGACGGTGCGGGAATTGCCGTTCTCGTATTTTTCCGAACAGTCCGGCCGTTTTGCCAACGCCCTCAAGGGCCTCGGCGTGACGGCCGGCGATTTCGCCTGCGTCGTCATCGGGCGCGTGCCCGAATGGTACACGGTGCTGTTCGGCTGCATGAAGGCGGGCGCGGTGTCGATGCCGGGCACCAATCTGCTCACCGCGCACGACATCGAATACCGCGTCAACCATTCCGAGGCGACGGCGGTCATCGTGACGCCGGAGCATTGCGAGAAAATCGACCGGATCCGTGACGCATGTCCCAGCCTGCGGCATTTCATCGTCGTCGGTGACGCGCGTCCGGGATGGCTTTCGATGGAAGCGCTGATCGGGGCCGCTTCGCCGTCGCTCGACAGGGCGGCGTTCGGCACGACGCGCGCCACCGACATGATGATGGCCTATTTCACCTCCGGCACGACCTCGATGCCGAAGATGGTGCCGCGCGACCACGGCTATGCGCTGGCGCACGCCGCCACCGGCCTGTTCTGGCAGGATTTGACGCGGTCGGACGTGCACTGGTCGCTCACCGACACCGGCTGGGCCAAGGCGGCCTGGGGAATCCTGTTCCCGCAGATGCTGCTCGGCACGCCGGCGGTTCTCTACGACGCGCCGGCGGCCTTCGACGCCGACATGCACCTCAGGTTGATCGGACGACTCGGCGTGACGACGTTCTGTGCACCGCCGACCGTCTACCGGCTGTTCGCGCAGCAGGACCTCGCGCAATACGACCTGTCCAGTCTGCGCCGGTCGATGGGGGCGGGCGAGCCGCTCAATCCGGAGGTCATGCGCATCTGGAAGGAAGCGACCGGCACGGTGATCGCCGACGGCTACGGCCAGACGGAGACGATCAACATCGTCGCCAATTTCCCGTCGGAAGAGGTCCGTTACGGCTCGATGGGCAAGCCGGTGCCCGGCTACGACGTCGATGTGGTGGACGACGACGGCAACAGGCAGCCGGACGAGGAGGTCGGCCATATCGCGGTTCGGCTCGGCGAGCCGTGGCCGAACGGGCTGTTCCACGGCTACTACGAGAAAGGCGGCGAACTGGACAAACGGGCCTTCCGCAACGGCTGGTACTATACAGGCGATACGGCGCGGCGCGACAAGGACGGCTATCTGTGGTTCGTCGGGCGCTCGGACGACCTGATTTCCTCGGCGGGCTACCGCATCAGCCCCTTCGAAGTCGAAAGCGCGCTGATCGAACACCGCGCCGTCGTCGAGAGCGCGGTGATCGGCAAGCCCGACGAGACGCGCGGCCAGATCGTCAAGGCCTATATCATCCTCGCCAAGGGTTTTGTGCCGTCGGACGAACTGGCGAAGGACATCCAGGAGTTCTGCCGCAACCAGACGGCCCCGTACAAATATCCGCGCGAGATCGAGTTCGTCGACGCCCTGCCCAAGACCATTTCCGGCAAGATACGAAGGGTGGAACTGCGGCAGGAGGAAGGGGGTAGGTAAATTTCTTCTTACCTTTGATGCCTGATTGAAGACACGAGGCGTTCCGGAGTGGATCCCGGCTCTCGCCTTGCGCTTGGAGCCTGCCCTCGAGCTTGCCGAAGGCAAGACCCGCGGGGCGCTCGGCAGCGGCCGGGATGACGCCCGACATGGCGATATCCGGCCATGACGACAATCCGCGATCGCCAAGGCTGGCGATTGGCCGCCCCTGCTCTGCGACAGGGCGTCATCCCGGCCAAGCGAACTTGTGAGCGCAGAGCCGGGATCCAGTTCGCGACGCCGCCGGCTGGAGACGCCGGCGCTGAAATTGGTAAGACCAGATGACAATAATACGAGGAGATTGCTGCAAGTTGTTGCAGCGCCAGCCGCCGGCGCCTGTTTTCTGGCTGGACCAGGCGGGTTAAACTGGAGCAGAGTGACGCGCGGCAGGTCGCTCCGCGCTGACAATCATCAGGGAGGACAGCATGAACATCGCCCCGGGCAAGACGAACGCCGTGCCGTTCGACCAGGCGCGCGTCGATCGCCTGATGGAGGACGCCGGCATCGATGTGCTGCTGGCCACGTCCAAGCACAACACCCAGTATCTGCTCGGCGGCTACAAGTTCATCTTCTTCTCCGCCATGGACGCGATCGGCCACAGCCGCTACCTGCCGATCGTCGTCTACGAAAAGGGCGACCCCGGTCACGCGGCCTATGTGGGGAACCGCATGGAAGGCGGCGAGCACCAGAACCACCCGTTCTGGACGCCGACGCTGCATCTGTCCAACTGGGGCACGATGGATTCGGTCGCGCTCGCCGTCGACCATCTGCGCGGGATTGGCAAGGCCGGCGCCCGCATTGGCATCGAGCCGCCGTTCCTGCCGTCGGACGCCTATCTGGCGCTCACGCGCGCGCTGCCCGACGCGACGCTGGTCGACGCGACCGGCATGCTGGAGCGGATGCGCGCGCTCAAGACGCCGCATGAACTCGCCATGCTGAGAAAGGCGTCCGGCATCATCACCGATTCCATGCTGGCGACGATCGCCTGGGCGCGCGAGGGCTCGACCAAGACGGAGATCATCGAGCACTTGCGGCGCGAGGAGACCAATCGCGGCGCGCAGTTCGAATATTGCCTGCTGACGCTGGGGGCGAGCCACAACCGGGCGTCCTCCGGACAGGCCTGGCAGGCGGGCGAGGTGCTGTCGATCGATTCCGGCGGAAACTATCACGGCTATATCGGCGATCTCTGCCGCATGGGCGTGCTGGGCGAACCGGACGCGGAGCTGGAGGACCTGCTCGGCGAGATCGACGCCGTGCAGCAGGCGGCTTTCTCGATGGTCCGGGCCGGCGTGCGGGGCGGCGACATGATCGTCCATGCCGAGAGCGTGCTGAAGAAATCGAAGGTGGCGCCCTACACGGATTTCTTCGCGCACGGCATGGGGTTGATCACCCATGAGGCGCCGTTCCTGATGACGAACCATCCGGTGACCTATGAAGGCACCTATGCGGACAAGCCTCTGGAGGCGAACATGGTGCTTTCGGTCGAGACCACCATGCTCCACCCGACGCGGGGCTTCATCAAGCTGGAGGACACGGTGGCTGTCACCGAGACCGGCTACGAGATGTTCGGCGACCGGGGCAGGGGATGGAACCGTGGCGGGGCGGCGTAGGCCGATCTTCGGACCGCGACGCGCGATTTGTCGTCCCGGATACGGATATTGAGGGAATAGTCACCGCGCGCCGAACCGCTGCTTTGCCGCGTCCGTGGCGGGCTGGAACAGCGAGACGGTCTCGGCGCTGCCGAAGGCGAGCGTCGCTGACGGCGTCACGATCTCCGCGAAGACGGGCGCCAGCCACTCGGCCTGCGTTCCGGCCACCATTTCATAGAATGCGACCATCGATCCGATGTCGGCGCAGACGAGGCGGGTGGAAGCGAATTTCATGCGGGGCTCTCTTTCCGCTCCTGCCGGTGATCGTGTCGGAAACCTCTTGTGCCACGGACCTGTTGCCACCGTTCTGACAGCAGGGATTTTCATGCGTGAACCATCTGCCGCCGGAGGCGCCTGAGGATGGAATTGCGTCTTCGGGGCCGTGCGCCGCGATCGGCCGGGACAGGCAACGCAGGGTTGACGGCTCAACCGGTGAACGCAATAACCAAAGGGCGGGCGGCGAAGGAGGAGGGATCACCATTGGCCAGACGGTTCATTGTCGTCGCCGTTTCCATGCTTGCCCTGTCGGGCTGCGGCATCTCGCAAGCCAATTATGACGCCAGTCGCGAGGCGCTGCGCGGTAGTCCGGGCCTGCGCAGCGATTTCGTGAGAAACTGTACGCGCAATATTTCCAGGAAACCCTACGCGACCCGGCGAAACATCGCCAAGGTGATGAACACGTCCGTGCGCAATACGCCGCGGCTATATTGTTCCCGCCTGACGCGGGGCATCACGTCGGGCCGCCTGTCGCATTCGGACATCGCCGCCGCCTCGCGCGGGCAGGTCACGCCGGCCATCATAAGGGTGCTGCAGGGGCGGTAGCGGCTGCCCTCTTCTTGGAAGGGGCGATCGCGAAGGGTGACGCACCCCCACCCCTGTCCCCTCCCCACAAGGGGGAGGGGGACTTTGTGACAGCGCCACACCGCCCATTTTGAGCCGGACGGCGGTGCCAGTGGGGGTGCGCGGCCGTCAAACTCCCAGATGCGATTGCCCACTCTTTGGGAGGAAGGCGGTCAGGTTCCGGCCGGTATCAGCCTGAAGTCGGGCAGATCGCGCAGGCCCGTTTCCGGCCCGGCCGGCGAATAGACGACGAAAAGCTGCATCGGCGCGCCCGAAGTATTCAGCGTCGAATGGAAGCGGTTCTCGGGAATGTAGCAGGTGCAGCCGGGGCCGACCTGGCGCACGATCGGGTTGCCCATCTCGTCCTCGATCATCTGCTCGCCATTGCCGGATATGACGAAGATGATCTCCTCGGCGCCCGGATGATTGTGGCGGGCGTGGCCCTGGCCGGGCGGCAGGTCGACCACGCCGCCGGAGAAGCGCGCCGCGCCGTTGACTTCGGGCGCCACCGTCAGCGACAGCTTGCCCCAGTCGAAGCCGAACGCGTCGACGTCGCCCGGATAGACGAACATTCTTGTCCTGTCGGTCATTGTCCTCTCCTCAGTCCTGTTTTCCGCCGCCGATGGCGACGGCCTTGAAATCCCGCGTCTGGCCGGCGATCGCGGCCTCGGCTGGCAAGCGCTCCATCGAGGACGCGCCATAGAAGCCGTGCAGGCCCCTGGTTCGGTCGAGGATATAGCGGGCGTCCTCCGGCATGGAGATCGGTCCGCCGTGGCAAAGCAGGATCACGTCCTTGCGCACGGAGCGGGCGGCGTCTGCGATCGCGTCGATTTCTCCCACGCAACTCTCCAGCGTCCTGGCGGAGGTGGCGCCGATGCTGCCGCCGGTCGTCACGCCCATATGCGCGACGACGACGTCGGCGCCGGCCTTCGTCATGGCCCTGGCCTCCTCGGGGTTGAAGACATAGGGCGTGGTCAGCAGGTCCTGCCGGTGCGCCTCTGCGATCATGTCGACCTCCAGCGAAAAGCCCATGCCGGTCTCCTCGAAGCTCTGCCGCATCGTGCCGTCAAACAGACCGATCGTGGGAAAGTTCTGCACGCCGGAAAAGCCCATCTCCTTCAGTTCGGAAAGCAGCTTCGGCATGATGACGAACGGGTCGGTGCCGTTGACGCCGGCCAGAACCGGCGTGTTCTTCACCACCGGCAGCACCTCGTAGGCCATCTCCTTGACGATGGCGTTGGCATTGCCATAGGCGAGCAGGCCCGCCGCCGAGCCGCGCCCGGCCATGCGGTAGCGGCCGGAATTGTAGATGATGATCAGGTCGATGCCGCCCGCTTCCTCCGCCTTGGCCGAGAGACCGGTGCCGGCCCCGCCGCCGATGATGGGCGTGCCGGCCTCGATCATGGCGTGGAATTTCTTCAGTATGTCGCTGCGTGGGATCGCGGGCATCTTGTCTTCCTGATGGTTGGGGAGTTCTTCTATCCGAGGACTTCGCGGAACGCCTTGACGGCTGCCTCGGCGAATTCCGGATCGTTGATGTGCAGCGGCAGGCGCTCGACGCGGCGCGTGGCGGTCGGGCGGATCGTGCGTTCGATCGCCTGGAAGAGGGCGGCGTCGGCCTCCGGGTCCCAAAACGCGCCGCCTTCGATGTCGAGCGCCGAGACCCCCCTTTCGGGAATGAGGAAGCGCACCGGGCCTTCGCATTGCGATAGTTTTTCGCCGATCCATTCGCCGATCCGGCGGCATTCCTCGGCCGTCGTGCGCATCAGCGTCACGTTCGGGTTGTGCTCATAGAAGAGGCGGGAGCTGTATTTCTCCGGGATGGTCGAAGGGGCCCAGAAATTGATCATGTCGAGCGCGCCGACCGAGCCGACATAGGGCAGCCTGGTGCGGGCGATCGCGCCGAAGCGGTCCGGCGTCGCCGGCAGCACGCCGCCGAAGTGCATGTCGCAGACCTCTGTCGTGGTGATGTCGATGACGCCGGCCAGCAGGCCGCTGTCGGCGAGTTTCTCCATCGTGCGGCCGCCCGTGCCGGTAGCATGAAAGACCATGCAGTCGTAATCGTCGCGCAAGGTTTCGGCGATCGCGGTGACGCAGGGCGTGGTGACGCCGAACATGGTCAGCCCGATCGAGGGTTTTCCCTCGTCGATCCTAGCCGCGCGCGCGGCCATGCCGGCAACGGCCTGGGCGGCGTTGTGCAGGACCACGCGCGAGATGCGGTTCAGGCCGGCCATGTCGGTGATCGACGGCATCATGACGATGTCCGACACGTCGACATAGGGCGCGGTGTCGCCGGAAGCGAGCGTCGAGACCATCAGCTTGGGGACGCCCAGCGCCAGCGTGCGCATGCCGGCGGTGACGATCGAGGTGCCGCCGCCGCCGCCGATGCCGACGACGCCGGCGACGTCGTGTCGCGAGGCGATGAAACGGGCGAAAGCGATGCCCATCGCCGTAACGGCGGTTCCCCGGTCATTGGTGACCAGGACGGCGGACGTTCCATCGGGATGCCAGGACGCCACCTCGCGCGCCTCGACGTCGACCGGAACCACCGCGCCACGGGTGCCGACATCGACGCGGGCGACAGTTGCGCCCGTCGTTGCGATGGCGTCGGCCAGATAGGCGAGTTCCTCGCCCTTGGTGTCGGCCGTGCCGACAACGTAGATGCGCTTCATCGGCGTTCCTCCGTCTCGCCATGCCGCTTTCAGGTCGCGGGCATTGCTTTTTTGTGAGACGCGCGTATCGTATTGACATGAATGTCTCACGTCAACGGGATGCCGGCGCAGGCGCCGAGAGAGGGCCTCGGGCGCGCACGCGCCGGCTGATGCTGGAGACGGCGACGCGGCTGATGCAGTCGGGATCGACGCCCTCGGTCAGCGAGGTGGCCGAGGCCGCGCAGGTCTCCCGCGCCACCGCCTACCGGTATTTCCCGAGCCAGGCGGCGCTCGTCCAGGCGGTGGTCGACGAAGCACTTGGTCCGATCCTGACCTGGCAATCCAGGTCGAAAAACGCCGAACGGCGGGTCGCCGCGCTGATCGACACCGCCATGCCGCGCATCGAGACCTTCGAGGCGACGTTCAAGGCGGCGCTGAAGCTGTCGCTCGAGCAGTGGGCGCAGCGCCAGGCGGGCACGCTGGGGGCGGAGCCCGAATTCGCGCGCGGCCACCGCAAGGTCCTGCTGCAGGACGCCGTCGCGCCGCTAGAGGGCCGCCTTCCGCCGAAAGTCCATCGGCGACTGGTGCAATCCCTGTCGCTCATCTTTGGCGTGGAACTCGTCATCATCCTCAAGGACATGTGGGGACTGGGAAGCGCCGAGATGCTGTCCGTCGCGCAATGGGCCGCGAGCGCGATGGTTCGCGCGGCCGAGGCCGAGGCTTTGAACGAGGAGGTGAAGAGCTGAGGGCATGCTCCTATCTGGTTAGACCAGATTGCCGACCACCAGACGGGAATAACGATCGGGAAAAAAGAAACAGACTGTTTGGAAAGCGCCTTTCCTATCCATTTTTATAAGAAACAATAACATTATGCCGATATCGACGCCTTCGCGGCTGGATTGGCAGGACAAGAAAGCCCTTGACGCGGTCTGTTGATTGGTAATACCAGATTTGCACGATGTGGCCGGTTGGGAAGAGATGGCCGCAAAGCGTTTTCGGGACGGATGAGGAGATCCGTGCCCGGCAAGCAAGCGCCAGAGGAGAACGGAACGGTCGGGCGCCGGCCGCTACAAGCGCCATGCGCACAAGGGAGGAAGAACAATGCGCAAGTCAGTGACCAGCGTGCTCGCTGGTGTCAGCCTAGCACTCGCATGCGGAACATCGGTTCACGCTCAGGAAAAGCAGCTCACCATCTTCTGGGCGGAATGGGATCCGTCCAACTATCTGCAGGAACTCGGCAACGAGTACGAGAAGGAGACCGGCGTCAAGGTCGTGGTCGAGACGACGCCCTGGGCCGACTTCCAGACCAAGGCCTTCGCGGAATTCAATGCCCACGGCGATGCCTACGACCTGGTGGTCGGCGACTCGCAATGGCTGGGCGCGGCCTCGGAAGGCGGCCACTATGTCGATCTCACCGATTTCGTGAAGGAGAACCACGTCCTCGACAAGATGGCCGAGGCCACCGTCAAATATTATGCCGAATATCCTGGCGGCAGCGGCAAATACTGGGCGATCCCGACCGAGGGCGACGCGGTGGGCTGGGCCTATCGCAAGGATTGGTTCGAGGACCCGAAGGAGAAGGAGGCGTTCAAGGCGAAATATGGCTACGACCTCGACGTGCCGAAGACCTTCAAGGAACTGACCGACATCGCCGAGTTCTTCAACCGGCCGGACCAGAACCGCTACGGCATCGCGATCTATACGCAGAACCAGTATGACGGCCTCGCCATGGGCGTGGAAAACGCCTTGTTCTCCTATGGCGCGGACCTCGGCGATTATTCCACCTACAAGGTCGACGGCGTCGTCAACTCCGACAAGGCGGTGGCCGCGCTCGAAAACTACCGCAAGCTGTTTGGTTTCACGCCTCCGGGCTGGACCAACGCCTTCTTCGTCGAGAACAACCAGGCCATCACCGAAGGCCTGGCGGCGATGAGCATGAACTACTTCGCGTTCCTGCCTTCGCTGCTCAACGAATCCACCAATCCGCACGCCAAGGACACCGGCTTCTTCGCCAATCCTGCGGGCCCCGGCGGCGACCAGTTCGCGGCGCTCGGTGGGCAGGGCATTTCCGTCGTCTCCTATTCCAACAACAAGGAAGAGGCGATGAAATTCCTGAAATGGTTCATCCAGGACGACACCCAGAAGAAGTGGGCCGATCTCGGCGGCTACACCTGCAACAAGTCGGTCCTGGAATCGGAAGCCTTCCAGAACGCGACGCCCTACAACAAGGCCTTCTACGACACGATGTTCAAGGTGAAGGACTTCTGGGCCGTTCCCGAATATGCGGAACTGCTGCAACAGTTCAACCAGCGCGTCTATCCCTATGTCGTCAACGGCCAGGGCTCGGCCAAGGAGGTGCTGGACGCCGTCGCCTCCGACTGGGACGGAACCTTCAAGAAATACGGGCGGGTGAAATAACCCACGGACTTGGTGGAGGGGGCTTTGCGCCTCCTCCGCTCCCTTTTTCGACATAGCAAGCAGGGAAACTCGCCGTGGCGACAGCCGTGATGTCCACGCTGGATCCGAAGTCCCGCGCCGCCGCCCGCGGCATGAGCGACCTGGCGATCCGCAATCTCTTCATCGTTCCGACGATCCTTTTCCTGATCGTCTTCAACATCTTTCCGCTGCTCTATTCGCTGGGCTATTCCTTCACCGATTTCCGCGCCTCGACCAACGCGCCCGCCAATTTCGTGGGCTTGCAGAATTATCGCGAGCTGCTCAACGACCCCTACATCTGGAACAATTTCGCGGTGACCGCGAAATACGTCATCGTCTCGGTGGTGGGGCAGGTCGTGGTCGGGTTCGGGACGGCGATGCTGCTCAACCGCGACATCCTCTTCAAGGGCCTGATCACGACGCTGCTTCTGCTGCCGATGATGCTGTCGATGGCGGTGGTCGGCCTGTTCTGGAAACTGCTCTACGACCCGTCCTGGGGCGTCATCAACTGGGCGCTGGGCCTCGGCAAGTTCGAATGGCTGGGCGATCCGCGCATGGCGCTCTACGCCGTCGCCATCACCGACATCTGGATGTGGGCGCCCTTCGTCATGCTCCTGTCGCTGGCCGGTCTTTCGGCGGTGCCGAAGCATCTCTACGAGGCGGCGGCGATCGATCGCGCCGGTCCGCTCTACACCTTCTTCCGCATCACGCTGCCGCTGGTGGCGCCGATCCTGATGATCGCCATCATCTTCCGCACGATGGAGGCGTTCAAGACCTTCGACCTCGCCTATGTGCTGTCGACGCAGCCGAGCACGGAGGTCATCTCCATCCGCCTCTACAAGATGGCCTTCCAGGAATGGCAGACGGGGCGATCCTGCGCGCTTGCCTACATCGTGCTGATCATGGTGCTGGCCATCACCAACATCTACGTGAAGTATCTGAACAAGGTGAAGGAGCGGTAGGATGGGCGATCTTTACCGCTCTTTGTCGGCTAATTTACCTCCACCCCTAACCCTTCCCCGCAAGGGGGAGGGGAACTTGGCGTGCGGCAGCTTCCCCTCCCCCTTGCGGGGAAGGGTTAGGGGTGGGGGTATTGCCTCGCCGAACTTCGCAATGGAGGCATAGTCATGGCCGCCGTCCAGACTTCCGGCGAGCGGGCGCTCAACAGGGTCGCCATCGCCGCTGTGCTGATCATCACGCTGATCTTCCTGGCGCCGATCTACTGGATCGTGTCGACCTCGTTCAAGCCGCGCAACCTCGCCACCACCATCCCGCCGACGGTGGTGTTCACGCCCGAGATTTCGCCCTTCGTGAAACTGATGACCAAGCGCTCGCAGTTGCGCGAGCAGCCGACGCCGGAGGAATATGCCGCGGCGCCGTGGTGGGAGCGCATGGTGTTCGACGGCGGCGAGAAGGTGGTGCGCGACGGCAAGGGCGAGGTGCAGTGGTCGGCCTATCCGGGCCGCTTCCTGAACTCGCTGATCATCGCCATCACCTCGACGGTGCTGGCCGTCGGCATGGGCACCTTCACCGCCTACGGCTTCTCGCGCTTCAAGGTGAAGGGAGAGGGCGATCTCCTGTTCTTCATCCTGTCGACGCGCATGTTGCCGCCGGTGGTGGTGGCGATCCCGATGTTCCTGATGTACCGCGTCGTCGGCCTGACCGACACGCATCTCGGCCTGATCATCCTCTACACCGCCTTCAACCTGTCGTTCTCGGTCTGGCTGATGAAGGGGTTCATCGACGAGATCCCGAAGGAGTACGAGGAGGCGGCGCTGGTGGACGGCTACACGCGCATGCAGGCCTTCTTCAAGATCGTCTTGCCGGAGGCGGCCACCGGCATCGCCGCGACCGCCGTGTTCTGCTTCATCACCGCCTGGAACGAATACGCCTTCGCGCTGATGATGACGAACCGGCGCGCGCAGACGGCGCCGCCCTTCATCCCCAGCCAGGTCGGCTCGGGCATTCCCGACTGGACGGTCATCGCGGCCGGAACCTTCCTGTTCCTGGTGCCCGTCGCCATCTTCACGTTCCTGCTCCGCAACCATCTGTTGCGCGGCATGTCCTTCGGAGCGATCCGCAAATGAGCAGCACCACCCTGCAACGGACTGCCGAGATCGTCATGGTGCTCGGCATCGTGGCGCTGTGCCAGCCCTGGAGCCTGTTTCTGCATCGCTACGGCCTGACCATCGTCATCGTCGGGCTGGTGACCTTCATGTGCACCAACTGGTTCGGCAAGCCGGACGTCACGCCGGAGGACGTGGACGGCGTGTTCGACGTTTCCGACCATAATGAGGGCCGGGCATGACGCAGATCGAACTTCGCGGCGTGCAGAAGTGGTTCGGCGCCGTCCAGGTCATCAAGGACCTCAACCTCACCATCGCCGACAACGAGTTCATCGTGCTGCTCGGCCAGTCGGGTTGCGGCAAGACGACGACGCTGCGCGCCGTCGCCGGGCTGGAGACGATCGACGAGGGCGACATCCTCATCGACGGCCAGAAGGTTCAGCATCTCAAATGCTCGGACCGCGACATCGCCATGGTGTTCCAGTCCTTCTCACTCTATCCGCATATGAGCGTCTACGAGAACATCGCCTTCCCGTTGCGCGCCACCCGCATGGCGAAGAGCGACATCGACACGGCCGTGCGCGAGATCGCGCGGGTGCTGCGCATCACCGACCTGTTGGACAAGAAGCCGTCGGCGCTGTCGGGCGGTGACATGCAGCGCGTCGCGATCGGGCGGGCCTTGGTGCGGCGGCCGAAGGCCATGCTGATGGACGAGCCGATCGGCGCGCTCGACGCCAAGCTGCGCGAGGAGATGCGCGCCGAGATCAAGCGGCTGCACGTCAAGCAGGGCTCGACCACCATCTACGTCACCCACGACCAGATCGAGGCGATGAGTCTGGCCGACCGCATCGTCATCATGCACGAAGGCGTGCTGCAGCAGGTCGGCACGCCCGAGGAAGTCTACCAGCGCCCGGCCAACCTGTTCGTGGCGCAGTTCGTCGGCAGCCCGGTGATGAACGTCGCCGAGACCAGGGTGGCCGAGCAGGGCGGGCAGGCGTCCGTCTCGGTCGGCGGGGTCGAGCGCGGTTTCGCCTTTCCGCACGAACTGCTGTCGAAACTCAACGGCCACGCCGCCGGCGGCCTCGCGCTCGGCATCCGCCCGGAAGGGGTGCTCGTCCGGCATGAGAAGGCCGACGGCTACCTGCCGGTCGAGGCCCGGATCATCGAGCCGCTCGGCTCGTTCGACATCGTCGACCTCAGGGTCGGCGACGAGGTGCTGCGCGCGCGCACCAAGAGCGGCTTCGTTCCGGGACCCGGCAAGCAGGTGTTTGCCCGCCTCGATCCCGCGCAGGCGCATTTCTTCGACACGGCAAGCGGCAAGAGCCTGGGGGTAAAGTTGTGAGGGCGGGTCAAACAGGGACGGCTGCGGGACAGCGCCCCTCTCTGTCCTGCCGGACATCTCCCCCACACGGGGGGAGATCAGCCGGTCGCACTGATTTCGCCAACCACCAACGTAGCAAGAAGGGCGGCGGGGTTGAAACCGCCGATCTCCCCCCGTGTAGGGGAGATGTCCGGCAGGACAGAGGGGGGCGCGAAGGAATGCGGCGTTTCAAAATTACCGTGGGACGTACCTGACCATGGCGCATATCCAGCTCAGGACCATCACCAAGACGTTCGGCCGCCACAGGGCGCTGGCCAAGCTCGACCTCGACATCGCCGACGGCGAGTTCTTCGTGCTGCTGGGCGAGACGGGCGCCGGCAAGACGACGACGCTGAGGCTGATCGCCGGGCTCGAGAAGCCGACCGAGGGGCAGGTCTTCATCGACGGCGTCGACGTGGCCGACTGGGGCGCGGCGGAGCGCGACGTGGCGCTGGTGCTGCAGCAATATTCGCTCTATCCGCGCTACACGGTGCGCGAGAACCTCGAATTCCCGCTCAAGCCGAAAATCCGGCGCCTGCCCGACGCCGAGATCAAGGAGCGCGTTGCGCGCGCCGCGAAAACCTTGCGCATCGAGCATCTGCTCGACCGCAAGGTGGACAGGCTCTCGGGCGGCGAGATGCAGCGCGTCTCGATCGGCCGCGCCATCGTGCGCAAACCGCGCGTTTTCCTGATGGACGAGCCGCTGTCGGCACTCGACGCCAAGCTGCGCGAGTCGCTGCGCACGGAACTGAAGAACCTGCAGATGCAGCTCGGCGCGACCTTCCTGTTCGTCACCCACGACCAGATCGAGGCGATGTCGATGGGTGACAAGGTGGGCGTGCTGCACAATGGCCGCATCGTCCAGACCGGCACGCCGCAGGAGATCTACAACGATCCGCGCAACACCTATGTGGCGAGTTTCGTTGGGTCGCCGCCGATGAACCTCATGGACGGCCGTGTGGTGGACGGCCGTGCGGTGATGACGCCGATGCGCTTCGAATTGCCTCTCGGGGGAGGGCGCCTGGGGGGCGCCGGGACGGGCGGTGCGGCCGACGGCCGGCCGCTCGTCTTCGGCATCCGCCCCGAAGACCTGCATCTTGAGAGCGGCGCCCCGGTCGAGGCGCTGGTGCACGACATGGAGAACCACGGCGTCGAGAAGATCGTGACGCTCAAGGTCGGCGACACGCATCTGCGCGTCACCGTGCCGGCGCAAACGCAGGTCGCCATCGAGGAGCCGGTGCGTTTCGCCTGGAACCCGGACAAGGTCATGCTCTTCGACAAGGCCACCGGGATGAGCCTGAGGCATGGGGCGTAGTGCCAGTCGTTTGAGGTATCGGAGGCAGCCCGCATGGTAATGCGGGCGCGATAGTTCGGGCAGAGCCCCATCAGCCTCGTCATCCTCGGGCCTGACCCGAGGATCCATGCCGGAACGGTTTTGGCGAAATGAGGCGGTGCAGAAGGTGCTTCATTCTACACCGCGCTGGCCCTCACCAATGGTCAGGCATGGATCCCCGGGTCGCGCCCTTCGCTGCGCTCGGGCTTGCCCGAGGATGACGAGGAGCGAGAGCGTCGGCGAAAAAATCTCTCCACACCTCTCCTGCCTCTTCCATATTTGGTTCGCCGAACAGGAGGCCGGAATGGAGGAATGGGGAACAGACGGAGGCTATGATGTGCTGGGGCGCATCGTGGCGCTGCTGTTTTCCCTCGCCGATCTGGCCGACATCGCCGCCGGCCTTCCCGCTTCTCGCCGCCGGTATCTGCTCGACATTCTTGGTGTCGCTGAAGCCGAGGCGCATGGTTTTCTCATCGGCATCGGCGCCCCGGTCTCGGCCGGCGGACAGGACACGGCCGACGACGCCTTGCGAATGGCTGCGCGTCTGCGGGCGCTGGCGATGCTGCTCATTGTCATGCTGGCGCAGCGGTTCGAGCTGCTAGGCGCGGTCACTCTATGCGCCGATCGAGAGAGGACTGCTCGGATGAAGAGCCTGCTGGCAAGGTTGGCCGCGCCAGACACGTCCTGAGGCGGCCGAAGGCGATAAGGCAAGTCCCTCCGGCGATCAAACCCGGCGTCATCCCGGCCGCTGCCGAACGCCTGCAAGACGTAAGGCGAGAGCCGGGATCCATTCCGGATCGTCTCCAAACTCACGGAATGGGTCCCGGCTCCGAGCTCGTAAACTCGCTTGGCCGGGATGACGATGGCGCTTTGCTTGCTGACCTTCTTCCCGATCTCTCGTCCCGGGCGCGAAGGGAGCTTTCTTCTCAATGATCAGACGGATTAAAATCCGGGCGTGGCGACGATGAAACGCGCGGGTTCCTCCTGCGAGGGGAAAGGTCAGCCGCCGTCGCCCCAAGGTCCGTGAAAAGCCCCCTTGTCGTCGATACGTTCGAAGCCGTGCGCGCCGAAGAAGTCGCGCTGCGCCTGGATGAGGTTCGAGGTGCCGCGGCCCTGACGGTAGGCGTCGAAATAGCCGAGCGCGGAGGCGAGCGCGGGGACCGGCAGGCCGGCTTGCGCCGCGCGGGCGACGATGCGGCGAAGCGAGGGATGCGCTTCCTTCATCAGCGCGACGAAGGCCGGCGCCATCAAAAGATTGTCCTGCGCGCCGCCGCTGGCGAAGGCCTCGGCCATCGTGTCGAGCATGGCGGAACGGATGATGCAGCCGGCCCGCCAGATCCTGGCGATCGTCGGCATCGGCAGGTTCCAGCCGAATTCCTTCGATGCCCCGGCCATCACCGCGAAGCCCTGCGCGTAGGCGGCGATCTTGCCCGCGAACAGCGCCAGCTCCAGGTCCTTCAGGAGGGTCTGCCTGTCTCCGGCGATCGGCGCGACGTCGAGCGCGCCGTAGGTCTTTTCGGCGGCCAGCCGTTCGTCCTTCAGCGACGACAGCACGCGCGCCGCCACTGCCGCCTCGATCGCGGTCGCCGGAATGCCGAGCTGCTGCGCCTCGATGACCGACCATTTGCCGGTGCCCTTCTGTCCGGCGCGGTCGAGGATGATGTCCACGACAGGCCTGCCGGTCTTGGGATCGTCGGCCGCCAGCGCCTTGGCGGTGATCTCGATGAGGTAGGAATCGAGGCGCCCCTCGTTCCATCCGGCGAAGACCGGCGCGATCTCCTTGGCACCCATGCCCAGTCCGTCGCGCAATATGCCGTAGATCTCGGCGATCATCTGCATGTCGGCATATTCGATGCCGTTGTGGATGGTTTTCACGAAATGGCCGGCGCCGTCCGGGCCGAGCCAGGCCGCGCAGGGCTCGCCCTTGAACTTGGCGGAAATGGCGGTGAGCACGCCTTCCACGCGCTTCCAGCTTTCCTGCGTGCCGCCGACCATGATCGAGGGGCCGTGGCGGGCGCCTTCCTCGCCGCCGGAGACGCCCATGCCGATGAAGGTCAGGCCGGAGCCTTCCAGTTCCTTGAAGCGGCGTACCGTGTCGTGGAAATTGGCGTTGCCGGCGTCGATGACGATGTCGTTGGCCTCGAGTTCGCCGCGAAGGGCTGCGATCTGTTCGTCCACCGGCTTGCCGGCCACCACCATGATGATGACGGGCCGGGGCGGGCGGATGGCGGCGGCCAGTTCCTTCAAGCTGTGACAAGGAACGATACGGTCGGCCAGGTCGCCGGCGTTCGCCTTGAATTCGTCGACGCGCGAGACGGTCCGGTTGAACACGGCGATCCGGTGGCCCTTCTCGGCGATATTGAGCGCCAGGTTGGAGCCCATCGTGCCAAGGCCTATCAGGCCGATTTCGGCTTTTTCCATCGTTGCGTCCCTGGTTCAGCGGTGTGTCTGGAAGCGGTCCTATTTGGCGCTGACGGACGCCGGCGTCAACACAGGGAAATCGGTTATTCAATCGGTTCGACCTGCGGCCGGGCGAACCGGCCGGCGGACTCAGCGGGGCCGGATGTCGATCGGGCCTTCGATCTGGATCATGTCGAAGTCGGAGACGAGAATGTCGAGCCTGGCGGTCCATCGCCCGGCGAAGGGCACGACAAGATCGTCGATGCGCCAGGTGCCGTCGCCGGGCTTTCGCGCCTCCCGTTTCAGCGGCTCGACGCCGGAATCGGGCTTGGAGAGGACCAGCGTCACCGCCTTGGCGTCGAGCGGCCCGAAATCGCCGGTCATCACGACGATGGAGGCCGACGTCGTGCCCGCATGGCCGGGCGTGATCGAGAGATCGGCCATCGCCTGCTCAGTGTGGATATGCGTCGAGGCCGGCTGCGCGGCGGCCAGCGCCAATGCGCGGGGCGGCGGCGTGAAGCGCCATCCGGCGGCGACGCCGAAGATCGCCAGGACGATGAGGATCTCGGCGGCCGTCGAGCGCGCCAGCAGCGTGGCAGGGTGGTGCTCGCCCATCTGTGCCGGCACCGTCAGGCGCCATCGATTGATCGCGGCCAGGGCGAACAGCACGGCCAGCAAGGCGAGCTTGGCGAGCAGCAGGCGGCCGTAATCTGTCGCCAGCAATGCATCCGGCGTCCGGACCTGGATGACGGCCAGCACGACGCCCGAGGCGGCGAGGATCGCGACCACCGGCAGGATGGCGCGTGAGAAGCGCGCCAGGAACCGAAGCGCCTCGGGGGCGCGCCTTGTGAAGGCGAGTCCGAGCGGCATGAGCGCGCCGGTCCAAAAGGCGATGGCCGCGCCGTGGAGGAAGACGAGCGGCCGCGTCAGCCATTGCGGCTCGGCGGCGCTGGCATGGCCGCTGGAGGCCAGGGCCATGCCGACGCCCGCGAGGGCGGCAAGGGAGAGAAAGCGGCGATACGGCAGGGTCAGCGACAGCAGCGCCAGCCCCAGCGCGATCGAGGCGATCAGCACCGTCCATGCGAAGCTGGTGGAAAGAGCGGCGCGCCATATGGCCGGATCGGAGAAATGCGATAGCGGCGCATCCAGGGCGTCGAGCCCCTGCAAGCCGAGCGACAGCGGCGCGGCCGCGAGGCCTAGCAGCACAAGGCCGGCGGCGCTGCGCCTTCCGTCTCTTCCTGCCGTCAGCCAGGCCAGCGAAAACGCGCCGCCGACGCCGAGGAAAAGGCCACCGTAGAGCAGCACCTTTGCGGCCCAGATGGCTGTGCGTACAGGCCAGTCCACCGCCTCCGTGACGGCTGGAGCGGCGCTTGGCGCGCCGATCGAGAAAAGAAGCGAGCCGCCGACCGGATGGCCATCGGCGGAGACGACGCGCCAGCTCAGCACATGCGTGCCCTTGCCGAGATCGCGCGGCGCGTCGATGGCGACCGTACCGCCGTCGACCTCGAAGCCGGACAGCCTTTCGGGCGTTCCGTTCGGCCGGACCAGCGTCAACACAAGCGGCGAGACGGGCTCGTTGAAGGTCAGCGAGAAGCGGGCCGGCGCCTGCGCCAGCACGGCGCCGTCGCCGGGGTCGGCGGAAATCAGCGCGGCATGGGCGAAGGCCATAGTCGGCAGGGCCAGCCAGAACAGGAGGGCGATGAGAAGGCGGCTTATCGCGACGGTCGCGCACCCCTGTCCCCTCCCCACAAGGGGGAGGGAGACGCCGACATCACCGTCTCGCTCCAAATCGCAAACGTTGGCGGCCTGTGGCAACGTCGCAAAATCCCCCTCCCCCTTGAGGGGAGGGGTTAGGGGTGGGGGTGGAGCGTCATATGGAAGAAGAGAGATTGTCATATGCCACGCCTGAGGTCGGTCGGCCGCCTCACGTCTTCGGCAGCAGTTTCACGCCCGGTGCCGGCGTTTCCAGGTCGTCCTCGCTCTGGCCCTTTTGCGGGATCTGGATCCAGCGTTCCACTGCGCCGCCCTCGCATTCCTGCACGACGGGGAAATAGAGCGTCTGGCCGGCCGGCAGGTCGCCGGCCAGCGTGCCGCGCAGCACGAACTCGTCATAGAACTCGTCCGGCAGCCTGCCGCCGGTCCAGTCGATTTCCTGCACGCCCTCCGTCACCTTCTCGCCCCACAATTCGTAGGCCTTGGCATATTTGCCCTTGACGGTTTTCAGTTCCCAGCTGGCCTTCGGCATCGGCTTGGCGGCGATGAAGCCCTCCGGCAGCCTGACGCGGACGGCGATGGTGGCCTTGCCGTCGCAACCGTGCGGAACCCTGAGCACGGCCTTGTAGGTCGAGCCGACGGCGGCTTCGCCTTTCTCGAGCGTGATGTGGGCAAGGGCGGGAACGGCGCCGAACGCCACGAGGGCGGCGGCGGAAAGAATACGCTTCAGCATCGGTCGTCTCCTTCGCTCCGGCTCAGTTGCCCGTATCCATTTTCATGGCGCCCGATTTCATGTGGTCCGTGTGGGCGTCGTCCGGCTTCATGCTGCCGGCTCCCTGGCCGCCCCCTTGGCCGCCCCCCTGGCCGCCCATGCCCTCCACCGCGAACTCGACATCGACGCTGCCGGCCTTTTCGAAGGTCAGTGTGGCCGGGAATGTCTTGCCCTGTTGCGGCGGCGTCTTCAGGTTCATGAACATGACGTGAAAGGCGCCGGGCTTCAGCGCGACGGTGCCGCCGGCGGGGATTTCCAGGCCGCCTTCGACCGGGCGCATAGTCATGACGCCATCCTTGACGGTCATCTGATGGACTTCGGCCTTGCCGGAAATGTCGGAGCTGATCGACACCAGCCGGTCGGCGTCGCTGCCGTGGTTGGTGATGGTCATGTAGCCGCCGGCGACCTGCGCGCCGGGCGGCGTGGCGCGGGACCAGGGATGGTCGATTTCGAGGTCGCCGAGCTTGAACTCGTGCGCGAGCGCGCCGTGCAGTCCGGCGAAAAGCAAGGCGAGGGCGAAGACGGCGATGCCGAGCCGTTCCTCGAAGGAACGAAGGCGGGTGAAAAGCAGGGAAGCCGCAGGGGCGGCGTGACGGGATGTGAACGACATGGGAACTCCATGAATGGAACTGCGCCGGCGGGCCGGTCGCGCGATTGTCTGGATTGGGGAGAAGGAAAAGCCCGGCGGTCGGCGCGCGGGCAAGGCGTCAGGCGGTCAGCGGCGGGGCGCGGGGATTGGCCGTCGCGCGCTCGCGCGGGAACTGGGCCGGCGCGGGCGACGGCACCGCGAAGGCGACCGTCTCGAAGACGACGCCGTGCGAAAAGGCCAAGCCTGCCGGCGGCGCGTTGAAGGTCGCGCCCGACATGACGCAGCCGAAGGCGCAGCAATCGGGAAGGTGCTGTGGTTGCTGGCCGCCGGCGGGCAGTTCGGCGGCGCCCGAGTGGGTGCAGATGACGTTGCCGAAGGCGTCGATCTGGGCGGCCTGCGGACCGCCGCCGAAGGCCAGTGCGCCCAGCGCCGATTGCAGGACGAGCATATAGGCCGCGACGAACGCGACCGCCATGCGTGATCTCCTGTAGCCTGCGCCGGACAAACCATTCCCCTCTGCGACGACGATATATCTAGCATGGCTCGGCACGACAGAACATCGCCAAAGCCGCCATGCGGCAAACTGGTCTGGAGCGGCCTTGAATGGAGAGGCGGGAGGCGTGACGAGAGATATGCGGCCTGCCCTGCCGGTCAGGACGCGCCGGCGACTTCGGGCACCGAGGTGAGAAGCGTGTGGCGCGCCGATCGCAGGTGCTGCCGGCAGGTGGCGTCGATCCTTGCGGGGTCGCGGGATTTCAGCGCGTCGATATAGGCGAGATGCTCCCGCACCGCGACCTCGTTGCGCTGGCGCTCGCCTGCCTTGTTCCACTGGTAATGGTAGTGGAAGATCATGGCGATGACATCGTAGAAATCAACGATGAAGCGGTTGTGGGAGGCGCTGTGGATGAGCCGGTGCAGCCGCTCGTCCAGTTCGGAAAACGCGGTGAAGCGGGTGGCGATAGCGCCGGCGAGCGCGTGGTGCTCGGCCTCCAGGGCATCGAGCTCGGCCCATACCGGGCTGTCCTGCGGCAGGTCGACGAAAGCGGCGGCGGAGCGCAGCTCGAACATCTCGCGGATTTCCGTCAGCTCCAGCGCGAAGGCGCGGTTGAAGCCCTTCAGCACCCAATGGCTGTTGCGGCGCTTCTCGATCAGGCCGAAGCGGGAGAAGCGGATCAGGAACTCGCGCACGCTGGTGGTGCCGACGCCGATCTCGCGGGCCAGCTCCAGCTCGTTGATCTGCGTGCCTGCCTCGGCGCCCGACTCCAGCAGGCGGCGCATGAAGGACCGTTCGATGATCTGGGAGAGCGAGTCGGTCTCTTCCTCGGGAAAGAAGTCGTCGGCGCCGGGGGAGCGCAGCACCTTCTTCTCACGCTTGTTCCATTCGATGAGGCCGGTTTCCTCCATGCGCGCCAGGATCGAGCGCACGGTTGTGCGGCTGACGCCGAGCATCGCGCCGAGCTCCGGCTCCGAAGGCAGGTTGCCGGTGGTCTCGAGCAGCCCGAGGCCCTTGTTGTAGGCGTCCTTGTAGACGTTGTTGCTTTTCGCCATGATCGCGTCCCCGGCAGGTCGCCTACGCGAAAAAACAATTGACGCAAATTGTTTTTTCCCGATAAAAGACATTAGCCGCGCTTGGCGCGCTGTCAACCGGTTTCGCCCAGGCCGCCCGACCCAGGATCATCTTTCGTGACCGTCTCCAGCAGCATTCTCCTGTCCCCTTCCGACAACGTGGCCGTCGCCAATGGCCGGCTGGAAATCGGAGCCTTGCTGCCGGGCGGCGCCGTCACCGTCGAGGCGATCGAGCCGGGGCACAAGGTGGCGACGCAAGCTATCGCGGCTGGCGAGGCCGTGGTGAAATACGCGCAGGCGATCGGCAAGGCGACGCGCGACATCAAGGCGGGCGAACACGTCCACTCGCACAATCTGGCGTTCGAGTCCGGCCGCATGCCGGTGGTGCCGCCCGGCGAGGCCGAGCACGCCACCGAGGCCGACAAGACGCGCACCTTCATGGGCTACAGGCGCGCCGACGGCCGCGCCGGCACGCGCAATTTCGTCGGCATCATCGCCAGCGTGAACTGCTCGGCGACCGTGTGCCACGCCATCGCCGACGAGGCCAACAAGCGGCTGCTGCCGAAATATCCCGGCATCGACGGCTTCGTGCCGATCGTGCACGGGCAGGGCTGCGGCATGAGCGCGACCGGCGACGGCATGATGGTGCTGCACCGCACGCTCGCGGGCTATGCGCGCCATCCGAATTTCGGCGGCATCCTCATGGTCGGCCTCGGCTGCGAGGTCAACCAACTCACCCTCTACGGCCAGAAGGGAGTAGCCGCCGGCAAGCGCCATTTCAACATCCAGGACTCCGGCGGCTCGCGCAAATCGGTGGCGCGCGCCATGGGCGTGCTTGAGGAGATCGCGCAGGAGATCGGCCATCTCGAACGCGAGCCGATCCCGCTCAGCGAGATCGTCGTCGGCCTGCAATGCGGCGGCTCCGACGGCATGTCGGGCATCACCGCCAATCCGGCGCTGGGCGCGGCGGTCGATATTCTTGCCGATGTCGGCGGCGTCGGCATCCTGTCCGAGACCACCGAGATCTACGGTGCGGAGCATCTGCTCGCCTCGCGCGCGGCCAGCCCCGAGATCGCCGAAAAGCTGGACGGGCTGATCAAGTGGTGGGAGAACCACGTCGCCAAACACGGCGCCTCGATCGACAACAATCCGTCGCCCGGCAACAAACGCGGCGGGCTGACGACGATCCTGGAGAAGTCGCTGGGCGCGGTGGCCAAGGGCGGGTCCTCTCCGCTCAACGGCGTCTTCAACTATGCCGAAAAGGTGAGCGGCAGCGGCCTCGTCTTCATGGACACGCCCGGCTACGACCCCGTTTCTGCGACCGGCCAGGTGGCGGGCGGTGCCAATGTCATCGTGTTCACGACCGGACGTGGCTCCTGCTTCGGCAGCCATCCGACACCTTCGATCAAGGTCGCCACCAACAGCGCGCTTTACAATTCCATGGAAGAAGACATGGACGTGAATTGCGGGGTCATTGCCGCGGGCGACAAGACGATCGCCGAGATGGGCCGCGAAATCTTCGAACTGATCGTCGAAACGGCCTCCGGCAAGAAGACCAAGAGCGAACTGTTCGGCTACGGCGACAATGAATTCGTCCCCTGGCATCTGGGCGCAACGCTCTAGCGGGACTTTACTATCGCCTGGCTGGACAAGGCGGGCAGGGAGGAAATCAGGTATGAAGAAACGGCGGATCGGCAAGACCGCGCTGGAGGTCACCGAATACAGTTTCGGCGGCGCCTCCCTCGGCAATCTTTACGAGGCCGTTTCGAACGAAAACGCCATGGCCACGCTGGACGCGGCCTGGTCGGCGGGGATGCGCTATTTCGACACCGCGCCGCATTACGGTTTCGGCCTGTCGGAACGGCGCTTCGGCGATTACCTGCGGACGAAGCCGCGCGACAGCTACGTGCTGTCGACAAAGGTCGGCCGGCTGTTGAAGCCGGTGCCGCAGGACCAGGTGCCGAACCTGGGTTTCGTCGATCCGCTGCCGTTCAACCTGACATACGACTACAGCTATGACGGCATCATGCGCTCGGTCGAGTTCAGCTATGCGCGTCTGGGGCTGAACCGCATCGACATTCTCTATGTGCACGACATCGGCGTCTATACGCACGGCGTCGAGCTTACGAAAATCCATCTCGCGCAATTGCTGGACGGCGGCCTCAAGGCGCTGGAGGAGCTGAAATCGGCGGGCACGATCGCGGCCTACGGGCTGGGCGTCAACGAGGTCGAGGTGTGCCTTGAGGTGCTACGGCGCGCGCCGCTGGACTGCATATTGCTGGCAGGGCGCTATTCGCTGCTCGACCGCTCAGCGGAGGCAGAACTGATCCCGCTTTGCCGCGACAAGCAGACGTCGCTGGTGATCGGCGGGGTGTTCAATTCGGGCATCCTTGCGACGGGGGCGAGACCCGGCGCCCATTTCGACTACGGTCCCGCCCCGCAGGACGTGCTCGACAAGGTCGCGGCGATGGAAGAGATCGCACGGCAGGGCGGCTATCCGCTGGCAGCCGCGGCGATGCAGTTTCCGCTCGCCGAACCCTGCGTGGCGACGGTGCTGATCGGCAGCGCCAAGGCGTCCAGCATCGAACGCAACATGGCGCTGCCGGGCGTCGCCGTCCCGCGGACCGACTCTGAGACATACCGTCCCTACACGATCGTCCAGCCGCCGCTGACCGGCGCCGTGCGCGAGTGAGTGGGAGATGTCGGGTCGGTCCGGTTTTGGCCGGGCTGCAAAACAGGCTTGCAAGCCATTATGCGATGGCTTAACAAAACAGGCGCAATTGTTTTTTATCGATAAAGACCTGTTTGGGGCTCGCCTCTCCGGCAGGGATTGACCAGTCACCAGGCGACTTAGGGAGGAAGCCTATGAAATTCGTCACCACCATGCTCAATCGCCGTTCGCTCGTCGCACTGGCGGCGGCGTCCATGCTTGCCGGCGCGCTGCCCGCCATGCCGGCCGCAGCCGCCGACGTCACCATCCCGATCATCGTCAAGGACACGACCTCGTTCTACTGGCAGATCGTGCTCGCCGGGGCGCGCAAGGCTGGCGAGGATCTCGGCGTCAAGGTGCCGGAGCTCGGCGCGCAGGCCGAGACCGACGTCAACGGGCAGATCTCGATCCTCGAGAACGCCGTCGCCAGCAACCCCGCGGCCATCGTCATCGCGCCGACCGAAGCCAAGGCGCTCGGCAAGCCGATCGACGACGCGGCCAAGAAGGTGAAGGTCATCGGCATCGATTCCAGCGCCGATTCAAAGGCCTTCACCTCGTTCCTGACGACCGACAACGTGCAGGGCGGACGCGTCGCCGCCGACGGTCTGGCCGAGGCGATCGGGGCAGCCAACGGCGGCAAGATCGAGGGCAAGGTCGCCCTCATCACCGCGCAGCCCGGCGCCGGTTCGCTCGAGCAGCGCCGCCAGGGCTTCACCGAGGAGCTGAAGGCGAAGTATCCGGGCCTCGAACTGGTGGCCGACAAATATGCCGACGGCCAGGCCACCACCGGCCTCAACATCGCCACCGACCTGATCACCGCCAATCCGGACCTCAAGGGCATCTTCGCCTCGAACCTGATCATGGCGCAGGGCGTCGGCCAGGCGATCGCCGAGAACAATCTCGGCGGCAAGGTGGCGCTGGTCGGCTTCGACAATGACGACAAGCTGGTCAAGTTCCTCGAAGACGGCGTCATTTCGGCTCTGGTGGTCCAGGACCCGTACCGGATGGGTTATGACGGCATCAAGACCGCGCTCGCCGCCTCCAAGGGCGAGAAGGTCGAGGCGTTCGTCGACACCGGCGCAAACCTGGTCACCAAAGCCAATATGAAGGATCCGAAGATCGACGCGCTTCTCAATCCGAAGCTCAAGTAAGATTCGGCCTCGCGCATCCGGGGCAGGGCACCGCCCCGGATGCTTCATCTCCTGACCGTCGCTCGACGGCTTGCAAAAATCCGCAAGTGGTTCAGGCTGGCCAGAAGAGCACCTGGTGCGGTGCCGGCCATGCCGATCGGGGAGGCCAATCGGGGAGGTCAATCGGGGAGGATTGTCATGTCATCGACGACAGCGGAACGGCATCCGCCCGCGAATGCCGCGCCAGGCGGCGCCATTCTCGAATTGCGCGGGCTGGAGAAGAAATATCCAGGCACGCATGCGTTGAAACCGACGACGCTTGCCTTCAGGGCCGGTGAAATCCATGCCATCGTCGGCGAGAACGGGGCGGGCAAGTCCACCCTCATCAAGCTGCTCACCGGCGTCATGCCGCGCACTTCCGGAGAGGTGTTGTGGGAAGGCGGGCCGGTGGCGCTCGCCACGCCGCACGAGGCCATGGACCTCGGCATCAACGCCGTGCACCAGGAAATGGTGCTGTGCCGGCACCTGACCGTCGCCGCCAACATGTTCCTCGGCGAGGAAACCGTCCGTTACGGCCTGCTCCAGCAGCGCGCCATGGTGCGCGACGCGCAGAAGATCATCGACGATCTCGGTTTCGACCTGCCCGCCCGCGCCCTGCTCGGCGACCTCACCATCGGCCAGCAGCAACTTATCGCCGCGGCGCGCGCAACCGTGCGCGGCACGAAATTCCTCATCTTCGACGAACCGACCGCCTATCTCACCCGCAAGGAGGCCGACCAGCTCTTCGCGCTGATCCGGCGGCTGAAGGCCGAGGGGGTGACGATCATCTACATCTCGCATCGCATGGAGGAGGTGTTCGAACTGGCCGACCGCGTATCGGTGCTGCGCGACGGCACCTATGTCGGCACCCGCGACATCGGCGAAACCGACGAGGCCGAACTCGTGCGGCTGATGATCAACCGCTCGATCGAGCAGATCTATCACAAGGAACGCTTTACGCCCGGAAAGGTAATCCTCGAGACGCGTAGCCTGTCGGGCAAGGGGTTCGAGGACGTCTCGATGACGGTCCGCGAAGGCGAGATCGTCGGCCTTTACGGATTGGTGGGAGCCGGCCGCAGCGAATTCGTCACCACCGTCTACGGCCGCCATGCGAAGTCGGCCGGAACCGTCCTGTGGAACGGCGAGGCGGTCGACATCCGCTCCGAGCATGACGCGATACGGCTCGGCATGGCGCTGGCACCCGAAAGCCGGCGCGATCAGGGGCTTTGCCTGAACCTGCCGGTCGGTCTCAACCTCAACCTGCCGATCTACAAGCGCATCTCTAAGAACGCGTTGATTTCGGGCGGGCAGGAGAAGGCTCATGCCGAGCGGCAGATCGCTGGGCTGCGCATCAAGACGGCGGGCCGCGGGGCGCTGGCGTCCAGCCTGTCGGGCGGCAACCAGCAGAAGATCGTCATCGGCAAGTGGCTGAACCACGGCGCGAAGCTCTTCATCTTCGACGAGCCGACCGTCGGCGTCGACGTCGGCACCAAGGCCGAAATCTACCGGCTGTTCTCGACGCTTCTGGCCGAGGGGGCGGGCATCATCCTGATCTCCTCCTACCTGCCGGAGGTCTACGAACTGTCGGACACGCTCCACGTCTTCCGCGGCGGCCGTGTCGTGGCGAGCCATGTCTATCACGCGGCCAGCCATGAACGGATCCTGTCCGAAGCGCTGGAAGCGACGACACAAAAGAACGGGGAGCAGCCATGAGCACCGAAACATTGCCGGCGGAGAAGCCGAAGCGGAATTTCAATGTCCTGTTCGGACTGACGCTGCTGCTTCTTCTGATCGCCCTGTGGATCGCGCTGTCGGTGGCGACGCCGTCCTTCGCCTCGGAGATCAACATCTCGAATCTCCTGCGCCAGGGCTCGATGATCGCCATCCTCGCGGTCGGCCAGACCTTCGTCATCATCACCGCCGGCATCGACCTGTCGGTGGGCGCGATCGTCGGTTTCTGCACCGTTATCCCGGCGCTCGTCATCAATGCCGGCTGGCCGGTTCCGGTCGCGGTGCTGGCGACGCTGCTGGTCGGCGTGGCGATCGGCCTGTTCCACGGCTTCGGCATCGTCAGGATGGGCCTGCCGCCCTTCATCATCACGCTGGCCACCCTGACCTCGCTGCGGGGCGTCGGCCTGTTGATCACGAACGGCAATTCGATCTCGATCCAGAGCGACGCCTTCCAGGAGTTCTCGCGCAACTCCTTCATCGGCATCCCGAATCTGTTCTGGATGGTCATCCTGGTGGCGGTGCCGTCCTATGTCCTCCTGCATCACAGCCGCTGGGGACGTTATCTCTTCGCAGTCGGCTCCAATCCGGAGGCGGCGCGACTGTCGGGCGTCAACGTGCCGCGCACGATCTACATGGCCTACATTCTGTCGGGCCTGTGCGCAGCCTTCGTGGGCGTGCTGCTCGCCTCGCGCATCGGCATCGGCAACCCGACCCAGGCCGAGGGCTGGGAACTGCAGGCCATCGCATCGTCGGTGATCGGCGGCACGTCACTGTTCGGCGCCATCGGCTCGGTGCATGGGCCGCTGCTCGGCGCGTTCATCCTCGCCACGATCAACAACGGCGCCAACCTGCTCAACGTGAATTCGTTCTGGCAGCGCGTCATCACCGGCCTGCTCATCATCGTGATCGTCTATTTCGACGGGCTGAGGCGCCGGGGCACGAAATAGCGATCGGGCAGGACAGCAGGCGCGGCGGGCGGTCCGCCGCTCCTGCGTTTCCGGATTCGCGTGGCGGCTTGGTCCCTGTTTTTCAGCATGTCTTTATCCCGAAACCGGCGCCCACTTTCGGCAGACATGCTTTAAGCCGCCTTTTCCCAGCTTTGCCTGATGTGCCGGTAGCCGTCGCGGTAGACGGCCTCGGGGCTTTCGGCGAAATCGCGCCAGACCTTTGTGGCGGCGGCGAGGTCGGCAAGTCCGCGGCCGAAGGCTTCGATGGTCAGCCAGTCGTCATAGCCGCTGTTGCGGATCGCCGCGAAGGTTTCCGCCCAGGGAATGTTGCCGCGCCCCGGCACGCCGCGATCGTTCTCGGAGATGTGGACGTGGACGATGTTCCTGCGGTTCTTGGTATAGGCGCCGATCGGGTCGGTCTCCTCGATATTGGCGTGGAAAGTATCGTACATGGCGCGGATATGGGGACGGTCGACCTCGTCGATATGGGCGCATAGCGCTTCCATCGTGTTAAACAGATAGCATTCGAAACGGTTGAGCGCCTCTAGGCCGATGGTGACGCCCCTGTTTCCCGCATGATCGCCGATGGCGCGCTGGGAGGAGACGGAGCGCTTCAACTCGGCGTCGGTCGGCCCGCTGCCCGAGAATGCGCCCAGCGTCGAATGCAGCGGGCCAGACAGGGTTGGCGCGCCGAGTGCGGCCGCGCAGTCGATGGCGTTCTTCATATAGGCGATGCCGGCCTCGCGGGTGGCGGCGTCCGGCGAAATCAGGTTCATCGCCGGATCGCCCATGGCCGAGACGGCGGTGCGTTCCAGGCCTATGCGGTCGAGCAAGTCGCCGAGCCGCGCGTAGCCGTCGGGCGTGCCTTCGAAGATCGGGATCTCCACGCCGTCATAGCCGGTCGCCTTGATGTCGCGCAGCAGCGCCTCGTGCTCGCCGGTGACGCGGGTGGTCCACAGGAACATGCACATGCCGATTTTCATTGGTGTTCCCCCCGTCGTTTACCCCTCACCCGGCCATTTCGAGCCGTCATTCCGGGGCCGCGCAGCGGAACCCGGAATCCAGGGCGGGAACGCTGCCAATCCAGGCCAGGCCAAGTAATGTCGGCATTCTGGATTCCGGGTTCCGCTGCGCGGCCCCGGAATGACGCGATGCCCTACAATTTCGTCCAGGCGCCGTTCTTCTTCGACGATTTCACGCAGGCCTCGATGAAGGCCATGCCTTCGACACCGTCCTGCACGGTCGGGAAGACGACGTCCCTGGGCGGTTTGCCGCCTTTCCTGCGGGCGGCGCGGATCGCCTTCGCGGCTTCCTGGTAGATGTTGGCGAAGCCCTCAAGATAGCCTTCCGGGTGACCGGACGGAACCCGGATCAGGCGGCCGGCCACCGGCATCGCACCCGCGCCGGCACGGGTCAGCAACTGCTTCGGCTGGCCGAAGGGCGTGTACCAGAGATAGTTCGGATCGGCCTGCACCCACTCCAGACCGCCCTTGGTGCCGTAGACGCGCAGCTTCAGCCCGTTTTCGTGGCCCGGCGCCACCTGGCTGGCCCACAGCATACCCTTGGCAGGATGCGCCTTGCCTTTTGCCTTGAAGCGCAGCAGCACGTTGACGTTGTCGTCAAGCTGGCGCCCCGGCACGAAGGAATCGAGGTCGGCCGACAGCGAATCCAGTTCCAGGCCCGAGACGAAGCGGGCGAGATTGTAGGCGTGGGTGCCGATGTCGCCGAGCGCCCCGCCGGCGCCGGCCTGCTTCGGGTCGGACCGCCACGACGCCTGTTTCTGGCCGGTGGCGGCGAGGTCTTCCGTCAGCCAGTCCTGCGGATATTCGGCCTGCACGAGCCGAATGTCGCCGAGCTGGCCCTTCGCGACCATCTCGCGCGCCTGCCGGATCATCGGATAGGCGGTGTAATTGTGGGTGAGGACAAAAACCTTGCCGGTCTTCTCCACAACAGCCGCCAGCTTCTTCGCCTCTGCCAGCGTCATCGCCAGCGGCTTGTCGCAGATGACATGGATGCCGGCGTTGAGGAAGGCCATCGCCGCCGGCACGTGGACGTTGTTGGGGGTGACGATGGCGACCGCCTCGATGCCGTCGGCGCGCTTCGCCTCCGCCTTTGCCATCTCGGCATAGCTGCCATAGCTGCGGTCGGGATCGAGGCCAAGTTCCTCTGCCGATGCCCTGGCACGCTTCGGATCGGACGACAGCGCGCCGGCAACCAGTTCGAACTCGTTGTCCATGCGCGCGGCGATGCGGTGCACCGCGCCGATGAAGGCGCCCTGGCCACCGCCCACCATGCCGTAGCGGATCGGACCGCTACCGGATTCCACCTGCCTGCCGCTGACCATGTTTGTCCTCCTTTAAGCGGCAGTCGGCAGTCGGCAACAGGCAGTCGGAATATCTTTGACGGGCACTACGGCTCGACCAGAATTCGCCATCCGACTGCCGACTGCCTATTGCCGACTGCCTGCGTTTCAAATCCCCATCATCGCCCTGAGCAACTTCTTGTCTTCCTTGCCCGCGGCGAAATCGTCGAAGGCCTTTTCCGTCACCCTGATGATGTGGTGCTGGATGAAGGGCGCGCCCTCGGCCGCGCCGTCCTCGGGATGTTTCAGGCAGCACTCCCATTCCAGCACGGCCCAGGACGAGTAGTCATACTGCGCCAGCTTGGAGAAGATGCCGCCGAAATCGACCTGGCCGTCGCCGAGCGAGCGGAAGCGGCCGGCGCGGTTCAGCCAGCTCTGGTAACCGGAATAGACGCCCTGGCGTCCATCCGGGTTGAACTCCGCGTCCTTCACGTGGAAGGCCTTGATGCGCTCGTGGTAGATGTCGATGAAGGCGAGGTAGTCCATCTGCTGCAAGAGGAAGTGCGACGGGTCGTAATTGATGGCGCAGCGCTTGTGGCCGCCCAGCGCGTCGAGGAACATCTCGAAGGTGGCGCCGTCGAACACGTCCTCGCTCGGATGGATCTCGTAACCGATGTCGACGCCGTGATCCTCGTAGACGTCGAGGATGGGCTTCCAGCGCCTGGCGAGTTCGCCGAAGGCTTCCTCGATCAGCCCGGCGGGGCGCTGCGGGAAGGGGTAGAGATAGGGGAAGGCCAGCGAGCCGGAGAAGGAGACCGAAACGTCGAGGCCCATGTTGCGTGATGCCTTGGCGCCGGCCTTCAATTGTTCGACCGCCCATTGCTGCCGGGCCTTCGGGTTGTTGTGCACCTTGGCGGGCGCGAAACCGTCCATCTGCGCGTCATAGGCGGGATGGACCGCCACGAGCTGGCCCTGCAGATGCGTCGACAGTTCGGTGATCTCGACGCCGGCGTCCTTGCAGATGCCCTGGACCTCGTCGCAATAGGCTTTGGAGGACGCCGCCTTCTCCAGGTCGAACAGTCGGCCGTCCCAGGTCGGAATCTGGATGCCCTTGTAACCGAGGCTTGCTGCCCATCCGGCGATCGCCGGCAGCGAGTTGAACGGGGCCGTATCGCCCGCGAACTGCGCCAGGAAAATGGCTGGTCCCTTCATCGTCGTCGGCATGGTTTCCTCCCTGTGCGGCCCAGCATAACGCGCAGCACGCCGTCTGCCAGTCCGTTTCAGATTTTTGGCGTGCCTCAGACCTCGTCGCTTTCTGGTATTACCAAATGGAATCGAATGGTCAAGCAGCGTCTTGATCTTCAAAACCAGTCCGGATCGTCACAAAAAGGCATAAATATCTATTGATTACAGCCATTTGAATTCTCTGGTCGGCTATTTGCCAGGGCTTCTTGTCGGGTGTTGGAAATTGCTGTAGAGGTCGATGGAAATCCAATTGGTCTAACCAGTTCAAGCATTCTGCTGGCCGATTGGGAGGAGGTCGCGGTCCGCCCTCGACACGATGACGGCGCGTGACCGCATCTGACGGTTCTGGGAAGACAATCTGGGAAGGAAACGATCATGCATCTTTCGACGCACAACTGGATGCGGGCTGAGCCGCTCGAGGTGACGCTCAGGCGCATCAAGAAATTCGGCTACGAATCGATCGAGATTTCCGGAGAGCCAGAGCAGTACAAGACCAAGGAGACCCGTGCGCTGCTCAAGGAGCACGGCATAAGATGCTGGGGGTCGGTCACCCTCATGCTGGGCGACCGCAACCTTGCGGCGAGGGACCAGGGCCAGCGCGAACGGTCCGTGCAATACGTCAAGGACGTGCTCACCATGGTGAGCGAGCTGGACGGCGAGATCATCACGCTGGTGCCGGCCACGGTCGGCAAGGTCGTTCCCGACGGCACCGAGGACGAGGAATGGAAATGGGTGGTGGACGCCACGCGCGAGTGCTTCACCCACGCCAAAAAGGTCGGCGTGCGCATCGCGATCGAGCCGCTGAACCGCTTCGAGACCTATCTGTTCAACCGCGGCGAGCAGGCGATGGCGCTGGCCGACGCGGTGTCGCCCGAATGCGGCATCTGCCTCGACGCCTATCATATCCACATGGAAGAATTCGATGTGGCGGAAGCTATCCGCAAGGCGGGCAAGCGGCTGTTCGACTTCCATGTCGCCGACAACAACCGCTTCGCCGCCGGCCTCGGCACGATCGACTGGAAGAAGATCGTCGGGCTCCTCAAGGAGATCGGTTATGACGGCGCGCTCACCAACGAGTTCGTCGCGCCGGTCGACCGCACGCCCGCCAACCGCTATCCCGACATGGTCGAGCGCAACCCCGTCGACATCTCGCCGGAGCAGCTCAAGTTCATCCAGGATCACGGGTCGAGCCTGCTGACGGAAAAATTCTACACCGACCAGATGCGCATCACGGCGGAGACGATCCTGCCGCTGATCAAGTGAGCTGGGCCTTGGCGTTGACATGAATACACCCCTACCCCTTACCCCTCCCCTCAAGGGGGAGGGGGATTCTGAGGCGCCGGCGCTCCCCTCCCCCTTGAGGGGAGGGGTCAGGGGTGGGGGTACGGCTTGCGAAATGGCAGGAGCAGGCCGTTGCGCATAAAAGCGGTTCAAGCCTGGTGGGTTCGCGTGCCGATCGAGGCGGCGCGGCAGCACCGCAGCGATTTCGGTCAGGTGAAGACCTTCGACGCCGCCATCCTGCGCATCGAGACGAACGATGGTCTCGTTGGCTGGGGCGAGGGCAAGAACGCGGCCGGCAGCGCCGGCAGCTATGGCGCGCTCGTCCACATGCTCAACCACGAGGTCGGGCCGCAATTGATCGGCCGCGACCCGGCCGATATCGCGATCATCTGGGAGATGCTCTACAACGGCTCGCGCCACGAGATGGCGGCGCGCGAGGGCCATGCCATGCCGCAGATCGCGCGGCGTGGCATGAGTGTAGCAGCCATCAGCGCCGTCGACATCGCGCTGTGGGACATTCTGGGCAAGTCGCTCGGCCAGCCGGTGTGGCGGCTGATCGGCGGCCGCAAGACGGATCGCCTGCCGGCCTATGCCTCGGGCGGCTGGGCGGATGCGGACGGCATCGGCGAGCAGTTGCGCTCCTATATCGACAGGGGCGGCTTCAGGGCGGTGAAGATGCGCGTCGGCGCGATGGACGGCGCGCCGCAGGTCTCGGCCGGGCGCGTGCGCGCCGCGCGGGAGGCGTTGGGGCCGGAGATCGACATCATGGTCGACGCGCACGGCACCTATACGGTGGCCGACGCCAGGCGCTTCGTCCAGATGGTCGCGGACCAGAACCTCGCCTGGTTCGAGGAACCGGTCATCGCCGACGACAAGGCCGGCATGGCGGAGGTGCGCGCGAGCGGCGCGGTGCCGATCGCAGCCGGCGAAAGCGAGGCGACCCGCTATGCGTTCCGGGACCTCGCGGTGGCCAAGGCGGCCGACGTGTTCCAGCCGGACCCGGCCTTTTGCGGCGGCATTTCGGAAGCGTTGCGCATCGGCACGATCGCCAGCGCCTTCAACCTGCGCTTCGCTCCGCATCTGTGGGCCGGGGCGCCGTGTTTCTTCGCCGGACTGCATGTATGCGCGGCCGCACCCGCTTCGTTTATCATCGAATATTCGCTCGGCGCCAATCCGATGATCCACGATCTGGTCGAAGAGACTGTCGAAGCGCGGGACGGTATGGTAGCGATCCCCGAAAAGCCGGGGCTGGGATTCACGGTCTCGGAAAAATTCCTGGAGGCGCACGCGCAACGCTGCTGACGATGAAAGAAAACACGCTTCTGGCGGAACTCGCCGCCTACCTCTTCTCCCATGCCGACAGCGAGAGCGGCCGCACGCCTTCCGAGCGCGAACTGGCCGAGCATTTTTCCGTCAGTCGCGGCCAGATCCGCGAGGCGCTCGCCATCCTCGAAGCCATGCGCATCGTGGAGCGGCGCGCCAAGTCCGGCATCTATGTCGATACCAGGCAGGCGAGCGTGGAGGCGATGGCGCTGTTCGCCCGCGCCGGCCTGCCGCTCGACCCGGTGCAGATCTACGAAACGGTGGAACTCAGGAAGATCCACGAGATCAAGGCGGCGGAACTCGCCTGTGCCCGCGCCACGGAAGAAAATTTCGCGCGGCTGAGGGAGATCCTGAAGGAATCGGAAGAGCAGCTCGCCGCCGGCGAAGGATTGGCCAGGCAGGATCGCGATTTCCATCTGGAGATCGTCCGCGCCACCCAGAACAGCGTGTTCTACCGGATCTGCAGCGTCTACTACGTGATGGGTGAACGGAGGCTGCCGGTCTATTTCAACGATCCCGAGCGCGGGCGTCGGTCGCACGCCGAGCACATCCAGATCTACGAAGCCCTGCTGCGCCGTGACGGCAATCTGGCGCAGGCGCTGATGAGCGCGCATCTGCAAGGCGCGGAAAGCTACTGGAAGGGGCTGATCGGCGGCGACGCCGGCCGGACGACACCGGTGCTGGAAAAGGCAATTTGACGTACACGCTCAGCCCCTTCTCTGGCGAGCAGGCCGGAGAAGGGGAAGAAATTCCGTATTTGAGGACCGGGAGTTTCGATCCATCATGCCCCTGATCCTTTCGACCCACGCGCTGCATCCGAAGGCAAGCGCCATGCTCGCCGCTGCCGGCGAGTTGAGGATCGCCTCCGCCTTCGATGCCGCGACGCTGGCCCGGGAAGCTACCGACGCGGACATCGTCGTCGTGCGCGCGCCCCTGCCGGAGGCGCTGTTCTCCACGGCGAGGAAACTGAAGGCCGCCATCCGCCACGGCGCCGGGCTGGACATGATCCCGATGGACGCCGCCACAGCCGCCGGCGTGCTGGTGGCCAACGTGCCGGGCGTGAACGCGCGCTCCGTCGCGGAACACGTCTTTTTCGCCATCCTGGCGCTGCTTCGACGCTTCCGGTCGATGGACCGCGACCTGCGCGAAAAGGGCTGGCTGGCTGGCCGTGCCCATGCCGACGGCAACCACGAACTGTCGGGCCGCACCATCGGCATTGTCGGCCTCGGCGCTGTCGGCCAGACGGTCGGCCACATGGCCGCGCACGGGTTCGGTCTAAACGTAGTCGCCACCACGCGCAGCGCCTGCGCCGCACCCGATGGCGTGCGCTTCCTGCCGGTCGACGAACTGGTGCGCGAAAGCGATATCGTCGTGCTCTGTTGCCCGTTGACACCGGAAACGCGCGGCCTGATGAGCGCCGAGCGCATTGCCCTGATGAAGCCCGGCGCCTTGCTCATCAATGTCTCGCGCGGCCCCGTGATCGATGACGTTGCGCTGATCGAGGCACTTCGCGAAAACCGCATCGGCGGCGCGGCGCTCGACGTCTTCGCCGAGCAGCCGCTGCCGCAGAACCATCCCTATTTCGGCTTCGACAATGTCGTCATTACCCCGCATATGGCCGGCATCACGGAAGAATCGATGATGCGCATGGGCGTCGACGCGGCCGAAGAGACGCTCCGCGTCCTGCACGGCGGACTGCCGGTCAATCTGCGCAATCCCGAAGCGGTCGGACGTTACAGGCAGCGGTTTCCCGCGTCGGAAAAGGGACAATCCGGCGCTTCCGAGGGAACTTGAAACCGGCCGTCGCGCAATTCGACCTATTTTGCGCAAGATTGGAGCGTCAACTCGCATCATGCGGCTTTATCCGATTGTCTTCGTCGCGTGCTGCGCGGCTCTGGCCTCGACCCCGGCCCCTGCCGGCGCTGAGGCGCGCTACGTCTTCTGCGACAATGGGTTGAGATGCATCAAGGCGCCTTGCCCGTCCAACAATGCGTTGGACCTGGCCACCGGAACGGTGATGCGGGGCGTCTCTCTCGATCCGGCCCGGTTGCCTGGCGGATCTGCCGAAAGGGTGCGGGGCGGAAAGCTGGTCGTGCGCGGCTTTATCCAGCGCCGGACAGTGACCTACACGGGCAAGGAGTACGAACTGCCCTTTCTCGTTGCCACGGCAGCCGAACGGGCCTCGACGCCTGCCGAGCGCGCGCGCTGCTTTTCGCGGTAGCCGTGCCGGCCTCTGGTCGAGGCGCCGGCGATGCCGCCGAATTTCAAGCCGTCAGAAGAGTTTCCACCGCCGCAGCGATCGAGAGAAGCCGGCTGTCCTGGCCATGGCGGCCGACAAGCATGATGCCGGAAGGAAGGTCTGTGCCTGGCATCGGCAGGGAGATCGCGCACAGGTCGAACTGGTTGGCGACCTGGGTGTTGCGCAGCAGCAGGCCTTCGGCGTGATCGCGCGCGGCCGCGTCCGCGGCCATTGCGGCGATGGCCGGCGCAAGGATCGGGACGGCGGGCAGGACCAGCGCGTCGAAACCCGAAAGCCGCTCGTCCATGGCTGCCATAAGCTCGCGGCGCCGGCGCAGCGCCCGGATATAGACAGGCGCCGGCACGGAGGCCGCGCGTGCAAGCGGTTCCGACACATGCGGATCGACCGCTGTGGCGGCACCGGCGGCGAGCCAGTCGGCATGGATTTCCGCGCCTTCCATCGCCGCGATCGAGGCGCGCTTCGTCGCTTTTTTCATCTCGATGAGAAGATCGTCGATGGCAACATCTGCGACAGCCATTCCGGTAAGTGTTAACTTACGCAACGAATGATCGAACGCATCGGCAACCGTAGCTTCGGTGTGTGCGAACAAGGCGCCGCGCGGAATGCCGATGCGGACGCCGGACAGATCGACAGGCTGAAGGCGCCGAAACTCTTCTCCCGCCATGACCGCGTCGGCGGCCGCGCATTCGGCGACGGTTCTGGCCAGAGGCCCGATCGAGTCCAGCGTCGGCGAGAGCGGGAAGGCGCCGTCCAGCGGAACGCGCCGGGCGGTCGGCTTGAAGCCGACGACCCCGTTCAGTGCGGCGGGGATGCGTACCGAGCCGCCGGTGTCCGAGCCTATGGCAATGTCGCTGGTGCCTTCTGCTACCGACACGCCCGCGCCGGAGGACGAGCCGCCGGGGATGCGGGCGGCGTCGGCGGCGTTGCCCGGCGTGCCGTAGTGCGGATTGTCGCCGATCGCGGTGAAGGCGAACTCGGTCATCGCCGTCTTGCCGATGATGACGGCCCCGGCGCGTCGCAACCGCGCCACCACGACGGCGTCGGCCTCGGCCGGCCTGACATCGCGGCGCATCAGCGAACCGGCCAGGGTCGGCTCGCCGGCAACGTCGAACAGGTCCTTGACGGAGACGATGGCCCCGTCCAGCGACCCGAGGGTCACGCCCGCCCTGCGGCGGGCGTCGGCGGCGTCGGCGGCGGCGCGAGCGGGCTCCACATAGAGCCTGGAAAACACCTTTTCCTCGTCGGCGCGCGCGGCGAGGCGCTGCAGCCTTTCCTCCAGGCGATCGCGCGACGATTCCACGATTGTTGCCCTCCGTAGCCGGAACACTATGCTTGCGGCTTGCTTTGTCATGGCAGGAACCGGATCGCAACCGCACCATGTCCACCACCTACGAACCGGTCAACACGCTCAAGCCCGTTCATGAGGATGTCTGGATCGTCGACGGTCCGGAGATCCGGTTCGGACCGCCGGGACTCAAGATGCCGTTTCCCACGCGCATGACGATTGTGCGGCTGGCCGGGCAAAACCTCTTCATCCATTCGCCGACGGCCTTGTCCGATATGCTGAAGGCCGAAGTCGAAAAGCTCGGCACGGTCAGGTGGATCGTCGGCCCGAACCGGATTCATTACTGGTGGATACCGCAATGGCACGAGGCGTGGCCGCAGGCTGAAGTCTTCCTGGCGCCGCGTATCCGCGAGCAGGCGGGAGACCATATCCGTTTCGACGCCTCGCCGCTGGACGGCGCGGACGGCTATCCCTGGGACAGCGAGATCGCCACGCTGCCGGTCGCAGGCAGCTACATGACGGAAGTGGAATTCTTCCATCGTGCCTCGCGCACCCTCATCCTGACCGACCTGATCGAGAATTTCGAGCCGCGCAGGCTGTCATTGTGGATGCGGCTATTGACCTGGCTGGGCGGCGTCCAGGACCCGCACGGCTCGATGCCGCGCGACATGCGCATGACGTTTTCCGCCGACAGGCAGAAACTCCGTACGGCGATCGATACGATGATCGGCTGGGCGCCGGAGCGCATCATCATCGCTCATGGCCGCTGGTATCGGCGTGACGGGGCGGCCGAGCTCAGGCGCGCTTTCGGCTGGCTTGAGGGGTGAAAGGGCGGCCACGCCCCCTGGATCATCGGTGCGCTCTCTCGACCGTTCCGGGTCTGCTCACCGTCTGCAGCGAGGCCACCGGCGCACCCGCTATCCGCGCCATGACGGCGTGCGCCAATTCCGAGCCGGCCAGCCGCACATCCTCGTTCACCACGTAGATCTGCGGACGAAACAGGTGCAGCAGGCGCGACGACTGCTTGGAGACGATATCGACCTCACGGCCGAGTTGAAGTCCCGCATCCTCTATGCCGGCCACAAGCGCAAAGGTGGCGCCGCCGGCGCCGCTGACGATGCCGTCGGGGCAGCCCCGACGACGCATCATGTCGACGGTCGAGGCGCGGATGGCGTCGATGGAATTGTCGAGCGTAGCGGCCGGGAAGGGGACTTCGGAAAGACCTTGCTCGGCCAGCGCCTCGGCGAAGCCCTCGCGCATATGGTGGTAGTAGCTGAGATTGGGTGGCGGCGGCAGCAGGGCCAGCCGCCTGCGTCCCAGGCCGGCAAGCGTGCGTACCGCCTCGGCCGCGAAGGCGCGGTTGTCGAAGTCGTGGTAGGGGTGCTCGATGCCCATGCGGGTGCGGCCGTGCGTGGCGAAGGGAAAGCCGTGCTCGCTCATGTAGCGCACGCGCTTGTCGTCGGGCTCGGTGCGCGAGATGATGATGCCGTCGGCAGAGCCGGTCTCGACGATGTAGCGGACCGGTTCGAGCGGATCGTTGTTGCGCGAATAGGGCGTGACGATCAGGTGGTAGGGCGTCGGCGCCAGCGCCTCCGAGATGCCGTAGATCATGTCGGAGACGAAGCCGCCGATCTGCTCCTCGGTGTCGAGGACGAGCGAGATGACGTTGGTCTTGCCGGTGCGCAGGCGCACGCCCGCCCGGTTGGGACGGTAGCCGATCTGCCTGGCGACCATTTGCACGCGCTTGCGCGTCTCAGCGCCGATCTCCGGCGCATCCTTCAGCGCGCGCGAAACGGTGGTGACGCCGAGACCCGTCATGAAGGCAAGCGTCTTGAGCGTCGGCCTTTCCGAATGCCGCGTCTCGTCCGCTTCGTCCTGTCGACTGTCTTTGCGCATCCTACCCGTCCGCCAAGGCGCATAGCAGCCGCACCGGACTCCGGCAACGGCCGATTCCCGCCGGCCTGTCCGACGGTTCTTCCGACTCCTCAAGTATATTGAAACGTTACAGATTACCAGCGATATGACATCATGGGGCATGTCTGGCGCCACCGGCCGTGGAGGGCCTTGCAGTCCGAATAACCACTGCGCCAGATAGCTCTGGTCCTCCTTTCTTTGCAGGCAACATTGCATCGCCGAAGATATGAACCTCCGATCGAGAAGGCAGGCTCGATCCGGAGAGGCGGTTGCACCGATCTCAAAATTGCCTTATGCACAATCTGTAACGTTTCAGAATTCTGGGAGGAATCGAAATGGGATACAGAAGCGTCACCGTCGCGCTGGCGGCGAGCGCCTTTGCCCTCGCCTTCACCGGTGCGGCCCAGGCGACGGACCTTGAGGTGATCCACTGGTGGACGTCGAAAGGCGAGTCGGCCGCCGTTTCGCAGTTCGCCAAGGCCTTCGACAATGACGGCCACGGCGACCATTGGGTGGATAGCGCCATCGCGCTCGGCGAGACCGCGCGCTCGACCGTCATGCAGCGCGTGCTCGGCGGCGACCCGCCGGGCGCCGCCCAGTTCAATCCCGGTCGCCAGTACGAGGAGTTGATCTCCGGCGGCAAGCTTCTCGACCTCACCGACATCGCCAAGGAAAACAAGTGGGAGGAGGTCATCCGCCCGAAGGCCATCCAGAGCGCCTGCCTTGTCGACGGCCATTGGTGGTGCGTGCCCGTCAACCTGCATTCCAACTACTGGGCCTGGTATTCCAAGCCGGCATTCGAGAAGGCAGGGCTGCCCGAGCCGCGAAGCCTGGCCGAGTTCATCAAGGACGCGCCCAAGCTGAAGGAATCGGGCGTCATCCCCTTCGCCATCGGCGGCGACGGCAATGGCTGGCAGATCCAGCTTCTGTTCCAGGACATGGTGACGGAAGCGCTCGGCGTGAAGCAGCGCGACAAGATGTTCACCGAAAAGAGCGCCGACATCGCCGGCGGCCCCGAGATGAAGGGCGTGTTCGAGCAGTTGCGGACGCTCAAGCAATATACCGACAACGGCTACGCAAACCGCAACTGGAATGACACGACCAACATGGTCATCACCAACAAGGCCGCCCTGCAGGTGATGGGCGACTGGGCGCGCGGCGAATTCGCGGCCGCCGGCATGACCGGCGTCAAGGATTTCGGCTGCATGATCGGCCTCAACGAAGACAAGCCGGTGGTCTCGACCGACGGCGACATCATCGTCTTCTTCAAGCAGGACAATCCGGATGTGGAGGCGGCGCAAAAGCGGCTGGCGGCTCTTTTGCTCAGCCCGAAGGTGCAGGTGGCCTTCAACAACGCCAAGGGCTCCATGCCGGTGCGCGGCGACGTCGATTTGGGCACGGCCGATCCGTGCATGCAAAAGGCGCTCAAGGCGGTGGAAGATCCAGCCAAGATCGTCACGGCGACCAACAGGTTCATCACCGAGAACACCAACCAGCAGATCAACGAACTGGTGTCGCAGTTCTTCGCCGACGATTCCATGTCGCCGGACGACGCGACCGCCAAATTTGCCGACGTCATCGCCAACTCGGATTGAGAACGACACAATCCCGAGCGCATCACCGCACTCGGGATTGTTCTTGCGTTTGATCGTAAGCCGGACTGCCGCAATCCACGACAATCGTAACCGACGGGAAGATGCAGAAAAGCTGGACCCGCAGACTAAACCTCATCGCGATCATCGGCACCTTGCCGATGATCCTGGTGGCCGTCGGCGTCTTCGTGATCGGCGTCGGGTTCTCGGTACTGTGGTCGTTCACCTCGTCCAAGCTGTTTCCGAGCTACGACTTCGTCGGCCTCGCGCAGTATCGCCGGCTGTGGTCGGACGGGCGCTGGCTGATCTCGGTCGACAACATCTGGCTGTTCGGGCTGCTGTCGATCGGCTTCAACATGGTCTTCGGCTACCTGCTGGCCGTCTTCATGGACCAGCGCATCCGCAACGAGGATCTGTTCCGCTCGGTCTTCCTCTATCCGTTCGCCATGTCGCTGATCGTCACCGGGCTGGTGTGGCAATGGGCGCTCGATCCCAATCTCGGGCTTCAGCAGGCGATGCGCAATTTCGGCTGGCAGGGCTTTTCCTTCGCGCCGCTGGTCGATTCCCGCACCGCGCTCTACGGGCTCGTCGTCGCCTCGATCTGGCAGGGTTCCGGGGTGACGATGGCGATCCTGCTGGCCGGCCTGCGCGGCGTTGACGAGGAGATATGGAAAGCGGCGCGGGTGGACGGAATTCCCGCCTGGCGGACCCATCTCTTCATTGTCGCGCCGATGATGAAGGGCGCGTTCGCGACCGCCTTCGTGCTGCAATGCGTCAGCGTGGTGCGGGTCTACGACCTGGTCATCGCCATGACCGGCGGCGGCCCCGGCATCGCCACGACCATGCCGGCGGTCTACGTCATCCAGCTTATCACCGTGCGCCAGAACGTCGGGCAGGGCATGGCCGCTGCCACGATGATGCTGCTGCCCATCCTCGTGGTGATCGCCGCGATGGGGCTGCTGCGCTGGCGCCGCAGCCGGGCGGGGAGGGTCGCCGCATGACCGCTGCCGCTACCTTCTCCGTCCGGCCCGCAACGAGCGCGGGAGCGGAGCCGCGCGGGCCGAAGCCCAGGCGGCTGTCGATCGGCCGCTTCGGCGTCTACGCTTTCCTCGTCGTCTCGGCGCTGTTCTTCCTGGTGCCGCTCTACATCATGGTGGTGACGTCGCTGAAGGGCATGCCGGAGATCAGGCTCGGGCATCTCTTCAACCTGCCGGCCGAAGTCACCTTCCAGCCCTGGGTCGACGCCTGGCTGCACGCCTGCACCGGGCGCGATTGCAACGGGCTGAGCCCCGGCTTCCTCAACTCGGTGAAGATCACCGTGCCGAGCGTCGTCATCTCGATCGTCTGCGCCTCGATCAACGGCTATGCGCTGAGCTTCTGGCCGTACAAGGGGGCGAACCTGCTGTTCGGACTTCTGGTGTTCGGCGCCTTCGTGCCCTACCAGGTGGTGATCTACCCGCTGATCATCGGGCTGTCCTCGGTCGGCCTGTTCGCCACGCTGCCCGGCATCATCATCGTGCACACCATCTTCGGCATGCCGATCCTGACGCTGCTGTTCCGCAATTTCTACGCAGCACTTCCGGTGGAACTGTTCAAGGCGGCGCGCGTCGACGGTGCCGGTTTTTGGCGGGTGTTCTTCCACATCATGCTGCCCATGTCGGTGCCGGTCACCATCGTCGCCGTGATCCTCCAGGTGACGGGCATCTGGAACGACTTCCTGTTCGGCGTCGTCTTCGCGGGAAGGTCCAACTGGCCGATGACGGTGCAGCTCAACAACATCGTCAACACCACGACGGGCGTGCGCGAATACAACGTCAACATGGCCGCCACCATCCTGACGGCCGCGGTGCCGCTCGCCATCTACTTCATTTCCGGCCGCTGGTTCGTGCGCGGAATCACCGCCGGCTCGGTCAAGGGGTGAGGACGGGGTGAAGATGACAGTCACGACAGACAGCGTTGCCGCCGTGCCCTCGAGCGTCTCGATCCAGGATCTTTCGCTGAGCTTCGGAACCGTCAAGGTGCTGGAATCGCTCGACCTCGACATAAAGGAGGGCGAGTTCGTGGTGCTGCTCGGGCCGTCCGGCTGCGGCAAGTCCACGCTGCTCAACTGCATCGCCGGCCTGCTCGACATTTCCGGCGGGCGTATCTTCATCAAGGGCAGGAACGTCACCTGGGAGGAGCCGAAGGACCGCGGCATCGGCATGGTGTTCCAGTCCTACGCGCTCTATCCGCAGATGAGCGTGGAGAAGAACCTATCCTTCGGCCTGCGCGTCGCCGGCACGCCGAAGGACGAGATCGCAAGGCGCATCGCGCGCGCGGCCGAAATCCTGCAGATCGAGCCGTTGCTCGACCGCAAGCCCGCCGCGCTGTCCGGCGGCCAGCGCCAGCGCGTGGCGATCGGGCGCGCTCTGGTGCGCGACGTCGACGTCTTCCTGTTCGACGAGCCGCTCTCCAACCTCGACGCCAAGCTGCGCTCGGAACTGCGCGTCGAGATCAAGCTGCTGCACCGGCGGCTCAAGAACACGATGATCTACGTCACCCACGACCAGATCGAGGCGATGACGCTGGCCGACCGCATCGCGGTGATGCGCGCCGGCGTCATCCAGCAGTTCGACGAACCGCAGGTGATCTACAAAAAGCCGGTGAACCGTTTCGTCGCCGGGTTCCTCGGTTCGCCCGGCATGAACTTTCTGGACGGCGAAATCATGCTGCGCGGCGGCCAGGCCGCCTTCGTCGCCGACGCCATCGACGTGCCGCTGACCAAATATGATTTCGGTCCCGCCGGCGCGAAGCCGGGCCCCGCCGTCCTCGGCATCCGGCCGGAGCACATCGCCGTTAACGCCGGCAGCGACTGGCCGTTCGAGGCGGCGGTGCCGGTCGAGATCGTCGAGCCGATGGGCTCCGATACGATCGTCTGGTCGAAGCTCGGCCGGCAGGCCGTCACCATGCGGGTGACGGCGGAACGGTCGCCGAAGGTCGGCGACCGCATCGGCATCGGCTTCGATCCCATCAACGCCTCGCTGTTCGACACGGACGGCAACCGCCTGTGAGTTTCCATCCCGAGCAAACGGAAAGCACGCCATGAACTGGTCGTTTCAACTCTACAGCGCCCGCAAGTTCCCGCCGTGGGACAGAATCCTGAAACTGCTGGCGGATGCCGGCTATGCGGAGGTCGAGGGGTTCGGCGGCGTCTATGACGATCCGGCGGGCTTCCGGGCCGAACTCGACAGGAACGGCCTGGCCATGCCGACAGGGCATTTTTCCATCGACGCGCTGGAAAACGATTTCGACGGCGTGCGGCGCATCGCCGATGCGCTGGGCGTGAAACTGATGGTCTGTCCTTATCTTGTTCCCGAGGCGCGGCCTTCGGATACGGCGGGCTGGCGCGGCTTCGGCGAGCGGCTGGCGAAAGCCGGCGAGCGGGCCAGGGCGGCCGGATACGGTTTCGCCTGGCACAATCACGACTTCGAGTTCAAGGCGCTGCCGGACGGCTCCGTGCCGATGGAACATCTGCTGTCCGCGGCGCCAGGGATCGGCTGGGAATTCGACGTGGCGTGGTGCGTGCGCGGCGGCAGTGACCCGATGCGCTGGATCGACCGGCACGGACAGCGCATCAGCGCCGTCCACGTCAAGGACATCGCGCGGCCGGGCGAAGGGCAGGACGAGGACGGATGGGCCGATGTCGGGCACGGCGCGATGGACTGGGCCAAGCTGCTCCGGGCATTGCGGGCTGAAACGCCGGCGAAATACTTCATCATGGAGCAGGACAACCCGAACGACATCGAACGCTTCGCGCGGCGCTCGCTCGCGGCGGTGCAGAGCTACCAGGACGCGAAGGGATAACGGTCATGGCGAGGAGACTGGGGGTCGGCGTCATCGGCTGCGGCAACATCTCGGCGGCCTATCTGCGGCTGGCGCCGCTGTTTCGCGGCATAGAGATGCGCGCCTGCGCCGACATCGATATGGAGGCGGCGCGGACGCGCGCCGGGGAGTCCGGCATCCGGGCAGAGACGGTGGACGGCCTGCTCGCCGCACCCGACATCGACATCGTGGTCAACCTGACGAATCCGGCCGCGCATTACGCGGTGTCGAAGAAGGTGCTCGACGCCGGCAAGCACGTCTATTCGGAAAAGCCCTTCGTGCTTTCGGTCAAGGAGGGGCTGGACCTGAAGAAGCGGGCGGAGAAAAAGGGCCTGCGCGTCGGCTCGGCGCCCGACACTTTCCTCGGCGGCGCGCATCAGCTTGCGCGCAATCTCATCGACAGCGGCAAGGTGGGAAAAATCACCAGCGGCACGTGCTTCGTGATGGGACACGGCATGGAGCACTGGCATCCGAATCCGGTCTTCTTCTTCCAGCCCGGCGCCGGGCCGGTACTCGACATCGGGCCTTATTATGTCACCAATCTGATCCAGCTGATCGGGCCGGTGCGCCGGGTGACTGCGGTCGCCACGATGCCGGCGAAGGAGCGCACGATCCTGTCGAAGCCGCGCAAGGGAGAAAAGATCCCGGTCAACACGCCGACCACCATCCATGCCGTTCTGGAGTTCGAGAACGGCGCCGTGGTGACGCTGAACACGAGCTGGGACGTGTGGGTCCACAACCACGCACCGATGGAACTTTATGGCGAGGCGGGCACACTCTTCGTGCCGGACCCGAATTTCTTCGGTGGCAAAGTGAGCTACACCAGGGCGGACAAGACGGTGACATCATTGCCGAAATGGGAGCATCCCTTTGCCGTCGCCAACGAGAAGCATCCGGCGGGGGCGATGGCCAATTACCGCACGGCGGGGCTGGCCGACATGGCGCTCGCCATCCTGCAGGACCGGCCGCATCGCTGCTCGATGGACCTGGCGCTGCATGCGGTGGACGTCATGACGTCGATCCTGAAGTCGGGCGAAACGGGCAAGTTCGTCGCCATGCGGACGACATGCGGGCGCCCGGCGGCGCTCGGGGTGAAGGAGGCGAAGGCGATGATGGCGAAGCGGTAGCGGCGAGGGACTTCCACAATCTCGGTCGTCGCGCACCCCCACCCCTAACCCCTCCCCACAAGGGGGAGGGGGACGTGGGCGCGGCAGCTTCCCCTCCCCCTTGTGGGGAGGGGGTGGGGGTACGACGCCATACGCGATTGTCTGCCGGCAACGGGGAGAAGGAGAATGGCCGCGCCGGCGGCCACCCCCTCGCCCCGTTCACGGGGAGAGGGTAAGGGTGAGGGGCAGCGCCGACTCGCCTGGTTCGGCGCTACCCAACACGATTTCGATTTCGAGGATTACCCATGCCCTACACACCCGCCGAAAATCGCTATTCCGCCATGCTCTACAACCGCTGCGGCCGGTCGGGGCTGAAACTGCCGGCGATCTCGCTCGGGCTGTGGCACAATTTCGGAGACGACACGCCCCATCGAACCAAGCAGGCGATCCTCCACAAGGCGTTCGACCTCGGCATCACGCATTTCGACCTCGCCAACAATTACGGCCCGCCGCCCGGCTCGGCGGAGACCGCTTTTGGTAGACTCCTGCGCGAGGACTTCGCCGGCTACCGCGACGAACTCATCATCTCGACCAAGGCCGGCTACGGGATGTGGCCCGGACCCTACGGCGAGTGGGGCAGCCGCAAATACCTGCTCTCCAGTCTCGACCAGAGCCTCAGGCGCATGGGGCTCGATTATGTCGACATCTTCTATTCGCACCGCTTCGATCCCGACACGCCGCTGGAGGAAACGATGGGTGCGCTCGACCATGCGGTGCGCTCGGGCAAGGCGCTCTATGCCGGCATCTCGTCCTACAATTCGCAGCGTACGCGCGAGGCCGCCGATATTCTCAAGCGCCTCGGCACGCCCTGCGTCATCCACCAGCCAAGCTACTCCATGCTCAACCGCTGGGTGGAAGAGGACGGGCTGCTCGACACGCTGGACGGTCTGGGGATCGGATCGATCGTGTTCACGCCGCTGGCGCAAGGCATGCTGACCAACAAATATCTCAACGGCATCCCCGAAGGCAGCCGCGCCAGCCAGGGCAAGTCGCTTCGCCAATCCTTCATCACCGAGGAAACGGTCGCCAACATCAAGGCGCTGAACGAGATCGCCAAGAAGCGCGGCCAGAGCCTTGCGCAGATGGCGCTCGCCTGGGTGCTGCGCAAGGGCCGCGTCACCTCGGCGCTGATCGGCGCCAGCCGGCCCGAGCAGGTGGAGGACTGCGTCGGCGCGCTGAAGACGCTCGACTTCAGCGACAGCGAACTGGCCGAGATCGACCGCTATGCCCGCGAGGCGAACGTCAATCTGTGGGCGCAGTCGGCGGAGCGCAAGGGGCCGCCGCGCAAGTAGGGGAAAACCGCGAACAGGGTCAGGCGGCGCCTGCCGCCTGGCATTTCGCGCAGACGCCGCGGAACTCGATGACGGCCTTCTTCGGCGCGAAGCCGGTGGAGCGTACCCAGTCGTCGAGTTGGTGGCCGATGGCATGGTCGGAGAATTCACTGGCCTGGCCGCACTGGTCGCAGATGGCGAAGGCGATCATGGAATGGCTGTGGTCGTGCGGCTCGGCGCAGGCGACGAAGGCGTTGAGGCTCTCCAGCCTGTGCACGAAGCCTTCCTTGATGAGCGCATCGAGCGCGCGATAGACCTGCAGCGGCGCGCGGAAGCCGCGCTCGCGTAACTGGTCGAGCAGCATGTAGGCGCTGAGCGGCGCGCTGGCGCGCTCGAGCTTTTCCAGGACCGAGATCTGGTTCTTGGTGAGCGCCGCCCTTGCCGTCATGATGTGTGCCTGCCTTTGCCCCGCCGGTCTGGCGAGCCTTCCCATGACATAGCGAGGAAGCGCCGGTTTTTCCACCTTGCCGTTTTGTCCCGCTTCAAGCAGGCGAGGGTACGGCTGCCCCGTTCGGCTGTCGGTCGGCCTACTTTAGTGCGCTTCGTCCCAATTACCGGCGGCGCGGGCGTCGACCTGCAACGGCACCGACAGCGACACGGCGGGCATGGCGGCGTTCTCCATCACCTGCCTGACGACGGGAATGGTCGCGTCGACCTCCTGTTCCGCCGTCTCGAAGATCAGTTCGTCATGCACCTGCAGGAGCATGCGGGCTGACAGCCCGGCATCCGCCAGCGCGCCCTCCATGCGCACCATGGCGCGGCGGATGATGTCCGCTGCCGTTCCTTGCAGGCGCGCATTGATGGAGGCGCGCTCGTTGAAGGCGCGAACCGAGGGGTTCGGGGAGCGTATCTCGGGATAGTGGATGCGGCGGCCGAACACGGTCTCGACATAGCCGTTCTCGCGCGCATAGGCCTTGGTCGTCTCGATATAGTCGCGGATGCCGGGGAAGCGCTCGAAATACTTCTTGATATAGGCGCCCGCTTCCTCGCGCGGGATCGAAAGCTGGTTGGCGAGGCCGAAGGCCGAGATGCCGTAGATGATGCCGAAATTGATCGCCTTGGCGCGGCGGCGCACTTCCGAGGGCATGCCTTCGACGGGAACGCCGAACATCTCGGAGGCGGTGATGGCGTGGATGTCGGCGCCCTCGGCGAAAGCCTGCTTCAGTTGTGGAATGTCGGCCACGTCGGCAAGCACGCGCAGTTCGATCTGGCTATAGTCGGCCGATATCAGCCTGTTGCCCGGCTCGGCGATGAAGGCGGTGCGGATCCTGCGGCCTTCGGCGGTCCGCACCGGAATGTTCTGGAGGTTCGGGTCGGACGAGGACAGCCGCCCGGTCGTCGTCGAGGCCAGCGAATAGGACGTGTGGACGCGCTTCGTCTCGGGATGGATGAAGCCGGGCAGGGCGTCGGTGTAGGTGGATTTGAGCTTGGTAAGCTGGCGCCAGTCGACGATCTTGCGCGGCAGCGCGTGGCCTTCCGCCGCAAGGTCCTCCAGCACCCGCGCCGATGTCGTCCATTGGCCCGTCTTCGTCTTGGTGGCGCCCGGCAGCCCCATGCGGCCGAACAGAATGTCGCCGAGCTGCTTGGGGGAGCCGATGGTGAAGCGCTCGCCGGCCAGTTCGTAGATTTCGTCCTCCAGCCCGGCCGCGCCCTGGGCCAGTTCTCCCGACAAGCGCGACAGGATCTGCCGGTCGACGGATATGCCGCGCTGCTCCATGCGCGCCAGCACCGGCACCAGCGGCCGTTCCAGCCGCTCGTACACAGACACCAGCCCCTTGGCCGCCAGTCGCGGCTTCAGCACCAGCCACAGGCGCAGCGTGACGTCGGCGTCCTCGGCGGCGTAGCAGGTCGCCTTGTCGAGGGGCACCTGGTGGAAGCCGATGAAGCTTTTTCCCGAGCCAGCCACCTCCTTGAAGGCGATCGGCTTGTGGCCGAGCCATTTTTCCGAGAGCGCATCCATGCCGTGCCCGCCGGACGTTCCGGCGTCGAGCACATAGGAGATCAGCATGGTGTCGTCGTAGGAGACGACGTCGATGCCGTGGCGCTGCATGACGACGAGGTCGTATTTCAGGTTCTGCGCGATCTTCAGGACTGAGGGGTCTTCCATCAAGGGCTTGATGGCGGCGAGCGCGTCGCGGATCGGAATCTGGTTTTCCACCAGCCCGCCGCCGAGCAGGTCGTCCTCGCCATTCTTGTGTCCGACCGGGACATAGGCCGCATGGCCGGGCCGGATGGCGAGCGAGAAGCCGCATAGGTCCGCCTGCATGGGGTCGAGCGAGGTGGTCTCGGTATCGAAGGCGACGATGCCCGCCTCGCGTGCGTCCGCTACCCATTGTTCGAGCGTCGCGAGGTCGCGGATGCAGTGGTAGGCGTTGACGTCGATCTTGTCAGCCACCGCCGTTTCCGCCCGCATGGCGGAAAGCAGCGAGGGAGAATCCCCCTCCTCCTTGAGGGGAGGGGTTAGGGGTGGGGGTTCTGAAGCGTCGGCGCTCGACGAAATACCCCCACCCGCGCCTCCGGCGCGACCTCCCCTCAAGGGGGAGGTAGAGGCGCTGCCCACATCCGGTCCGTGCGCGGTATCGGCGCGCTCGACCGCGACCGAAGCCGCCTCGATATCGGCCGGCTCGGCGCCGGTCGCTTCCGCGACGCGGCGAGTCAGCGAGGAAAATTCCATGGCCTTGAGGAAAGCGATCAGCTTCGGGCCGTCGGCGGGCTGGAGGATGAAGTCTTCCAGGCCTTCGCCGACTGCAACGGGCACGTCGGTCTTCAGCGTCACCAGGTCGCGTGAGATGCGCGCCTTGTCGGCGTTGTCGATGATGGACTGGCGCCGCTTCTCCTGCTTGATTTCCGTCGCGCGCGCCAGAAGCGCGTCGAGGTCGCCGAACTGTTCGAGAAGCTGGGCCGCGGTCTTGGGGCCGATGCCGGGAACGCCGGGAACGTTATCGACCGAGTCGCCGGTCAGCGCCTGCAGGTCGATCATCTTTTCCGGCGGCACGCCCCATTTCTCGATCACTTCGGGAATGCCGATCTGGCGGTCCTTCATCGGATCGTACATGCCGACCGTGGGGCCGACGAGCTGCATCAGGTCCTTGTCGGAGGAGACGATGGTGGTGTCGCCGCCGGCCTCGCAGGCGAGCCGGCAGTAGGTGGCGATCAGGTCGTCGGCCTCGAAGCCTTCCATCTCGACGCAGGGCAGGCCGAAGGCGCGCGTCGCCTCGCGGATCAGGCCGAACTGCGGAACGAGGTCTTCCGGCGGCGCCGAGCGGTTGGCCTTGTATTCCGGATAGAGATCGTTGCGAAAGGTCTTCGAGGAATAGTCGAAGATGACGGCGAAATGGGTGGGCGTGGTGCCGACATCGGTGTTGCGCGCTTCGCGCAGGAGCTTCCACAGCATATTGCAGAAGCCGGAAACGGCCCCGACCGGCAGGCCGTCCGACTTGCGCGTCAACGGCGGCAGCGCGTGATAGGCGCGGAAAATGTAGCCCGAGCCGTCGACAAGAAAGAGATGATCGCCTTTTTTCATGGGTGCTAGCCGTACCGTGCAGGTGCTGGCGTGTCCACGGCAAACGCCCCGCGCAAGACAGGTTCCGACAACGTCCTGACAGGAGGCGTCAGCACTCTCACAAGCATGTTACGAAGATGTAATGTTCGTGCCCTTGAATCGCCACGTTGTGCGACCCAGATAGCAGTCATCGGCAGTTTTCGCCGAAGTCCGGAGCAAGGCCCGTCCCCCGCCTATGCCGGACACCTGCGGCAGCCTATCCCCCTCTCCGGGCTGCCGCAATGTTTGAGTATCGCCGCCGTGGTTCCCCCTCCACCACGGCGGCGTCTTTTTGTCCCGATCCCTTTATCCCGGCCCCTGTGCCGCCGTTTTTACCGCCCGGTTTGCCTGGGGCGGGCTTTCCGTTTGCAATCGACGCCGTTACGGTTGCGCCGCAAATGTGAAAGGCCTTCGGAATGTCTGCAATTTCCTCCGTCCTGGACCGGCTCGACCGGGACTTCGACAATAGCCTGGACAGGCTGTTCGACCTGCTCCGCATCAAATCCATATCGACCGACCCGGCCTTTGCCGCCGACTGCCGTGCTGCCGCCGAGTGGCTTGTCGCGGATCTGAAGACGATCGGCTTCGATGCGTCGGTGCGCGCGACGCCCGGGCATCCGATGGTGGTGGCGCACCACGACGGCCCGGCGGATGCGCCGCACCTCCTCTTCTACGGCCACTACGACGTGCAGCCGGTCGATCCGCTCGACCTGTGGGACGACGATCCATTCGATCCGAAGCTCAAGGAGATCGAACCCGGCCGCAAGGTCATCACCGGGCGCGGCTCCTCCGACGACAAGGGACAGCTCATGCTGTTCGTGGAGGCGTGCAGGGCGTGGAAGGCGGAGCATGGCGCGCTGCCGTGCCGGATCACGCTCCTGTTCGAGGGCGAGGAGGAAAGCGGCTCTCCCTCGCTGAAACCGTTCCTCGAGGCGAATGCGGAGGAACTGAAGGCCGATGTCGCGCTGGTCTGCGACACCGACATGTGGGACCCCGAAACGCCGTCCATCTGCACCTCGCTGCGCGGGCTGGTCGGCGAGGAAGTGGTGGTCAAGGCGGCGAACCGCGACCTGCATTCGGGCATGTATGGCGGGCCCGCCGCCAACCCGATCCGCATCCTGGCGAAGATCCTCGCCGACATCCACGACGATACCGGCCGCGTCACCATTCCCGGCTTCTACGAGGGCGTGGACGAGGTGCCCTCGCAGGTGCTGAAATCGTGGGAAGCGCTGGGCCAGAACGCGGAAAGTTTCCTCGCACCCATCGGCCTGTCGATCCCGGCCGGCGAGAGGGGCCGTTCGGTGCTGGAGATGGTGTGGGCGCGGCCGACGGCCGAGTTCAACGGCATTTCCGGCGGCTATGAAGGCAAAGGCTTCAAGACGGTGATCGCCGCGCAGGCCTCGGCGAAAGTGTCGTTCCGCCTCGTGCAGAAGCAGGATCCGAAGAAGGTCCGCGCCGCCTTCCGCCAGTTCGCCTCCGAGCGCCTGCCAGCCGACTGCCATATCGAATTCCATCCGCATGGCGGCTCTCCGGCGATCCAGCTCGCCTACGATTCGCCGTTCCTGACCAGGGCGCGCAACGCGCTGACCGAGGAATGGGCGAAGCCGGCGGTGACGGTCGGCTCCGGTGGCTCCATTCCCGTCGTCGGCGATTTCCAGACCTATCTCGGCATGGAATCGCTGCTGGTCGGCTTCGCGCTGTCGGACGACCGCATCCACTCGCCCAACGAGAAATACGACCTGAAGTCCTTCAGGAAAGGCCAGCGATCGTGGGCGCGCATCCTTGATGCGCTGACGAAGGAGGCGGGCCGATGAACAGTTCCATTCGTTTCCATCGCCACGACCTGCCGAACCTTTCCCACTACGATGTCGAGGCGGTCGCCATCGACACGGAGACGCTCGGCCTCAACCCCCATCGCGACCGGCTGTGCGTGGTGCAGCTTTCGCCGGGCGACGGGACGGCCGACATCGTCCAGATCGCACCGGGCCAGAAGCGGGCGCCCAACCTTGCGGCGCTGCTCAGGAACAGGCGCATCACCAAGCTCTTCCACTATGGCCGCTTCGATATCGCGGTGCTCTATCACGCCTTCGGCGTCATGGCCGAGCCGGTGTTCTGCACCAAGATCGCCTCGCGGTTGACCCGCACCTACACCGACCGGCACGGGCTGAAGGACATCTGCAACGAGCTTCTCGGCGTCAGCCTGTCCAAGCAGCAGCAATCGTCCGACTGGGCGGCCGAGACGCTGTCGCCCGAACAGCTCGACTATGCGGCTTCCGACGTTCTCTACCTGCACCGGCTGCGCGAGGTGCTGGCCGGGCGGCTGGCGCGGGAAGGGCGGACGAAGGAGGCGGAAGCCTGTTTCCGCTTCCTGCCGACGCGCTCGAAGCTGGATCTCATGGGCTGGGCGGAACAGGATATCTTCGCGCACAGTTGAGCGACCGGGAACCTTGCCGGGATTCCGGCGTTTGTCGGCGCGACACGAAGGAGAGGAACATGGCCGAGCGACAGCCGATGGCAAGCGCGCCGAAAGACGGCTCCGAGGTGACGGTCTACTGGACGGATGCAGACGGGGTCATGAACGAATCCGTCGGCCGCTGGCAGGACGGCGGCTGGTGGGTCTATGTCGACAGCGACACCAGAAAGCGCGTCCAGCCGTCGAGCTGGCGGCCGGACGGCGCGGGCGAGACCTGAAAAGTTCAGCGGTGGCGGGAACTGGTGAACGCCGGGGATTTGACATAGCCTCGGTCGTTGCAACCAGTGGCTGATTCGGCCCCTTGCGGCCCCGGCCACCGTAACAGGAGGGAAACGCAATGGGCGTTGAAAGTCTGGTGGTCTTCATCATCATCGGCGCGATCGCTGGCTGGCTGGCCGGCCTCATCGTCAAGGGCTATGGCTTCGGACTGCTCGGCAACATCGTCGTCGGTATCGTCGGCGCCTTGATCGCCGGCTGGCTCTTCCCGGCGCTGGGCGTCAGCCTCGGCACGGGCATCGTCGCAGCCATCATTCATGCGGTGATCGGGGCGGTGATCCTACTCGTGCTGATCCGGCTGGTGAAATCGGCATAGCATCAAGGACGAGGATCGGAGCGCGTCATGAACGCAACATGCTTTATCTGGTGATCGGCGCGCTCGTCGTCATCGTCGTGGTGCTCGGCGCCTATCTCTACCGGCAGGAGACGAAGCCGGAAGGCGTCGAGATGAAAATCGACGACAACGGGATTTCCATCCAGAAGAACTGAAGCGGCGGAGCTTCACCGCCGCCAGGCTTGATCCTTGTCGCGCGGCGACGCCCGTTCAATCGGCCTTTCGCGAGGAGGTCATCTGATGTCCGTCAGGTGGCGAGCCGGCCTCGCCTTTCGAAGGGATCAGCCGCCGCCGGCTTCGGTCCCTTGTCGATAAGCAATCCGGTGATACGAGCGAAGCCAGCGAACGACTTGCGCGCTTCCTCCGCGCTCATCTGCGCCGCCATCGCCGCCGAGCAGCAATTCAGGGCGCAGCGGAAAACCGGTCCCCGCCGGCCCATCGGCCATTCCCGCAGGAAGGCCATGGCGTCGGCAACGTTCTCGATCTCCTCGACCGGATGACCGGCGCCACGCGAAACGCGCACGGGCGACAGGAACTGCAAGCGGTCCATGACTTCCTCCCGGATATGCAATGACGGGCCGCAATTCGGCCTGACCGTCAAACGCATTACGGAAAGATTGGTTCCCGCCGATGCCCCGACAGCGACGCAGTGCGATAGCCAGAGCTGCTGTCTCGCCTTGACACGCACTCTGCAGGACGTCGCCCTTGCCGGTAGAGCGGGATAGCGGACAGGCGCATCACCTTCGACAAAGGTTCGGATTGCGTGAAATCGCTATGCCGTAGCAACATGCGAATTTCTTGAGTGTCCTGAGGTCGGTCATGTCCGCCTGACCGACCGGCGTTTCCCGAGATTCTGAAAGGCACGAGCAGGTCAAGCGTTGTAGTTCTTTCATCTGACTGTCATCGACGCACGCGTATCTTGCCGAGCAAGATTGCTGCGAAAGCATCCTTGCCCAGTGGCAGAAGTCTTGGGGTTCATCTGCAAGGGATGAACAGGGTGTCAGAGCGATAGCGCAGACGATACTGCGCCAGATACTGCTTTTTACTTTCGTGACGGGCCTCGGCATGGGGCCTCCGTTGACTCGTCGGGATGGGATTGTAAGTTAAAGAAGGGTAAATGACGGAAACCGCAGGGTTCAAGTGTTTATTTGAATCCATGTCGTCAAGGGGGACATCATGACGATCACGTATCAGGCTCTTCTTGTGAGCGGTGCCCACGGCTGGCACAATGGCACCGGCACGATCACCTATTCCTTCCTCGGCGACATCCCGAGCTATTACGACCAGATAGACACCAATGGCGACGGGATCGACGACGCCTACGACATCGACGGGCACGGACATACGCCCAACTATCCCTACGAACTGCCGATCGCTACAACCAGCGTATCGCTTTCCGTAGAGGAGCGGGCTCTGGCGGAGAGGGCCGTGGCGGCGTGGAACGCCGTCGCCAACATCCATCTCGTCGCCGGCGGCGCCGATGGAGGCGAGGCGGGAGGCCCGGTTCCGGGCAACGGCCATCTGGTGGGAGGGCTCGGAGGTACAGCCGGATTTGGCGAGACGGAGCTTTACAGGAACGACGATGGCTATTCGTCATACGATATCACGTCGGTCTTCAGCGACGGGATCAATTTTGGCGGCCAGACCTATACGAGCATATATGTAAACACCAACGGCAGTATCTCGTTCGAAAACGGGATCTCTCAATATACGCCAAGTTCCATCACGGCCGGATTGACGCCGATGATCGCGCCGTTCTGGGCTGATGTCGATACGCGGACGGACGGTGAAGCTCCTGAAAGCAACCCTGTCTATGTCGATTTCGACAGCGTGAACAAGGTGCTGACCGTCACCTGGAGCATGGTCGGTTATTACGACTACAACGCCGACAAGACGAATTCCTTCCAACTCCAGCTTTACGACCGTGGCGAGGGGGACTTCGATATTGTCTTCCGTTATCAGGACATCGAGTGGGTGACGGGTGATGCGAGCGGGGGAACCGGCGGCCTCGGCGGCACGCCCGCGCACGCGGGATTCACGCAAGGAGACGGCAGCGATTTTTACGAATTGTCGCAATCCGGCGATCAGTCGGCGCTGCTGCAACTCGAAAATACGGCCGGCAACACCGGCGTGAACGGACTGTGGGTGTTCCACGTCCGGGACGGAACTGTCGCCGGCGACATTACCTTTGCCGGGGGCGATTTCTCGGATCCCAACCTGTTCGGATTCGTTTCCGACTTTCCCGGCACGCTGGGCACGCCCAGCCTGAACGGCGACGTCTGGATGAATGAAGGCAATTCGCTGCAGGCCGGCGCCTCCTATGGCGACACGGGCTGGCAGACCTATCTCCATGAACTCGGACATGCTCTGGGGCTGCACCATCCGAACGAGGATCCGAACAATACGGCGGCAGACCCACGCAACAACAATCAGTGGACCGTCATGTCCTATGTGCCGCATCCGGGAGAGGCCGGCGTACCGGATCCGGAGGCGGCCTATCCGCTGACGCCGATGATTCTCGATATCCAGGCGATGCAGGCGCTCTATGGAGCCAACCTGACCACGCATACCGAGAACACGAACTACGTTTCTGGAAACAACGCCCAGTTCGCTCTGGCGGACGGCGGCACGATCGACGGCAGGACCGCCATCTTCACGATATGGGACGCCGGCGGCGTCGATACGATCAATGCGTCCAACCAGACATCGGCCGTCTCGATAAATCTGAATCCGGGTACTTTTTCGACGATCGGATCGGTCGCCAACAATATCGGCCTCGCCACCGCTGTCACCGTTGGCGGCGTTGTCGTCAACTATGTGGAAAACGCGGTCGGCGGCTCGGCTAACGATCTGCTCGTCGGCAATGCCGGCAACAATGTCCTCGACGGCGGCACGGGCGCCGACCTGATGCAGGGCGGCGCCGGCAACGATACCTACGGGGTCGACAACGCCAACGACATCGTCGACGAGAGCGTGGTGGGCTCGAACGGCTTCGACCGGGTGCAGTCAGCGCTGTCGATCAACCTGTCGGACGCTGCCCATTTAAAGGGCGCCATCGAGATGGGGGTGCTGCTTGGAACTGCCGACCTCAACCTTACCGGCAACACCCTCAACAACCTGCTAGTGGGCAATGCCGGCGACAACTTCATCAACGGCGGCGCCGGCAACGACACGCTGCAGGGCGGCGCGGGCAGCGATATCATGCAGGGCGGCATTGGCGCCGATACCATGCAGGGCGGTGCAGGCAAC
>Ga0164243_10000473_pt1 | contig 75224 bp, 63 predicted proteins | sample OricompcompostOP_FD_108781 | JGI IMG/M metagenome (GOLD analysis project Ga0164243, IMG submission 108781) | Organic Plus compost microbial communities from Emeryville, California, USA - Original compost - Organic plus compost (OP) | ecosystem: Engineered > Solid waste > Mixed feedstock >... | reverse complement strand
GTGGCCAGCGTCGCGCAAGAGGGAATGATCCGGCCCGTCCGCAAGCGCTGAGCGGCGCAGGCGGGAATCTGCCCCGCGGCGAGATTATTTCAGCACCGATGTCACATGCCGGCTCGCTGCCTCGTCATTCACATGCAACGAATGACGAAAGGAACCGCCATGTCGCCCAGACTGAACCCCTTCACCACCGCGCCCGAGATCACGCAGGATTTCCTGGCATTCTCGGAGCGGGTCGCCACAAGCGGCCTTGAGCCGACGCTGATCGAGCTCGTGAAGATCCGCGCATCGCAGATCAACGGATGCGCCAATTGCCTCAACATGCACACGGCCGATGCACGCAAGGCCGGGGAAACCGAACAGCGCATCCATTTGCTGGCGGCGTGGCACGAGGCTCCGTGCTATAGCGAGCGCGAACGGGCAGCACTCGCCTGGACCGATCACCTCACGCTGGTGGCGGAGAAGCGCGCGCCGGAGGATGTCTACGCAGCCTTGGACGCGGCATTCGACAAGAGCGAACAGATGAAGCTCACCATGATGATCAACGTCATCAATTCCTGGAACCGCCTTGCCGTCGGCTTCGGCCTCTACGATCCGAAGCTCGGCTGGTGACGCAGCATAGCTCGGCGATCGAGTTCGACGCGCACCGGACCATGCTGGTGCGCGTCGCCTATCGCATGCTCGGCTCGATGGCCGATGCCGAAGACATCGTGCACGACGCCTATCTGCGCTGGGCACGCCAGGACCGGACCGATGTGCGCGAACCGGCAGCCTTCCTCCGCCGCGTGGTCACTCGGCTTTGCCTCGACCAGCTCAAATCGGCGCGCATGCGGCGGGAGGATTATTTCGGCCCCTGGCTCCCCGAGCCGATCATCGATGAAGACCCGGCAGACGACGTCACACTTCCATTGATGCTCGCGCTGGAGCGCCTCTCTCCACTGGAGCGGGCCGCTTTCCTGCTGCACGACGTGTTCGGGGAAAGCTTCGAGGATATTGCGGAGTCGCTCGGGCGGGATGCCGCGGCATGCAGGCAGCTGGCCAGCCGCGCCCGGCGCAACGTGCGCGAAGATCGTCCGCGTTTCCCGCTTCGCGAAGACGAAGGCCGGGAGATCGCCGAAGCCTTCTTCGCAGCCTCGCGCGATGGAGAGATTGGCAGGCTGGGCTCGCTACTCGCCAGCGATGTCGCACTGCATTCGGACGGAGGCGGAAAGCGCCCAGCAGCCGGACGTGTCCTGAAAGGCGCGCAGGAGGTGACGCGGGCATTCCTCGCGATTGCGCGGCTCAGCCATGGAACGAAGCCGCAGCTTCTTCGCTACGGCTTCATCAATGGATTGCCCGGTTTCGTCACCCGGGAGGCCGACGGAGAGATCCAGACCACAGCTCTGCTGCCCGAAGACGGCCGGATCAAAGCCATCTACGTCATGCGCAACCCGGAAAAGCTACGCTGGCTCAAGGCTACCATGCATTGAGCCACCGTCCGCCGGCGAGACGGATCAGGGCCGGGCGATGCGCTCCTCCGTCACCACCACATCCATCGGGATGTCGTAGGGCTGAGGGTAGATCGTCGGAATCGCCTGCATCTCGTAGCCGACGCCGAACAGGCGCGGTCGGTGCGGCAGCATACCCGCCAGCGTGCGGTCGAAGAAGCCGCCGCCATAGCCGAGACGGTAGCATTTGGGATCGAAGCCGACGACCGGAGAGATCACCACGTCAGGAACCACTTCCTCCGCTCCTGCTGCCGGGATGGGAATATTCCAGACACCGCGCTCGATCTTGTCGCCCGACTTCCACACGCGGAAGATCAGCGGATGCGCCTTCTTCACCACCACGGGCAACGCGCTGCGCGCTCCCTTGGCGGAAAGGCGTTTCAACAGCGGCTTGAGATCCGGTTCGCCGCGAAAAGGCCAATAGGCGCTGACGACCAGCCCTGCCGGATCTCCGATCGCTTCTTCGAGCCGCGCGGCAATCGCCTCGCCCATTTCCTCGCGCCGGGCGGCAGGAATGGCAAGGCGCGCCTCGATGATCCGCGCGCGTTCCGCCTTGCGCCACGCTTTCAGATCGACCGGCTCGCGCGGCGCGGTTCCGGCAAATTCGGGATCGAGCTCATGCAACGAGCAGGGCGACGATGCGAATTCACGTATCTCTTCTTCGTCGCCCTGGTTCATGTCTCTCTCCTAACCGGTTGGATGGTAAAAATCGTACACTGCCTGCGCCACGGCCGCGCTGACGCCCGGCGCGCGCTGCAGATCCTCGAGCGATGCCGCCCGCACCTTCCCTGCCGTTCCGAAGTGTAGAAGCAAGGCACGTTTTCTTGCCGGACCTATGCCGGGGATTTCATCGAGCGGCGAAGCGCTGATCGCGCGGCTACGCTTGGCGCGATGCGCACCGATAGCGAAGCGGTGAGCTTCGTCCCTCAGGCGCTGCAGGTAAAACAGCACGGGCGAATTGACCGGCAGCGTCTTCTCCCGCCCATCGGGGAAGTGGAACACCTCGCGCCCTTCGCGCCCGTGATGCGGCCCCTTGGCGACGGCGATCAGAGCGATATCTTCGATACCGATCTCGTCGATCGTCTCGCGAACCGCGGTCATCTGTCCCTTCCCTCCGTCTATGAGCACGAGATCCGGCCAAGTGCCGCTCTCACGGTCAGGGTCTTCCTCCAGCACACGCGCGAAGCGCCGGGCCATCACCTCGCGCATCATGCCGAAATCGTCGTTGGATTGCGCCGACTTGATGTTGAACTTGCGGTACTGGTTCTTGAGGAAACCGTCCGGCCCGGCGACCACCATCGCACCCACCGCCTTGTCGCCCTGGATATGGCTGTTGTCGTAGATCTCGATCCGCTGCGGCGGCTCGGGCAATTCCAGGAACTCGGCCAGCTCGCGCAGGATCTTCGCCTTGGTGCCGCTTTCGGCCAGCCGCCGGTCCAGCGCTTCGGCGGCATTGCGCCGCGCCTGCTCGATCAGGCGCCGCCTGTCGCCCCGTTGCGGAACCGATATCTCCACCCGGTGATCTGCGATCTCACCCAACGCCTGGGCAAGCAAACCCGCATCCGGCAGCTCGCGATCGACCAGCACCAGTCGCGGCGGCGGAACCTCCTCGTAGAATTGGGCAAGCACGCCTGAAAGCACGGCCTCCTCCTCCACGCCCTCGGTATGCGCGGGGAAGAACGCCCGGTGGCCCCAATTCTGCCCACCCCGAACGAAGAAGGCCTGGATGGCGATCTGACCGCCCTTGCTGGCGAGAGCGAAAATGTCCGCATCCCCCACAGCGGAAGCGTTGATCGCCTGGCTGCCCTGGATGAAGGTCGCCGCGCGCAGCCGATCACGCAGCATCGCCGCGCTTTCGAAATCCAACGCTTCGGAAGCCGCCCGCATCTGTGCCTCGATCTCCTGCTGCACAGCGGTAGACTTGCCGCCCAGAAAATCCTTCGCCTGCCGTACGAGCTCGCCATAGCCCTGCTTGTCGATCCGGCCGACGCAGGGCGCCGAGCAACGCTTGATCTGATAGAGCAGGCACGGCCGATCCCGCCGTTCGAAATAGCTGTCGCTGCAGGATCGCAGCAGGAACAGCTTCTGCAGCGCATTGATGGTGGTATTGACGCTGCCTGCACTGGCGAAGGGTCCGTAGTAATTGCCCTTCGCCTTGCGCGCTCCCCGATGCTTCATGATGCGCGGGAAATCGTTGTCGGCCCGCAACAGAATGAATGGGAAGCTCTTGTCGTCGCGCAGCAGCACGTTGAATGCCGGGCGATAACGCTTGATCAGTTGCGCTTCGAGCAGCAACGCCTCGGCTTCCGAATTGGTGGTGACGATTTCCATGCTGCGCGTCTGCGCCACCATCCGCTGCAGCCGCACTGGCAACCGATCGACCTGCGTGTAATTGGCCACCCGGTTCTTGAGCGCGCGGGCCTTGCCCACGTAAAGCACGTCTCCCCGCGCATCGAGCATGCGATAGACACCCGGCTTCGGCTTCAGCGTCTTGACCGTCTCCCGAATGGCCTTCACGCCGGCTTCGAGGTCGGGCTGACCCGATTTGACGACATAGGTCGCCCGCTCCTCATTGAAGCGCGCGGCACCATCGGGGTGTGACGGAGATCCTGCCGGGGTACGGGCCATGGGCTCCAAATAGGCGCAGAGCCGCCGCCCGTCACCCCATGGATGGCTGGCGAGACTAGAACATCTTGCGGAATTCGATGCCGAGATAGCGCCCGGTAGGATCGACCAGGAACGGCTGGTAGCTCAGCGGAACCTCTCCGTTCTGGTCGGTAACCCTGCGGCGGGCATCGAACAGATTGTCGATCCGGAAGGATATCCGGCTGCCGGAGAGGAAAGGCGCCTTCTCAACGAGCGATTCCTGCTGCCCCAGATCGGCAAAGAGGCGTAAGTCGACCGTCGCGAGACTGCCGAAGCGCAGGTCGCTGCTCCCGGGCAGACCGCTTCCATCCACGCGGCTGGGCCCCGAATAGGTTCCGGAAAGCCGCAAGCCCATGCCGCGATAGAACAGGCCGCCTTCGAGTTCGGCCGAGTGACGCGATGTGCCGCCGCCAGACAGCGCATCTCCGTCCAGCAAATCCAGCCTCGGCACGCCCGGTGCGACGATTGCCGTATTCTCAAGCTCGAGCGAATAGCTGAGATTGGTGAACCAGCGTCCATTCCCGCCGCCGCCCCTGCGCCCCATGAAGCGGCCGCCGCCCCCGCGAGCATCGCCCGCCCGGGCGTCATCGCCGCGGGCATTGCCCCGCTGACGCTCCTCCGAGCCCAGCGAGCCGGAGAGGTTGAGGCCGAATTTCAGCCGGGACGAATCCTGCCGATCGATTGTGATCGGCCGCTGATCGATTGCCTGCAATCGTCCGTTTGCGTCACGCGTCACCCGATCTGGAAACGCCGTCTCGATAGCCGGAGTCAGCAGCGGGAAAGTGATCGCCACGTCTTCCGAGCGATTCCGGAAATATTCGACCATGAGATTCGACCGCTCAAGAAAGGGCAGATCCCACATTGCGGCAATCCGGAGATCGCGCTGCTTCTCCTGCCTCAGCGCGGCATTGCCGCCGCTCGTTGTCGTGACCAGCACGGTTTCGCCGCGTGCGAAGTCGTAGACCGGGACGTTGAGCGTAATGATTTCGGGGCTGCCGAGCAGGGACAGGCCTGGCGCCGCATCGCGCGCGATATAGCTGGCCTGCAGACTGAGATTGTCGGTGACGCCCCAAACGGCACCGGCCGTCCAGTCGGTCAGCGTCCCGAAGTCCGAAAGGTGATCCACGCCAGCGCTGAAGTTCAGGCTGAAATCGCCCAGCCATGCCCAGGCATCGTCGCGCCGGCTGGCGATCGGCACTCCGAGATTTACGCCGGCGGAAAGCTCGCCCCGCGTCAGACTCGTCTCCACGCCCGGGTTGCGGGTGTCCCGGCTTTGAATTCGGTTCCAGCTATAGCCCGCATCGGCGGTCACCGAGAGCGCACCCGCGGGAAGGTAAAGCGGGGTACCGATCAGCGTGACCAGCGAGGAGGCACTATCGCTGACCGACCGAGCTTCATCGAAGCCTGCCGCGGCGACATCGGGCAGCGGGCCGGTAATATCCAATTCCCCTGCGACGGCCGCGGCCACCAAAGCGGAGGTATCGGCGCGGCGATCGATCTCGGTGTCTTTCTCACTCCGGCTGGCATCGAGCGTGGCCGTCATCTGCCAGTCGCCCAGTTGGGTGTTGAGCGCGCTGCCAAGAGAATAGGTCATCGTCCTGCTTCGCCGCTCAAGGGGCGTATCCGCGCCGAAGCTTCTAAGCACGCTGTCCCCCGCCGGGTCGGCAAGAATCACAGTGTTCAGCCCTGACAGGGAGCGGCTGTCGGACCGCTCGACCGTTCCGTTCAAGCTCAGCGAGCTGCCGCTTTCGTCCAGTTTCGTGCTCCAGTTCGCGGTGACCTCCAGATCGGCGCTATCGGGCACAAGGCTCCGATAGGCAGCAGGGTCGGGGTCTACGGCGACGCCAGGAATGCTGCCGGGCGACTGCACCACGCCGCGTTCGGCCTCCGTCAGCAGGCTCGTATCGCTCCATTCGAGATTGAGGTTCAGGCGGCTCGGGCCGTTGATGTTGAGATAAGTGAGTTCCACTTCCTTGCCGGAGTATCCGCCTCGGTCCGGCTGCTCATACTCCAGCTCAAGCTCACGACTCGAAAAATTGTCCTTCAGAATGAAGTTGATCACGCGCTGATCGGCGGCGAAGCCGTAACGCAGCGCGGTCTCCTCGGGCAGCACCTCGACCCGCCTGATCGCCTCGGGCGGGTAGGACCGCATTTCGCGGAAGCTCGATACGCGCATACCGTTGACCAGGAAGACGGGACGCCCACCGCCCCGCCCCCGCCCCGAGCCCGTCTGCGGTGCAAGTTGCTCGACCAGTTCGGCGATCGATCCCGCCCCGTAGGCAGCGATGTCCGCCTCATCGAGGACAACGATCGGCGGCTGAGGGCCATCAACCTGCCCCCGTAGCCGCTCCGCGACGACCAGGATCTCGCCTTCTGTGGGCTCGTCGGGGTCTTCGGCGCCCAAGGGGTCCTGCGCATTGGCGGGCGAAGCGGCGACAAGGACGGGTATCAGGGAGGCTGCGCAAAGCAGCAAGGTTCTGGATGGGGTTCTCATACCCTTCGCCTACGGTGCCCCATCCGGCCAGAACAAGTAAGATAGCGTAACAAAACGTCGCAGGTGCATGAACGCTGGATGAGCGCGTGACGAAGCAAACCCTTCCCTTTTGGCGATCCGGACGTTATGCGCGCGCCATGTTGAACGATGCGGACAGGTACTGAGCATATATGGCCAAGGAAGAACTCCTCGAAATGCGCGGCAAGGTGGTGGAGTTGCTGCCTAACGCGATGTTCCGGGTAGAGCTCGAAAACGGCCATGAAATTCTCGGCCATACGGCCGGCAAGATGCGAAAGAACCGCATTCGCGTGCTTGTAGGTGATGAGGTGCTTGTTGAACTCACGCCTTACGATCTGACCAAAGGCCGCATCACCTATCGCTTCATGCCCGGCCGAGGCGGCCCCGGCCCGCAATAAGACCTTTGCCGGAGGACGCTCATCCTGAGGACGGGCTGAGCAAAGGCGAGGCCTTTGTCGATGGCGCCGTCCGGCGAAGCCTCATCCTCGCATCGGCAAGTCCGCGCAGACGCGAGTTGCTCGTTCGGCTGGGAATCGAGCCTGACGGCATCGTACCGGCCGACATTGACGAGAGCCCGCTCAAAAGCGAAATCCCCGCCAATTATGCCGTACGAATGGCGCGCGAAAAGGCTGAGACGTCGGTGGCCGCAGGAGCCTTCGTGCTTGCGGGTGACACCGTCGTCGCCTGCGGACGAAGGATACTGCCGAAGGCGGAAGACGAGGCCACCGCGCGTGCTTGCCTGAAGCTGCTTTCGGGTCGCCGGCACCAGGTGCATTCCGCGATCGCGCTCCGGTCACCCGACGGCACGCTCCGCGAACGGCTGAGTACCACTATCGTGCGCTTCAAGCGCCTGAGCGAAAGCGAGATCGCTGCGTATCTGGCAAGCGGCGAATGGGAAGGCAAAGCCGGCGGCTATGCCATCCAGGGTGCCGCCGAGGGCCTCATTGCCTGGATTTCCGGCAGCCATTCGGGCGTAGTAGGCCTGCCCCTGTTCGAAACCCGGGCGCTGCTCAAGGCCGCTGGCTTTCCCCTTGGCTGAAGCGGCAGCGATGTTGGGCTCATGACCTGGTATGTCGAGGAAGGGATCGGCGAAGAACGCGCTATTCTGGTTGAAAGCGGGCGAATCGTCGCCGCCCGGCTCCATTGGCCTGGTGGATTGACAGCCGGACAAGTCGAGAAAGCGCAGCTCATTTCTCGATCCACGGGAAGCTCCCGCGGGACGGCACGCTTTGCCACTGGCGAGGAAGCGCTGGTCGCGGGGCTGCCACGGCAAACAAGCGAAGGTGCGGCCCTTCGCCTCAAGGTGATACGCGCAGCGATCGGCGAAACCGGCAGAACCAAGCTTGCCCAGGCGCGACCGAGCGAGGAAGATCTCCGTCCTCCTCCCACGCTCGCAGATGCGCTGGAGGCGAACGGCGATCTCGTGAAACGCGTCGCGGTCTTCCCAGTCGCTGGCTGGGAGGATCTGCTGGGCGAAGCGTTCGCTCGCGAAATCGCTTTCGCGGGCGGCTCTCTGCTGCTTTCGCCGACTCCTGCGATGACATTGATCGATGTCGACGGAATGCTCGCGCCGCCCCAACTCGCCCTGGTCGCCGTGCCCGCCATCGCCAGAGTGCTGCGCCTGTTCGACATAGGCGGCTCCGTCGGCATCGACTTTCCGACGCTTTCGGACAAAGCGGATCGCCGCCGTGTCGATGAAGCGCTGGGGGAGGCACTACGTCACTGGCCGCATGAGCGCACGGCCATGAACGGATTTGGCTTCGTCCAACTAGTCGCTCGCCTGGAACGGCCATCGATTCTCCAGCGATTGGCGCAGGACCCGTCCGGCGCAGCCGCGCGCCTGCTGCTGCGCCGGGCGGAATTGGTGAGCGATCCAGGCGCGTTGCTGTTGACCTGTCATCCCGCGGTCAAAGTCAGGCTGCATGATGGGTGGCTCGGAGAGCTTGCCCGCCGGACAGGACGAGAGGTTCGCGTCGCGACCGACCCTGCCCTTGCGCTTGAAGCCGCCTTCGCGCAAGCGGTGCCGTTATGACCGACCGGAAGCTGAAGCCTTGCCCGATCTGCAAGAAGCCCGCGAGCGAAGAATTCGCGCCCTTCTGCTCCGCTCGTTGCCGCGATCGCGACCTCGCGAACTGGTTCAATGACGGCTATGCTCTGCCTGGTCCGCCAGCGACACCGGAAGATCTGGAGGGTGAGGATTAATTCACCCTTGCCAATGCGCACCCGCTTCGCCATAGGCCCGCACTCAAATCGCCCGCGGCTTTGATCCTAAACCGCCGCGGTGACGCCCAGGTAGCTCAGTTGGTAGAGCATGCGACTGAAAATCGCAGTGTCGGTGGTTCGATTCCGCCCCTGGGCACCATCTCCCCCTCCATTCTTGATCACTGGCTGGCCGATTTCGGCTCGTTGACCGGCGTCGCTCCCGCAGGACGCCGGGCGGGAACGCTTGGCGCCGTCATTGGTACAGCTTGGGCGCTTTCAGCGCGTAAGCCCCGTCCCTGTGCCGCTGTAGCGAAAAGAGATTTCTTTGGAATTCGGTACCTTTGACGCCTCATCCAAATCAATTCATCCCGACGACCAAGGCATTTGGCACCCGGCTCCGTCTTGCTTTCGAGCTATCGGATTGTCTTGCGCATGCCTCTGATCTGCATCGATTGTCGCTATATCGGGCCGCGCCCTAGCGGAATCGCGAAAGTGGTTCAGGCGCTGGTCAACCACGCCCCTTCACTCGCGCCTGATCTGGATTTCCTGCTGCTCAAGCATCCGCGGGCAACAGATCGACTGACAACCGCAGAGAATGTTCGCGAAGTTGTCGTGAAAGCAGCGGCGAACAGCCCGACCACGATGTGGTGGCTGCCCTTCGCCGTCGACCTCTCACAAGTCGATTTGTTTCATGCCACCTTCAACATCATGCCGGCAGGCCTGCGCATGCCCTGCGTGACGACTGTCCATGACATCATGTGGCTCACAAACCCCGAGTGGTGCAATGCCCGCTATTCCTCCGCCATCGAGCGGCCGTTCTATCAGCACGGCATCAACCGCGCGCTCCGGCGTTCGGCAGCAATCGCGACCGTGAGCGAGGCGAGCAAGCGCGAGATCTGCGAGTTTGCATCCCTCGCCGCCGATCGCGTCAAGGTGACACCTCTTGGCGTGGCAAAGGAATGCCGCAAGGTTGCCGTCGACCCGCGGCGACTGGCTCGGCTCGGGCTTCCCCCCGAACGACGCTTCGTCCTCACCGTGGGCCAGCATGTGCCGTACAAGAACCATGAGGGCGCGGTTGAGATATTCGCGGAGGCGGCGGCCTCGCTCTCCGATGTGGACCTCGTATTCGTCCAGCGCATCAATCGTCAGCCTGACGAGCTGAAGCAGCTTGCAGAGCAACTCGGCGTCGGCAAGCGCCTGCATTTTCTGCCGTCCGTCGATCAAGACGACCTGACGATGCTGTACAGTGCAGCAACGGCATTGCTTCACCCGTCATTCTGCGAAGGCTTCGGCCTGCCGCTCGCGGAGGCGATGGCTTGCGGATGCCCGGTGGTGACCAGCGACGTTTCGGCGATGGCAGAAGTAGTGGGCGACGCGGGCCTGATGGCAAATCCCCATGATCCATCAGGAATGGCCAGTGCGCTTCGGACGGTGCTGACGGTGCCCGGTGTCCGCGCCGCACTGCAAGACAAGGGTCCTCAAAGGGCGGCAGCAATGAACTGGGAACGGTTCGCCGCCGGCAATGTGGAACTCTATCGCGAGGCAATGCAATGATGGAAGTCTCGCGATCTTCAAGCGCCATTATTGATGTGCCCTTTAACCGGCTCGTAACTCCGGGTTTCGCGATTTACCGCGGGAGGAAGCTTCTATCCTCAAAATTGCTCGGCTCGGCGCGCAGGCGCTTGCGGAATTCTTCGGAAGCCAGATACGCTCTGCGCGGGGATTGGCCGGAAGGCCACATTTTTCATTGGCCATCCGTGGCTGGTTCCCTTGTCGACAAAGAGGCTGGGCGAAAAATGACGATCCTCTTCGCAGTGGCAAGAATGACGACATGTTGCCACCCTGCGAAGGTAGAGCCGCCGGTGCATATGCGTGTTGACAGCCGCCTGTTCGCCTACGGGATGGCTGCGCATGGCGTGAAGATCGTGGCCGCTCCGCAAGCGGGCACACAGCGGTTGCCGGCCAGATAAATGCTTGAGCGCGAATTCCTGCTCGACGTAAGTCGTCTGGTGTGGCGCAGCTGGTCCGGGCGGCTGTCCACCGGCATCGACCGCGTCTGCTACGCTTACCTTTCCAACTTCGCGCATCGGGCGCAGGCAGTCGTGCAGCATCGCGGGTTCCAGCGCATTCTCACTGCCCGTCATTCCGATCAACTGTTTGAACTCTTGTGCGGCCCGGATGAAAGCTTCCGCGCCCGGCTGCTAGCCTTGGCTCCTGCTGCTCTTGCAGCCGGGAAGACACATATCGACTGCCGCGGCGCTTATTACCTCAACGTGGGGCATACCGATATCGACCTGGACCGCGTCGCGCAGTGGGCTGCGCGATGCCGGATCAGGCCGATCTACATGATCCATGACCTGATACCGCTGACGCACTCGGAGTTCTGCAGGCCCGCAGCTGTCGCGCGGCACCGGGGGCGCGTGGTGAATGCACTCGAGACGGCAGACGGCATCATCACGAATTCGAATGCGTCAGCACAAGAACTGGATGCCTTCGCTCTCCGGGAGGGGTTGCGCCGGCCGCCGATCATCGCAGCCTGGCTAGCGGGTGCGCAGTTCAGGGCGCCGGCCGCGATACCATTCAAGGCAGTACCGCATTTCATCTGCGTCAGCACGATCGAGGCACGCAAGAACCACTTCATGCTGCTGCAGGTCTGGAAACGGCTTGCCCAGCGGCTCGGCTCCGCCACGCCCAAGCTGATCATTGTCGGCCAGCGCGGTGTCGAGGCGGGCCACACGCATGGCATGCTCGAACGCTGCGGGGCGATCCAGGACCATGTGACCATTCTTTCACATTGCGAAGATGACGAGCTGGGGCATTGGATCGGAACCGCCCGCGCCCTTCTTCTTCCCTCCTTCGCCGAAGGTTTCGGATTGCCCGTGATCGAGGCGCTTCAACTCGGCACACCGGTAATCGCAAGCGATCTGCCATGCTTCCGGGAAATCGGCGCGGGAATACCAACCTTGCTTGATCCAATCGATGCTATGGCATGGCAAAGCACGATAATTTCCTATCTCGAAAACGGACCGGATCGCAGCAGGCAACTGCGCCTTCTCCAAAAGTATCGCGCACCGCGCTGGGCCGATCATTTCGACTCCGTCGAGACTTGGCTCGAGGCACTGAACGGAACAGCCGAACGCGAATATCGTCCGATCGGCCCCAGCTATGCAGGCAACGGCCCAGCGCAGCCGGCCGCGGGCGGACAACACGCCGCGGCGTGGGAAACCTGATCACCGATGGTTGACCGGCTACGCTATCGGCCACGGCCAGCACGTTGGATGGACAACGCGAGGAGGCATGCATGAACGACATGGCCGAGCTCGTCGCCACCTACGAGAGCAGTGATCTTCTGGGGCGTTTCTTCTCTGAGTTCCTGGACGAAGCTGCCTTTGCGGAATTCCGCAAGATAGAGCGCTTGTTCGATGCGCTCAGGGAACACGGTCAGACCGTATCGGGATATCCGATCATCAGGCCGACTGATTGCGCAACAATCACCGAATTACTCACCGATATATTCGAGGAGAGCAAGGCTCAGTTCCGTACGCGGGAACCCCTGATAACGGAACGTTTCGAGCAACTGATCGCGGAGTTTCACGCATTCTGCCGAAGGATCTATCCCAGCGAAGCAACCGCTGCGCTGGTTCTTCACGGAAAGGTCCTGCTTTTCATGGGCCGGACGGAACGGGTGCTCGAACTGGTTTCGCACCTCGCAACCCGCCCCTATGCAGTCGAGAACAGCCTGCGCAACTGCATGGAACTGGTGGAGCTCTACGCCCAGGCTCATTTACGCCAGGGTACGATCTCTCAACTGCCGATCTCGTTCATTGCCTTCGGCGCGTGGCTGGCATCATCGCCGAGCGGACCATCGAACTTCGCGGTCGCGATGCGAATGGCGCCCTACGTAAACTGCGAGGGCAGCGGCCACGGCGCACCCATCCGTTCCTATCTGATCCGGCGCGCCTCGAGCGGCTATCTGCGGGCCACGCGCGGACAGGGGCGTTGGTACAAAATCGTGGTCGCATTCCTGGCGGCGCAGCTTTGCCGAATTTTCCTTACCGTCTGCTATGCCTCCCTTGCCAAGACCGCACGTTTTCGTGCCCCATTTTCTCTGCAGATGAACAAGCAAGGCACCGTGCTCGTCACGCGTGCGATGGGCGGCATTGGTGACATGCTGATGATGGAGCCGGGGTTGGAGGCCTTGGCCAAGGTTCAGGGCCAACCCGTCGACTTCGCCATCCCGAAGCGTTTCTTTCCCGTTTTCGCGAACAACCCGCATGTGCGGCTGATCGACATCGAAGGCTCCGCAATCGACGTTTCGAATTATCGCGAGTTCGTGAATCTCAGCATCTGTCCAGCTGGTGATTATGAAAGCAGGACGCGGCCGGACGTGAAGCTCGGGCGGGTAGAGATCTTCGCCCGCGCGATGGGCATTCAGAAAAAGGCACTGCGCCAGCAGGGATGGCGCATCAACCACTTCATCAGCGAAGAGGAAAAGGCACAAAGCGAAGAATTTCTGGTTTCTCATCGGCTTGGACAGCGGCCGATTATCGGCGTCCAGCCTTATTCCCGGGACAGCTACAAGGATCATCCAGCTATCACCTCGATCATCGGGGCGCTCGCAAAGGATTATGATGTGGTGATCTTCCACCATGTAGCCGACGGGCTGCCGGAGGGGCCGGGCATCGCCTCCACGGCGGGCTTGCCTTTGAGCACGTCTCTTGCGCTGGTGCCGCATCTCAAGGCGATGGTCAGCGTCGATAGTGCTTTCCTGCATGCCGCCGCAGCACATGACGTACCGGTGATCGCCCTCTTCGGGCCGACCGACGCCCGCACTTTCACGCGCCACCATCGTCGGGTGACTATCCTGTGGAAGCCGCGGGAATTTGGCTGCGTGCCGTGCTGGCGGAACGAAGACATGATTTGCCGCGTCACGCGGCAGCGGTCGATGAGCCCCTGCATTGCTGCAATCACGGCAGCGGAAGTCCAAAAGGCCGTTACAGATGCGATCGGAGCTACGCCGCGATGACGAGCGTAGATATTCTTCCCCGATGGGCCCGCATCCACAGCCGTCCGCCGGCAGGCGGCCGCGCCCTGTTTCTGGACCGCGACGGTACAATCATCGAGAATTCTCCTTATCTTTCGGACCCCGAGGGCGTCGTACTTTTGCCGGGAGCAAAGGAAACCATCCAGGCATTTCGCGCAAGCGCCCATGCTGTCGTGATCGTGACGAACCAGTCCGGCATAGCGCGCGGGCTGTGCAGCGAGGCGCAGTATGACGCGGTTTCTGCAAGGCTGATCGACTTGCTCGGCCCGGACGCGATCACCGCGATATTCACCTGCCCTTATCATCCCGACGGTATCGGCCAGTTCGCCCGCGAACATTCCTGGCGCAAGCCGTCTCCCGGAATGCTGACGGAGGCCGCAGCATTGCTGGAGATCGATCTGGCAAGCTCCGTCATGGTCGGGGACAGTCTTTCCGACATCGAAGCAGGTGTTGGAGCGGGCATCGGGAGGGTCATTCACGTCCTGACGGGGCACGGCGCCAAACAACGGCCCGGCGTCATGGCCTATGCGGACGACATGCCCAGACAGGCGGGCTTCACCAGGCTGGAGTTCGCCGAAGCGATCGGGGAAGTTCGCCCGTCGGAGTTCCGGCGATGACCCAACGCTTCAGTCCCGCGCGGGCACTTTTCCGGCCACACCGGCGTTTCGAACATTCGGCGGACATTGCGTCTGCGGCCGGACGAGATTTCTTCACCGACACCGGACCAGACGGTCAATCGAGTACAGAACCATGCTCGCAGTAGCACTGAAGGAACAGGACAGTTGGTCCGAGACGGAGCTGCGCCACTGGCTGCGCTCGTGGGACTACGCACGCATCATGCAGAGGGGCGCGAACCTCGCCATACCTGTCGCCGAGCGGTTCGACTGGCGAGGGAACTGCGTCAATCCAGGCTTTCATCGGATCAGGGTCCTGGCGAGGCAGACTTATGTTCTCTGTCATGCTGCGATCGGTGGCCACCCGGAAGCGCGCGCCCTCGCCTCACTGGCGATGTCTGCGCTCCTTTCGCATGGCGTCGGGGAGGACGGGCAATTCTACTCGCGCATTTGCCCGGAAGGCATGGTCGTCGACGGCACTGCCGATCTGTACGACATCGCATTCGGTCTTTTCGCACTCGCTTGGTGGTATCGCTTGTCAGGCGATGAAGGCGCTCTAGATGCAGCGGAACGATCAATCGCCAACATCAGAGAGAAGATGCGCAGTCGGAGCGGACGCGGATTCGTGGCCCGCGCGGGTGAGAGAGGGCCGCACCAGCAGAACCCGCATATGCATCTGTTCGAAGCGGCGATCTTCCTCGCGGCTTTCAGCGCGCGACCGGCATTTCGCGACCTTGCCGACGAACTCTTCGAGCTTGTCGACGATGTCATGTTTGATCCGGCTAGCTGCAGCCTCAGCGAATTCTTCGACGATGATTGGCGGCCCTCCGGGCCCACGCCGGGCGCACCGGTACGGGTCGAGCCGGGCCACCATTACGAGTGGGTCTGGCTTCTGGCCCGTTATGGCGACCTCGCAAACCAACCGAAAGCGCACGATATCGCAGACCGCCTTTTCGTATTTGCGACGCTGCACGGGCATGATCACACTACCGGTCTTGTGCTCGATGCGGTGACCCCGGCCGGACGTCCGCTTGCGCGCGATTACCGGCTTTGGCCAAACACCGAGTTGCTGAAGGCTCAGGTCGCCATGTGCGAGCGCTTGGGCAGCGGGCTGGGCTTCAGGGACATCGATATCGCGCAGAACCTGGCGAGAATCCGCCGCCATTTCCTGACACGGCAAGTCGCCGGACCTGCCGCGCAACTCGCAGAGGGGTTTTGGATAGACTACCTCAAACGGGATGGCGTCACGCCGAAATCCGATCACGTTCCGGCATCGACGCTTTACCACATCATGTTCGGCTTCACCGAGGTGCTCCGGCATCAGGCGGGCCGCCATCCCTTCGATGGTCGCCCATGGTAAGCCGAATGATCGCGTTTAGCCCCCGGACATCCGGCTTCCGGAAAAGGAGGTAAAACCCATGTCGACCCCCCTGGCCCAGTCGTTCGAGTTCGAGAACGCAAACGTACTTGTCATCGGTGACATCATGCTCGACCGGTTTCGTTACGGCTCGGTTGCGCGAATCTCGCCGGAAGCCCCTGTGCCGGTCATGCACGTGACGAGCGATCGGGCGATGCTGGGCGGCGCAGGAAATGTTCTTGCAAACCTCGCATCGTTGGGCTGCCGCTGCGACGTCATCGCTGTTGTCGGCGATGACGAAGCGGGAGGCACCTGCCAGCGACTAGTCGCAGACCTCGGCTCCGATCCGGCACTTCTGATCCAGATCGTAGGACGCCCTACAACGATCAAGACACGCATGATCAGCGGAAGCCAGCAGTTGCTCCGGTGCGACGAAGGTGAAACAAGCCCCTGCGGCGATGCGGTGGACGACCAGATCATCGGGCAGTTCGAACGGATCATCAGCCGGTACGACGCCGTTGCAGTCTCCGACTACGCAAAAGGCGTACTAAGTGCTCGCGTGCTTCGCCACGTCATCGAACGGTGCCGGCAAATGAGCATCCCGGTTGTGGTCGACCCGAAGCGGCGGGATATGACGCTTTATGCCGGGGCTACTGTTATAAAACCCAACCGCAGCGAGCTTGCGGCGGCGTACGGTTGCCCCTGCTCCAGCCTCGCTGAGTGCATTCCCGCCGCCGAACGGCTGATGAGCGAAACCGGAGCGGCCGTGCTCCTGACGCTTTCCGAACAAGGCATGGCGCTGTTCCAGCCCGGAGAAGCGATGAAGCATTTTCACGCGACAGCGACCGAGGTCTACGACGTGTCCGGTGCCGGGGACACCGCGCTGGCCGTGCTGTGTGCCGCAATCGGAACAGGCATCCCGTTAAACGAAGCCGTGATGCTGTCGAACTCAGGTGCCGGCTCAGTCGTGCGCAAGCTGGGAACGGCCACGCTGAGCAAGTTGGACCTCAGGCTGGCGCTGGCGACGAAGGGGAGCCCTGCCGGCGGAGCCATTTGCGACAAGTTCGATGCAGCTCGCCTCGTCGCGCAATGGAAGGCCGAAGGGCTGCGTGTCGGCTTCACGAATGGCTGCTTCGACATCCTGCATGCGGGTCATATCGAAATGCTTCGGCAAGCCGGCGCGCGATGCGACCGTCTCGTTGTGGGGCTCAATAGCGATGCCTCCGTCAGCCGTCTCAAGGGCCCTGAGCGCCCCATACAGCCCGAAATCTCGCGTGCGCTCGTCCTCGCGGCGATCGACGCCGTCGACCTCGTAGTGATATTCGAAGAGGACACGCCGCTCGAACTGATTACGATGCTGATGCCGACCGATATCGTGAAGGGTGCCGACTACAGGGAGGATGAAGTAGTCGGCGCGGATGAGGTCAAGGCGGCAGGAGGGCGTGTGCATCTCGTCGAGCTGGTGCCGGATCTCTCGACGACGCGCGCCGTCAATCGAATCAAGCTGGGACTTACGGAAGCGATGCAGGTTCCGCCGAAAGGCAGGCTCGAGAAGCCTGCAGCGCTGTGAGCAGTAGGCGGCAAACCCTATGCTTCTGATTACCGGCGGCGCCGGCTTCATCGGCGCCAACATCGTTACCGCCCTGCAGGGCCGTGAACCTATCGCAGTGTGCGACTGGTTCGGCAGCGACGACAAGTGGAAGAACCTGCGTCAGGCTGAGGTCGATCACTTCTGCTTTCCCGAACAGGCGGAGCAGTTTCTGAAGGACCACGGCGATGCCATTTCCGCCATCGTGCATATGGGCGCGATCAGTGCGACCACCGAGCGCGACGTCGATCTGATCGTCCGCCATAACATTCAGCTCAGCCGGACATATTGGGACTTCTGTGCCGCGCGCAGCGTGCCATTCATTTATGCATCTTCCGCGGCGACCTATGGTGACGGCTCGCTGGGCTTCGACGACCGCTCCGATGATGAATATCTCGCCAGCTTGCGTCCGCTCAATCCTTACGGATGGAGCAAGCTCGCATTCGACCGGCAGGTGATGGGGATGGTTCGCCGGGGAGAGCCAACCCCGCCTCGTTGGGCCGGGCTCAAATTCTTCAATGTCTATGGCCCGCGCGAAAGACACAAGGGCTCGATGCGCTCGCTGATGTCGGGACAATTCGAGCAGCTTCGCCAGGGTGGCACGCTGAAGCTGTTCCGATCCGACCGGCCGGAATTCACCGATGGCGGCCAGAAGCGGGACTTCATATTCGTTGGCGACTGCATCGGCGTGATCGAATGGATGCTGGACAATCCATTTCCTTCCGATCTCTACAATATCGGGACGGGACGAGCCCAGACCTGGCTCGATGCCGGACAGGCAATGTTTGCCGCCCTGGGGCGGGAACCGGACATCGAATTTGTCGATATGCCAGCCGAACTGGTAGGACGGTACCAGTATTTTACGGAGGCTCGCATGGACAAGCTGGCCGCTATCGGTGCGCCCCTACCTCGCACCAGCCTGCGCGAGGGTGTCGCCGCGACCTACGATTATCTGGATTTCGAGCGGGAATGAGCGGGGATACCCAGACGATCCGGCCCGGCGAACTGACCGGAAGCCCGGGGAGGAGTGCAGTTCTGGCACGCTTGCGCAGCTATCTGAACGCGCATTACGCGCGGGTCCTGTTCATCGCGGTATTCCTTATCCCGACGCTTGGAGCGGTGATCTATTTCGGTTTGATCGCCAGCGATCGCTACATTTCCGAAGCCCGCTTCATCGTCCGCTCGGTGGAGAAGCCGGCAGCGGAAGGCGCCGCCGCATTTCTGCAGGATTTCGGTATTACCCGCGCCAATGACGACACCTTTGCGATCCAGGATTACATCCATTCGCGTGACGCGATGCAGGCGATCATGAAGAAAATCGACCTGCGCGAGGTATGGGGGCGAGAGGATGCGGATTTCTGGAGCCGCTATGGCGGCGACAGCGACGAGGATCTGTTCCGTTATTACCAAGGTCAGGTAAAGGTCGAGAAGAACGCAGAAACCGGAATAACCACCGTGAAGGTAAGCGCATTCCGGGCGCAGGACGCGCATGCGATCCTGCAGATGATCCTCCTCTTGAGCGAAAAAAGGATCAACGAAATGAATTTGCGGGCCCGGCGCGACAGCCTGGCGCTCGCGGAAGAAGGAAGAGCGAGCGCCGCACGCAATCTGGCGGAAGCCACCGTCGCGCTCTCGAGCTATCGCAATGCGACCGAACTGATCGATCCGGCCGAGACTGCAGTCGCCGCTGTGGACCGCAATGCGGAGCTGACCGGCGAGTTGGCGCGTTTGCAAGTGACGCTGCAGACGATGGTGAGGCGCGCCCCCGAAAACCCGGCGATCCCTGCCCTGCGGCAGCGCATTGCGGCGCTCTCTGCCGAACTCGAAGCGCAGGAAGGGCGGCTGACTGGGGCTCGCGATTCCCTCTCGGGCAAGGTCGGTATCTTCGAAAGGCTGGAGATCGAGAGGGAACTTGCCGAGAAGAACTATGAAGAGGCTCAAAGGCAGTTCGACCGCGCCCGGGAGGAAGCGGACCGGCAGCGCGTCTATATCGAGAGCATTGCCGCGCCCAACGTGCCCGACGTGCCGACGGAACCGCGACGGATGAGATACATGTTCACTGTCGCCCTACTCTCGCTCTGGGCTTTCCTGATTTTCTACCTGCTCGTCTCCGGCAGCCGCGAACATCTGAACGTGAGCTAGGGCGCGACCATGATCATGCAATTTCCAGCACTCGCCAAGAAGGGGCGGACGATCAACGCGCTGCTGATACGCGAATTGATGGCGCGATTTGGGCACCACAATATCGGCTTCATGTGGCAGGTGATCGAACCGCTGATGCTCACGCTAGGAGTGATGATCACCTGGTCCATCATCTACGGCGAACGCAACCACGGGGTGAGAATTCTTCCCCTGGTGCTGACCGGATATACTCTTCTGACCCTGTGGCGGCACATGGTGGCGCGCTTCATCCACACATTCCGTCACGGTTCGGGCCTGCTGTTTCATCGCCATGTGAAGCCCGCAGACATCCTTCTGGCGCGCGGAACGCTGGAAGGGGTCGGAACGCTGATCGCGTTCTTCGTCGCCTATATCCCGCTGATGCTGCTCGATATCATCGATCCCGTGGACGATTATCTCGTGCTGCTGGGCGCCTGGACGTTAATGACATTCTTCACCTTCGGCGCCTCCCTGATCATATCTGCCCTGGCTCACTTCTCCGACGCGTTCGAACGGGTCGTGCAGCCGATCATGTATCTCATCCTGCCTCTGACCGGCGTATTCTACATGGTGTACTGGCTGCCCCCGGAAGCACAGACGGTCGTGTTGCTCTCGCCGCTCGTACATGTGAGCGAAATGTTCCGAGCCGGATATTTCGGGCCAAACGTACCGACGAGTTGGAACGTCGAATATGTCCTGATCTGGACCATCGCCGTAAATGCGATCGGCTGGCTCCTGGTCCTCAAGGCCCAGCGCCACATCGAGCTGGAGTAGCGCGATGGGCGAAATGGATATGATCAAGTGAATGGCAGCGCGAGCCAGACAGCCGGTGACGGCCGCCAACTGGTACTCCTGGAGGAGTTCGAACCGGCTGGCGAGGCACGCATGTCGCCCAGGCGCCGGCGCGACCTGCTTCTGCTGGGGACATTCCTGATTATCGTGCTGAGCACGCTGCTGTACAACTTTGTGATCGCTACGCCGCGCTATGCATCGCAATTCAGCTATGTCGTCCGTTCGCTCGACAGTTCGCGCGAGCGCTTCAGCTTTCTCAATTTCGCAGGCTCAGGCGCAGGCGCGGACAACAGCAAAGCGATCGTCGCCTATATCGGCTCGCGCGACATATTGCGGCAGATCGATCAGGACGGCTTCGTTTCACGCATTTTTGCCGCGGATGGGATCGATGTGTTCTCGGCCTTTCCGTCCCTGCTGGCAGGCAACGATTGGGAAGATTTCTACCGGCACTTCCAGGGCTACGTCTCCGCAGACTTCGATTCCCAGGCGAACATCACCACCGTCGAGGTCCAGGCGTTCACCCCGGAAGATGCCTATGCCCTCGCGCAGCGGATCATGGAGGCATCCGAACGCAAGGTGAATTCACTCAACAGCCGTGCCAGCGCCGCCATGGTGCAATCGGCACAGGCGGAGGTGGATGCCGCGAACACGGAACTCGGGCAGACACTTGCACGGCTGGAAGCCGTTAGGGACCGCGTGCAGGTGCTCGAACCGCAGCTCGCGTCCGAATCCGCGATCGCGATCTCCTCTGCATCGGCAGCCGAACTTGCCGAAATCAATGTCCAGTTGGGGCAGGTGCTGAGGTCGGCCCCCCAAAGCCCGCTGATACCCCAGCTGCGCACCCGTCGGGCCGCGTTGGAAAACGAATTGCTGCGCCAGACACGGGCCACCGCGGGGGATCCCGGGTCACTCGCATCCCGCCTGCGCCCCTACGAGCTGCTGAATGCCGAGCGAGACGTGGCGGAAAAGCGCCTGCTCGCAGCCAGCCTGTTCCTTGCGAATGCCCGCAGCAATGCGAGCCGCAACCGGCTCTATATCGAGAAAATCTCGGAGCCCAACCGGCCGAGCACGCCGCGTTACCCTCGCGGCCTCCTCAATCTCACGCTGGTCGTCCTGATCGCAGGTGCAGTCCTGTGGATCGCGCGCAGCCTTTCCGAACTGGTCATCGATGACGATGGCTAGCATCTCCAGCCAGGCCAGCCTCCCGGCCATCCCCTCACCTTCGCGGTCCCGGCCCGGCGCAATCATCGCCGACCGGATCAGCAAGGTCTATGAAACGCCGACAGGGCCGAAGCAGGTGCTTACGGATATCAACTTCGCCATCGAGCCCGGACAGAAGCTCGCGGTGCTGGGGCGAAATGGCGCGGGCAAGTCCACATTGGTAAAGATTATCGGCGGGGTCGAACGCCCAACGACCGGCCAGATACGCCGCGCCATGTCCATGTCCTGGCCCCTCGCTTTCAGCGGCGGGTTCGAAGTCAACATGACCGGTTATGACAATATTCGCTTCATTGCGCGTATCTACAATCGACCGATCCACGAAACTATCGAGCGGGTGGACGATTTCGCGGAGCTGGGCCGAGACCTGCTGCTTCCGGTTAAGTTCTACTCTTCCGGCATGCGCGCGCGGCTTGCCTTCGCCCTCACCGTGGCCATCGACTTCGATTGCTATCTGATCGACGAAGTCATTGCCGTGGGCGATCAACGCTTCCACCAGAAGTGCCACGATGCCCTCTTCCGCGATCGCGCGGAGGCTGCAATGATCCTGGTCAGCCACGACACGGGTATCGTCCGCGAATATTGCAGCTCCGCACTCGTGCTCAAGAATGGCTTCGGCCGTACCTTCACCGATTTGGACCTCGCGATCAGCATCTATGCCACTCTTTAGCCTGCCCTACCCCCGGTCATCCGCCTTCAGCGACAGCGCGGCGGAACGGCCCGATGCGACCTGCCCCGCACGCCGCCCGACCATGCTGGCGCTTGCGGGCTGCGCCATATTGGCGCTGACGGGTGGTTGCTCTACGCTGCCGCAGGCGGGCCCGGTCGGGAGAGCGATCACCAACGAAGCGGCCGACGGCACGTTTTCGCTGGTCGAGGTGGACCATGCAGAGGCCCTGCCGCCTCCACCGGAAATACCGCAATTCCAGCCTCTCCCTCCCGGTTGGGACGCTCAGGCTGCACGAATTGCGCCCGGTGATTTCATTACCGTGACCGTCTACGAAGTGGGTGTGAGCCTGTTCTCCGCAGCGGCAAGCGATGCCGATACTCCGTTCGATCCGACTGCGAAGGGAGCGGAGATCGGACCGATCGAGGTAAATCGAGAAGGCACCGTTCGTCTGCCCTACATCGGGACAGTGGAGGCTTCAGGCCAGACGGTCGCGCAGCTTGCCGAGACGATCGAATCTCGAATGAGGGGAATGTCGGAAAACCCGCAGGTCATGGTTCGCATCGATGCAGCGAATGGCAGCGGCGTCATGGTGAGCGGGGAAATCGCCAATCCCGGCCGCGTCCGCCTTTCCGCCGCGCAGGAGAAGCTTCTCGACGTTATCTCGCTCGCCGGTGGGAACCGCGGCGGGACAGCGGACCTGCTGGTTCATGTCGAACGAGGCGGAGTGGTGAGCGAAGGTCCCTTCGAGGCGATGCGCTATTCGAATTTCGGCGGCACGCTGATGGAGCCAGGCGACAAGGTCGAGCTGGTCCGAGTTCCGCGCAGTTTTTCCGTTTTGGGAAGCGCCAACCGCATCAACAGGTACGATTTGCCCCTGCGCCAGTTCTCTTTGATCGAAGCATTGGCGATGGCGGGCGGAGCCAACGAGAACGTCGCTGATCCCGGGGCGGTATTCGTATTCCGCTTTGAGACGACCGGCACCGACGGTGCCGAGCGGCCGGTGGTCTATCATTTCAACATGCTGGAGCCGGTATCGTACTTTCTCGCCCAGCAGTTCTACATGACGGACGATGACGTTTTGTACGTCGCCGGCGCCGAAGCCAACCAGCCAGGCAAGCTCCTGCAGATGATCGGCCAGGTCTTCACGCCGATCATCATCGCGCGGCAGGTCACGGATTGATCTAGAAGTTGTATTTGATGCCGGGGGCGAATGCGAACCGAGAAACGATGATAGGAATTTCATGACGATCAGGCCCGACCATCTGGCCCTGAAGTTCTTCGGATACCGCTTGGCCAAGTCACTTTCGGACGCTCTGCCTCCAGCGAAACAGGGCGAGTGCATAGTCGGTCTCAAGAGCAAGTTGGCAACTCAAGCTGATATCGAGAGCCGCTGGTTTTCTCATTGGATGGCTGAACTGAGGCTCCCGATCCTCTACAATCGGAAGCTGTGGGAGTTTGCCTATATTTTGCAGGCCCTGCATGAGGCCGACTTGCTGAGGAGCGGCGTGCGCGCGCTCGGTTTTGGCTGCGGGCAGGAGCCCATCGCAAGCTACCTCGCTTCGCGGGGCGTCGAGGTGACAGTAACCGATCTCGATGCAGACGACCAACGGGCGGTCGGATGGAGAAGTACAACCGAACACGCGGGTGGTCTCGAAGCAGCTTACAAACCAGACCTTATCAGCAGGGAAACCTTCGACCGCCTGGTTTCCCATCGTTTCGTAGACATGACAAACATCCCTCAAGATTTGCGCAATTTCGATGTGTGCTGGTCCGCCTGCGCGTTGGAGCACCTAGGCAGCATCGAGGCGGGTCTCGATTTCGTTCAGCAGGCGATGGGCACTCTACGTGATGGAGGCGTGGCTGTGCACACGACCGAATTCAACTGCCTTCACAAGGAAACGGTCGAGGTGGGTCCAACAGTCTTTTTCCTCCGCGAGCACATGGAGGAACTAGCTGAACGGCTTGGTCGCCAGAGCAGTGCTATGGCACCGTGCGATTTCGATCTGGGATTCGGCCCCATCGATCAAACCATCGATCTCCCGCCTTTTCCCATCGACGTTCCCGATCATGCCGAGTGGATCGGTCATGAGGCGCAGCACCTCAAGCTAGCCGCAAGAGGCTTTGTCGTTACTTGTTTCGGTTTCCATATTTCTAAAGGAGGTACTATGTCGTCATCGCTTCCAGCCAGCGATTTACCTGGTCTTAAATCTCTCGTTTACAATGAAGACTATTATGAAGAGCATAAAAGTGCGGGACTCGATTATTTGGGCCATGGCTATTGGCAGGAAAGCTATGCTGCTATGGTCACGGAAGCCACCATGCAGGACACCTATACAGACCCCACTTTCTTCGATGCCGGATGTGCTTGTGGGTCTATCGTGACCGGCTTTAAGAAAACGGGCGTTTTTAAGAGTGTTGTAGGCATAGACCTTTCTGAGCATATGGTTCAACTTGGCCGCGAGCATTTCGGCCTCACTGATAAGGAGATCATCGCCGGATCGATTGCCGAAATTCCGTTGGAATCAGGTAGCATAAGTCTGGTCCATAGCGCACAAGTCCTCGAACATATTCCCGACGAACTCACCGACGCGATACTGGATGAGTTCGCCCGCATTCTTCGCCCCGGTGGCCGTGCTTTCCTCTGTCTGGATGCGATCCGTCATGGGGAAACGAAGGAGATGTACATGGGCGATCCGACGCACTTCAACATTCAACCAGTCATGTACTGGACTCGAAAGCTGCAGGATCGTGGCCTGTATTTCGACATCGAAGCGTACAACCGGTTCGTACGGTCAGACCGAGGGCCCACAGAAGGAGATCCGCGCAGTTTTTACGAACACTACCCGTATTGGAGTGCTTGGACACTCATCAAGGCTTAGTCAGATCGCGCAGCTTCACCCGCATTCGAGCGTAAGCGATAGCGGCGTGAACGTTCCCTCGATCGATCCCTGGCGCAGGAAGGTACGAAACTCCAACGGCGAATAGGGATCGTGGACTTCAAACTCGCACTCGAAAGCGAAGGTTCCCGAGGCGTCCACGTCGAACGTCCGGTCGACCTTGATCTCCTGGTCAGTGGCGATGTCGAAGGCGATCCTGTTGATTGACGCATTGTCGGTCGAATGGAACGTGAAGCGCGCCCTCCAGCGCCCGCGAGGTAAGTAGAAATAGGGTCCGAAAGTAAGGCACCGGGCGGGGCCGACCAGCTCGATCCTGTTCGTCGCCGGCAGGTGCGGCGCCTCCGCTTCGAGCAATGCGGCCATCGGCACTTCCAGTTTCGTCCGCCCGCCGTCGGGTTGCAGCCCGTAGAAACTGTCGAGTTGAAGGAGTATTTCGTCAACTTCCTCGCTGGGCAGCAGCTTTTCGTGGACAAAGGTTTCGACGAGCACCTCCGAAAGCGGCCGATCGAGATTGCGTTCCTGCACCATCGGCGAGACGATGTCCGCGTCCACGCCAAGGGCGGCGGCAATCCGTTCGGCCAGCGCCGATGCGAGTTGGTCGCTTCCCGGAGTCAGCACCGCAGCACGCGGGATTTCGGCCAGCGCGTCGAGGCCCACTTGCCCGCGCGCCATCGTTCTCACCGTGTCGAGAAGTTCCGCGCCGCGCGCGGCCATGAAATCGCGTGCGGCATCCGCAAAGGACTGCGCGATGATGATGATTGGAAAGCTGCTCTCGTTGGCCAAGTCCGCAACGGCCGCGTCCGGAACCTCTCCCAGAGCGAGCACCCTTCCCTCGGCTTCGGCCAGCTTCTGGCATGTGGCTTCCGACAGATCGTTGAGGGGAACCACCTCACACGCTCCATGCACCCGGGCAAGCATGTCACGGGCCAGATCGGCCGCAAAATAGGTTAGCGAGCACGGCAGGCCGCACAGCATCGCCAGCCGCTCGGTCGCGGCGAATGCTGGAACGATCGCGGTCCCCGTCTGAGTATCGTCTTTCACAGTTTCTCCTGGGTGGACCATGAGCCGGCGCAAATCAGCCGCAAAGCGCCGGCTATGTCCGGCGAAAGACCGTGGCGATCACGACCAGCAACCAGCCCGCAACGATCACAGCAAAGACGATCACGCCCGGCACCGCAAGCCCCAGAGCGATAAGAGCTGCGGCCGCCAGGGCGTAGAAATCCCGCATGGTGAGCCATGTCAGCCACTTCATTAGCGTGGAGCGGCGGCCGGCGAGCCGCTCCTTCAACGAATTGAAGTTGACCTCGCCCCGGTTCGCGACTGCCCGCATCCCGAGCAGGGCAGTTCCGAGGGCAAGGCCGGTGAGCCCTGCAACACCAATGCCCGCGATCAGCGCCTCCCCTTGGCGGTAGAGATTGATCATGATCCCGGCGAAGAAGGACAGGTTCGTCGCGGCATCGACCAGGCTATCCAGCGAAGCACCCCTGGGCGAGGTCTTGAAGGTGGCTCTAGCTATCTCGCCGTCGACCCCATCGAAAATGGACGCCGCCTGAAACAGGAGAGCGCCCAGGACTAGGCCTCCCTGCCCGACCATGAACACCAGACATGCGGCCATGGCCAGCGTGAGCATTGCCGTGCCGATCGTGGCGCGGCTGGGTTCGATCGGTCCCAGCCTTGTCAGGAGTTGCCAGGTGATGGCTTGGGAGATCGGGCGGTTCAGCGTGCGCGAGACGATGCCGTCACTCGGCTTGGCGGTCCCCCTGAGAACGGCGCGGCTCTTGGCGCGGAGCAGCGCCTGCGCCTCCTGCAACGGCAGCGCGACGCGCATCTGGTCGCCCGCATGAGGCTGCCGGAAAATCGCCGGATTTTCGTCGACTTCTCCCGACACGCTCGACCGGATCATGTCGGCGGGCACAATCTCCTCTCCCCGGATGGCGAGAGCCACGTCCGTCGGCAGGCTGCGCGATGCTTCGACCTTCAGTCCGGGAGCGAGGCGCGCAATCTCCGCCTGTTCGATAGCCGAAGGCTTCCAGCCGTCTGCAGCACACACGATACACTGGCTTGCGCCGGCAAGGGCTACCTCACGCAAGGCCCGCGCGACGGCAGGTATCGCGAGCACGTTGCACGACGCCGTTTCCCGGCTGGCGAACACGACGGCGACGCTCACGCAGTTTGCCGCTCTGGCCCGCGTGCGAAAGCGATGGTTCTTATCCGGATTGCCGATCGACGATTAAGGCGCACGAGCGCGATAAGGCCTGTTTCGGCCCGATTTGCAAGCGCGAAGCGCCGTTACCTTCCGCCGCCCACCGCAATGGCCGTTTCCATGAACTGCGGCGCGCTGCGTGCACCACCGGACATGGCCTGCATCGGGTAATTGCCGGCTGGCAATGCTTCAAGCGGCATCCCCGCCGCCGCCAGCGCATAAGGGGAGACCCGGTGACGGGTACACAGGCCGCCCGAGCCATCGCTCACCAGCGGCGTCTCGAACTCAACTCCGATCGTGGCGTCCTTCACACGGGTAACGGTGCAGACGGCGAGTTGACCCGCGCCCAGGTCCAGCACCAGCGCCGTATTCACCGCCACCCCCAGCAGCCCCTCGATCTGCGCCCCGGTCTTGGAAAGATCGCGCAGGACTCCATGGTAGCGGTGGTCCTCGTGGATGATGCCGATCCGCCGGAAGACAGTGCGCCTGTCGGAACGATAGCGCTCCGGCCCGTCGGGCTCGATCTTGAAGGTTCCCGTGGCCAACCGGTCGAGGACGACTTCCTGTTTGAGAGCTTTGGAGTAGATCCAGCCCTGGATGTAGAGCGCGCCCTTGGATCGCACGAGATCGAGCTGGTCGAATGCTTCGACGCCCTCCACGGTCGTCTCAATCCCAAGCGCATTCGAAAGCCCGATAATGGCCGCGATGATCTTGGCGCTGTTCTGATCGTTGAGCGTGCACGAATCGACGAAACTCTTGTCGACCTTGATCTTGTCGAACGGCGCCGACCTCAGATAGCTGAGTGAGGAATAGCCGGTGCCGAAGTCGTCCAGCGCCAGACGCACGCCCAGGCCCTTCAGCAGCTTGAACGTCTGGTCCACGGCTTCGCTGTCGCCCATGAAGACGCTTTCCGTGAGCTCCAGTTCGAGCCGCGAGGGCTCCAATCCTGAAGCGTTCAGAGCCTCCGCTACTGCGTCTGGGAAGCCGGGATTGGCGAATTGGAGCGCAGAGACGTTGACGGCGACCCGCACCGACTGCGGCCACTGGGCAGCATCACGACATGCGCGGCGCAGCGCCCAATCGCCCAGTTGAATGATGAGGTTCGATTCCTCGGCAATCGGAATGAACAGGCCCGGGCTCACATTTCCGCGCTCGGGGTGTTCCCAGCGCATCAGACCCTCGAAACTCACCACCAGATTGTCGGTCGTGCGGACGACCGGCTGATAGTGCAGCTCCAGCGTGTCGTTCTCCAGCGCCTCGCGCAAATCCTCCATCAGCAGACGGCGCTCCTCGGACTCGTCCTTGAGGTCGGCAGAATAGAAGCGAAACTGCCCTCGCCCGCTGTTCTTCGCGGCATAGAGAGCAAGGTCAGAGCTATGGACGAGATCGTCCTTCTCGAGCCCGTCATAGGGAGCGATCGCAATACCGATCGAGGTCCCGATAATGGCGCGCTTGTCACCGATGGGATAAGGCTGCGAGACTATCTGGATCACCTTGTCGGCGAGCTCGCCCAGAACGCCACGGTCGTCGATATCCGGCAGAATGACCTGGAACTCGTCGCCTCCGAGACGCCCCACTTCGCCCCTGTCGCCAATGATGCGGCACAGCCGCTCCGCAACCTGCTGCAGCAGGTCATCACCGGCTTGGTGGCCCATTGTGTCGTTGACATGCTTGAAGCGGTCGAGGTCCAGCATCATCAGCGCGCAGCTTCGCTTGGCCGATTTAAAAGAGGCCAAAGTCCCTTCCAGCCGCTTGTTCATGCGATACCGGTTGGCGAGCCCGGTAAGCGCATCAAATTCGGCAAGCTGCGAGTCCTGGAGCTTGCGCTCATATTCGACGGTGACGTCCTTGGCGCTCCCTCGATAGCCCTTGAACCTGCCTTCATCGTCGAACTTGGGTTGGCCCGAAATCGACCACCACGCCTGCTTGATGTCGTGCCTGGACTTTCCAAGCGCGAATCGAACAGCCAGGTCCACGAATTTGCTGCGCGCGCTCAGTTGGAACTTGAATGGGCGATCGGACTTCTCGAATGGATTGTCGGGGTCGACCTCGAAGATCTCCGCGAGCGGCTGGCCAAGCAGATCTTCCAGCGGGATCTTCAGCTTATCCGCAGCGCTCTGCGTGATATAGATCAGGCGGCCGCCGGCATCACTTGCCCAGAGCCAGCCGAAATTCGCGCTTTCGAAATCGTCCAGCACCTCCAGCCGCCGAACGCTATCCGTGGGCGTAATCACGGCCGGCTCGCCGTGCTGCACGGGCTCTTCTGCCGACGCGGATTTCCGGCCATGAAAGCCCTTGAGAAGCCCTCTTACTGCCATCTAGGTACCTTGCTGCTCTCGATACGGGGCGAAGCCCTGCTCACGAAGAGCGATAGCCGGACATGGTTGAAAACGTCCTAACCCTCGACCGGATAATCTACTCGCCGCTTCGAGCGTCATACGACGATCACCGGTCATCCTCTATCGCGCTTGACACGACCTCACTCCTTCTTGTCGAAACCGGACATGACCTGCCGCTTCCGTTCCACCATTGCTCTCGCCGTGCTGGCGGCAATGCTGCCCGCCTGCTCCCTAGCGGAGCAATCCGCCATCCACTCGGCGCCGCAACCGATGGAAGAACACCGGGCGAAGAACGTCATCCTGTTCATCGGGGATGGAATGGGCATCTCCACTGTTACTGCCGCCAGGATTTATGACGGCCAGAGCCGCGGAGAGACCGGCGAGGAGAACCTTCTCTCCTTCGAGCGCTTCCCTCATGTCGCGCTGGTGAAGACCTACAACACCAACCAGCAGGTGCCCGACAGCGCCGGGACGGCCACGGCCATGAATACCGGCGTGAAGACGCGCGCCGGTGCCATCAATGTCGGTCCGGCGGTGGAGATCGGCGATTGCGAAGCGGGCCTCGCGAGCCCGCTGCCCAGTGCTGCCGAGAAGCTGTCGGAAGAGGGGGTGGCGGTGGGGATCGTGTCCACCGCGCGGCTCACACATGCAACACCCGCAGCCGTTTATGCCCATTCGCCCGACCGGAGCTGGGAGTCGGATGCGGCGATCCCTGCCGCGGAGCGCGGCAAGGGCTGCGCGGACATCGCGGCCCAATTGGTGGAGTTCCCCTTCACGGTCGCATTGGGTGGCGGCCTCGCCAACTTTGTAGGCAGAGACCATGGCGGGCGGCGGCTCCAGGCTTCGGACGATCTCCCTGTCCAATGGAGGCAGGCGACCGGTGGCGATTATGTGACGACGCGAGCAGCCATGCTTGCTGCAGCCGCCGATGGCCCGCTGCTTGGGCTCTTTTCGCCCAGCCACATGACGTACATGCTTGACCGGAAGGCCGACACGACCGAGCCCACGCTGAGCGAGATGACCGCCGCGGCGATCGACAGGGTCTCGGCCGATCCGGACGGCTACTTCCTGATGGTGGAGGCCGGCCGCATCGATCACGGTCACCACGCGGGCACGGCCGCTTACGCGTTGAGCGAGGCGCAGGAGCTCTCCCGCGCGGTCCAGGTGGCGCTCGACAAAGTCGACCTTTCCGAGACGCTGATCCTCGTCACCGCGGACCACGGCCACGTTTTCACGATCGCGGGCTATCCCACACGCGGCAATCCAATCCTGGGGCTGGCGATGGGCAATGACGAGAGCGGCAATCCCGCGGGCAAGCCGATCCTCGCGGCTGACGGCCGGCCCTATACAACGCTGGGCTACGGCAACGGCCCGGGAGCCGTGAAGGAGATGCCGCGCCCCGCCCCGGCAAGCGACCCAAGGGCCGCTCAGCAGTCGCTTGTTCCCCTGAGCGGCGAGACGCATGGCGGCGAAGACGTGCCGCTTTACGCAACCGGGGCGGGCTCCTCGGCGGCGCATGGCGTGATCGAGCAGAACCGCGTCCATGACATCATCATGAGCGCGCTGGGCCGCGCGAACTGACCGAGGGCGCCGGTGGCGGCGCCGCTGGCCACTTGATCGCGCCGTCAAGCTGGCCCATCCTGCAAGTTCCTATCAAGGAGGCGCTCGATGCCTGAATTCAAGCCTGTCCTCTACATGAAGATATCGTGCCCCTGGTGCCTCAGGCTTGCGGCGTTTCTGTCCGAGGCCGGGATATGGGACCGGTTCGAGATCCGCGGCTTCTATGAAGGGGATGAGAACGAAGCGGCGATCCGCGCCGAGCTGGCCGAGCACTTCGAGAAGGCGAGCTTCCCAACGCTGCAATACGAGCCCGGCAAGTACATGATCGAGAGCGGCGACATCATCGCCCGTTATGCCGAGGAGCTCGGGCTCGATCCCGACAAGATGTCCTTCTACCAATATGTGGTGATGGGCCCGATGCGCCGCAGCCGCGAGACCTTCCAGGAGATGATGCGGCTGCGCAAGGAGCTGGAAGGCCGCCAGGCCGCCTGACGGCGCAAGCCGCTCTAGAATTCGGCGGCCAGCTCCACGCCCAGCACCCGCCCCTTGAACACCGGCGAGAAGGTCCCCGCGGCCGGCTGCGGATCGAAGGGGCGGTTGTCCCCGTCCGAGAAGGGCCCGCCCGCGAAGGGCAGCTGAGTATCGCCGCCGAACTGCACTTCATCGAGCAGGTTGCGTCCGTAGAGAGTGACGGTCACCCCCGGATCCGCCAGGGCCAGCGCCAGGCTGGCGTCGAGCCGATCCGACGCTGCGTTGAAGCCCCAATTATTGTCGGTGTAGGCATAGCGGCTGCGGTGCTGAAAGAAGACGTTCGCCGAGAGCGTGCCGAGACTGCCCAGCCCCGCCTCGTAGCCCGCGCTGCCGCCCCAGGTCCACCGAGGCGCGCGCGGCAGTTCGAGATCGAGGTCACCCGCATCGATCGCACCGTTCGAATCGAGGTCAAAGAAGATCCGGCGATATTCGGCGTCGATATGGCCGACATTGGCCGAGATGGTCAGCCCGGCAGCGGGCCTCACCGTCGCCTCCACTTCCCCGCCGCGTATCCGGGCATCGGCGGTGTTGTAGACCGACTGGGCAAGGCCGGAGGTCAGGCTGGGCACGTTCACTTCGCGCTGCAGCCCGTCCACCTCGGTCCAGAAGGCGGCCGCGCTCACTGACACGAGCCCGTCTGGCGCCTGCCATTTGCTGCCGATCTCGAAGGTGTCGATACGCTCCTCGTCGAAAGCGGGCGAGCCGAGTTCGGCCGCGACTTCCTCGAAGGCGGCAGGTTGGGTGATCCGCAGATTATAGCCCCCCGAACGGTGGCCGCGGGTCCAGCTCGCATAGAGGTTGCTGTCCTCGCTCGGTCGGTAGGAAAGCGCAAGGCGCGGCGAGAGGCTGTCCCAGCGATGATCGTCGGTGAAGCCGTTATTCTCGCCCGGAACGTTCTCGCCCTGGATCGGACAAGTCCCCCCTATCGCGGAGCAGGCCGCCCGCGCGCGGACATAGGTGATCGCCACCGACTTCTCCTCGCGCGACCAGCGCAGGCCGGCGGTGAGCGTCAGAGCCTGAGAGAGGTCGTAATCGGCCTGAGCGTAGAGACCGTAGACATCATGGTCCTGCCGCCCGCCGCCAAAGGACATCGGCTGGCCGAAGCCGCTGAGATCCCGCGATTCGTCGTATCCGACAAGCTGATGGAAGATGTAGCCGCCGGCCGTCAGCGCCAGCGCGCCGTAATCGGCCGCGTAATAGAGCTCGTTCGACCATTGCTCCTGCCGGGTGGCAGTGTCGGAATGGAAGATCGTCTCGGGCGAGGAGTCGATGTCGTTGCGAGTCGAGAGGTCGTAATCGCGCCAGCCCGCGATGTTGGTCAGCCGCCCCGCCCCGACTTCGAGATCGGCGCGCAGCACGGCGAAGCCGCTCTCGCTGCGATAGAAGCCGCGCTCGTCCACCGCGAGGCTGAAGCTGTCGCGGGCGTGCTGGCCATTATTGTGCGTGGTCGCCCCGTCTCCGGAGCTTTCGGTCCATTCGGCCTTGAGCATCAGGGTCAACCGCTCGGCCGCGCGGAAGGTCATGCCGCCGCGCAGCACGGTCGTTTCGGCCTTGCCGTAGTCGCTGCCGTCAAAGCCGTTCTCGAAGTAGCCCCCGTCATTGCTGTGGAGCGCTGCCAGCCGAACCGCCGACCGCTCCGAAAGAGGGCCGGAGACCGCACCGCGCGCGGTGAGCATGCCCGCGCCCCGTCCGCTGTCGACCGGCCCCTCGAAGCCAAGCCGCGCGTGGCCTTCCCAGTTCCACGTCGGGTCGGCGGTCTTGACCAGCACCGCGCCCCCAGTGGTGTTGCGGCCGAAGGCCACGCCCTGCGGCCCGCGCAGCAGGTCCACCCGCTCGACATCGAGCAGGTCGAACACCGTGCCGGCATTGATGCCGAGATAGACCCCATCGACGAACAGCCCGACCGCCGGATCGATCGACGGGATCGAGCTGTTGATGCCGAGCCCGCGAACCGCGAAGTTGGCGACTCCCTTGAAGGTTCCGACGGGGTCGAGCGAGACATTCGGGCTGGCGTAGCTGAGCGTGGAGAGGTCCTGGAGCTGCCGCGCTTCGAGTTCCTCGGGGCCAATCCGCGTACCGCTGCCGGCATAGTCCAGCAGGTTGTACCCGGGGTCCTTGGCGGAGACGACGATCGGTGCCTGCGTGTCCTCTGCCCCGCCCTCTTCCTCCGCGGCCGCCGGCACAGTGACTAGGACTGCGGCGGTGGTGGCAAGCATGGCGGCAATGCGGCGACGCGCCTGCGGCATCGTGTATCCTCCCGGACCCCTGCAAATCGACGGCGCCGTCTGGAGCGCGAGGTGGCCGATGTCAAATCGGTGGCGCTCAGCATCCGGAGGGGCGGGACCGGCTGGAGAGGGTTGGACGTGACTGCAATGACAGGGTGCAACATCGGCTGTAACGCCGAATAACCATCTACTTACAACATGTTACGTCGAGAATGCGCAGCTTGCCGCGTGTAGGAAAATTAAAAATGTTCGTTCGCGTTAGAGCAATAATATTACAAAGCCGACGGATCGCGGCGGCGGCACAAGGAACCATAATGGATATTGGATGAGGCACAAAGAAACCATAAGCACATTCCGGCCATGTAGGAAAGTTGCTTTTTGCCCACCGCCCCGCAGCGTCTTCGCGTGTTCAAGCACCCATCAAAAGGCGGCCGCCTCCCCTCAATCGCCGAGGATGCTGGCCCCCGGATCGGAAGCCGCCCAGGCGAGGAAGTCGAAATCGTCCGGCATCAGGATGAACAGGTTCGAGACCTCGGTCAGCAGCCGGGTCAGGTGCCCCTTGCCGGTCGTATCCTCGAGATAGACGAGATCGCCCTTGCCGATCGGCACCTTGGTGCCGTCGCCGAATTCGCCCACGATGTCTCCGGCGGTATTGATCGTGAACAGCTTCCTCGGCGCGGTGTGCCAGTCCTCCAGCCCCGGCGCGATATGATTGGCGACGATTCGCGTCGCCGGGATCGGCTTGGGCATGCCCGTCACCCGCACCCGCTCGAAATGCGAGACGCCGTCCGCATCGGCATAGACGCGAATGACCTCCATCGCGCCGCCCGCGGCTTCCCCGCTCTGCGCGGCGGCTCCGGTGGCGAGCCCGGCGGTCAGCACCGTCGTCAAGACCGTTCCCGCGGCAAGCATGTCCCGGCGGCTGGCATTCATCATCTTGTCTCCCTTCGCACCGCATCCCGGTGAGCGTATGCTCACCTCATGCGCAGGCTTCTTATGCAGCGCCCAGCGCGCAATTGCACGGCGCTTCGAATTGGCCTATTGGCCTGATCGATCGCCCCGGCCGTGCAGTCAATCCGACTCTCGAACGCCGGGGTTTGCTATTTTTGTCAAAGGCCTGCCGAGAAGGCGACCTTCACTTTTCGGGGAACGCCATGAGTCGTCGTCGTCAAATCTACGAAGGCAAGGCCAAGATCCTGTATGAAGGGCCTGAGCCGGGCACGCTGATCCAGTATTTCAAGGATGATGCGACTGCGTTCGACGCCACGAAGCGCGGCACGATCAACGGCAAGGGCGTGATCAACAACCGCATTTCGGAGCATATCTTCACGCGGCTTTCGCATATCGGCATCCCGACGCATTTCATCCGCCGGCTGAACATGCGCGAACAGCTCGTGCGCCAGGTGGAGATCATTCCGCTGGAAGTGATCGTGCGCAATGTCGCCGCCGGATCGATCTCCAAGCGCCTGGGAATTCCCGAAGGCGAGCCGCTGCCTCACACTCTGATCGAATATTGCCTGAAGGACGATGCGCTGCACGACCCGATGGTGTCGGAAGAGCATATCGCCTGCTTCGGCTGGGCCTCCAACGAGGAGATGCAGGACATCTCCGCCATGGCGATCCGGGTCAACGACTTCATCAGCGGGATGTTCGCGGCGATCAATATCCGCCTGGTCGATTTCAAGCTGGAATTCGGCCGCATCTGGGACGGCGATTACAGCCGCGTGATCCTGGCGGACGAGATCAGCCCCGATGGCTGCCGCTTGTGGGACATGACGACCGGCGAAAAGCTCGACAAGGATCGCTTCCGCCGCGACATGGGCGGCGAGGAAGAGGCCTATCAGGAAGTCGCGCGGCGGCTGGGCCTGCTTCAGGACGATGGCAGCCCCGGCGAGGTGTTCGACCTTTCCGCTCACCGCCGCCTGCGCGGCAAGCCGGAAAAGCCGAAGAAGTAGGGCGCCGGCCTTTCCTCCCGTCACGCCCATGGAAGCTGGACCCCGGAATGAATCCGGGGTGACCGGGAAAGGTAGCGGCGCCTTCAGGTAAGTTCCTCCGCTTCAAGGGGAGGTGGCAATCCGTCAGCACTGCCGGAGGGGTGTACCCGTAGGCGCTGATATCCATCCACCGCCCGGACACGCCCGGCGCGCCCTCCCCTGCGGGGAAAACTTTCAGCTCACGCCGTTTGGCCGCCAGGCACGAACAGGCGATAGGCGGTGTCGAAGAACATCGCCCGCCTGTCGGCGTAGGACCATTCCGCCGTCGCATCCACTGCGCGCTGCAGATAGGCGAAGTGATCCCCTTCGGTATTGCCGAAGTCAGATCCCCACACCATTCGATCGGTGCCGTAGAGATTCCTCGTATAGTCGAGGAACCCCTTGAGATCGGTGTGCGTCGCATCGAGCGTCAGAAATGTCAGGTAGCTGGTGATCTTGTAGTAGATGTTGCGATGCGCGGCGAGCGCATGATGCATCGGGGTGAGGCCGAAGGTGTCCGGATAGGCGGCCGGGTCCGGAAAGGAGAGATGGTCCAGCACGATGTTCACACCCGGAAACCGGGTCGCGAATTCGTGTATCCGCGCCAGGGCGTGGTTCAGCTCGCCGCCGAATGGCATCAACACCATCGCGATGCCCAGCTCGTCTACCGCCTGCCACACCGGCACGGCGGCTTCGGACAGGAAGGGGTACTCTCCATTTTCCGGCCGTCCCATGAAGCGCACGCCGACGATGCCGTTCTCCTTCGCCATCCGGCGAAGCGAGTCGGGGGTGCCGGCATCGGTGGGGGAAAGGATCACCACGGGCAGGAAGCGCGCGGGATTCGCGGCGCAAACGTCCAGCAGGTAGCTGTTATCCGTGTTGTAAGTGGTGTTGTACTGCACGCCGGTGCCCATCAGGATGCCCGCCTCGTCCCAAAAGGAGGTTACCGCTTCGGGAGTCTTCGGATCGGTCATTGCGCGGCTGAGCGCGTTTTCCTGGATGTCCGGTTTGAACGGGTACTTGTCGCGGTCATTGGTGTAGAAATGCGCATGCGTGTCATAGATCGGGAACGGCGCGCTGACCTTCGTGCCTTGCGCCCGGACCGGCATGGACTGGATCGCGACAGCGGCAAGCCCGCCCTTCAGAAGCGTGCGACGATTGAACACCTGATCTCCCTCCCCCTTCGTGTTTTCTGACGGGCCCTTTCAACCCCAGCCGGCGTGAACTGTCCAACAGGAAATACATCCTGCACCGGAGGGCGAAACATACAGGCGCACAGCCATTGTCCATTCATGCTTTTGCCGCCATGTCTTTGCCATGCTTCGAAAGTTCATCCCGGCGCTGCTGCTGGCGCTTGCAGCCTGCGCCCCCAATCCACACTCACTCGCATCGGCGGGCCCCGCATGGACTATCGAAGAGAGCGATCTGCCGGTCGATCCGGCATTTCGCTTTGGCGAGCTCCCCAACGGCATGCGCTACATCCTGCGCTCCAACGCCACACCCCCCGGGCAAGGCCAGGTCCGCCTCCACATCGATGCCGGCTCCAATTCCGAGCATGATGACGAGCTCGGCTATGCGCATTTCGTGGAGCACATGGCCTTCAATGGCTCCACGCGCGTGCCCGAAGGCGAGATGGTCAAGCTGCTCGAGCGGGAGGGGCTGGCCTTCGGCGCCGATACCAACGCCTCGACCAATTTTGACTTCACGCTCTACAAGCTGGACCTGCCGCGCAATGACCCCGCGCTGCTCGACACGGCGCTGATGCTGATGCGCGAAACGGCCAGCGAGCTGACCATCACGCAGGAGGCAGTCGAACGCGAGCGCGGCGTGATATTCTCCGAAAAGCGCGTGCGCGACACCTATGCGCTCCGCAACCTGATGGACTCGCTGAACTTCTTCTATCCCGGCGCGCATTTCGTCCAGCGCCTGCCGATCGGCACCGACGAAACGCTGAACGCTGCCAACTCCGACAAATTGCGCGCATTCTATTCGCGCATCTACACCCCGTCCAATGCCACCCTGATTGTAGTCGGTGACTTCGACCTGGACATGGTCGAAGCCGAAATCCGCAAGCACTTCGCCAGCTGGGAAGCTGCGCCCGCGCCGCCGAAGCCCGATGTCGGCCCCGTGGATCCCGCGCTGTCGGGCCAGACCGACATCTATATCGATCCCGCCCTTTCGGAGCGCACCACGATCTCGCGCAATGGACCCTGGCTGGACGAGCCGGATACGGCGGAGAACAGGCGGATCGGCCTGCTCCGGCGGATCGGCTACGGCATCGTCAACCGCCGGCTGCAGCGGATCGCCAATGGCGACGATCCGCCGTTTCGCGGTGCGGGCTTCGGCACCGGAGAAGTGTTCGAGGTCGGCCGCACGACCAATCTGGTGGTCGATACCGGCGATGGCGAATGGGCCAAGGGGCTGGAAGCCGCGATCGCCACCTACAGGAGCGCGATGGTCCATGGCTTCACGCAAGCGGAAGTGAACGAACAGCTCGCCAACATCCGCACCAGCCTGGAGAACAATGTCGCCGGCGCCGCGACGCGCAACAACTCGACCCATATGGCCGCTGCGCTGGCGCTGGTGCAGGACGAGCAGATACCGACCACGCCGGAAAGCGCGCTTGAGCGGTTCGAAAGCTATGCCGGTGAGATCACGCCCGCTGCGGTGATGGCAGCTCTGCAGCAGGAAGCGCTGCCGCTGATCGACCCGCTGGTGCGCTTCGAAGGGCGTACGCCGCCCGAAGGAGGCGAGGAGCGTCTGCGCGCGGTGGTGGAGGAGGCCTTCGCCGCCCCCGTGACCACGCCGGAGGAACTGATGGTCGATCAGTTCGGCTACAGCGATTTCGGCCCGCCGGGTACGGTAGTGGAAGACCGGATCGATCCGCGCCTTGGCATCCGCGAGCTGCGCTTCGCCAACGGGCTGAGGCTCAATCTCAAACGGACCGAACTCAAGCGTGACCGGATCAGCTTCCAGCTGAATGTCGATGGCGGCGCGATGCTGGATACGGTCAACAACCCGCTGGCAACGGCAATGGTCTCGCTTCTGCCCAAGGGCGGCCTCGGCAAGCATGGCTTCGATGAGCTCCAGACGATCTTCGCCGGGCGCAGCGTCAGCTTTTCGATCGAGACTGAAGGCGACAGTTTCGAAATGAACGGCACCACCACGCAGCGCGATCTCGAATTGCAGCTCAGGCTGCTTGCGGCGGGCGTCAGCGACCCAGGCTACCGGCCGCAGGGCGAGGAGCAATATCGCCGCAACGTCGCCAATTTCTTCGCGAGGAAGAACGCCACGCCCAATTCGGCGCTCAGCAACGCGCTGGGCGGCATTCTTTCGGACAATGATCCGCGTTTCACCCTCCAGCCGCAGGGCGCCTATCTCAAGCTGAATTTCGACAAGCTCCGTCGCGACATCGGCGACCGGCTGGCGAAAGGTGCGATGGAGCTGGCGCTGGTGGGCGATTTCGACGAGGAGCAGGCGATCGCGATGGTCGCCCAGACGCTCGGCGCGCTGCCGCCGCGGGAGCCGGAATTCCTGCCCTATACCGAGAGCCGCCAGCGCAGCTTCACCAGCAAGCGGGGGCTTCACGTCATCCATCACACCGGCAATGCAGACCAGGCGCTGATCCGCTTCACCTGGCCGACGCGGGACGATAGCGACCTGGTTGAAAGCATGGAATTGGAAGTGCTGGAACGCGTGGTGCGGCTGCAACTGACCGAGGTGCTGCGCGAGCAGCTTGGCCAGACCTATTCGCCCGGCGTCAATGCCAGCCAGTCGGGAGATTATCCCGGTTACGGCACGTTCAACATCGCCGCCGCGGTCGATGTCCGTCACGTCGAAGCCGCGCGCGCTGCGATGGTGGAGGCGATCTCCAGCCTGCGCCGCGAGCCGGTGGAGGAGGATGTCCTGCTGCGGTCGCGCCAGCCGCTCCTTGAAGGGCTCGCAAACCGTCTGAAGACCAATGAGGGCTGGATGACGCTGGTCGACCGCGCCCAGTCCGAGTCAGAGCGGATCGACCGCTATCTGCGCGCGGCGGGCATCGTCGAAGCCATCACGCCGGAAGATCTTCGAAGGGTCGCCCTGCGCTACCTCGATCCGGCGCAGCGGGTCGAGGTGGTGGTGCTCCCCGAAGGAGAGGAGCCTCCCGCCGCCGTTGTCGGAGAGGAAGGATGATGCCCGCCACCTTGCGAAAAGACGCGCCCGGCGGCATAGGCTGCCCGCGCGACTCCCGATCCCCAAAGTGAAAGCCAGCCAATGAAGGTACAAGTTCATGTCAGCCTCAAGCCCGGGGTGCTGGACCCGCAGGGCCGAGCCATCCATCATGCGCTGGAGGGGCTCGGATTTTCTGGCGTGGAGGACGTCCGCGCAGGGCGGCTGATCGAGCTCGAGGTGGATGACAGCGTCACCGACGAGGCGCTCGACCAGATGTGCCGCACGCTGCTGGCGAATATGGTGATCGAGAATTATCGGATCGAAAGGATCGCCCAGTGAGCTTCCGTTCCGCAGTCGTCACCTTTCCCGGATCGAATTGCGACCGCGATCTGGCGGTGGCTCTGGAAACGATCTCGGGCACGCCGGCGCTGCGCGTCTGGCATGGCGACGGCGAATTGCCGGACGGGCTGGATTTCATCGCCCTGCCCGGCGGCTTCTCCTATGGCGACTATCTCCGTTCCGGCGCGATGGCGGCGCGCAGCCCGGTGATGCGGGCGGTGGTGGAGGCCGCGGGCCGCGGCGTGCCGGTGCTTGGCGTCTGCAACGGCTTCCAGATCCTCACCGAGAGCGGCCTGCTCCCCGGCGCGCTGATGCGCAATGCGAGCCAGCATTTCATCTGCCGCACCGTGCCGCTTCGGGTGGAGAACAACCAGTCGCTCTTCACCGCCGGCTATGAAGCGGGGGAGACGGTTCATCTGCCGGTGGCGCATCATGACGGGAACTATTTCGCCGATCCGGCAACGCTGGACCGGCTGGAAGGCGAAGGCCGCGTGGCGTTCCGCTATGCGGAGCCGGTCAACGGATCGGTCCGGGGCATTGCAGGTGTGCTGAACGAGACCGGGAACGTATTGGGGATGATGCCCCATCCCGAACGCGCCATCGACCGCGCGCATGGCGGGACCGACGGCCGCGCGCTGTTCGAAAGCGCGATAAAGGGTCTGGTGGGCGCCTGACGCGGGTTCGAGGCCGGGCGCATCGGCGGTATCTTCGCCGTCATTCCCCCCGTGATTACGCGACCGCGCCGCGCAGCTCCGGCTGGTGCCGGCGGAAAAGAAGTAGCGCATCGTCCGCCGACATTGGACGGCCGAAATAATAGCCCTGGATCTTGTTGCAGCCGAGCGAGCGGATCATCGCCGCTTCCTCAGCGGTTTCGACGCCTTCTGCCGTGGTCGACATATCCAGGCTCTGCGCCATGGCGACAACCGCACGCACGATCGCGAGGCTCTCCGCATTGCCCACCGCCGCGCCCTGAACGAAGCTGCGATCGACCTTGATCGTCGAGAAGCGCAGCGTGCGCAGATAGCCTAGTGAGGAATAGCCGGTGCCGAAATCGTCCAATGCGACGCGGCAACCCAGCTCCATGATGTTTTCAAGCGTCGCGCGGGCAGTGGGTCCATCGCGCAGGAAGATGCTCTCGGTGACTTCGATCTCCAGCCGATGCGGAGGAAGCCCGGTGGCGGTCAGGGCGTCGATCACCCTGGCGGAGAATTGCCGCTCGAGAAGCTGCTCGCCCGAGACATTGACGGCCACCCGCACATCGCTTGGCCAATTGAGCGCTTCCTTGCAGGCCTCGCGAAGGACCCAGTCGCCGATCGGTACGATCAGGCGCGTATCTTCCGCTATAGGTACGAACTTTGCCGGGCTGACGACGCCATGCTCAGCGCTTTCCCAGCGAAGCAGCGCCTCGAAGCTGACGACCTTCTCGCTATTCGCGTCGACGACCGGCTGATAGTTCAGCCGCAGTTCGCCCTTGTCGAGCGCGCGCCGCAGCGAAAGCTCGAGCTGCCTCCGTTCTTCGGCACGGGCGTGAAGCGAAGGTTCGTAAGTGCAGTGCGTCGCCCCGCCATCGCCCTTCGCCCGGTAGAGCGCAAGATCGGCATTGCGCATCAGCGTCTCGACCGTCTGCCCGTCACGCGGGCCGAGCGCGGAGCCGACGCTTGCCCCGACATAGAGTGTGTGATGCTCCACCTCATATGGCAGCGACAGATGCTCGATCACCGCCCGCGCGACCCTGTCGACCCGGCCGCGGTCGGACGCGTCGCGGATGACGATCGCAAATTCGTCGCCCCCCAGCCTTCCGCAGAGTTCATTCTCGCTCATGAGGCTCTGGAGCCGCTTCGCCACCTGCGCAAGCAAGTCGTCGCCCACAAGATGGCCGAGGGAGTCGTTGACCGCCTTGAACCGATCGAGGTCGATCATCAGGAAAGCACAGCGCGTCCGCCACTGCTGGGCATAGCGCATCGCCTCGGCCAGCGCTTCGGTGAGCATCAGGCGGTTGGGCAGCCCGGTCAGCGTGTCGTAGCGGGCGAGATAGGCGATCTTCTCGTCCGATTGCCGCTGTTCCGTGACATCCGAGCCGACGCCCCTGAAGCCCAGAAAGGTGCCGTTCTCGTCAAGCATGGGCGTGCCGGAAAGCTCCCACCAGCGCAGATCGTTGCCGATCGCGACCTGCACCAGCAGCGCAGAGAAGCTCTCCCGCCGCTTGAGCCGTTCCGCCAGCTCGTGAAGGCTTTGCGGAAATTCCCCGCTTTCCCACGTCGAACCGGCGACAAGCTGGATGAACGGCTTCCCGTTGATCTCTTCGGTGTCGAGACCGAGGGCGTAAGCGAAACGCGGGCTCGCGGAGCGGACGCGGCGAGCCGTATCGATCTGCCACAGCCAGTCGGCCTCGTTCTCTTCGAACTCGCGCAGCAGCAACGAGACGACCTCGCTCTGCTCCGCCACCCCGGCCTCGGCTATCCTGGAGGCGAGATAGATCCGCGCGCTTCGAATGGTGCCGCCCATGGCGAGGCCGCAAAAGGACGCGGCAAGCGCGGCATAGCCGTAATGCCCATCCAGCGAGAATGCGATGATCGCGCCAAGCCCCGTGACCAGCGCAAAGACCAGAGTGGTCATCGGCGTCGCGGCGAAGGCCAGGGCCGTACCGGTAATCAGCATGGCGGTCAGCGCCCAGAAGGCAATCTGATCGGTCTGGGTGCCGAAGGGCACGAACAGGAAGCAGGGCAACGCCCAGACGACCCCGACAAGAGCAACGCTGAGCGCATGGTCGAAATATTCGCGCCTTGTCATGGCCCGGCGGTCGACGTCACGCAGACCGTTATCCACGCGCGAGGCGTGCCACAGCGCCCCTACCAGCGCGAGCACCCAGCCGGCGAGGAGGTAATTGGGCACCTCATGATAAAAGATGCTGAAGGTCAGAAACAGCGCGATTGCATGGGCGAGAAACCGCGTGGCGGACATTGATTCCAGCCGCGCATACTGCAGCGCGCGGAGCCGCGCCCAATTCCCCTCACCAGGATGGGTCAAGCCGATCACGGCAAGGTTGGTCAACCGAAGCGGCAACCGGGGTAGATCAGCGTGCGTTTCCTTCACGCTGCCGCATTTATGCTAAATTGGTTAGCGTGGCGTAAATCCTGATCCTCTGTTCACGCCCCTGCAAACGGAGGCGCGCCGTTAGTCTTTGCTAATCGGCATCGTGTGTGCAACGTGGAACCAATGGTATTTCAAGCAGGACCGGGCGCCCGAGCCGCACTTCGCACGGCGACTTGCGGCGCTCACGAACAGCTGCATGGTGCCCCTCCCTTCCTGGCATTGGCGCAGAGCCGGCTTTCGCGGGAAGAATATGGCGCGCTTCTCAGTAGAATGGCGGGGTACTATTTCGCCGTCTCGCGGCAGCTTGCGATCGAGCCGACCCGCCTGCAGCGTCTCGAGCGAGACCTTGCCTCCACGGGCGCGCCTGCCCCTCCGCCGCTTCGCGTCGCCATTGCCGGCGAAGCGCAAAGGCTGGGCTGGCGCTATGTCGTCGAAGGATCGATTTTCGGCGGACGGGTGATCTACCGCCAGCTGGATTATCTGTTCGGCGACGAGGAAGCGGGCCGCAGCTTCTTTCGCGGAAGCTCGGCCGGCACGGCGCAGTGGCAGGCCCTTTGCGCCGAACTGGAGCATGCCGGTGCGACGCCCGCCGCGGTCGACGCGATGATAGAAGGCGCGCTCGGCGCCTTCGCTCTGTTCCAATCGACCATCGCAGCGCACGAGGTGGCGCATGCATGAACCCGGCCAGTTCGACCTTTCGGCATGCGAACGTGAGCCGATCCATATTCCTGGTTCGATACAGCCCCACGGGATTCTTCTCTCGATAGACGAGAGCGGCCGGATCGTTGCCGCATCCGACAACGCTGCGCAGAAATGGGGCCCGGTTGTCGGCCAGTCGATCGCCGAGCTGATCGGGGAGGATACGCTTTCACGGGCGGTTGCCGCCGAAAACGCGAATGCGAGCTATGCCGGGCAGATCGAGCATGGATCCGAAGCCTTCGATGTATTCGCTCATCGCACCCATCAAGGCCGCATCATCGAACTGGAGGCGGTCAGTCACAAACGGCCAAGTGCCGTCGAAGCTCTCGAGCAGATGGTCAGCACGTCGCGTCGCATGTCAGAGACGGCGGATCTCACTGCGGCGAGCCAGGTAGCCGCGGAAGCTGTGCGCGGGGTCACCGGCTATGACCGCGTAATGATCTACCGCTTCCTGGATGACGGCAGCGGCCAAGTGATCGCCGAAGCGCGCAGCGCGGACATTGCCCCGCTGCTCAACCACCGCTATCCGGCGAGCGACATTCCCCGCCAGGCGCGCGCGCTGTATCTCGCCAATCCCATTCGCGTGATCCCGGATGTGGGCTACACACCGGTTGCGCTTCGTAGCGAAGGCGAGCCGGTGGATCTGAGCGGCGCGCTTTTCCGCAGCGTCTCGCCGGTTCACATCGAGTACCTCAAGAACATGGGGGTTGGCGCTTCCGCCTCCGTCTCGATTGTGCAGGACGGGCAGCTATGGGGGCTGATTGCCTGCCACCATATGTCGGCGCGGCCCATCGGGCACGAGCGGCGCGAGATGGCGCGGCAGATCGCGCTTTCGCTGGAGGCCGCCATTCACCGGCTGGAGGAAGAGCTGACGCAGCGCGAGGCCCTTAGGCTCACCCGCAAGCGGGAGGAGCTGCTGCCCAAGGTCGCTGCCGAGGAAAACCTTCGAGAGGGGCTGGTGCGCAATATCGGAGAGCTGCTGAACCTCGTCCCGGCTCACGGGCTGGCACTGGTGCTGGACGGCGAGATCGCGACGGCCGGCACTACTCCGCCAGATGCAGCCATTGCCGAGCTTGGCGAGTGGGTCATGGGGCTCGCCGCCCCAGCGATCTACGCCACAGATCGGCTCAGCCGCGAATACAAGCCCGCCGAAGCCCTGACGGCTCACGCCAGCGGGCTTCTGGCGCTCATTGTGTCGCGCAAGCCCGCCATCGCCGCCCTGTGGTTCCGCGCCGAGCAGGTCGAGACGGTGAACTGGGCTGGCAACCCGCATGAGCCGCTCGACCCCGACGCCCCTGCCGGGAAGCTCTGCCCCCGCAGCTCCTTTGAGCTGTGGGTGGAGCAGGTCCGCGCCCGCTCGACCCCGTGGCGGACCAACGAGCAGGACGCGGTCCGCCGGCTGGGCGAGCGCCTGAACGAAGTGGGGCGGATCAAGGCTCTCGCGCGCATGAACCGGTATCTGGGGGAGACGCTGGATGCCAAGGAGTCCGCGCTTGCAGAGAAGGACCTGCTCATGCGGGAGGTGCACCACCGCGTGCAGAACAATCTCCAGCTCGTCACCTCCATGCTGCGCTTGCAGGAGCGCGAGATCGAGGATGCCGGCGCTCGCCGCCAGCTGGAGCTGGCACGGGACCGGGTGCAATCGATCTCGATTTTGCACCGCCGCCTGTGGCGTTCGGACGATGTCGAGTTGGTCGATGTCGACAAGTTCCTGTCCGAACTCGCCGAGGATATGGCGAATGCATGGGGAAGCAAGTGGCGCGAGCACCTCTCGGTCGAGATTGCGCCCATCAAGATCGCTGGCCAGACCGCCCTTCTGCTGGGCGTAATCGTCACCGAGCTGCTGACCAACGCGTTCAAGCATGCCTATGGCGGAGAGCCGGGCCCGATCGCGGTGAGCGGCAGAAAAAGAGGCCGCAGCGGGCTCGCCATCAGCGTTGCCGACAATGGGGTGGGCACCGATGGCTGCCAGCGCCCCGGCAGCTTCGGTTCCCAGCTTGTCCGGCGGCTGGTGGAGCAGGTGTCCGGGGAGCTGGATTTCGCGGCCAACCATCCGGGCACCGTGGTTACCCTCACCTTGCCTACAGAGATGGTGCTCGCCGAGCAGGCCTAGCGAAGCGCCCTATTCCACGGTGACCGACTTGGCGAGATTGCGCGGCTGATCGACGTCGGTCCCTTTCACGCAGGCCGTATGATAGGCCAGCAATTGGACCGGAACCGCATAGACCAGCGGCGCGATCAGCGGATGCACCCGCGGCATCTCGATCGTCGCCATGAAGCCTTCGCCAGCTTCCTTCAGCCCTTCGGCATCGGAGATCAGGACGATCTTGCCCCCGCGCGCGCGCACTTCCTGCATGTTCGACACCGTCTTCTCGAAGAGCGGCCCGGAGGGCGCCAGTACGATCACGGGTACGGCTTCGTCGATCAGCGCGATCGGCCCGTGCTTCATCTCGCCTGAAGCATAACCTTCCGCATGTATATAGCTGATTTCCTTGAGCTTTAAGGCCCCCTCCAGCGCCAGGGGAAAGTCCGGCCCGCGGCCCAAATAAAGGACGTCCCGCGCGGGCGCGATGAGATGCGCCATGCCGGCGATCTCCTCGTCGCGCAGCAGCGCTGCGTTGAGGCTGGCCGGCGCCTCCAGCAGGTGCCCGACCACTTCCGCTTCCTCCTGTCGATCCATGCGGCCTTTCACCACCGCCAGATGCGCAGCCAGCGCCGCAAGCACGGCAAGCTGGCAGGTGAAGGCCTTGGTGGAAGCGACGCCGATCTCCGGCCCGGCATTGGTTGGAAGCAGCAGGTCCGCCTCGCGCGCCATGGAACTGGTGGGAACGTTGACGACCACGGCGATCACCTGGCCTGCCGCCTTGCAATGGCGCAGCGCCGCCAGCGTATCGGCGGTTTCGCCGCTCTGCGAGATAAACAGCGACAAGCCGCCCGGCTCCAGCACCGGCTCACGGTAGCGGAACTCGCTGGCGACATCGATATCGACCGGGACGCGGGCGAACTGCTCGATCCAGTATTTTGCGACCAGCCCGGCATAATAGCTGGTGCCGCAAGCGACGATGGTGATGCGCTTGACCGCGCTTACGTCGAAATCCATCTGCGGGAGCGAGACCTTCCGCTCCAGCTGGCGGATGTAGGAGCGCAGCGTCTGCGCCACCACGGTCGGCTGCTCGAAGATCTCCTTCTGCATGAAATGGCGGTAATTGCCCTTCTCGATCTGCGCGGCGGATGCACCCGATCTGGTAACTTCCCGCTCTACTGGATTGTTTTCCTTGTCGTAGATCTGCGCTCCCTCGCGCGTGATGACCACCCAGTCACCCTCTTCGAGATAGCTTATCCGCTGCGTCAGCGGCGCCAGCGCCAGCGCGTCGGAACCGAGATAAGTCTCCCCGTCGCCATAGCCCACCACAAGCGGCGAACCGAGCCGTGCGCCTATCAGCAGATCCGGCTCGCTGCGGAAAGCGATCGCAAGCGCAAAGGCACCGCGCAGGCGCGGGAGGACGTCGCTTACGGCCTGCTGCGGCGTCTTGCCCGCCTCGATCCCTTCCGAGACGAGATGCGCCACCACTTCGGTATCGGTTTCGCTTTCGAAGGTCCGGCCCCGCGCGGCGAGCTCTTTGCGCAAGGGGCGGAAATTCTCGATGATGCCGTTATGCACCAGCGCGACCTCGCCGGTGGCGTGGGGATGGGCATTGTTCTGTGTCGGCGCGCCATGCGTCGCCCAGCGCGTATGCGCGATGCCGAGCGTCCCCGGAGCCGGATTGCGTTCCAGTTCGGCGATCAGGTTGAGCAGCTTTCCCGGCGCGCGGCGGCGGACAAGCTCGCCTTCGTTCACGGTGCAGACGCCGGCGCTGTCATAGCCGCGATATTCCATCCGCCGCAGGCCTTCGACCAAGCGGCCCGCCACCTGATCCTTGCCGATAATGCCGATAATTCCGCACATTGGACGATATTCCTAAAGAGCGCAGGGAACACGAATGCCCGGAGTCTGCGCGGGGAAGCGCCTTATTCCTTCGCGCCGGCCGCTTTTTTCTTCTTCATCGCGTCATGGAAGCGATCGGCCCAGCCCGGCTTCACGAGCTGTTCGGCCCGAACCATGCGCATCTCGCCATCATCGACATCGCGCGAAACCGCGCTGCCGGCCGCGACGATCGCGTCCGCCCCGATCTTCACCGGCGCGATCAGCGCCGAGTTCGAGCCGATAAAGGCCCGTTCGCCGATCACGGTTCGATACTTGAAATAGCCGTCATAATTGCAGGTGATCGTGCCCGCGCCGATATTGGCCCCTGCTCCCACTTCGGCATCGCCGAGATAGGTCAGGTGATTGGCCTTCGCACCCTTCCCCAGCACAGCGTTCTTCACTTCCACGAAATTGCCGACCCTGGAGCCTTCCTCCAGCACCGCGCCAGGGCGAAGCCGCGCGAAGGGGCCGACTTGCACTCCGCTGGCGATCGAGGCGCCAGCAATGTGGGAGAAGCCGCAGATCGTCGCCCCGTCGGCCACGCGCACGCCGGGGCCGAAGATCACGTTGGGCTCGATCGTGACGTCGCGGCCAAGCTGCGTGTCCCAGGCGAAGAATACCGTCTCCGGCGCGATCAGCGTAGCGCCTTCGGCCATCGCTTGGGCTCGCCGCCTCGCCTGCCAGCGCGCTTCGGCCTCGGCAAGCTCGGCGCGGCTGTTGATCCCGGCGACTTCCTCCGGATCGCCCGCGGTCACTACAGCGCAGGGCCGCCCATCCGCCAATGCGAGATTCACGATGTCGGGAAGGTAATATTCACCCTGGGCATTGTCGTTGCCGACGCGCGCGAGGAGAGCGAACAGATCCGCCCCGCGCACCGCCATCAACCCTGAATTGCACAGGGTGCAGGCACGCTCGGCCTCGTTCGCGTCCTTGTGCTCGACCATCTTCTCGATCAGCGAGCCGGTGGCAATCACGCGCCCATATTGCAGCGTGTCAGCGGGCTCGAAACCCAGCACCACCACTGCGGGAGCATCGCTCTCCTCCAGCCGGCCGAGCATCGCGCGCATCGTTTCGGGCCGCACGAAAGGGACATCGCCATAGAGGATCAGCACCGGCCCCTCGAACCCGGCCAGTGCCTGCTGCGCCTGCTGCACCGCATGGCCGGTGCCGAGCTGCGGTTCCTGCACCGCGATCTCCGCGCGGCCACCCAGCGCGCGCTCCATCTGTTCGCGCCCATCGCCGATCACGACAACCGTCCGCGCCGGCTGAAGCTCCGCGAGCGAAGCCAGCAAATGCTCGATCATCGGCCGCCCTGCTATCGGGTGGAGCACCTTGTGCAGCGCGCTCTTCATCCGGGTGCCCTTCCCCGCGGCGAGCACGATTGCGGCGATCGGTCCTGTTGCCTCACTCATGGCGATGGCCATGCCATCATTTGGTTGCGGTTTCCACAGCGTCGCGGCACAGGGCGGCGCGATGGCAGACTTCCCCTTCACCATGGTCGGCTTCGACCTCGACGGCACGCTGGTGGATTCCAATCCGGACCTTGGCCCCTCGATCAATCATGCGCTGGCGCAACTCGGGCGAGAGGCAATCCCGACTGACCAGACCCGCAGCCTGATCGGCGGCGGCGCCCGGATGATGCTGCAGCGGGCGATGGAGCTGACCGGCGGCCTCGTTTCCGACGCGGAGTTTGAACAAGCGTGGCAGACGCAGCAGGACTACTACTTCGAGAACATCGCCGTTCACACGGCTCCCTACGAAGGATGCCTGGAGACGCTGGACCGCCTGGCGGAGCTGGGCTGCACACTGGCGGTGGTGACCAACAAGAAGGAGAGTTTCGCCCGCAAGCTGCTGGAAGCGCTAGGCATGACGAGCCGCTTCGCCGCGATCCTGGGCGGCGACACGCTGGGGCTGGAACGGTCGAAGCCGGAGCCCGACATGATCCACGAAGCCGTGCAGCGCTGCGGCCGTGCGGGGCGCTTCGCGATGGTCGGCGATTCATCCTATGACGTGCGGGCCGCGCGCGCGGCCGGGGTGCCCTGCGCGATCTTCAGCTTCGGCTATAACGATGCGCCGGCGCACGAGCTCGGCGCCGACGTGGTGCTCGACCATTTCGACGAGCTGGTGCCGGCACTCGAGCGTTTGTGAGCCCTGCTGCAAGGCAGGGCTCACGCTCGCTGACCGGCAAAACCCTCAGAAATCGAATTGCACACGCATGGCCACGGTGTCGAGGCCAAAGGAACGCTCGCCAGCGGCGGCAATCACCGCCTGGTCATATTCTACCCGTCCGTAGTTCAGCATCAGCTTGGTATTGGCCGTCGGCACCCACACGAGACCGGCGGTGTAGACGTTCTGCTTGCCGCCAATGAAACCGGCATCGATCAGATCGAGATATTCGTAGCGCAAATTGATCTGGATCGCCCCGATCCCGCCGCCGCCGAGCGGGTTTGTGGGCCGGATCCGGTCAAACGTGCCGCCCTTGTATCCGCGGCTGTCGCCTGCCGTGAGGAAATAGCCGGTCTCGACATAGCCGCCGAAGAAGGTCGGCTCAGCCAGCCCGGATGCGCGGGAGAGCTGCTGCCAATGGGTTTCCGCAGCCGCATGGAACGGGCCGGAAACATAGGCGAGCTCGAGCCCATAGCCGGTTTCCCTCTCCACCTCGGTGATCGATCCCGTGTCCACGAAACGGGTGTCCACCGTGTGAATGAAGGGCCGCGCCCGGTACCGCGCGGAGGAGCCATCGTCGAGTTCGCGGAAATGCACCGATCCGCCGAGATGGAGCTGGCCGGAGCCCAGTTCCGGCATCACCACCACCCGGCCATCGACGCTGTAGCCATTGGGCGTGCCGTCCCACATCATATCCATGTCGTCACGGAACACGCCGCCCTGCACCAGCACCGCGCCGGAATTATACGCCGCCGAGATGCCCACCCGCCGCTCATAGCCAAAGGCGGTGTTGATCGCTGCCCGCTCGGTGAAGCTGGTGTGGAGGTCGCTGGTCATTTCCTCCAGCCCCCAGAACGGCTTCTGGTGGCCCAGCGTCAGCCGCAACTGGTCCGAAACGTCATAGGTCAGGTAGACGTCGGTCCAGGTGACATCGTCGCCGGCGAAATCGGCTTCCACGCGAAAGCCCAGCCCGCCAGGGATCTTGCCGTCGACGCCGAGATAGGCCCGCCGCACCTCGCCATCCAGATCGAAGTCGCCCTGGTTTATCGCATCCACAGCCGCCGTCACTGCATTGCTGGCATCGGCAGCGCCGAGATCGAGCTGCAGCCGCCCGCGCGGCTTGATGCTCCAGCTGTCGCCGGATGAGGCCGCCGGCTGCTCCGCCTGTTGGGCCTGAGCGGGAATTGCCCAACCGATCGCCGCAGCCAGTGCGAGCGACGGAACTGGACGGAGATGCTTCATGCGGATTTCCTTTTCGGCTGCTGCTTGGTTTCGGTGGCGCCCCTAAGTCCGGTGAATGACGGTTGTGTGACAAACATGATATTCGTCACAGACGCGGTGCGCCGCAGCGGTCCCGCCATGCGGTTGAAACGCGGGAACAGCCGTGCCATCCCGCGATGGACGCGCGAGAGAAACGCTTTCGTAGCGCGCGAACTCATGCCGGAGAGGATCCATGTCCATTTCATTCCAGGACCGCGTGGCGATCGTCACGGGCGCGGGCGGAGGGCTCGGCCGGGCCTATGCGCTCGAGCTTGCCAGGCGCGGCGCGAAAGTAGTGGTCAACGATCTCGGCGGCGCGCGGGACGGCACGGGCCATTCCGACGCGGCGCTTCAGGTGGTTGAAGAGATCGAGGCCGCCGGCGGCGAAGCGATGTCCAACGGCGCATCGGTGACCGAATACGATCAGATGGTGGAGATGGCCGCCCGGGCGAAGGAAAAATGGGGCGGCGTCCATATCCTGATCAACAATGCCGGGGTGCTGCGGGACAAGAGCTTCGCCAAGATGGAGCCGGCGGATTTCGAGTTCGTCCTGAAGGTCCACCTGTTCGGTTCGGCATACGCCACCAAGGCATGCTGGGAGATCATGCGCGAACAATCTTACGGCCGCGTGTTGATGACCACCAGTTCCAGCGGGCTGTTCGGGAATTTCGGCCAGGCGAATTACGGCTCGGCCAAGCTCGGGCTCGTGGGTCTGGCGAAGACGCTGTACCTCGAAGGCGCGAAATACAATATCCGGGTGAACAGTCTCGTCCCGCTGGCCGGCACGCGGATGACGGAGGACATCATTCCCGAGCAGGCCTTCGCGATGTTCGCGCCGGAAAATGTCGTCCCTGCCGCGCTGTTCCTGGTGAGCGAGGAGGCACCGAACAATGTGATCGTCGGCGCGGGCGTCGGCGGGTTCCATTCGGCCTGGGTGACGATGAACACGCCGGTGATCCTGCCCGAGGATGAGCGCAACGTTGAAGGCTTCGCCGCGAATTGGGACCGGATCTCCAATCGAGAGGGCGACTTCGTGCCCCAATCGGGGATGGAGCAGACCCAGCGCACGCTGGCGGAAATCCAGAAACTCGCCGCGAAGTAGGGGCCGGAGCGGCGACCTGCCAACGTCATGCTGAGCCTGGTTCAGCGTCCATCCTTCGGCGGAACGGCGCTTCGAGCCGGAGAAATGGACCCTGAACCAAGAGGGTGACGGGCACACGCCAACTCGCCTCCCGCCGGCGTCCAGGGTGCTGGATTCCAACCCACGGAGTGGCGGGCGCGAATCATACATTCACGATTTCAAAGAACCTTTTCGGTTATATCGTGATTCGTCACTTGTAGGAAAGTGGTTTTTTCAAATTGCCTCGCGCGGGCGGACTTTTCCGGTAAAGCCCTGATGTAATTTCGAAAATTTCCGGATGCGGAGGGCCGGCCTTGGTCCGACCTCAGCCTCAGACCTCGACGATCTTGACCAGCCGCCGTTCGACTGGCGCGAGGACGCCGGCGAGTTCGTGCCCGCGTTTGAGCACCTGGCCATGCTCGCCGAACAGGGTCCACATGCCTTGGCGGTTGCGCAGCGCCGGGCGCTTCTCGATCCGCATCTGGGGATGCTCGGCAGTGCGGCGGAAGGCGGCGAACACCGCGGTGTCCCTCGTAAAGTCCATTGCATAGTCGCGCCACTCTCCGGCAGCGACCATCCTTCCGTAGAGGTCGAGGATGCGCATCAGCTCACCGCGCTCGAAGCCGACCTGCTGCACCGCCTGGCCCCGTACACCACCGGGGAAGGCAAGCACCGTGGATGCGTGCGACGGAGTTGCCGCCATCAGCTATCAGTGCCGCTGCGCTGGGGTGGCTGCGCGCCGCCCGGCATTCCGGCGTGCGTTCCGGCCAAGAGCGCGGCACGCAGCGATTCGATCTCCGCCTTGAGCTCGGCAAGCTCGGCCTCCAGCGCTTCGATCCGCTGATGGCCGCCCACCGGTTCGCAAGGCTCGTCGCATGGCGTGCCATACGGGATGAATTCGCGCAGCCACGTCTCGGCGGGCACCAGCGTGGAACGTGCCTTGAGGCCGATCATCGTCGCGCCTTCGGGCACGTCGTCCGTCACCACCGCGTTGGCGCCGATCCGCGCGCGATGCCCGATCGTGATCGGACCGAGGATCTGGGCGCCGGAGCCGACGATCACATTGTCCATCAAGGTGGGGTGGCGCTTGCCGCCGCGCCCGTTGGTGGGATTCGTCCCGCCCAGCGTGACGCAGGAATACATGGTGACGTTGTCGCCGATCTCGGCCGTCTCACCGATCACGACCCAGCCGTGATCGACGAAGAAGTTCTTGCCCACCCTGGCCCCCGGATGGATGTCGATCGCGGTAAGGAAACGGGCGAAATGGTTCACCATCCGCGCCAGGAAGTAGAGCTTGCCGTTGAACAGCCAATGCGCGACGCGGTGAAACGCCAACGCCCAGACGCCCGGATAAAGCAGGATTTCCCAGCGCGAACGCGGCGCCGGATCGCGAGCGCGGATGGAATCCAGATAATTGATCAGCCGTTCGAACATCCTGCCCCCGATTCTTCCCCAAAACCCGGCTCAAAGCAAGCGATGCTGCTCAGGCCCCAAGGTTGCTTCCAACGCGGCGCGCCAGATCGCCATCGTCGCCGGTTGCTTGCGCTCCAGGCTCAGTCGGTCGATCATCTCCACCAGCCTCTCCAAACCCGCAAAGCTGCGCTCGCAGCGCGGAACGAGATAGGCCGCCGCCCCTTCCCCCAGCGCAAGGCCGCGTTGTTCGGCAAGCGCCAGGATCAGGTTCTGCGCCATGTCGTCGTCGGGAGGGCCGATTTCAAGATGGAGCGCGGCAGCCAGGCGCGATCTCAGGTCCGGCAGGGCGATTTGCCAATCCTGCGCATCAGCCGTCATCAGCAGCGGCACGCCGCTTTCCTGCGCGCGGTTCCAGCGGTGGAAGAGCTCGGTCTCGTCCATCCGGTCCGCCCCGTCGATCGCATCGCCCCCCAGCCCCGCGCGCTGCTGCTCGAACCAGCGGGCGATCAGCGACTTGCCCGAGCGCGGCGGCCCGGTGAGGATCGCGGTGCGGAACGGCCAGGCTTCCGGCGCGGCGAGCGCTTCGAAGATCCGCGCATTGGCGGAACCGACGATGATCCTGGAGGGGCCCCTGCCCGGCCCCCGGCGCAATGGGAGGGCGATCTGCGACATGGCGCGCGAACCTAGGGCCTACCGGCTAATGCTCAATGCCGTGCTGCCCTGCGTCACGGTGAAGCCTCTGGCGCGCAGAGCCTGAGCCAGCGCGCCGAGATCCCCGCCATAGCTGACGCGCATCACCGAGACGCCGCCGATCGCGATGCTACTGGTCGATGCGCCTCGCACGCCGGGCGTCCCGCGCACGGCCGCCAGGACGGCATCAACGGCCGCCGCGTCAGGCGTCGCGAACTGAACCACGAAGCTGCTCACCTCTTGCGGGGTCACCGCAGGAGCGGGCGTCGCGGGTTGCTGCGGAAGCGCGAGTCCGGCCGCTGCCGCGGCCTGCTGCGCGGCGACGGCTTGCTCCTCCGCATCGATCAGGGCGGCGATCGCGGGGTCGAGAGTCAGCTCGTCCAGCCGCAGGGTGGGATCGGGACGCAGCACGCCGCGATCCAGCGCACGGCGGTAGATCGCGTCCAGCCGCTCGATCGCGGTCTCCAGCATGCCGGGCACGCCCTGCTCGCTCTGTACCCTCAGCGAAAAGCTCTCGAGGACTTCGTTATCTGGGCCGTAGCGCGCGGTGAAGGTGCCTGTCACCGGCCCGCCGGGCCATTGCCGCTGGAGATGCGCGACGGGGCTGATCACGTCGGCCGCGCCAAAGGCGTCGAGGATATTGCGCCACCAGCTGCGGCTGCGGCGGCTGAGCTGGCCGTAATTGAGCAGAAGCGAATCCCCGCCCGCGCCAGTGGGCCGGAGATAGTCGATCGGGCTCGCGCCGGTCTGGTACTCGGCCCAGGCGCGCTGCCACAGATTGCGGGTCTCGTAGACGGTATAGGTCCCGCCTGAACGCAACACCGGCACCGTGAGCAACGGGGCGGAACGCGTCTGCGGGCCGTCCCCCCGGCCGATCAGCGGGCCTGCCCGCGCCCGGTCGAACACGATGCCCAACGTCCCGACATAGCGCCGCGGGCCAAGTTCCTCGCTTTCGATCACGACCGCCGAAACCATGTCCTGCAAGTCCGAATCGCTGATCGCCGGGCCGCCGAGCTTTTCCCACGCCTTGCGCTGGGCCTCCATCCAGCCGTTCTTGCGCGCATCGTCTGGATTGCGGCCGGTCACGTTGACCTTGATCCCGCGGACCGCAATGTCCGTGCTGCTCGCTACGGGCGCAATTCCGCGGTCTCCCGCGACTTGAGCCACCAGCACCTGGCCGAGGCCCAGCGCCAGCAACAGAGCCGCGCAGGCCAATGCCACGGATTTCCGGCCGCCTGGGAGGCGGAGGGCACGATGCGGAAAGGCGGGGGCTGAAATCGTCATCAGGGGAAACAGCGCGCCTTTTGCCCAAAGGGACATGGAAATCCAAGCGGGAATACGCCAAAGGCGATTTCCATGATGTCCAACACACCGCCACCCGGCTCCTACACCTACGAACAGGCCGGCGTCTCGATCGATGCCGGCAACGCGCTGGTCAAGGCGATCGGGCCGCTGGTGAAAGCCACCGCGCGCCCCGGCGCGGATGCTGAACTGGGCGGCTTCGGCGGCTTCTTCGATCCGCGGGCAGCCGGATATTCGGACCCGCTGCTGGTCGCCGCGAATGACGGGGTGGGGACCAAGGTCAAGCTCGCCATCGATCACGACCGGCACGATGCGATCGGCATCGATCTCGTCGCCATGTGCGTCAACGACCTGATCGTACAAGGCGCGGAGCCGCTGTTCTTCCTCGACTATTTCGCCACCGGCAAGCTGGTGAGCGGGGTCGCCGAACGCGTGATCGCCGGCATCGCGGATGGTTGCCGCATCGCAGGCTGTGCACTGATCGGCGGCGAGACCGCGGAAATGCCGGGCATGTACGCCGCGGGCGATTACGACCTTGCCGGCTTCTGCGTCGGCGCGGTGGAGCGCGGACAGCAATTGACCGGCGAGCGTGTCGCTCCCGGGCATGTGCTGCTCGGCCTGGCGAGTTCGGGCGTCCATTCCAACGGCTATTCGCTGGTGCGCCGCCTGGCGGACGATCTCGGCTGGCGGATGCAGGAGCCCGCGCCGTTCGACCCGCGCCGGCCGCTGATCGACGCGCTGATCGAACCGACCCGCATCTATGTGAAGGCGCTGCTTCCCACTATCCGCGCCGGGCGGATAGACGCCCTCGCCCATATCACCGGCGGCGGCTTGCTGGAGAACATCCCCCGCGTGCTGCCCGAAGGCGCGCATGCGGTGATCGACGCCGATGCGTGGGAGCAACCCGGCCTGATGAGCTTCCTCCAGCGCCAGGGCAATATCGAGCCTGGGGAGATGGCGCGCACCTTCAATTGCGGCATCGGCATGGTGCTGGCTGTTCCCACCGAACTCTCCCGCGAGGTGGTCGCGGAACTCGAGGCGGAGGGCGAAGTCGTCTCGCGCATCGGCGAAGTGATCGAAGGCCCACGCGGCTGCACCGTCCGCGGCGCGGCGGGGACATGGGGCTCGCAAGGCGCGTGGGAGGCGGTGCACAACGCCTGAAGCAAGTCAGCGGGAGGAACTGCAATGAACCGCGCCAAAGTCGCCGTGATGCTCTCGGGCAACGGCACGACCATGTCGGCGTTGCTCTATCGCTCGCGTCTGCCGGGTTGCCCCTATGAGATCGTGCTGGTCGCCAGCAACAAGCCGGAGGCGCGGGGCCTGAAGATCGCGAAAGCCGAAGGCGTGCCGACCTTCGCCTTGAGCCACAAGGGCATGGTCCGCGAGGATCACGACGCAGCGATGGACAAGGCGCTGCGGGATGCCGGCGCGGAGTATGTCGCGCTTTGCGGCTATATGCGGATCCTCTCGCCCGGCTTCGTCGAAGCCTGGCAGGGGCGGATGCTCAACACCCACCCCGCCCTGCTGCCGAAGTTCAAGGGGCTCGATACGCATCAGCGTGCGATCGAGGCCGGCGAAAGCCATGGCGGCTGCACTGTTCACCTCGTGACGCCCGAGCTCGATGACGGGCCGGTGCTCGGCCAGATCCCGGTGCCGATCCTCTCGGGCGACACCGCCCAAACGCTCGGCGCGCGGGTGCTGCTGGCCGAATATCAGCTCTACCCGCATGTGCTTTCCGAACTGGTCTCGCGCCCCTTCCGCGCGGACTGGCTGCTGGAGCGTGTGAACGAGCTTGCCGCTGCGCTGCCCGAGGTCGAGCGGCGCGAATCGCACGGCAGCCCCGGCTGGCGTGTGGGCGGCGAGAAGTCGGGCAAGTTCTTCGCCTATTTCACCGACCGTCATCACGGCGCGGCGGAAATCGCCCTGCTGGTCAAGACCAGCGGGGCCGACGAGCTCAACGCCCTCGTCGAGCGCGATCCGGAAACCTATTACAAACCCGCCTATTACGGCGCTTCCGGCTGGGTCGGTATCATACTCAACCGGCCGGGCGTCGATTGGGACCATGTCGCCGAATGGCTCGCCCGCTCATGGCGCGCGGTCGCACCCAGGCGCCTGACCAGGCTTCTGGACGCCGCGGAGCAGTTCTGAAAAGCTCCACCGCAGCAGAGCACCCGCCCTTCAGTTGCAAGCTTCGGCCTGTGGGACGCCATCTTTTCCAGAATCTCGTAGGACCTGGCTGATCGACTGGTAAGCGATCCCCATGTGATCAAAAAAAAGGCCGCCCGAGCGGACGGCCCTTTTCTTGTCTCGATGGTCCGGGGTTCAGCCGACGATCTCTTCGGGCTTGAAGAAGTAATCAATCTCGATCTTCGCGTTCTCGTCGCTGTCGGAGCCGTGGACCGAATTCGCCTCGATCGATTCGGCGAAAGTCTTGCGGATCGTCCCTTCGGCGGCCTCGGCGGGATTGGTCGCGCCCATCACCTCGCGGTTGCGCTTCACGGCATCCTCGCCTTCAAGAACCTGCACGACCACGGGGCCGCTGGTCATGAATTCCACCAGCTCTCCGAAGAAGGGGCGCTCCTTGTGAACGGCGTAAAAGCCTTCGGCCTGTTCGCGCGTCATGCGGATGCGCTTCGATGCGACGACGCGCAGGCCCGCATCCTCCAGCATCTTGGTGACCGCACCGGTCAGGTTGCGGCGGGTGGCGTCGGGCTTGATGATCGAAAAGGTGCGGGTAGCCGCCATCGGAAACGTTCCTTCGCGAAATAATGGTTCTGGTGGATTCGCGCGCCCCTAGCGCTCCGCGCCGGGGCGGGCAAGGCCGCTCTTCACGGCCCTTCGCGCCACTTGCCGCCATCCTGCTTCCAGAAGCGGCGCTCCACATCCTCGCGCAGGCCCAGCATCCGCCAGCAGGCGCGCGCATCATCCAGCCGCGCATCGCCGAACAAGAGGAACGCCCGCGCGAAGCCCGCACATTCATCCCGCCACATTCCGTCCGCGAGCGCGACATAGCGCGCGCCGTTCTCCGCCTTGCATTCCTGCGAGAGGAGCACCGGCTGGCGATCCGCATGCGGTTCCCCCGCCCGGCCATTCGCGAGGAAAGCCTGCGGCAAACGCTCCCACAAGGCATCGCCGATACGGCTCAGTTCCGCTTCGTCGCCCGAGACGACCAGCAGCCTTTCGCCCTCCCCCCGGCTCGCGCGGGCGATCAGCGGCACGACCGCTTCGGCCGGGTCGCGGCTGAGCTGATAAAAGTCGACCCGCAAGCACAGCCTCCTTACGCTCCGTTCGCGCCCTCGAAATTGTTGCGGACATAGCGGTCGAGCAGACGCACGCCGAAGCCGGTCGCGCCCTTGTCCCAGGTCGCCCCGGGCTTATCCGCCCACACCATCCCCGCGATGTCGAGATGCGCCCAGGGCGTGCCGTTCTCGATGAAGCGCTGCAGGAATTGCGCAGCGGTGATCGAACCGCCCCAGCGCGGCCCGACATTCTTCATGTCGGCGATCGCGCTGTCGATGAGTTTGTCATAAGCGGGGCCGAGCGGCATCCGCCACAACTTGTCCCCGCTCGCCTTGCCCGCGGCGGAAAGCTTCTCCGCAAGATCGTCATTATTGGCGAACATACCGCCATGTTCCTGCCCCAGCGCGATGATCATCGCGCCGGTCAGCGTGGCGAGATCGACGATCGCGGCCGGGGAATATTCCTTCTGCGTCCAGGTCAGGGCGTCGCACAGCACCAGCCGCCCTTCGGCATCGGTATTGATCACTTCCACCGTCTGTCCGGACATCGAGGTGACGACATCCCCGGGGCGCTGGGCATTGCCATCGGGCATGTTCTCCACCAGGCCGCAAATGCCGACGACATTGGCCTTGGCCTTGCGCAACGCAAGGGCGAGCATGGTGCCGGCCACCGCGCCCGCGCCGCCCATGTCCCACTTCATGTCTTCCATCCCGGCTGCCGGCTTGATCGATATGCCGCCCGTGTCGAAGGTGACGCCCTTGCCGACGAAAGCCACCGGCTTCTCGCCAGCCTTGCCGCCGTTCCACTGGATCGCCAGCAGGCGCGGCTTGCGCACCGATCCCTGTGCCACGCCCAGCAGCGCGCCCATGCCGAGCTTCGCCATCTCGGCCTCGTCCAGCACCAGAAGCTCCGCACCGGTGCCTTCGAAACGCGCCCGGCAGCGCTCTACGAAGCTCTCCGGGAAAATGATGTTCGCCGGTTCGGTGACAAGCTCGCGGGTGAACTCCACCCCGTCCGCAACGGCTTGCTCGACCCGCCAGGCGTCCTCGGTCCCCGCCGGTGCGGCCAGGATCATTGCCTGGGTGAGCGTGCGCTTCTGCTCGTCCTTCAGCTTGGTGCGATAGGCATCGTGGCGCCAGCTGCGCAGCCGCAGGCCGGTCAGTACCGCCGCGGCGCCCTCAGGCAAAAGCTCCGCATGGCCGAGGTCGAGAGCGATCGCCGTCTCGCCGGAGGTGAGGAAGCGCGCGGCAAGCCCCGCCCCGGCGCGTTCGAGAGCGGATATGCGGTCGGCCGCCCTCGGTTTGCCGGCCCCCGCCAGCGCCAACCGAACGAGCGCGCCGTTCCGCTCGACATAGGTTTCGAAGATCTGCCCCGCCTTGCCGCTGAACCGGCCCGCCTCCGCTCCCTGGATAACGGCCTGCTCCAGATCGGAGGGAAGCGCCCCCTCATCCACAATTATCGCCTGCAGGCGGGGACGCGCTTTCTCGGCTGCTTCGCGGAACGTAAAGTCCATGGGATCTCCGATTATGTTCGATTGCGGCCAGCGGATCAGCGTTTGCGCCGCATGTGATACGTGCCGTTGCAGTTAAGGGTCGCCGGTGCGATAGGCAAGCCATGCTCCAACAGTCGCGGCCACTGCTGCAAGCTCCCCGATCGCCCACGACATGGAGCCGCCTGTCGGACGAGCCGTATGCGTTCCGCGCTCTCCAGGCCGCGCTTGCCGCCCTCGCGCTGGGCTGCGGGATTCCGGCCTGGGCGCAGGAAGACACGGGCGAAGAAGCGGCCCAGGAAAGCGAGACGCCCCTGGCTGGACGCGACATCGGCTTCGAAGCCGACGCGGTCAGCTACGATGCCGCGAACGAGGTCGTCACCGCGTCGGGCGACGTGGTCTTGCGCAGCGAAGGAGAATCGGTCCGCGCCGACAGCGTGAGCTGGGACCGGGAGGCGAATGTCATCACCGCCTCGGGAAATATCCGTTTCGTCGATCGCGACGGTAACGTCCTCTATGCCGACACGCTCCAACTATCCGGCGACATGCGGATCGGGGCGATGCAGAACATGCTGCTCGCGCTGCGCGAAGGCGGAAGGCTGGCCGCGATGCAGGGCCAGCGGGACGAAAGCGGCGACGTGATCCTCTCCCAGGCGTCTTATTCGGCCTGCGCGGTGGAGGATTATGAAGGCTGCCCCAAGACGCCGAGCTGGAGAATCACCGCTGAGCGCGTGGTCTATGATCCGGACGAGCGGCGCGTCCGGTTCCGCGGCGCGCGGCTGGAGTTGTTCGGCCTCAGCCTGTTGCCGATGCCGGGCCTCGTGGTGACGACGGACGGGCGCGCCATTTCCGGCCTGACGGTGCCCAATCTGCGGATCTCGGCATCGAACGGGGTCGAGATCAGCGACGGCTATTACATGCGCCTCGCCGACAATCAGGATCTCCTGGTGACGGGCTATGTCTATACGGAGGCGCCGCCGATGGTCTCCGCCCGTTACCGCGCACTTCTGGAATCCGGCGCTTTCCAGATCACCGGCTATGCGACGCGCAGTGCCCGTATCCCGATCGGGGATTCGATCCCTGTCGACCTGGAGCAGCAGGACTGGCGCGGATATCTGTTCGCGAACGGCCGTTTCCAGCTCTCGCCGCATTGGAGCGTCACCAGCTCGATCCGCGTGGCGAGCGACCGCACCTTCCTGCGCCGCTACGACATCAGCCGGGACGACCGCCTGCGTTCGATGGTCAATGTGGAGCGAATCGACGAGGATTCCTATCTCTCCATCGCCGGCTGGGTGACGCAGACGATGCGTTCCGGCGATCCGCAGGGCCAGGTGCCGATCGCTCTGCCGGTGCTGGATTACCGGCGGCGGATCGACGATCCGTTCCTCGGCGGAAAGCTGGAGCTTCAGGCCAACAGCCTCGCAATCACGCGCACCGACGGGCAGGACACGCAGCGGGCCTTCGCCAGCGCCCGTTGGGACATGCGCCGCATAACCTCGCTTGGCCAGGAAGTGACGCTTACCGCACTGATGCGCGGCGACGTCTATCACTCGCGCGAAAACGAGCTGACCGAAACGGATATCTATCGCGGCATCGAAGGCTGGCAGACGCGCGGCGTGGCGATCGGGGCGATCGACGTGAAATGGCCGCTGGTGGGAGAGTTCCTTGGCGGCACACAGGTGCTCACTCCGCGCGTGCAGATCGTCGCAAGCCCGCAGATCGAGAACCTCGCCATCCCCAACGAGGATGCACGGGCGATCGACCTGGAGGACAGCAACCTTTTCGCGCTCAACCGCTTCCCCGGCTATGATCGGATCGAGGACGGGGTACGCTTCACCTATGGCTTCGATTGGCAGTACACTCTGCCCGGCTTCAGAATAAAGACGACGATCGGCCAGTCTTATCGCCTTACGACCGATCCAACCCTGTTGCCCGACGGCACTGGGCTCAGCGATCGGGTTTCGGACTTCGTCGGCCGCACGGAGGTGCGCTACAAGGATTTCGTCAAGCTCACCCATCGCTTCCGGCTCGACAAGGACAGCCTCGCGGTTCGCCGCAACGAATTCGACGCGGCGATCGGCTCCGAACGGACCTATCTCGAAGTCGGCTACCTGCGGCTCAACCGGGATATAGCCGCCGATCTGGAGGATCTGCAGGACCGCGAGGAGCTCCGCGCCGCAGGGCGCGTGGCATTTGCCCGCTACTGGTCGGCGTTCGGTGCCGCCGTGGTCAACCTCACCAATCGCGACGAGGATCCCGCGTTCGCTTCCGACGGGTTCGAACCTCTACGCACGAGGCTGGGGATCGCCTATGCAGACGACTGCATCGAACTGGGCCTCACATGGCGCCGCGACTATGTCGCCAGTGGCGACGCGAGAAAGGGCAACACTTTCCAGATCCATTTCGCTCTCAAGAATCTCGGCTTCTGAGCGCGGACCCGCAAAGCCTCTGCACCAGCTCGGTCGGTGGCAAGCCCCGTTGGCAGCACCGCGCAAACGCGCTATCGGGCGCGATGCTGAAGACGGGCTCACCTGCGGGGGTCAGCATTGGTTAAGCCGCCAATCGCCAATCGCGGAACGTTCGAAAGGTGCGGGCACCGCGCCGCTTACAAGGTTATTCGAGTGATCAAGACGGCCAGAAAACTCAACAAACCCGCACGCGGCGTGCTCTCTGCCGGCCTTGCGATCGCCTTGGCGGTCGGCGGCCTGGGCACGGTAAACGCGCAGGTGGAGCCTGCGGGAACCGCTGACCAGCTCAACCTGCCCAGCTCGATCAACATGCTCGGCACACAAAATCCCAATGTCCGCACCGCCACCGCGGTGGTGAACGGGTTCGTGATCACGGGCACCGACATCGACCAGCGGGTGGCGCTGGTGCTCAACGCCAATGAGCAGCAGGTTTCGGAGGAGGAACTGCAGCGCCTGCGTCTCCAGGTGCTGCGCAACCTGATCGACGAAACCTTGCAGATCCAGGAAGCGAAAGCGCTGGAGATTGAGGTCACGCAGAGCGAGATAGACGAGACCTATCAGCGCGTGGCGACCCAGAATTTCGGCCAGAACGTCGCCGAGATGGACAAGTATCTGCGCCAGATCGGCTCGTCCCCCAACTCCCTCAAGCGCCAGATCCAGGGGGAACTCGCCTGGCAGCGCCTGCTCTCGCGCAATGTGCAGCCATTCGTGAATGTCTCCGAGGAAGAGGTGAACGAGCTGATCGAGCGGCTGAAGGCCTCGAAGGGCACCGAGGAATATCGCCTGGGCGAGATCTTCCTCGCTGCCAATTCGCAGAACGAGCGGGCGGTGTTCGAGAATGGACAGCGCATCATTCAGCAGCTTGAGCAGGGCGGCAGCTTCGTCGCCTATGCGCGGCAATATTCGCAGGCTTCCACTGCGGCGGTTGGAGGCGATCTCGGCTGGATCCGCCTCCCGCAGCTACCCAGCGAACTCGCCGAGGTTGCGCGCGAGATGCAGCCCGGTCAGGTCGTCGGTCCGGTCCAGATCCCGGGTGGCTTCTCGATCCTGCTGCTGATTGACAAGCGCCAGGTGCTGACGGCGGATCCGCGGGACGCGATCCTCAGCCTGAAGCAGATTTCGATTACCTTCCCTCCCGGAGAGAGCCAAGCCGAAGCGCAGAGGCGCCTCGACGCTTTCACCCAGCAGGTCCAGCAGATCCGCGGCTGCGGAGAAGCGGACGCCGCTGCGGCAGCGATGGGCGCCGAGATCGTCGGCAACGACCAGATCCGCGCACGCGCCTTGCCTGCCGCGCTGCAGGACGCGCTGCTTCAGCTCTCGGTTGGCCAGGCGACTCCGCCCTTCGGCTCGCTGGAGGAAGGCGTTCGGGTGCTGATGCTCTGCGGCCGCGACGATCCGGAGGTCGAAGCCGGACCGAGCTTCGATCAATTGATGACGCAGCTTGAAAGCGACCGGGTCAACAAGCGCGCGCAGCGCTATCTGCGCGACCTGCGCCGCGATGCGATCATCGAGTACAACTAGGCGCTGATGGCTGCGCTGGCAGCCTCGCTGGGGGACCCCGCCGGAATCGGGCCGGAACTGCTCTGCGAAGCGTGGATTCGGCGCGGCGAAGCCCGCTTGCCGCCCTTCTTCGCGGTGGGTGGCGCGGCGATCCTCGCCCGGGCTGCGGCGATGCGCGGGCTGGAGGTTCCGGTGCGGCCGATCTCCGATCCCGCCGATGCCGAGGAGACCTTCCGCGAAGGGCTGCCGGTCTGGGGCGAGGATGACGGGACATACCTTCCCGGCCGGCCCTCCACCGAAGGCGCGCGGCTCGCGCTTGCCTCGCTCACGAAAGCCGCGGCGCTGGTGCTGGATGGCGGCGCGAGCGGCATCGTCACCGGGCCGATATCCAAGGCCGAGCTGAGCCAGGTGGGCTTCGGCTTTCCGGGGCAGACCGAATTCGTCGCCGATGCCTGCGGCGTCGCCGCGCGGGATGCGGTGATGCTGCTCGCGGGGCCGCAATTGAAGACCGTGCCGCTCACCGTCCATTGCGCGCTCGCCGAGGTTCCCCGCCTGCTCTCGTCCAGCCTGATCCAGTCTCGCTGCCGTATCGTGGCGGCGGGGCTGCGCCGCGATTTCGGCATCGAGAGTCCCCGCATCGCCGTCGCCGCGCTCAACCCGCATGCCGGCGAAGGCGGCAGGTTCGGCAATGAGGAAGCGGAGATCATCGCGCCGGCGATCGCGGCCTTGCGCCATGAGGGGATCGACGTGACCGGGCCGCATCCCGCCGACGCGCTGTTCGCGCCCCATGCCCGAAGCGGCTACGATGTCGCGGTGTGCATGTATCACGATCAGGCGCTGGTGCCGCTGAAAGCGCTCGACTTCGATGCCGGCGTGAACATGACGCTCGGCCTGCCGATCGTGCGCACCTCGCCCGATCACGGCACCGCCTTCGCCATCGCCGGCAAGCGGCTCGCCGATCCGGGCGCGACGATCGCCGCGATCCGCATGGCCGGAGAGGCAGCCGCCCGGCGAGCCGAGAGGTGAGCCTCCCCCCGATACGCGATGTCATCGCGCGCCATGGGCTCAGCGCCTCCAAGGCACTGGGCCAGAACTTCCTGCTCGATGAGCAGTTGCTCGGCCGGATCGCCGCCATTCCCGGGGATCTGCAAGATCGGGACGTCCTGGAAGTCGGCCCCGGACCCGGCGGGCTGACCCGCGCCCTGCTGCGTGCCGGGGCAAGGGTCACCGCCATCGAACGGGACAGGCGCTGCCTGCCCGCCCTTGCCGAGCTTCAGGATGCGTTCCCTGGCCGGCTGACGGTGATCGAAGGCGATGCGATGAAGCTCGATCCGGCGCATATCTTCGCCGGTTCGTACGATATTGTTGCCAATCTTCCCTACAATGTCGGGACGGCGCTCTTCACCGGCTGGCTCTCCGGGGAGGACTGGCCGCCGCAATGGCGCAGCCTCACCTTGATGTTCCAGCTCGAAGTGGCGCAGCGCATCGTCGCCGCTCCGGGAAGCGGCGCCTATGGCCGGCTCGCGGTTCTCGCGCAGTGGCGTTCCCACGCGCGGCTTGCGATGAAGGTCCACCGCAGCGCCTTCACCCCGCCGCCCAAGGTGATGAGCGCGATCGTGCATCTAGAGCCCCGCCCGATGCCGTCCGGAGTTTCGGCCCGTATGCTCGAACGCGTGACCGAGGCTGCCTTCGGGCAGCGGCGCAAGATGCTGCGCCAGAGCCTCAAGGCGCTTCCGGGCGCGATCGAGGCGCTGGAGCGTCTCGGCATCGATCCGCAACGCCGTGCCGAGACGTTGAGTGTCGATCAATTCGTCGAACTGGCGCGGGCATTAAGCGTCTGACGCTTGCCTTTCCGGCGCGGCGATGCTCCGGATGCGCGGTCGGAACGACATACCGGCAGACAGGCCGCCTATCTGGGGGGAAAGGCAATCTCGTAGCGCCCACGAAACGAAACATCTATGGCGCGTTCCGCATCGCGGCTGATTCTGGCGACGGACAGCCCCCTGTTGAGGTCGTATCTGTATGATAGAGTTCGGATCGTTCGATCTCGCTTACCTTCTTCCTTTCATCGCCGTCGGATTTTTCGCCCAGGCAGTTGATGGCGCGCTGGGGATGGCTTTCGGCGTGATCACGAACACGATGCTCGTCGGCCTGCTCGGCGTGCCGCCCGCTCAGGCGTCCGCACGCGTCCATATCGTGGAGACCTTCACCACCGCGGTTTCCGGCCTCAACCATTTGATTCACGGAAACGTCGATTTCCGCCTGTTCTTCCGCCTGCTCATTCCCGGTGTGATCGGAGGCGTGGCGGGGGCCTATCTGCTGTCGAACATCGACGGCGATTTGGTGAAGCCTTTCGTGCTCGCTTATCTCGTCAGCGTCGGCCTCTGGCTGCTCATTCGCGGCATCCTGTACCCGCCCAAGCTGCGCAAGCCCAAGATCGTCGAGCCGCTGGGATTGCTCGGCGGCTTCCTGGACGCCGCCGGCGGTGGAGGCTGGGGGCCGGTCGTCACCTCGAACCTGCTGGTCCAGGGCGCGGAGCCGCGCAAGGTGGTGGGGACGGTCAACAGCGTCGAATTCCTGCTCACCCTGACGATCTCGGCCAGCTTCATCTTCCACCTCGGCGCGGCGGACATCGCGGGCGCCACGCTCGGCCTGCTGATCGGCGGCGTCCTTGCCGCTCCCTTCGGCGCGATCATGGCAAAGCGCCTCCCGCCCAAGATAATGCTGATCCTGGTCGGCATCATTCTTGTTCTCACCAGCGGTTGGGCGCTGTTCGAAACGCTGTTCGTGGCGCCCTGAGGGTTCAGCCTCCGGCCTTTTTCCTGCGTCTCCAGCCATGCAGCAGCGGCTCGGTATAGCCGCTCGGCTGCGCGGTGCCCTTAAACACCAGGTCGCACGCAGCCTGGAAGGCGAGGCTCGTCTCCCAATTGCCCGCCATCGGCTCATAGGCGGGGTCGGAAGCGTTCTGCGCGTCGACCTTCGCCGCCATGCGCCGGAGCGAATCCATCACCTGCTCCGGCGTGCAGACACCGTGGAGCAGCCAGTTGGCCATATGCTGCGATGATATGCGCAAGGTCGCCCGATCCTCCATCAGGCCGATATCGTTGATGTCCGGCACCTTGGAGCAGCCGACCCCGGCATCGATCCAGCGCACGACATAGCCCAGGAGGCCCTGTGCATTGTTGTCGAGTTCCTGCCGCACTTCCTCTTCGCTCCAGTTCGCACCTGCGGCGAGCGGGATGGAGAGCAGCTCGTCCAGCGCGGGGGCGGGCGGGAGATCCTTCTGCACCTCGAACACGTCGAGCCGGTGATAATGCAGCGCATGAAGCACCGCCGCCGTGGGGGACGGCACCCAGGCCGTGCTGCCGCCGGCGCGGAGATGACCGATCTTCTCCTCCATCATCGCGCGCATCCGGTCAGGCGCCGCCCACATTCCCTTGCCGATCTGCGCATGGCCGGAAAGCCCGCAGGCAAGGCCGATCGCGACATTGCGCTTCTCATAGGCATCGAGCCAGGCGGAGTTCTTCATCTCGCCCTTGCGGATCATCGGCCCCGCCTGCGTCGAAGTGTGGATCTCGTCCCCCGTACGATCGAGGAAGCCGGTGTTGATGAACACAATGCGGTCCTTCACCGCATGGATACACGCGGCGAGGTTCACGCTGGTTCGCCGTTCTTCGTCCATCACGCCCACCTTGATCGTGTTGCGATCGAGCTCCAGCAAGTCCTCCACCGCATCGAATAGGTCGTTGGTGAATGCGCATTCCTGCGGCCCGTGCTGCTTGGGCTTTACGATGTAGATGCTGCCCGCGCAGCTATTGGCCCAGCGCGTCTTGCCTTCGAGGTCCAGCACGCCGATCGGGCTGGTGAAGACAGCGTCCATGATCCCCTCGGGTATTTCGCTGCCGTCCGGCAACAGGATGGCCGGGTTGGTCATCAGATGGCCGACATTGCGCACGAACAGCAGGCTGCGGCCCATCAGGTGCAGGTCCTCGCCGCCATCTCGCTGCACGACGAGATCATCCGCGAGTTTGCGGGTGACGGTCTTGCCGTTCTTCTCGAAGGTGTCGGTCAGGTCCCCGCGGATGACGCCCAGCCAGTTGCGATAGGCCAGAAGCTTGTCCGCGGCGTCCACTGCAGCGACCGAGTCCTCCAGGTCGACAATGGTGGTCAGCGCCGCCTCCAGGCGGATGTCTGCGATGTGGCACTTGTCGGTCCTGCCCACTGGATGATCGGGATCGAACACGATTTCGATCAACAGGCGATTGTTGCGAAACACGCGGCCCCGGGCGGATCCGCCAACCTCCTGCGCGACGTTTTCCAGTGGGATGACCGGATCTGCCCCTTCGATGTCAGACCAGCTTCCGCGAAACAGCGGCAGCGCCTCGTCCAGGAATTTGCGCCCCGCCGCGATCACGGCAGCGCCCCGCTCCGGATCGTAGCCCGGCGCCCTGGCGGGCGGAGCATCCAGAACGTCGCTGCCATAGAGCGCGTCGTAAAGGCTGCCCCAGCGGGCGTTGGCGGCGTTGAGCAGGAAGCGGGCATTGAGCACCGGCACCACAAGCTGCGGCCCGGCAAGCGTTGCGATCTCGGCATCCACATTCCGGGTGCCGATCTTGAACGGCGCGGGCTCAGGCAGGAGATAACCGATCTCCTCCAGGAAGGCGCGATAGACACCCGGATCGTGTGGCTGGCCGCGCCGCGCGCGGTGCCAGGCGTCGATCTGTGCCTGCAGATCCTCACGGACTGCCAGCAGTTCGCGGTTGCGCGGGACGAAGCTCTCGCAGATCGCGGCGAAGCCTTCCCAGAAGGCGCCTGGATCGCGCTCAAGCGGCGCCAGTACCTCGCTCTCCAGGAAGTCCGCCAATGCGGCATCGACCTGCAATCCGCTGCGATGCACCCGTTCAGCCATGGCTTCCTCCGCTCCTGCCGCGATTCGCGAGCCTCTGCCTCCCGCCCTGCATGATCCTATTGCGAGATCGGGCCCATTGCGAGGTCGCGCGGAGCTCCACCGCGCCCGCACAAGCGACAGCACTTGGAGAGTGCTTCCGCTCGCGCTAGGTTGGTTTCCAATGCAACAGCATGCCCCTCTGTCGCAAAACCCGCTCCTCGCCGGTATCGACGCTGCGGAAATGCTCGCCCGGACCGAGCGCTGGAGCGCGATCAACAGCGGGACCGGCAATCTGCCTGGGCTGGCCGCGATGGCGGGCGAATTGGCGGACGCCTTTTCCGAACTGCCGGGCGAACTCACTCTGGAAGAACCGAGCCCGGTAAGCTCGATCGGGCCCGACGGCCGCGAAATGGCCCAGCAGAACGGCCGCCACCTCGTCCTGAGGGTCCGGCCGGAAGCGACGCGGCGTTTCCTGCTCACCGGGCATGTGGATACGGTCTATGCCGCCGATCATCCCTTCCAGTCGCCAAGATGGCTCGACCAGGACACGCTGAACGGCCCCGGCGTAGCCGACATGAAAGGCGGGCTCGCGGTGATCCTCGCAGCGCTTAAGGCATTCGAAGCGAGCGATGCGGCACGCGGCGTGGGCTACGACGTGATGATCAATTCGGACGAGGAAACGGGATCGCTCTCCTCCGCGCCGCTGATCGCCAGGCTGGCGCAGGGGAAATACGCAGCGCTGACTTATGAGCCTTCCGCTCTGCCCGATGGAACCTTCGCCCATGCGCGCGGCGGCAGCGGGAATTACAGCCTGACGGTGACCGGCCGCTCCGCCCATGCCGGCCGCAACCCCGAGGATGGCCGCAATGCGATCGTCGCGGCAGCGGCCCTCGCCTTGGCGCTCAAGGCGCTGCAGCATGAGGGGCTCAGCGTCAATCCGGCCAGGATCGACGGGGGGAGCAGCAACAATGTCGTGCCCGATCACGCGGTGCTGCGCTTCAATATCCGCCCGAAGAGCCGCGAGGCCGCGCGCGAGTTCGAATCCCGCCTTGGCCGGCTGCTCGCGGAGATCGCCGCGCAGCATGAGGTCGCCGTCGCCTGCCACGGGGGCATCACTCGCCCGCCCAAGCCGGTCGACGCGAAGGCCGCCCGGCTCTTCGACCTCGTGCGACAGTGCAGCGGGGAACTGGGCCTGCCCTTCGCGGCCCGCGACAGCGGCGGCGTGTGCGACGGAAACAATATCGCCGCCTGCGGCGTGCCGGTGATCGACACGATGGGCGTTCGCGGCGGCTCCATCCATTCGCCCGAGGAGTTCCTGATCGTCTCCTCCCTTGCCGAACGTGCGGCCTTGTCCACGCTGGTCCTGCACCGGCTCGCCACGGGAGCAGCCTTGTGAGCTTCCGCCTTCGCGCTGCCGGCCCTGCCGACCTCGAACCGCTTTATCAGATGGCCAAGCTCACTGGCGGCGGCTTCACCAATCTCCCGGCGGATCGAAAGGCGCTGGGCGACAAGCTTGCACGCGCCGAAGCGGCCTTCGCGCGAACCGAAGGCGAACTGGCCGACGAAGTCTTCGTGCTCGTGCTGGAGAATGCCGAGACGGGCGAAGTGCGCGGCACGTGCCAGATCTTCTCCCAGGTGGGGCAGCTCTGGCCGTTCTATTCCTACCGCCTCACCACGTTGACCCAGCATTCGCAGGAGCTCGACCGCACGGTGCGCGCCGAGCTCCTGAGCCTGGTGACCGATCTGGAGGGGTCGAGCGAGGTTGGCGGGCTGTTCCTGCACCCCAACGAACGCGCCGGCGGCCTCGGCCTTCTGCTCGCCCGCAGCCGCTATCTCTTCATCGCCATGCATCGCCACCGCTTCGCCGACCGGATCCTGGCGGAGCTTCGCGGCATTCTCGACGAGCGCGGGGGCTCCCCTTTCTGGGACGGCGTCGCCGGGCGCTTCTTTGGCATGAGCTTCCAGGAGGCCGACAATTTCAACGCCCTCCATGGCAACCAGTTCATCGCCGACCTGATGCCCAAGCACCCGGTCTATGTCGCGATGCTGAGCGAGAGCGCCCGCAATGCCATCGGTGTGCCGCATCCCAGCGGACGCGCAGCCATGCGGATGCTGGAGGCCGAAGGCTTCGCCTATGAAGGCTATGTCGATATCTTCGACGGCGGTCCGACCTTGACCGCGAGGACCGACAAGGTCGCCAGCGTTGCCAATTCGGCGAAGTCGGTCCTGCTCTCGGCCGATTGCGAGACGGGGGAGCGGGCGCTGATCGCCGCAGGCGAGCTCTCCTCCTTCCGCTGCTGTTATGGCATCCGCTCCTTTGCCGAGGGCGGCGTCGCAATCGACCCGCACGCTGCCGGCCTGCTCGGCGTCGCGCCGGGCGACATCGTCTGGACCGTCGGGCGGTGAGCCTGCGTGAGATCAATTTTGACGGGATCGTCGGCCCCACCCACAATTATGCGGGGCTGAGCTTCGGCAACCTTGCCGCCACCGCCCATGCCCGGCAGGCTTCCTATCCCCGGGCGGCTGCGCTGCAGGGCCTCGCCAAGATGCGCGCCAACATGGCGCTTGGCCTGGTGCAGGGCTTCTTCGTGCCCCCGCCCCGGCCCAACCGGCGCTTCCTGCAGGAGATCGCGGCGGACGAGCGGACGACCGATGCGCGGCTGCTTGCGGCCGCCTGGTCTGCCTCCGCCATGTGGACCGCCAATGCCGCGACCGTTTCCCCTGCGCCCGACACCGCCGACCGGCGCTGCCACCTGACCACGGCCAATCTCGTCACCATGGCGCATCGGTCTCAGGAATGGCCGGATACGCTGCGCCAGCTGCAGGCGGCCTTCCCGGACCGGGAGCGCTTTGCCGTCCATCCTCCGGTCATGCCCTGCTTTGGCGACGAGGGCGCGGCCAACCACATGCGGCTATGCGCAGGCCATGGGGAGCCCGGGCTGGAGATCTTCGTCTATGGCACCTCGGGCGGCATCTTCCCCGTGCGCCAGCATGAGCAGGCCAGCCGGATCGTCGCGCGGCGGCACGGGCTCGATCCGGGCCGCGTCTTGTTCCTGGAGCAGAACCCGGAGGCGATCGGGGCCGGCGCGTTTCACAACGATGTCGTCGCCGTCGCCAACGAACGGGTGCTCCTGGCCCATGAGCGCGCCTTCGCCGACCCTGGCGGCACCTACGACGCGATCCGCGAGAAGATGCCCGAGGCGGAGATCCTGATCGTCCCCGACAGCGCCGTCAGCCTTGAGGAAGCGATCCGCACCTATCTCTTCAACGCTCAGCTCGTCACCCTGCCGGCGGGCGAGATGGCGCTCATCGTGCCGACTGAAGCATGGGAAAGCCCCGCCGCCAGAGGCTGGCTCGATACCGTGCTGGCCGGCAACGGGCCGATCCGTCAGGTCGTGCCCGTCGACGTCCGCCAGAGCATGGCAAACGGCGGAGGCCCCGCCTGCCTGCGCCTGCGCGTGGTCGCGGAACCGGCCAGCGTCGACCCGCGTTTCCTGCTCGACGATGCAAAGGCCGATCTCCTCTCACGCCTGTTCGAGACGGTCTGGCCCGAACAGATCGATCCCGCGGATCTCGGCTCGGCCAGCCTGGAAAGAGACGTATGTGCGGCGCGTATCCGCCTGCTGGAGGCGCTGGAACTGGGCGAACTCGCCTGATTTCCTGTCGGCTGCCTTTACAGGCGGCCCAGGCGCTAACCACGCAGTTGCGCAGTGAAGCTGATCTGGCATGATCGTTGCGTAATTGTTCGTTAAGCAAAAAAGGGAAAGCATGCTGCGCAAGATCGGACGCCTGTTCACGATCAAGACCCGGTTCGAGGCCTCGCTGATCATCTATGCCCTCGCGCTCGGCGCGATCGAGCGCGGCAGCGCATATCTGTCTCAATATCCCGGCATCGGCGGCAAGCTGCTGTTCATCGCCTGCACCGGCGCCGTATTCATGGCGGGCGCCAAGATCTTCGACTGCCTGAAGCACGAGCGTGAACAGCGCGAAGACGAGGAAGCCCGCCTGAACAAGGAAGCATCCTGAAAGGGGGCGGCCCCCTTCCCTCTAATCACTGCTGCGGGTGGGAACCCTCCTGAGGCCGGGCGCGTTGGCCCGGTACCTGAAGGAGCAAATGTTTGAGAATCTGGAGGATTGCCGTCGTGGCCGCGCTGGGATTGCTCGCGGCCTGTGAAAACCGGGACAAGCAGGAAGATAGCCCGCCTACCGTCTCACCGAACGCCAAATACGAAGCCCTGCTCTTCACCGATGCCGCCATGCAAAACGCAGCCGGCGTTATCCTGCCCGAAAATCTGGCGATCGAAGTCGCGCTCGACCGGCTCGGCTTCTCCTCAGGAGTGATTGACGGCAAGGCTACACGCTTCGACGAGCTGGCGCTCCGCGGCTTTCAGGAGGCAAACGGCCTTCCCCCGACAGGCCGCCTGGACCCACCGACCGAGGCCGCGCTTTCGCGCGCGCTAACCGACCCGCTCCGCACCGTGCGCATTCCGCGGGGCTTCGCTGCGGGCCCCTTCGTCCCGGACCTGCCGAACGAGGCGGGCAAGCAGGCCCAATATGAGCATCTGAGCTATCGCGACATTCGCGAGGCCCTCGCCGAACGTTTCCACACCACGCCGGAGCTGCTGGCGGCGATCAACCCGCCGGGCACGATGCTGGGCGCAGGCGCGGCCATTCGGGTGCCGAATATTCCCGATGTGGAGATCGCCGCGCTCGATGACCAGGATGCACGCGGGTGGAACCGCACGCTGGTCACGCTGGGCGTCTCTCCCGATCAACCGAGAGCGACGCGGGTCGTGGTGGACAAGTCCGAGGGGGCGCTGAGAGCCTATGGCGCGGATGGCGAATTGCTGGCGCAGTTCCCGGCAACCATGGGCAGCGAGCACGATCCGCTTCCGATCGGCGAATGGCGTATCGTCGGCGTCGGCAAGAATCCCGACTTCCACTACAATCCGGAGCTGTTCTGGGATGTCAGCGACGCCGAACCGAGCCAGATACTGCAGCCCGGGCCGAACAATCCGGTCGGGGTCGTCTGGATCGACCTTTCCAAGGAGCATTACGGCATCCACGGCACGCCGGAGCCTGCCTCGATCGGACATAGCGAGAGCCATGGCTGCGTCCGGCTGACCAATTGGGATGCCGCCCGGCTGGCGCAGATGGTGGGACCCGAAACCCCGGCAATCTTTCAGGAATAGGCCCTTTGAGGCCGTGCATTGGAACGGCGGCTGTCCGGGCCGGGGATGACGCAGAAAGGCTGGAAGGAAGTGGAGCGTTTCTGTTGCAAGGTACGCTCCGAACCCCTGGATTCCGCTTCTGTTGCCCGGTGGGTCCAACCGCGCTCTTAGCTTTGTAATGTCAGGCCGTTAGGCCGTCAGGTTACGCAGCGAGAGCGAGTGCTTCATTGTCATTGGCACTTGTGTGTTTTGAGC